>Ga0182024_10022886_pt1 | contig 11232 bp, 10 predicted proteins | sample P32metaG_FD_120480 | JGI IMG/M metagenome (GOLD analysis project Ga0182024, IMG submission 120480) | Permafrost microbial communities from Stordalen Mire, Sweden - P3-2 metaG (Illumina Assembly) | ecosystem: Environmental > Terrestrial > Soil > Wetlands > Permafrost | place: Sweden: Stordalen... | reverse complement strand
GTGACCGATTCGCTAAGACCGATGCACTGGAACCGATTTACCAAAGGAGAGCCAAAAATGAAGATCCGAAGTACAACAAGAAAGAACCTACCAGGAACAATTGTGAGGACGGCGGCCGCCACGTTGGGATTGCTGATGTGCGCCACCGTTTTCACACTGGCCGCCCGTGCCGACTGCGGATCCTTTACGGGCACAGGCATGGGGCCGGGCACAGGGCAGAAGCCCATGTTCGCTGCGCCGCCGCAGCGGCCGTTTCTGCTGCCAGTCGCCTACCGGCCGGCGTCATTGACAGTCGCCGACCGTGATGACGATCAGGCCGCGATAGTGGGCATGTGGAAGGTGCAATTTGTGTCTGAAGGAACTGCGGGTGTGCCAGACGGCACGGTGGTCGATTCGCCGTATGTCCAATGGCACAGCGACGGGACGGAAATCATGAACTCCTCGAAGCCGCCGATAACCGGCAACTTCTGCCTGGGAGTATGGAAGAAAACCGGATGGTCCACGTACAAGCTGAATCACTTTGCGCTGGCTTGGGATCCGACCGGGACGATCTTCGTGGGCCCTGCCAATATCCGTGAGGAAGTGACACTCGATGGCGGCGGAAACAGGTACTGGGGGACATTTACGATCGACCAGTTCGACACTCACGGGAACACGCTTGCGCACGTCGCTGGGAAGATCACTGCGGAGCGTGTGACGCCGGATTGACGATTTCGAGCACGCAGGCAACTGCGGGAGCGCCGCTGCTGTCCCGGTCTCCCGCAGCAACCCTGCTGCCGGAATCGAGTCGGCCCGGGTGGTGAATACAATGTGAGGTTAATCGGGATTAGGTTATCGGCAGCGAAGGTCGCAAGCAGTTCGCATTCGCTGTTTGACTGCGGGCGGGTGGGTGAATGACTACCCCGTGATTGGATTTCCCTGACCAAGTTGGGTAACGGTTCGTAGATGGCCACAGTACTTTTCGAGAACTCAGCCAGCGTTGGACAATCCGTGTCGGCTAATCAGCATTGGCGAATCAGCGTTGGCGAATCTGGTGAGTGCGGAAAGGGGCCGACCTCACAGGCCGGCCCTCTTGGTGAATACGATGACTCGCGTCGATGCAGCTAGAACCTGACGTCCGCCTGGGTAGATTCGCCGTTGACGCCCGTGATTTGGACAATCAAATCCATGGACGCAATGGTGGTGTTCGATTCGCAAGTCATGTTCGCCGGAATCGTAATCGACGCCGAGGTAGTGGTAGTAACCGTGGTGGTCACTCCAGGGACGGTGCAAAAATTCGACGTGCCGGCAGCCCCGTCGTAAATCGCGGCGTTAAGTCTGATTTGGGCGATGGCAAAGGATGCGGGCAGCGTCCAGCTGACGGTGAACGTCTGTCCTACAACGGATGACAAGGCGCCGCTATTGGGTGAGGTGATGGAAACGCCTTCGTTCGTGAAGCCATTGGACGGAAGCGTGTAGCTGACCACACTCCCGCTCGGTTTGCAGGCCGGCCAAGCCGCGGCAGCGGTACAAGTGACATCGACTCTGAATGGCGTAGCGGCGGCCAGAGCAGACGCCAGAATGGCGGATGGACCGTTCCAATCATCGAAGGATACGCCGGCGTCGATTTCGGTATTCCCTTGAGTAAACGCAGCAGCGTTAAAGATGTTGTTCCCGAGGGCCGGGGGAGTGGCGTTGGTTCCTCCGGTTATGGCGGCTGCGGTCACCGTCGGTGTAGCCGTCGGGATCTCGGGAGCGGAGAAACTCGCGCCGACAGAGGTGCTGGTGCCGCAGGGACCTCCGCAGGCGCCCTCGGTGGTGCGGGTGGTCACTAAATTCAGATTGGGGCGGTCGCCGGAGAAGTCCACGATTCGCTGATCTCCCCGGAGCAGCCAACTGCCACTGCTCAACTCCAGAAACAACTCCAAGGCTCCGGTTTGGGCGACTGCGTTTTGCGTGTAGCCGATCGCGACAACCGTATCCGCCAGGCCATTCGTGAGATCGATGCTTCTGACGTTCACAACCTGAAGCTGGTTAAAGTTGGCGCCGGCGAGGTCGCTGGCATACTGCGCAGCCTGAAGGCTTTGACTGAGACCGCCATCGAGATAATCGCTCGCCAGGAACGGGAGGATGTCACCGGACGCCAGCGCATTGCCTTTTGCGTTGATAGTGCCGACGAAATTATTGAGGGTGGTGGTTATCGCATTGAGAGCGGCTTGCTGCGCGGTGGTCGGCGCGACACCGGTAACGGAATTGGTGCTGGTGTTGAGTCCGTTGGTGGTGGTCGAATTCACGGTGAACGTCGTGGGAGCATACGTAATTTGCGAGGTTTGCGTCGTGGTGCCATTGGTTATTTGGATTTGGGTGACCTGGCCATTGCTGCCGTTGAGCGTCTCGGAGGTTAGATGCAGCACCGAGTCAAAGCCCGTATTGTTGGCGACGTAAGCGCTGCTGATCATGTTGAACTGCGGGGAAACAGCCGGCGTACTGGCCACCACATTCAGAGCGACGTTGTTAAACCACAGTTGCGCCGTCTGAATAATTGGGCCGGCAATCGTCTGCACGGCCAATGGACTTGGAGCGGGATTGATGACCGGATTAGCGAATGCTGTGTCAGGATTCACGGCCTGCGTGCTGTACCAGGTACGTACGATCAGGTCGGTCAGAAGGTGTGTATTGATAATGGTGGTCGAGAGAGCGTCCGCACTGACGCTGTACAGCGTGCTCCCTGCCGGAAAAGAAATTGATCCCGCAGTCGTTACGACCCGAATAAAGAAAGGCGGGGTGAGCCCCGTAGTGTTGAGGGTGTAGTTGCCCGTTGCGCCGGTGGTGGCGGTGCTGGAGGCGCCCAAGCTGTCTTTGAGGGTCACTATCCCGCCCACGATCGGAGCACCGAGCGAGGCAGTGCCGGTGACAAATGTTGGCGGAGGAGCCACCGTCAGTGTATCGGCAGGGCTGGTGATGCCACTGGCCGCAGCGGTGATCTGGGTGGTGCCGATGGCCACACCTGCGGCCAGACCGCTGCTATTGATCGTCGCTTCACTGGTTGCGCTGCTGGCCCAAGTGAACACCACTCCGCTGATAGTGTTGCCGCTGCCGTCCTTCGCTATGGCGGTGAACTGTTGAGTGGTGGTGATAGCAATGGAGGGGGAAGCGGGAGACACCGTGATGGACGCTACGACGGGCGCGGTAAGGGTGAGTGTATCGGGAGAGCTGGTGACACCACTGGCCGCAGCGGTGATCTGCGTCGCGCCGACGGCTACACCGGTAGCCAAACCGCTGCTATTGATCGTCGCCATAGTGGTCGCGCTGCTGGCCCAAGTGAAAGCCACTCCGCTCATGGTGTTGCCGCTGCTGTCCTTCGCGGTGGCGGTGAACTGCTGCGTCGTGTTCATCGCAATGGATGGGGAAGCGGGAGTCACCGTGATGGACGCTACGGTCGAACTGTTGGAACTCGAATTTGAAGTTCCGCCGCCGCAGCTCACGAGGGATACACACGCGACTACTAATAAAGATAACGGGGCGGCGCGCCGCGGGGACGATCCCAACAGGGAATAGCTGTAAGCCATGCCTGCCTCCACGATTGAGCCGTTGAGGCCTCTTGAGGCTCTCGATTAAAAAAGCTGGCTCGGACAAAGACGGTAAGAATTGTTAACGCGGGCGGGAATAGTACTTGTCTAACAAGTTACTAATTCAAATAGCAAATTTGCGAGGGTGGGGTCAGAAGCCCTGCACCAGGAACGTGCGTTGGCTCCAGAGCCGGAGCCAACCGCCCGCATCGCTCGCCGCCTCGCTAGCGAGGCTCGGTAACCACGTCAGCGAGCGCTGGCTGGCCGCTCTTGACAACAGCGACGGCCCGCTTAATAGCCCCGCCCAGCTCTCGCGGATCCGCAACCGGTCCTTCGCCGTGAACTCCCATGCTTTGCGCCAGCTTGGCGTAATCGATGTTGGGGCTATCGATGGTGGTGCCGATACCGGCGCGGGTGATGCCGCGCTCGTGGCGGTCGGCCATGCGTTGCAGGTGCATAACCTCCTGGTGATACGCCCGGTTATTGTGCATGACCGACAGGAGTGGAACCTGGTGATGTGCCAGCATCCACAGAACGCCGGGACCGTACATCAGGTCGCCATCGCGCTGCATGCTGACTGAAAAGCGGCCGTACTTGCGGTTGGCAAGAGCCGCGCCCACAGCCGAGGGCGCACCGTAACCTTCGCCTGCACCGCCCGCGCCGCCGATATATTGGTAATGCTTGTCGAAAGTCCACAGCCGCAGCGGCCAGCGACTCATGAAACCCACATCGGACACGAGCGACCAGTCTTCGTTTTTGATCTGCGCCCAGAGTTCCGCGCACAGCCGCGCAGTGGTGATGGGGCTCGCATCCCAGCCATACGCAGCATCGGCGCGCGCCCGTTCGAGCGCTTTCTGATGGGCGTTGGCAAACTTGCTGCCACGATCTTGAAGGGCGCGCTTGCGATCATCGTTGATGAGGCGCTTCACCGCCTCGATCAAGGAAGGCAGCGTGGCTTCGGCGTCTGCGGCCATGGCCAGGTCGAGCTCCTGGTAGCGCTGGATATCCTGATAATTGCCTTTGGCGTAGAGATCCTCGGAAGAGATGCTGACGAGTTTGGTGCCTGGCTTGGTGATGGATCGCGAGGAACGGTAGAGCTGATCCTTGAACGCGTCCACGGTACCGCAGAAATCGGTGAGCTCGAGACCCAGAATCAGGTCGGCATTCCCGATCATTTCCCGGCTGCGCTCGGTTCGGTTGAGAGGATGGCGCGTGGGGAAATTCATGCGATTGGTCTGATCGATTACCGGCGCCTGCAACGCTCCGGCCAGCTCGATCAGGTGGGCCATGCCCGCGGGCGTGCGTGCGAGCCGGTCGGCGATGAGCACGGGATTCTCCGCGGCCACGAGCAACCGCGCGGCCTCGGCCACTGATCCGGAATCGCCCTGCGGCGGAGCTGCCAGTGCGAGCTTGGGAATGTGCAGGCGTGCGTCTTTCTCGACCGGACGTTCCTGCAGGTCGCTGTCGGACACGATGAGCACCGGCATCATGGGTGGGGTCATGGCGATTTTGTAGGCGCGCACGGCGGACTCGGCGAAATGCGGCAGTGAGATCGGCAAGTCGTCCCACTTGACGAAATCGCGCACCATCGCAGCCACGTCAAGGGCGCTGTGTCCCACTCGACCCCAGGGGGTCGCATGGTGGCGTCAATGGTGTTGCCGAGGATCAGGTACACAGGAGCGCGATCGCAGTAGGCGTTGTAGATGGCCATCGATCCGTGCTGCAGGCCGACAGTGCTATGGAGGAAAACGCCCATGGGCTTGCCCGCAATTTTCGAGTAGCCGTGCGCCAGGGCCACGGCCGACTCCTCATGACAGCAGGTGATAAATTCCGGCGCCTTGTTGCCGCCATAGTTGACCAGGGATTCGTGTATTCCGCGAAAACTCGCTGAAAATAAGGGAGGGAGTCCAGGGCACGCCCACACCCTGAAGTGGTGAGGACAACCGCATGCGGCGGCGTCATTGTGCGGAATGACCGTACGATTCGAAAGGGAGGTGCGCTTCACGATACACACTTTTCAAAATAAACCGATAAGTTAATATATAATATTTAGTTATAGACAGAAATTGTGTGCTCGATGCGGGAGCCGAAAAACCGCGAGCGTCGGGCGGGGACATGTCGCAAAGCCAATCAAGTTGACGTCGTAAATAAAACAGGGGCGCGCCGACCGGCCGCCCCCTGGAGGGTTTTGGGGATCGATGGGCGGGTTAAACGCGCAATCCGCCGAGCAGATACAGCAGCAGCACGATAACGAGTACGGTACCGACGATGCCGAGACCTCCGCCGGTTCCCCACCGGGAGTAGCCGTAGTAGCCCCCGCCGCCGCCAAACAATAGGACCAGGATGATAATCAGGAGCAACATGCGAATCTCCTTCCGAGAGTGAGATACGCGACCTACAGCGTCCCCTCATCGCGCAGCGCTATATTGCGCGGGTTACCTCCGGGAGTCGATCAGGACAACTCGTTAGCGCAAAAGAGGAAGTTCCTGTAGGCGAACCAATCCGCTCTGTCTGTTGAGAATCCGCTGCGCGCCATTCGTCATGATCGATCCTTTAAGGCTCGCTTAGGCGCCTGCAGGCCAGTAATCACATCGTCATATTTTACTGGCGGTGGCCGCCGCGGACGCGAATGAGACAGGTCCAAGATAGCGGTGTTCGTAAGGTTTGGGAAAGTGAACGTTCGAGAACCGATGAGCCGGGTCCTACTTATTTTTCCCGATAGCCATACCGGAGAAAGCCCCGCACACTTCCGCAGGAGAAAACCGTGAGATGGACACCGGGCGGCGAAAGTGGGGACATAGAAGATCGGCGCGATGAAGGTGGCGGCGGAGGATTCCAAATCGGCGGGATGCATATCGGCATCGGTGGTGCCATCCTGCTGGCGATTCTCAGCTTCGTTTTCCATCGTAACTTCTTTGCCCTGCTGGGAGGCACCAGCGACACCGGCACGTCGACGATCAGTCAGCCGGACCCGGGCCGAGATCAAGCCGAGCAGCCGCTGGTGCAATTCGTATCCTTTGTACTCGACGACACGCAGAACACGTGGACGCAGTTGCTTCCACAACAGGCGCGCGTCCCCTACCATCATGCCAAGCTGGTTCTCTTCCGCAGTTCCACGCAATCGGGATGCGGCGGCGCGCAATCCGCCACCGGACCGTTTTATTGTACGGAAGACGAAAAGGTTTACATCGATCTAGAATTTGTCGACGAGCCGAACCGCCGGTTCGGAGCGCCGGGTCAATTCGCGCAGGCCTATGTTTTGGCGCATGAGATCGGTCATCACGTGCAGAAGCTGCTCGGAATTGAAGCCCAGGTGCAGCAGGCGCGGGAGAGCAACGAACGTGCCGCCAATCCACTCTCGGTGAAGCTCGAGCTACAGGCCGACCGCTTTGCCGGCATATGGGCGCACAGCACACAACAGCGGGGACTATTGGAAAAAACGATGCGGCGTCTGCGCTGGGCGCCGCCTCAGCCGTGGGCGACGATCGCTTGCAAAAAATGACCACCGGGCACGTCAGTCCGGACTCGTTTACACACGGCAGTTCGCAGCAACGCATGCAGTGGTTCAGCACCGGATGGAACAGCGGTTCGATTGCGGCGTGCAACACTTTTTAATTTTTGCAAGCGCTCCGCACGGCGGAAAGACCCCGCCGCCCAAAAGCGATGGACCGGGGCACTAACGCTGCCGTTGGCTGATTGAGGTATGACGATCATAGAACCGAAGATTTGAACCAGCGCCAGCGCCGGCGATTTTTTGATGCGAAGGGCTTTTTTATGCGAGACTCGGCGGGAGAATTGCATGTTCGTAGCGGAGAAAAATGCTTAGCCACGCTCATCCGGAACTTCTAGATTCAGACTACGTTGTTTTTGTAGATTCTGGCCGCCGGTATTTGGATTGCTCGCCAGGCGTTCATCGTTTGCTCGGGTATCGTCCGGCGGAACTGTTTCAAATGACTATCGAAGATGTGAGCTATCAAGACGGCACCCAAAAAATGTTCGAGCAATTTCTAACCCAGGGTAGCCTGGAAGGCGATTACGTTCTGAGGCATAAGGATGGAAGCCCCGTTCCGGTTCGGTATCACGCGTTCGTGTTTCCGGATGGCTGTAAAGCGGCCAGATGGGATCCGATTAACGATTGGAGAAACCTGTATTTTGCGGCCCTGCTGGAAGTCGATCCCATCAAATTGCAGGACCGAATCGAAGTTGCGCTTGCAGCCATTCAGCGACAAATGTCGACCGATCAAGCCGAGCTTTCAGCCCCGCCCGCAGGGGCCGATAAGCACAAGCAACCAGCGGCGGACAATCGCGCGATCCACGATGCGTTGTCGGCGCTGAAAGCGCTGCAACGAAATGCCAAATAACGATGACCGACCTGGTGGCAGATTTCGGCAAGCAACCTTGAAATGTTGCGTCCGTCGCAGCTGCTTACAGGTGCTCTACTGAATCCCCAAGCGATACTGTAGTAATTGACCTTATACCGCTCCGGTCGAGTCCAGCATACATTGTCGGCGTGAGGCGAGGGGTCCTGGTAGTCGACGATAACGCTTTGGTCCGCCGGTCGGTACGCATGTTGTTCGAACCGGAGCACGACTTCGAGGTGTGGGGTGAAGCTGAACACGGGCTTGACGCCGTCGAAAAGGCAACGCACCTCAAGCCGCATTTAATCGTATTGGATTTTGCGATGCCCGTGATGAACGGATTGGACGCCGCACCGCTGCTTCTCGAAAAACTCCCGCACGTCATTCTGATCATGCTCACGCTTTATGCCAATCCAGAGATGGAAGTATCGGTGCGAAATGTGGGGATTCACGCCCTGATCGCCAAGGAACATGCGGCAACGCGCCTGTTACCGGCGGCCCGTGCCCTCTTTGTCGAGACAGCAGGCCAAGCCTGACGCAGCAGCATCGGCCTACTCCGCGGCGCTTGGACCAAGATACATCAAAACTACGTTGGGATCGTCGACGCAGCGGCAAACCGTCTTCCATTTCATCATGCAGGTCCTAAACGCACCGTCAGTCGGGCCGGCGAGTAGCCATGCGCGCGGTGCGGTACTCCCTACAGGTTCGGTGCAGATGGTCTTACATACTTAGCCGGATAGTTCGTTGTTGTGCCGCGGCGCTATTGTGGCCTTGTCTCCAAATCAAAAAAATCGCACGAGAAGTCGAAGTCCTGAGGGGAGAATCCAATGAAAGAGAACGGCAAGCGGCTGGTCATAGCCTCGGCAGCATTACTGTTCAGTATCCCGCTCGCGACGAGCGCCAAATCGGTGAGGCAAAATACGGCTCCCGATAATACCAGGACCAACAAGCAGGACCGGCAGCAGTCCTCGCCCACGGCTGATCAGCAGAAGGCCAATTCGTCGGATACAGAGATTGCCAAACAAATCCGCAGCTCGGTCGTGAAGGACAAGTCCCTATCCACCTACGCGCATAACGTAAAGATCATCGTGCAGAACGGCAAGGTTGCCTTGAAGGGCCCAGTGCGGTCGGAAGAAGAGAAGAGCAATATCGCGGCCAAGGCTGCCGCTGTCGCCGGTGAGTCCAACGTAACGAACCAGTTGACGGTCGCACCTCCCAAACAGTAACCGAATTCAAACACAGCAGCGCAGACAAAAAAGGAGAATACAGATGGCGGACAAGAAAACAGCGGTGTTCGGAGTCTACACGACGCGGGCTGCGGTCGAGCAAGCCGCAGATGCGCTGGTGCAGGCCGGGTTCGAGGGCTCAGATATTTCCGTGCTACTACCGGAGAATCTGGGCTCGGAGGCCATCGGAACGGAAAAGGCCACCAAAGCGCCGGAAGGTGCGGCTACGGGCGCCGGTTCGGGGGCCATACTTGGCGGGACGCTGGGGCTGCTGGCGGGAATAGGGGCACTGGCGATTCCTGGTGTCGGACCTCTAATTGCGGCAGGGCCCATCATGGCCACACTCGCGGGCGCCGGCATTGGTGGAGCGGTTGGCGGCGTCACCGGGGCATTGGTGGGTATGGGGATTCCCGAATACGAAGCGAAGCGGTACGAAGGGCGGCTGCAAAAGGGCGGGATTCTGCTGTCGACCCATTGCGACACATCCGAGGAAATAAAGCGCGCCAAGGAAATTATGCAACGCACAGGCGGGGAAGATATTTCATCGGCAGGTGAAGCTTCGGTGGACGCGGATCAGGCTGATCGGGCCGATGCAACTCGTGCGGCAACACACTAAAAGGAAACATCTGCGACGCCACAAGGCGCAGTGATGGCACTGCGCTTTGTGGTGGTAGCTGCAACTTGCCACGCGCAAGTGTGTTTTTTTGGCACGGTAAGCTTCGCAGTCGTGACGCGGCGTTGTACTTTTCCGGTACATGCCGCAATGTTTATCAAACCAATATCATGTTCGCGCTGACAAAATGCGGCGTCGGCATCGACGCAATGTGTCATCAACCGATTTGGAGCAGGCCCGTTGTTGGCGAACATTTATCGAAGACGGTCGCGCTAACATCTGCGCCGTGCTGCGGCTACAGAAGAATGTGTCTTACTCATCCCCCCTCCTGACTCCGGATGGTCACGCTCCTGCTGTTAAGAAGTGTGCAGATCGGAAAACAACAAGTTCAAGGAGACAGTGATGCGTAACAAAATGATTCGTAATAAACAGAAGGGTTTCTCTCTAATCGAGCTTTTGATCGTCGTAGCGATCATTTTGATTATCGCCGCGATTGCCATTCCCAACCTCTTGCGTTCGAAGATGGCAGCCAATGAGGCGTCTGCTGTCGGCTCTCTGCGCACCATTAACACGGCTTCGGTGGAATATTCGACGACATACGGCGGCTATCCACCGTCACTAGTGTCTTTGTCACCTGCCACTCCCGCAACCTCCACTTCGGCCGACCTGATTGATTCCGTCTTATCCGCCGGCACAAAGAGTGGATATACGTTCACTTACACGCCAACCTCCGTTGGCGGAATCGTGCAGAGCTATACTCTCACTGCGGGGCCGGTCACGATCGGAACCACGGGCCAGCGCGGATTTTTTACAAGTCAGAGCGGTGTGATCCGTGCAGACGCTTCCGGCACGGCTACGGTAACCAGCACGCCGATCAGCTAGTTCCCGGCGAAAGGTATGCGCAGGCGAGTTCCAGAGCTTCTCTTGAGTTCGCCTGTTCGAAAGGGTCGGCGCCGTCAGCCGGCCCTTTTTTCTTTTGCATATGCCGTTCGGCCGCAGTCCCACATCGATTGAGTTCGCGATGCGAGAATCAGGCGACGGGATTACGGTTGCGACGGTGGAGGTCTATTCCCGAGCTAAGTCGTGCGGAGGAAATTGTCGGGCTGAGAGCATCGCCGCTCGATGGGTAGACACGGCTATTACGGCGGTGACGAAAACTCCCTTAGTGACGTGCGAGGCGCAAAGGCATGGAAAGGCGGTTTGAATCGCGCGGTTGGTCCTGCTCATGGCGATCGCCACGTTGAGAGGGGGGCTAGAACCGAGCCATCGGCTCGGTTCTAGTCCCCTCGAAGTTCTTGCAATTTCTGAAAACACGCTTCTCATCAGCACCGAACGATTTGGCATCTGCCTGGCAATCTACTTGTACGGCGAATTGCTGAGATCTTGTCAATTGTCAACTTGCTGAAAACATCGACAGGAGATAGGAGAAAACCGTGCCGTCAAAGCAATAGGAGCGCAGAGTCGTCTCAGTCCTTGTTCGCTTGATG
>Ga0182024_10022885_pt1 | contig 11232 bp, 8 predicted proteins | sample P32metaG_FD_120480 | JGI IMG/M metagenome (GOLD analysis project Ga0182024, IMG submission 120480) | Permafrost microbial communities from Stordalen Mire, Sweden - P3-2 metaG (Illumina Assembly) | ecosystem: Environmental > Terrestrial > Soil > Wetlands > Permafrost | place: Sweden: Stordalen... | reverse complement strand
TTCAGGCAATTGGTGGCGGCGATGGGCCGCGCGCCAGAGCAGGCCACGTTGCGAGCGGCTTCGGCGACAGCGTGCATAGCGCCGAGCCGCGGATTGAGCTGGCACCAGCGGCCGTTGCCGTCGGTGGACAGCGCCAAGGCGCGCTTCGTTCCTTTGATACGAACTACCGCAGCGTCTCCGGCGCCCGGGACGGCGAGCGTGTTAGTGCGCACCATGGTGTCATATTGCTCGGTGATCCAACGTTTGGAAGCGATGGCCGGGGAGGCGAGCAACCGCTTGAAATTTTCAGTGAGATTCTTATTTTCTAGCGAAAATGTAAACCAATCCGCTTCAGATTCCTGCCGCTGGGGAGGTGGCGCAAGCGGGCGCTGGTAAACCGGGCCTTCTTCCGCAAGCGGGTGGGCAGGAATCTCGGCGACTGTTTTGCCGTGATTCTTTACGCGCAGAAGACCGCCGCCAGTGACTTCGCCAACTACCATGGCGTCGAGGCCCCACTTCTTGAAAACCTGCAAGACTTCGGCCTCGCGGCCCTTCTCGGCAACCAGCAGCATGCGCTCCTGCGATTCGCTAAGCATGATTTCGTACGGGGTCATGCCGGTTTCGCGTTGCGGCACGCGGGCCAGATCGATTTCGATGCCGGTGCCACCACGCGAGGCCATTTCCGTGGTGGAGCACGTCAACCCGGCGGCGCCCATATCTTGAATGGCCACGACCGCACCGGTGTTCATGGCTTCCAAGCATGCTTCCAGTAGCAGTTTTTCAACGAAGGGATCGCCGACTTGAACATTAGGGCGTTTTTGCTTGGATTCTTCGGTGAACTCCGCAGACGCGAGAAGAGATGCGCCGTGAATACCGTCACGTCCGGTTTTGGCGCCGACGTAAATTACCGGATTGCCGGAGCCACGCGCTTTAGCGAAGAAGAGGTCCTCTTTTTTCGCGAGGCCGAGCGCCAGCGCATTGACCAGCGGATTTTGCGAATAGCACGGTTCGAAGCAGACTTCACCACCTACCGTGGGCACACCAAAGCAATTCCCATAATTGGCGACTCCGCGGATTACGCCATCGAGGATGCGCCGATTTTTGGCGATGGTCGCAGCGGAAATTGTTTGTGACGTGCCGGTTGTCAGGGAACTCGGTTGAACCGCACCATCCGCCGTAATTGGGCCGAAGCGTAACGAATCGAGCACGGCGATGGGTCGCGCGCCCATGGTAAAAATATCCCGCAAGATGCCGCCGACTCCGGTCGTGGCGCCTTGAAAAGGCTCCACGAAGCTCGGATGGTTGTGCGATTCAATTTTAAATACTGCTACGAAGCCATCGCCAATGTCGACGACACCGGCATTTTCACCAGGGCCCTGGACCACCAGCTTGCCGCGAACCGGCAAGCGCTTCAGATGGACCTTGCTGGATTTATAGGAGCAGTGTTCGCTCCACATCACGCTGAAAATTCCCAATTCGGTGATGTTGGGGTCCCGGCCGAGAATTTGCTGCACGCGCGCGAATTCCGGAGCCGAAAGGCCGTGCTCCGCGGCAATTTCCGCGGTGACTTTAAGTTCCACGCTGGCTGTCGCCAATTTTCCTACCTAGAAATCACGCGCTCAGGAATAGAAGAAGATACGACAAAGCTTTGCATACCTGAAAGAAAATCTGAACGTACACATGACATGACATGCGTCAGGCGCTGGCCTTCGCGGAAGTCACAAAAGCTTCGACCATGGAACGAAAAATAACCAAGCCGTCGGCGGAATCGAGCGCCGCTTCCACGGCACGTTCCGGATGCGGCATCAAACCGGCTACGTTCCGCTCGCGGTTGCAAATGCCTGCAATATTCTCCAGGGAACCGTTGGGGTTGCCGGCGGCATCATCGACGCCGTCGGATGTGGTATAGCGAAAAACAATTTGCTGGTTTTTGTACAACTCCGCCAACGTATGCGGATCACAAGTGTAGTTTCCATCGTTGTGAGCGATAGGAATTTTGAGGATCTGGCCGGGTTTGGCGGCCTGCGTGAATGGCGTGGCAGTATTTTCAATGCGGATATTCACGTGTCGACATATGTAGCGCAGTCCGACATTGCGCATCACCGCGCCAGGCAACAACCCGGCTTCCAGCAGGATCTGAAAGCCGTTACAGATGCCCAGTACCAGGCCCCCGCTTTTTGCAAATTTTTCTACCGATTTCATGACGGGAGAGAATCGCGCAATCGCGCCGGTGCGGAGATAGTCGCCGTGGGCGAAGCCTCCCGGCAAAATCACGGCGTCACAGTTGGCCAAGTCTTCCGATTGGTGCCAGATGAATTCGACAGGCTGGTGAAGCACATCGCTGATGGCGTAGAACGCGTCGTGGTCGCAGTTGGATCCCGGAAAGACGACGACTCCAAATTTCATGCAGCGGCAACTCCCTGTGGCGTTGTGGGAAGAAGTATTTTAGCACAGGGCCGAGATAGGGGTGCGCACGAGGGAAGAGTTTAGCGCCGGCGCCTTTTGGAAGCGCGAGGCGATTTTTTTTCGGCTGTTTTCTGAGGCTTGGACGCAGACGCGAGTTCGCGACGCTTTTTTGAGGCCCAACCCGCTTTGTTCGTCTGGCGGCCGCGCGCGATCCCTAGGCCGTCAGCGGGAACATTTTCAGTGATAGTTGATCCGGCGGCGATGAAAGCGCCATCGCCAATTCGCACGGGCGCAACAAGGGCAGAATCGCTGCCGATAAAAACTTTATTACCGATGGTAGTAGGGTGTTTGTGAAATCCGTCGTAATTGCACGTAATGGTGCCGGCGCCGATGTTGGTTTTGGAGCCGATTTTGGCGTCACCGAGATAGGTGAGATGCATGGCTTTGGTGCCTTCACCCACGATGCTCTTCTTGACCTCCACGAAATTACCGATGCGCACGCCGGTTTTCAGATGGTTTCCGCCACGCAAGCGAGCGAACGGCCCGACGACCACATCGTCATCGAGGCGGCTGTCCGAGACCAGCGAATGCGCCTCGACAATCACATTGTCGCCAAGAATTGCGTCGTTCAGGACGCTGCCCGACCGAATTGTGCAGCGCGCGCCAATTCTGGTTTTACCCAACAACTGAACGCCCGGCTCGATCACGGTGTCTTCACCAGCGATCACTTCGGGATCGATCAAGACTGTCTCAGGCAGTTGGATGGTCACGCCAGCATCCATCAATGCAGAGCGTTTCCATTGGCGAAATATGCGGTCGACTTCGCCGAGGTCAGCGCGAGTGTTACATCCCAGAATCTCGCGTGAATCGCCTGCGATCTGGGCGAGGACTTTTTCGCCCTTGGCGGCGAGTACCGCCACCGCATCCGTGAGATAAATCTCACGATGCTTGTTGTTGGGCTTCACCTGAGCGAGGGCCGGCCACAGTTTTTCGAGAGTGAAACAATAGATGGCGGAGTTGATCTCGTTGATTTCGGCCTGATCGCCGCTGAGTTGCGATTCTTCCACGATGGCGGCAATAGCAGTCTCCGATTTGCGCAGGATGCGTCCGTAGCCGTGTGGTTCTGCAACCACGGCGGTAAGCACGGTCGCAGCAGCGTCCGCCTGCCGGTGAGTCGCCAGCAAGGCCTTGAGCGTTTCGGCGCGAACCAGCGGTGCATCGCCAGGCAGAACGATAGCGATTTTGGCATTGCCAATGGCACGACGCGCCACCTGCACGGCGTGGCCGGTACCGTGTTGCGGTTGCTGCAAGACAGCCGTTGCGCCGTACGGTGTCACTGTCGAAGTGACTTCTTCGGACTGGTGGCCCACCACTACGATAGTCGTCTTGGCGCCTAACGGAGCGCAGGCACGGAGGACCTGTTCCACCAAGGTGCGCCCGCCAGCGCGATGTAACACTTTCGCCAAGCTGGACCTGAGGCGCGTCCCTTTCCCGGCAGCGAGGATGACTACAGCAAGGTCTTTGTTTGGCATCGGAGTCAATTCCAGTTTGTGGGAGCAGCCAGGATTTAGCAACGCAGCAAGCGCATGGCAGCTACAAAATGGGTAATAAGGGTTACTCAACCAAGCGGGGGATTAGTCGGCGGCGGAGGCTGATTCGGCCAGTGCGACCTCGGAACCGAAAGCTTCCGCAGTCGTGATGCTCCAGAGGGTAGGGTCGGCAAGGAGTCGGCTGACAAGCTGGGTATGCAAGGCGTGCCCGGCTTTGTGGGCCTCCACCCGGGCAAGCAAGGGCAGACCCACCAAGGCCAGATCGCCGATCAAGTCGAGGGATTTGTGCCTGCTGAATTCATCCGGGAAGCGCAGTGGTCCGTTCATCACGCCAGACTCGGTGAGCACGATGGCGTTTTCGAGCGAACCGCCACGGATCAGACCCATAGCCCGCAGCGGCTGAATGTCCCTTTCAAAACAGAAAGTGCGCGCGCGGGCTAGAAAACGGCGGAAGCTGTCTTCATTTACGACAATGTCGAATTCCTGTTGCCCGACCAGCGGGTGCGGAAAATCCACGTAGCAGCACACGCGGAACTCGTTGGCCGGATAAATGCCGATGCGGCGGTCGCCTTCGATGACCTCAAGTGGTTTAAGAACTTTGAGAAAGCGACGGCGGCGGCGCAGTTTGCGGATGCCGCAACGCTCCAACATCTGCATGAACGGCTCGGCGGAGCCATCGAGGATGGGAATTTCGATGGAGTCGATGTCTACAAATATGTTATCGATGCCGCAGGAATAGATCGCGGCGAGGAGATGCTCCGTGGTGGAAAGCAGCACGCCTTGCTTCATCAAGCTGGTGGCGTAGCTGACCCGGGCCACGTTATGGCCCTGCGCTTCAATTGGGAAATTATCCAGGTCGGTACGGCGAAAAACAATGCCGGTTTCCGCAGGGGCCGGCGTCAGAGTCAAGTGCCCGTACACGCCGGTGTGGAGACCGATGCCTTCAGTGGTCGCGGACACCGCGATGGTTGTTTGGAACATTGTGTATGGTTATTTTAGCAAGTTGCAAGCCAAGAAGGGCAATGTTTCTCTTCTATTATGAACGAGTTACCATAACTCAGACCGTACACAAATGACACGGTGTGGTCAAATTGCATCAAACTCCATGCTGAGCGTGTCTGTTTGGGGTTTGATCGGCTAGTGGGGAGTGTTTCTTTGCTAACTTTGATGCCGGGCTTCCTTTCTGTTGTGGGCAGCGTCCAGTATTAAAGCAGTGTTATACTTTTACGTCGGTTTGAGACAGGTGGAGCAATGAATCGAACGGCGCGTATTGGCCTGATCTGCGTATCGGTAGTGATTTTTTGCTATGCCGGAATCGGGCACGTCCTGGGGCGCACTCCGGACGACAAGGCATATAAATCCCTGACGGTCTTTGGCGAAGTGCTGCAGAAGATCCAGCAAGACTACGTCGATGAGCCGAATATGCACACGGTAACGGCTGGGTCGCTTCATGGATTGCTGGAATCGCTCGACACACAATCCAGCTATTTGACTCCGCGCGAATACGACGAATACAAGAAAAAGATCCAGAACACAGGAACAGGCGATAGCGGCATTACCTTGAGCAAACGCTTCGGATACGTGATCGTGATCTCGGTGCTGCCTGAAAGCGCGGGAGAAAAGGCCGGCATCCATAGCGGCGACATTTTTGAATCGATTGGCGGATTTACGACTCGTGACATGTCGGTAGGCCAAGCGATGAATCTGCTGACAGGGCAAGCGGGTACCGCCGTGAAGGTGGGTGTGATCCGTCGCGGCAAAGCGACCCCCGAAGAAGTGGATGTGGTTCGCGAGAAACCCACGGCGGTGAAGCTGGTCATACAGAAAGCGGATAACGATACGCTGGTGCTCCGTTTGACTTCCCTTGAGCCTGGACGCGCCGATGAAATACGCGGGCGATTACTGGATGCGCAAAAGCAAGGCGTCCACAATGTCATTCTCGATCTTCGGGAATGCGGACGAGGTCCGGTTTCCGAAGCGATCGCGACAGCACGCCTGTTTGTACCTTCGGGCACATTGGCAACGCTGCGCGGACAGACGGTCTCGTCCCAGACTTTCTCTGCGGAGCCGAAACAAGTGGTGTGGAGAAATCCCGTGTCGGTTTTGATCGACGCTACCACATCGGGTGCTGCGGAAGTGCTGGCGTCCGCGATTGCCGCCAATCATCGCGGCGACGTAGTAGGCGAGCGTACTTTTGGGCTGGCTTCCGAACAGAAGCTCATCACGCTGGATGATGGCTCGGCGCTGATTTTGACCACCGCAAATTATTACAATCCCAGCGGCAAGTCGATTCTAGAAGAAGGCGTCACACCCACGGAAGCGGTACACGTGTCTGCGGAAGACGAGTCTGACGGGGACGACAGCGCCGCGCCGGAAACCGACAATAAGAAAGAGATTCCGCAGGGTCCGCGGCCGCTTTCTCCGGAAGACCCCATTTATCACAAGGCTCTAGAGCTGTTGAAGACGCCGGTAAAGAAAGCCGCCTAGTTCTCGGTGCCGCAAAGCTATTTAAACCAAACCCGCACGCGGACGATTTTCATACTTAAATTTTTTGTTCTTATCGGCGCGCTGACGGGATGGTGCGCCGGCTGCCAAAAATCCGAACACAAACCACTGCCAGAAGAAGAAATTCATCGCATCACGCGTGAATTCGTTTTTGCGGCCAATTCTGTTGTGCCGCCGGGTTCAGAAGTTCATGGCGAAGTCGGCGCTTTCGATAAAGTGGCCAATTCCTCGGACCGTATCGAGATACATATTCCCGCGAAGCGAGAGGGCAATTCCTATCCGCCGGCCGTCACCAAGATATTGCAAAAGTTCAGCGGCATTGCTACAGCTCGAGGACTGACGCAAGATCCGCAGACGGAAAGCGGTGACGCGATTTTTGTCAACTACCGGCACGCCGGTCTGATCACGCACACCGTGCACATTCACATGGGCGGCACCGATGAATCGGGGAGGTCAGGAAGTCCTCCTCCGTTAGCTGCGAGCAACCAGCCCGCGCGGCTGGCCATTATACTGGACGACCTCGGGAACGATCGTGCCGCCGCGGATACGATTTTTGCACTGCCCTATCCGCTGACCGTTTCTATCCTGCCGAACCATGTGCACTCCGTGGATATTGCGGAACAGGCGCACCGACGTGGCGACGAGGTGATGCTGCATCTACCTATGCAATCGCTGGGAAGAGAGCATGCGGAAGCTCAGGAGCTTCGCAGCGGGATGTCTCGAGCCGACGTATCTGCTCTGGTAACCCAATTTCTAAAGGCCATTCCCGGCGTCCGCGGAGTCAACAATCATCAGGGTTCGCAATCGACGTCAGACCCAAAATTGATGGCGGAGCTAATGCCCCTTCTGCAGCAGCACAAACTTTTTTATATCGATAGCCGCACCAGCGCAACCACGGTCGCATACGACGCTGCACAACGTTTGGTGTCCGGGCAGCTTCGCGCAACGTGCCCTTCCTGGACGACATCGAAGACGTAGCTGCGGTACGCAAGCAGATCGAAATTGCTATCGCAGATGCGGCAAAGAAAAAGGAAGCCATTGCCATCGGGCATGCTCACCCATCGACACTGGAAGCGCTAAAGGAAACCTTGCCGGAGGCACAAGCTCACGGAGTGAGATTGGTCTTCGCTTCGGAGCTGGTGCGTTGAAGCGTGGCGTGCTCTTGGTGGGTCGCTCGGTCCGCCGGATAGAGCCGGTGAACCACGTAGAACATCAGGAATAACATCACAAAATCAAACACGCTCGCTTCCGGGCCGACTGTTCCGCCGGTGAGCCACGCTGAGCCATGTATGGTGGCATCAGACAAATGGCCCGGGAAAATTATTCCACTGTCCGGAACGGAATAAAGAAACGTTTCGCCAAAATCGAAGGCCGCGTGCATGCCCAATGCAAACCACAGGCTCCCCGTGCGCTTTACGGTGAAGCACCACAGCAGGCCAACGACAAAAACCCCGGCGACGCCGATCAATCCTTCGCCGCTATTCTGAAGATGCACGGCCCCGAAGAGCAACGATAGCAAAATTGCCGCGGGCCAGAAGCCGATGCCCGACGTCAGGGTATATAAGGTGTAGCCGCGAAACAAAAATTCTTCGAAGAGCGCAACAAAAAGCAGGCACACCGCCCACAATACCGCCCAGCGAATCAACTCCGCGCCATGCAATGCGAGGCGCCCAAAGGAGTATCCGCCGAACGCGGACATCAACCCAACCACGATACTGATTTCGAGCAGTCCTGCGAGACTACCCTGCCAAAAGAGCTTCCCAAACGCGCTGTTGACCGACAAGCCGTAAGCCCCAACCGGTCGATGTTCGAGAAACGACATCAGCACCGCCGCGGCAAACGAGGAGGCGAACCCGATCACCTCGGTCAGAAATTGATTTGAAAATGTGTCCGGCGGGGCTTTCCAGAATGGCGCCAGCAGAATTCTCAAGCCCAGAAAAAATCCAACGACTAGAGTTAAATACAGCAACAGCCTCCATCCGGCGCGCAGTCCCTCGGCGTTTTGGAAAATGCCGACACCTGGCCTGTTCGGTGGAACCTCCGGAACGACCGGAACAGGTGGAGGAACGGCGGAATTTTCGTGCTGCATTGAACTCACCCAGTGGTCCTGTACATTCAATTCGAATCAGACGAGCGTTACGAAGTGGCCCTCACAGTTAGACGCCCCACGGATGCCTACGGCAGTGGTGTGCAACCGAAATCAGGGCCAAGCGCGCAGACAAACCCACCGGACGACAAAGTCTGATCAAATTGGGCGAGGGATTTGGCCTCGCTCCGGAAACGCCCCAGCCCCAAATGTGTAAATTTCGCCTAAATTATTATTTCACATACTTCGGAGATTCGCCTTTGGACCATGGATCGTAGGAATGGGCAAAAACGAGACGCTCAGCCAGTGGAGGGTGGCTATAGAGCCAAAACCTGATGAATGGCGGCGGGTTGGGATCGGAAAGATCAAGTTCGCCTAGTACTTGAAAGGCGTGAGCCGCTACTTCTTCAGAGTTAGGCACGATGCCGTGAATAATTTCCAGGCCGTAGACGTCGGCGGCGTGCTCTTGCATGCGGCTAAAGCCGTTTGCAACGGGCGAAGCCACGAAAGTCAAAATTTGCAGAATCAATAAAATTACGGCTAGAGAAGCCCAATCTTCAGGCCCGTAAATTTTCCAGTCCGCAGCCCAGTGGTGCAACGACCAATGCAGGGCGCGAAACATCACGTACAGCGCGAGCAGCATCCCCACCGCGAAGAACAAGAAGCCGTTTCTCACGTGACCCAGAACGTAATGCCCTAGTTCATGGCCCACGATGAATAGCGTCTCATCGCCGGTAGTTTTGTTGATGGTAGTGTCCCAAACCACAACGCGCTTGGATGCGCCTACACCCGTTACGTAGGCATTGATGGCGTTGGTTTTCTCGCTGGCCTTCATCAGAAACATGCGTTCCGGCGGGATCGGCACGCCGGCACGCTGCGTCAGCCCAGCGATGGAGGTGACCATTTGGGAATGCTCGGTGTTGAGCGGCTCAAAATGATTGAACAGCGGATCGACGAACCACGGGCTGATGAAAAAGAAAAAAAACATCAGCGGAAGCGCAGCCAGCCAAAAATAAAGCCACCAGCGGCGCGGGCTTTTTCTCATGGCCATGGACAGCAGAAGAGCCAAGATGATCGCCAGGGCTACGCCCAAAACTTCGGCCTTCAACCAATCCAGGAGCCACGATCCCCAGTGCTGGATGGATTGCTGGTAGTGCAACGACAGGGCGTGCCAATAGACACGAACGGGAAGATCAGCAATATCCACAGTCAAAATCAGGAGGGGGACGAATATCAGACCCTGTATCCACATTTTGTCGCTGGCAGATTCGGAGAAGTCACGAAATTTTGCGGCCAAACCCAAGCGGAGGATCAGCAGCAGCGCCAGCGCGCTGAGAAAATAGGAAACGAAGTACAACGTATAGCCAGCGCGCGAATAGGAGACGGCTTTTTCGTAACGTTCGTGCGAAAGGCGGTACTGATCGGTTTCCGTTTGCGAGCGCGGGAGAGCTTGCTGCGAGTTCTGCGAAGATCGATCAGTTTGTGCAACTCCCGAACCGGATTTTGAAGAATTGGCACGATGCGCATCCTGGGCGCCCTTGGAGGGCGTCGCAAGACAAACGAGCAGCGCCACAAAACAAAAAAAACGGTGAGGCACACAGCGCCCCATCAGACCTCCTCGCGCAAAACCATGAAGCCCGTGCAAAACATTGCACGCGGGGCGAGTATGCCGTAGGGCTTGCGGTTACGCAATGAGCGTCGAAGGGTAGAGGCGTGGAAAAGATAGGTCAAAATATTTTGTCGGCCTGCTGTTGGAATGAGAAAACGCGGCGATGGGGCGGGCGGGCTACGGAGCGGTTCGATAGTGAAAGGTCTTTAGCGAGTAGTTTCGGACCGATCCGGTGGTAGCGAGACCGATATGCACCACAGAAGTCCAGCGTTCCAGTTTGTGGTGTCCGTAGTAATGAAACGCGTAGGACAACCCAATGGACGCTCCCGTAGTGGCCGCCTCGATAACCGCGAAGGCCGGATGGTCATCGACAACTGCGTCGGTAAGCAAGATCTCCTGGCGACCGCGGCGGCGCATATTTAGCGTCGAAAAGTAGTCCAAGGTGCGCGCTGCCGCGACACCTGCGAACAGCCAGTCATTTTCTTTATCCCAGAAATTATGTTCATTCGACGCGCGTCCCGTCTTTTGCGTAGCAGGCGCCTTGGGCGGAGGATTTGTTGTGGTTTGTACGGTTTGTGCAGTTGGGGCGTCAGCAGTTGAATCCGCGCCCGGAGATACCGATTGCTCTGCCGGCGCGTCCGGCGTTGTCTGCGCGCGCGACCGGGCTGCGCCGCAAACGAGCAAAAACAATATCGTGAGGAATCTAGATAATTTCAACGTGCAGCTCCGTACAACTAGCGGCGTTTCCTGTCTTAGTATCCTCAATACGCAGCCGCCGGAGGTGTCCTTCCGATAGGCAGTGCCACCGTCTTTACACCTCGACAGTGACACTGCGAGTGTGACACTCGTAATATCGCTCAGGGAACAGCAATGGGAAATTGAGGCCAACAGCGGTTGCCTCATTCGTACGACCACTTCGCATGGAATTTGGAGCCGCACAAAGTTGGAGTATCTTGGAACTTCGACAATATGACCAGCACGAGGTGACGCATGTCAGGCCGAATTTTGACGTCCACGAGCAGCAATTTAACCGGTACCAAGCTGGCGCTGGCTCTTTTCGCTATTTCACTGACTACAGTGGCGCTTCACGGCGCTCA
>Ga0182024_10022884_pt1 | contig 11232 bp, 8 predicted proteins | sample P32metaG_FD_120480 | JGI IMG/M metagenome (GOLD analysis project Ga0182024, IMG submission 120480) | Permafrost microbial communities from Stordalen Mire, Sweden - P3-2 metaG (Illumina Assembly) | ecosystem: Environmental > Terrestrial > Soil > Wetlands > Permafrost | place: Sweden: Stordalen... | reverse complement strand
TGATCATATTCGGCGGTCGCCGCTTGTTTCGCGTAGGAAATGCCTTCGCGATACAATGCGTCAGCCGCAATCACCGCCTGGTTGCGATAACGGTCGGCGGCCGTTTCGTAGGCTTGCACTGCGTCCTCATAATTTTTTTGCTTCTCTCTCGCCGCGCCGATGCGCAACTGCGCGTGCGGTGCCACGTCGCTGTAAGGGCCTTCCTTGACGATTTTGCCAAACATATCCGCCGTGCGATCCATTGAGGGGAAAAACGGAATGTAGCTCCACAATCTGAACCATTGGCCGGTCAGAAAACGGCTGGCGATGCCGTATTGCCGCCAGAGCACGTCCTCGTATTTTTCACTGTGTGGATATTTGTCGATGATGGCCTGGTATGCATTGAACGCCACTTCATCCTTGCCCATCGCTTCGAAACAGCGCCCGATGAGATATTGCGCGTCCGGCGCGTAATCGGACAACGGCCACACGCGCACGACACGATTCGCCGCGTGGAGCGCCGTGTTGTAATCATGTTTGTCGAATGCCTGCTGCGCCACCTCCAGCTGGTCTTTGGCGCGTTCGCGTTTCCATTGAATGTTCTCGCCGTAAGGCTCGTAATACCAGCCTTCACCCGGCATGTAGATCAACGGCGCCGGCGAGCGGAACGGAAACAAAATCACGCACGCAGCCGCAAAAAATATGGAACCAAGCCGACGATTCATGCAGCGAAATTAACGGCCTGAAATTCGCAAGTCAAGGCGGCCACAAGCACATTTTATCCCCGATAAACCACCAGCACACCATAATCCGTGAGCACCTTCTGCGTGCCGACGTCAAAGTAGGTGTAAGAAATTGTGTGAACGCCAATCATGTTCACCTCGCCAACCTCGTTCAAGAATCGCGTGACGACTTCATCAAACTTGTCGTGGCCGGACTCGATGCAACTCGCATGGCGGATGGTGTGGACGCGGATATTTTTGCCCGCACCCTTGGCCACAGCTTCGAGCGGCACAGCCGCCTTTTTGATGAGACTTTCGCCCGGCTTGTCATGCACCGGCACTTTCAGGTGCATCGTGACTTTGGCGGCGGCGGACGAGGCGATGGCGCTGGGAGACAGGCTCGGCGCAGGCATTTCCGCCGGCGCGGAAGCGGATTTTGTGGATTCCTTGGGAATCATTATGGTCTCGCCGCACGACGGGCACTCGATTTCCGTGCCCGCGCCGGAGCTGTCCACTGCCAGTTCTTGATCACAATGCGGGCAATCGAAAATGATGTCCATAAGCCGGAATGGTTTGAATGTTGGCTTCAGGATAAACCTGCGGCGCGGCGCAAACCAGAAAAAAATCGCGCCGAATTACTCCCACTCAATCGTCCCCGGCGGCTTGCTCGTGATGTCGAAGACGCAACGGTTCACGCCCTTGACTTCGTTGATAATGCGGCTCGCAAGTTTTTCCAGCAAATCATACGGCAGTTTCACCCAGTCCGCCGTCATTCCGTCCTGCGATTCCACGGCGCGAATCGCAATCGTGTAATCGTAAGTCCGCTCGTCACCCATCACGCCCACGCTGCGCACGGGCAGCAACACCGCGAAGCTCTGCCAGATTTTGTAATACAAACCGGACGCTTTCATTTCCTCGACTACAATCGCGTCGGCGTTCCGTAAAATTTCACAACGCGACGGCGTGACTTCGCCCAGCACGCGCACGGCCAGGCCGGGACCGGGGAATGGCTGGCGCCAGACGATTTCCTTGGGCAAGCCCAATTCCAAACCGAGCAAACGCACTTCGTCCTTGAACAAACATTTCAACGGCTCGACCAATTGAAATTTCATTTTCTTCGGCAAGCCGCCGACATTGTGATGGCTCTTGATGAGCGCGGCGGGATTTCCGGCAATCGGCACGGACTCGATCACGTCCGGATACAGCGTGCCTTGCGCGAGAAACTTCGCGTTGCCCGCGCGCTTGGTGGCCGCCTGAAAAACTTCGATGAACGCGTTACCGATGATCTTGCGTTTGCGTTCCGGATCAGCCACGCCTTTGAGCCGCTGCAAAAATAATTTCGCCGCGTTTTCGTATTGCAGTTTAAGTTTGAAATTTCGCCCGAAAACTTCCTGCACGACCTCCGCTTCACGGGCGCGGAGCAAACCGTTGTTGACGAAAATGCAGGTGAGTTGAGCGCCAATCGCTTTGTGCAACAACGCCGCCGCCACACTGGAATCCACACCGCCGCTTAAACCGAGAATTACTTTCCCACCACCAACTTGGGCACGAATTTCTTTGACGGCCTGGTCAACGTAACTCCGCATCGTCCAGTTTTTGCCGCAGCCGCAAACGCTGTGGACGAAATTGGCGATGACCTCCTTGCCGTGCGGCGTGTGGACGACTTCGGGATGAAATTGCAGCCCAAAAAATTTCCGCACGCGGTTTTCAATGGCGGCATATTCGGAATTTTCCGTGACGGCGACGGATTTGAAACCACGCGGCAATTTCGTGAGTTTGTCGCCGTGAGAATTCCAGACTTGCAGTGACTCCGGTAGATTGGCAAACAGTGTGCACGAGGAATCTTTCACCGTGAGCGTGCCTTTGCCATATTCGCGTTTCTGGCCTTTCTCGACGTTGCCGCCAAGAAATTGCGCGAGCAATTGCACGCCGTAACAGATGCCGAGCACGGGCACGCCGAGCTCAAAAATTCTTTTTTCGGGCAGCGGCGCGTCTTTCGCATAAACGCTCGACGGGCCGCCGGACAAGATGATTCCGCTCGGCTTGAGCGCGGCGAGTTCAGGCGCAGGCGTGTCGTAGCGCAGAATTTGCGAATACACATTGCACTCGCGGATGCGGCGCGCGATGACCTGTGTGTATTGTGAACCGAAATCGAGGATGATGATTTGCTCGTTCATGAATCAAAAACCGAGGCGCACTCTTTGCCTGCCGAATTGCGATTTGGCGAGATAAAAAACAAAACGCCAGCCGGTTTTCGGCTGGTCCTCTTGCAAAATTTTCGTGAATGCACCGTGAAGTTTATTGCCTCACCACTTTTACCGTGCCGCTGTTCGCGTCATAAACGATTTTTGAGCCGTAGGGCGCGTCGGGCATTTTGCCGATGTAATTCGGGATAAGTTCCTGGAGGTCTTTGGGAAAACGTCCCTCCGAAGCGTTGAACTGCTGGATGGCCTGGTTGAGATACGCAAGGTCAATTTGCTTGACCGCGTATTTCTGTGCCTGACCGACCGCGCCAATATAATCGGGCACCGCCGTCATCGGATTGCCGCTGTCGTATTTCGTCGGCGTGTTGGTGGTTTGCGCGGGCTTGTTGGAATTGTTGTCACCGCAACCGGCCAGAAGCAATCCGGCCGCGACCGAAAGCAAAGGGGATGTTTTCATGACGGCAATTTAATCCAAGTCGTGAAAAATCCAAGAATCAATTATTTTAACCGACCGAAATAAAAAACCCCTCCGCATTTCATAGAGAAATGTGGCGCGCGGCTGGCAAGACCGGCAGGGTTTATTGCGCGGGCGCGTTTGTGGACGGCGTCGCCGGCGTCGAAGCCGGTGCTTCCGACTTCTGGCAACCAGTCAACAATCCGACGCAAACGAGACCGAACACTGCGGCTAACGTGAGTAGTTTTTTCATACGGGTTGAGCTTCTGTTAAACCTACGCCTGCGGCAAGCGAAATTTTCAAGCTACGAAAATGCCTGCGGCTTTCCCCACCAACGCACGCGCCTGCCGGATCAAATTCGAATCCTCCGCCAGATCGCCGAAGCGCAGGCGCATCGCCCCGCTCTGCTCCTGGCCGAGCAATTCCCCCGGCCCGCGCAATTTCAAATCCGCCTCCGCAATCTGAAAACCGTCCGTCGTTTCTTTCAGAATTTTCAAACGCGACTGCGCTTCCTCATTTTTCGCATCGGAAATCAAAATGCAAAACGATTCGTGTGCGCCGCGCCCGATGCGTCCGCGCAACTGATGCAACTGCGCCAGCCCGAACTGCTCCGCGTTTTCGACCAGCATCACCGTCGCGTTTGGCACGTCCACGCCGACTTCAATGAGCGACGTTGAAAGTAAGGCGTGAATTTTATTCGCGCGAAATTCTGACATCACATTTTCCCTTTCCGCGCTTTTCAAACGCCCATGCAGCAGCCCGACGCGAAACGGCGCTAGCAGCTTCTGCAAATTTTCAAATTCCATCGTGACCGCTTTCAATTCCTTCGCGCCCGAATCTTCCACCCGCGGATAGACGACGTAAATTTGTCGTCCGGCTGCAAGTTTCTCGCGAATAAATTCCCAGACTTTCGGCAACTTATCCGTTGGGCGAACAAAAGTTTTTATCTGGCCACGTCCGCCGGGCAATTCGTCAATCATGGAAATATCGAGATCGCCATAAAGCGTCAGGCCGAGTGTGCGCGGAATCGGCGTCGCCGTCATCACCAGCAGATGCGGATAATTTCCTTTCCGCACCAACTGCTCGCGTTGTGCCACACCGAACTTGTGCTGTTCATCAATGATGACCAGGCCGAGCTTCGGTAAATCAAAACCCGCCGTGAGCAAAGCGTGAGTGCCGATGAATAAAGTTGATGGTTGTCCGCCCGGGGCACTTTGGACTTTGGACTTTGGATTTTGAATAATCTTCCGGCTTCCCGTTTGCAACTCCACTTTCACGCCCAGCAGCTCGAACCATTTTTGGAAATTCCGAAAATGTTGTTCCGCCAGAATTTCCGTCGGTGCCATCAGCGCGACGTTAAAACCGCTTTCCAACGCCATCAACGCCGCGCACGCCGCCACAGCTGTTTTTCCAGAACCGACATCGCCTTGCAGCAAACGCCGCATCGGATGCGCACCGCCCATGTCCGCGCGGATTTCGCGCAACACGCGCGCTTGGGCGTCAGTCAATTTGAAACCGAGTCGCGTGAGAAACGGTTTCATCAAACGATTGTCGCCGCCGCAGGGCAATCCTTTCGTTCGCGCTTCAAAATTGTCCCGGCGTGATTGAATTTGCCGCTGCAACTCAATGAATTCATCCAATGCCAGCCGTTGCCGCGCGATTTCAACGTCTGTCAATTCTTCCGGGAAATGCGTCATGCGAACCGCATTCGCGCGTGTCGGAAGATTTTTCAATGGCAACTTCGGCCACGGCCCGGCGATTTGCCGCTCAAATTTTTCCAGCGTGCGCCAGATGAGTCCGCGCAGCCAGCGTTGCGGCAGACCTTCCGTGAGCGGATACACCGGCGCGATGCGATTGATGTGGATGAAACCCTCCTCACCACCTTCAATGACTTCGGTTTCAGGATGAGTCATCACGCACGGTTTCGTTTCGCTCAATTTTCCGAAAACGAAAGCTTCATCGCCCCTCGCGAAATATTTTTCCATGAACGGCAGATTCCACCAGCGGCAATGCAATCGCGCGGTGCCGTCATCGAGGATGATTTCAAAAACGGATTTGCTGCCGCCGCGAAAACGTTTGAGGCCGAGCGCGACAATCGTGCCGCGCACCGTGGCCGGTTTGTCCTTCGTTAATTCGGAAATTTTGCGGAAGTGGCGGCGATCCTCGTAACGGCGCGGGCGATGCAGCAGCAAATCCTCGACGTTGTGGATGTCGAGCCGTGCGAGTTGCACCGCGCGTTCCGCACCGACGCCCCAAAGCGAACTCGCGGACGCGGTGAGCGGAGAAATCTTTGTTTCCGGCGGCGACATCACCCGCACGATACAAACCGTTCACCGCCGCTTCAACGGGAAAGCGGCTACTTAATTTGAACTGAAAGTTTTTGATTTTGCGGCGGCAAGAACCAGACGAGCAATAATAAAATGATAAGTCGATAACAGGTTGGTTCAACAAGAGTCGACCAAATTGGGACTAAATATTTGTGGTCAATTGGGATAGCAGATGCGAGGTAGTTGATTTTCGCGTTATGCATAGTGGATACGACAACGTCGAATGTAGCTGATATGGCAATGAGCACAAAAGCTGTAATTGCCAACCGCAGCCGACTTTCAATAAATAACTTTAATTTGGAAAGCTGCCAAACCATTTTTCCCAAACCGAGCAAGACAATTATAATCAGTGGAATCAAAATTCGTAATACCGATAAGATTTCGGACAACATTAACCCATCAAGGAAACTTCCACCTCTGACAGGCATCAAGGCTTGAGTTAAAGAGCTAATTATGTTTTCCAAGAAGCCCAATAGAAAAACCGCCAGACAAATCCAAAACACGCGTTCACGCCAAACTTTTGCCGGGTCGGCTTTGACAAATTCTTCACCGAGTTGCTGTGGCTGTCCGACGCGGCGACGCGCGAGCCAGAATGATTCCTCGTTATTCAAACCGCGTTGCTGAAATCCAGCAATTGAATCGCGCAGATGCGTTTCCAATTCACGCCGGACTTCCGCCGTAAGATTCGCATACGCGGTCAGTTCCTGCCGCCACTTTTCAATGGCGGCGTTCAGATCGAAACGGGTTTGGTTTTCCATAATTTGCACAGTGTGTTGTGAATGGCCAGCCAATGCTGCCGTTCAGTTTTGATGGCTTTGCGTCCGTCGGAACTGATGAAATAGTATTTTCGCTCGCGCCCGCTCTCGGCTTCCTTCCACTCGGATTCAATCAGGCCGTCGCGCTCCAGCCGGTGCAAAACGGGATAAAGCATTCCGTCGCTCCACTCAATCTGACCACCGGAAAGTTCGCGGACTTTCTGGATGATCTCGTAGCCGTAACTTTCACCGTCAGCGAGGATGGAAAGCACGAGCGGTTTCGAGGAAGCGGCGACCAAATCTTTCGTAAGCATGGTGGTCTTATACATTGAACTGTAATGTATGTCAACAGAAAAATTGCGCATATAATTTTATCAAGCTACGTTTTGCGTGTGCCAGAAAATTTTATCGAGCTTAAAACCGCGCCGTTATGGCTGCTCGTGCGCATCAATGCGCTGCAAAGTTGGCGGAAACTTCTGGCCGTGCGCAAGCAATCGCGTTTACTCACAAGCCTCATCGCTTCGTTCATCGTCGGCTATCTCGTTTTGTCGTTCTGGCTTTTTTACGACGGACTGCGGTTCATCGCGAAATTTCCCGGTCTCGGTGCGGTGCTGACGGAACGGCTGATGTATGTGTTGTTCGCGTTTCTGTTCGGGCTGCTGCTCTTGAGCAATCTCGTCATCAGTTACACGAATCTGTTCCGCAATCGCGAAACCGTATTTCTCCTGGCGCTGCCGGTTTCGACGCAGACGATTTTCCACTGGAAATTCATCGAGTCCACGTTGCTCGCGTCATGGGCGTTTGTATTTTTGATTGCGCCGCTGCTCGCGGCGTTCGGTCTGGTGCGGGGTGTGCCGTGGCATTTTTATTTCGTGACATTTTTTTTGATCGCGCTGTTCATTGTGTTGCCGGGCGTTTTGGGCGCGGGGCTGGCGATTTTGATCGGCAGGTTTTTGGACCGGCGCAATTTCCAGATTGCCCTCGTGGGGATTGCCCTCGCGTTGCTTATGTTTGCGGCATTTTGGTGGAAGACGCAAGCCGTTGATAACGAACTCCTCGACAAACGCACGCTGGAAGCGCTCGACCAACTGCTCGCCAAAACGCGATTCACGATGTTTCCGTTTCTGCCGAGCTACTGGCTGTCATCGTCCGTGCTGCAATGGGCGGAAGGCATCCTGCGCGGCTCCGCATTTTTTGCGCTCGTGCTGTTAAGCAACACGCTTTTCTTCGGCAGCGTGGCGTTCACGAAATTTGGCAATATATTTTACGAAACGGCGTCAGCGGTGCAAAGCCGCTCGGGCGGCAATTTCAAATTAAACTTTTTCCACATTCCCCAAAATCGTCAACACCCCGTCGGCCTGCTCGAAAAAATTTCCGGTAAATTTTTCTGGTTCAACCGTGACACCCGCGCGTTGGCGCTCAAGGATATTCGGATGTTTTGGCGCGATACAACGCAATGGGGTCAGTCCGTGATGCTTTTTGGTCTGCTCGGCGTCTATATCATCAACCTCCGCAATTTCACGCACGAATTGACCAGTCCGTTCTGGATCAACCTGGTCGCATTTCTGAATCTTGGTGCGTGTTCACTGAACCTCGCAACGCTCACAACGCGATTTGTTTTCCCACAATTTTCGCTCGAAGGCCAGCGGCTATGGATCATCGGAATGTCACCGATGGGTCTGGCGCGCGTCGTCAAAGTGAAATACTGGCTGGCGAGCTTCGCGTCGCTACTGGCCACGTTGAGCCTCATCACGCTCTCCTGCTGGCTGCTGAAAATGACGTGGGATCGCATCGCATTTTTCGGCGTGGTCATCACCGTAATGACCTTCGCGCTCAACGGTCTCGCCATCGGCCTCGGCGTTTTGTATCCGAATCTGAAGGAAGTGAACCCGGGCAAAATCGTTAGCGGCTTCGGCGGAACGCTGTGCCTCGTCTTGAGTTCGCTTTACATTTTCGCATCCATCGTGCTGCTGGTTCTTGGAACAATTGGGCTGCGCGCGCATCCAAGCTGGACGATTGAGAGTTTGATTGCCTTTGTGTTGCTGTCGTTTTTGATCGGCTGGCTGCCGCTGAAATTTGGATTGCGGCAATTGAAAAATTTTGAGGCGTAAGTCCGAAATTATTTGCGAACAAACTTTTCCAGCGCTTCAAATAATTTTCCGGCGGCGGCCAAATGCCTTTGCGCGCGGCGCGTCACCAAACCAAAACCTTCGCCGTAGGCCGCGCCATTTGCCACACACGCGTCAGTTGAACAATCTTTAATCTGCCGTTCGGCGACGCGCATCACATCCGCACGTTTGCCATCGGCTTCAAATTTCCAGCCGACAATTTTCGCCGCCGGAAACCAGCCGCGTAATTCGACGATGATTTTTGGCGTCGGCACAAGTTCGGCGAGCAATGTGCCTTCACGCGTGGGAAATTTCTTGAATCTAATTTCTATCAATTCTCCGCTCGAACGCAGTAGAATTTTGCCAAACGCAAAATCATTCACCGCCGCCGCGTGAAAGACGGCATCTATAGATTTCGCCGATGACACAGACAGGTCTTTTAATTTTTCCCGCAAATCCGCCGTTGTGGTGAAAGTTTTCACACGCTGTGCTTTGCGTTCGCCGCAATATGTCGCCTGCGTGCCGATGAGCAGCGTGACGTGATGGCCGCGCGTGACGAGAAAATTGGCAAGTTCCGTGCCGAGCCGGCCCGTGGAAAAATTCGTGAGCCGGCGTACATCATCCAGCGGCTCAAACGTCGGCCCGGCTGTCACAATGCAATTCATGCCGCAATATTAGCCGCAAAGAGCCGCAAAGAGCACCAAAAAGAACTCTTTGCGGGGTTTGTGCTCCTTTGCGGCTATAAAATTGTTTTCTTTTCTTTTCGTGGCAGGATTTCGCGCGTGAGCAAAATTGTCGGCATAGATTTGGGTACCACGAATTCACTCGTCGCCACGGTGGATTCGGGCATCCCGTTGGTTATCGCGGACGCCCATGGCCAGCGGCTCACGCCGTCCGTCGTCCATTTTTTGTCGTCGGATGCAGGAGCGGTTGTTGGTCACGAGGCAAATCGTGTGCGCCTCGTCAAACCGGCGGAAACGGTCTATTCCGTCAAACGCTTTATCGGCCGGCGCGGCTCGGATATTTCCAAGGAAGAAATGCTCGTGACGTACCCCATCAAAGGCGACAACGCGGGTGCGGTGACGATTCCGATTCACGGTCGCAACTTCACGCCGGAAGAAATTTCCGCCGAGATTTTGAAGAAATTGAAGCGCGATGCGGAAAATTATTTTGGCGAACCCGTCACGCGTGCGGTCATCACCGTGCCCGCGTATTTCAATGACGCGCAACGTAATGCGACCAAGCAGGCAGGGGAACTGGCCGGTTTCATCGTCGAGCGCATCATCAACGAACCGACCGCCGCCGCGCTCGCTTATGGTCTGGACAAACTGAAGGAAAAATCGAAAATCGCCGTTTATGATTTGGGCGGCGGCACGTTCGACCTTTCGATTCTCGGACTGAACGAAGGCGTTTTCCAAGTGCTCGCAACGAATGGCAATACGCGCCTCGGCGGCGACGATTTGGACAAACGCATTGTTGATTTTCTCGTGGAGAAAATCAAAATCGCCGGCAAAACAGACTTTTCATTGTCCCAGTTGTCACGCATCCGCGAAACTGCCGAGCAGTCGAAAATCAAACTTTCGACGGAAACCGAAGTTGAAATCACGCTGCCGTTTCTCACGCCGGATTTCAGTTTCAGTTACCAGATCACGCGCAACGAACTGGAATATCTCGCTCGCGACATCATTGCCCGCACGCGAACGCATTGCCTGCGTGCGCTGGCGGACGCGAAAGTCAAAGCTAAAGATTTGGATCAAGTGATTTTGGTCGGCGGCCAGACGCGAATGCCGCTGGTCCGAAAATTTGTCGGCGAACTTTTCGGTTGCGCGGAATTTGAAGAATCGCGCGGCGGTCTGCGCATCGGCAGCGATTTTCATAAAGCCGGCGGCCCGCAACTTAACACGTCGCAAAATCCTGACGAGGCCATTGCGCTCGGCGCGGCGATTCAGGCGGAGATTCTTTCTGGCGGTTTCAAAAATGTTTTGCTGCTGGACGTGACGCCACTGTCGCTCGGTCTCGAAACTTTCGGTGGCCTGATGAATGTTTTGATTCCGCGCAATTCGACAATTCCGCTGAAGGCCGGTGAGTTGTTCACGACCGCGATGGACAATCAGCGTTCGATGCTCATCCACGTTTTGCAAGGCGAGCGTGAGCGCGTGAAGGACAATTGGAGTCTCGGAAAATTTACGATCGAGTTTGGGTCCGCACCGCGTGGCGTTCCGCGCGTGGGCGTGCAATTTGAAATTGACGCGAACGGAATTTTGCACGTCCTCGCGCGCGACACAAAAACCGGCAGGGAAAAAATCGCCGAAATGAAATCCGCCGTGGACGTGGATGACGCAGCGGTGCAACAGATGGTCGAGGAATCGGTCGAACACGCGTTTGAGGATCTGGCCGTGCGCCGGTGGATTGAGGCGAAATTGCGCGCGAACGAAACACTCGCCGCCACGCGCAAGGCAATTACGGATTGCGGAAATGGAATTGAAAACGATTATCGTGAGAAAATTGAGTCTGCCGCGCGCGAGGTGGAAATTGTTTTGGCGGCTGAAAATTCGGAAACGAAAATCGGCGACGTAAAACAATTGCAAGCCGCGGTTGCCGCGCTTGATGAAACCACAAGACCGCTGGCCGACTCGTTGATGGACAAGGTGATGGAAGCGATGTTGAAGAAACGCGGTTTGAT
>Ga0182024_10022883_pt1 | contig 11232 bp, 10 predicted proteins | sample P32metaG_FD_120480 | JGI IMG/M metagenome (GOLD analysis project Ga0182024, IMG submission 120480) | Permafrost microbial communities from Stordalen Mire, Sweden - P3-2 metaG (Illumina Assembly) | ecosystem: Environmental > Terrestrial > Soil > Wetlands > Permafrost | place: Sweden: Stordalen... | reverse complement strand
ATAATCCCGCACGGTGGCGCTTACATCGTCGACCGCGGCCCGCGCGGACTTGATCTGCTGCACAGCTTCGGCGAATTGCGGATCGTAGCGCGCGAGTTCCTCCAGATTCCTCTCGGCAGCGCGTAAGGCAGCCTCGGCCGACCGGTCGCTCTCGTAGAGGAACTCATGGGCGCTCATGGCCGCGGCAAAAAGCTTCTCCGCGTTCGCCAAGACGCGCCGCTCGATCTCCAGCTCTTCGTCTTCCTTCTCCCGGATGGCAGCGCCTTCGATCTCATTCTTCTGAAAGCTCCACAAATCGGCCTCACGAAGCCGGACCTGTTCGTCGCCTTCCAGGCGGCTCAGCCGGGTACAAATCTCAGACCACTCCTGAAATGCGGCTTGCACGCGCTCGGTGCCGATGCCGGCGCTGCGGTCCAGCAATACCCGCTGCTGGGCCTGGTCAAAGCTACCCATGGTCTCGCTCTGCGCGTGTACCAGGGCCAGCTCTGGGGCCAGCTGGCGCAACACATTCACCGTGGCCGGCTGGTTATTTACATAGACGCGGCCCTTGCCCCCAGCCTGGATCTCGCGGCGCAGGATAATCTCCGAGCCCTCGGCATCGATGCCGTTGCTTTCCAGCGTGTTCTCCGCTCCGGGGGTGCTCTCAAACACACACGAAACCACGGCCCGATCGGCTCCATGCCGCACCACGTCGGAGGAGGCTTTGTCGCCCATCAGCAAAGCCAACGCATCCACCAGGATGGACTTACCGGCACCCGTCTCGCCCGTCAATAGATTGAGACCGGGACCGAAGACGGCGATGGCGTGATCAATGACAGCGTAGTTTTCAGCGCGGAGTTCGAGCAGCATGGCAAGGTTCGAGCGCAGCATAGCATGAAGTGGCTACCCCGGTTATTGGCCGGGTTACCTTGCGCAGGCATCTTATGCTGCAACTTGGTTTCACGTTCGCATGTCTGCTACCGTGAAAGAGGAAGTGATGATGTCCCCGGTTCATATCGCAGCTTTTCTTATTCTCCAGGCGGACGACGCAGCGGCGCCCGTAGCGCATTCCCCTACCTCCGGCGTCAGCGCCGTGTTCGATATGGTGCGCAACAGCGGGCCTGTAGCCATCGCCGTGCTGGTTCTGTTGCTGATCGCCAGCCTGTACTCGTGGGCGGTGATCTTGGGCAAATCAGCCACTTTCCGCAAAGCGCGAACCCAAAGCCGTCGTTTTATGCGTGCCTTCCGCAAAGCCGACCGCCTGCAGGAAATTGCCGCAGTCAGCGAACAATTCAAACCAAGTCCCCTGGTGACCGTTTTCGATGAGGTGTATGACACTTATCGGCGGCAGACCGGAGGGTTTGGACCGCCCAAGAATATCGTCACCCTGGAGCGCACGGCACAAGCAGCGGCCAGCGAGTCGCTTACCGTTCTGGAGCGGCGCCTGACTTGGCTGGCCACTATCGGCGCAGTTTCTCCCTTCGTTGGCCTGTTCGGCACCGTCATGGGCATCGTAGACGCCTTTCACGGGCTGGGCACTGAAGGCGCGGCCACGCTGCGCGCCGTGGCCCCCGGAGTGTCAGAAGCGCTGATCACCACTGCCGCCGGTCTGCTGGTCGCCATTCCCGCCGTCATCGCGTACAACCAGTTCACCGCTTCGCTGCGCGAGTTTGGCTCCCGTATGGACGACTTCTCCCGCGAATTGCTCAACAGCCTGGAAGAGATCAGCCCCAAACAGGAAGCGATGGAGAGGGAGGCCGCGAGTGGCCTTCACCGCTAGTTCCGGCCATACCCGCACCGCGCTTGCGGAAATCAACATCACTCCGTTGGTCGACGTGGTGCTGGTCCTGCTTATTATTTTCATGGTCACCGCGCCGGTGCTGCAGTCGGGCATCGATGTTTCTGTGCCAAAAACGCGCAGCGTAAAAGAGATCACCCAGCAGCGACTGGTGCTGACCATCGACCGCGATCAGAATGTTTTTCTGGGCGACAAGCCGGTTAACCTGGCGCAACTGCCTACGCTGTTGCGCCAACCTAAAACGGATCCGGCAAACCAGGTCATTTATCTGCGGGCCGACGAGCGGGTTCCCTTCGGTGCGTTTGCTTCGGTCATGGATGCGGTCAAGCAAGCTGGGATCACCAACATCAGCATCGTGACCCAGCCGCTGCAGAAGACGGCAAAGTAGCAGGTCATGGCAGGGACTTATTCCAGCGAACTGCTTGACCAACCAGACGGCATCGGTTCACCCTTTGCCCTGTCGACCCTCATGCATGGGCTCATCGTCGGGCTGCTGATCGGCTACGGCTACATCCACAACATGTTCCACGGAAGCGAGTGGGGAGCGAACGCTTTCCAGCAAGGGGCCATCCAGGCCACCCTGGTGTCGACCGCCTCGTTGCCTCTGCCTCAGGATCACCCGCCCACCGACAATGTGCTGGCCACTGAGACTCCGAGCGTAGCTCCGGCCCTTGAGGAGCAGAAACAAGAGCCCCTTCCACTGCCGGAAGCGGTGCCCATTCCGGAAAAGAAGGCGCCTCCGCCAAAGCCAGAGCCGAAGCCGTTACCGAAAACCCCACCGCAGCATCAACCACCGCCCAAGCCGCAGAACAAAGCTAACTACGGAGAAGCCGCGCCCGCCAATGTACCCCGAGCGACCGCCGCAAACAACGCGGCCAACAGTCCCATCGCGCAAACCGGAGGGGACTTCGGCTCGCGCTTTGGCTGGTATGTGGACGTGATCAAGCGCAAGGTAGCGCAGGACTGGTACCTGCAGGAGGTGGAGCCCAGCACGCCTGTGGGAGCAACGGTGTTTGTTCAGTTCACGGTCGCCCGCGACGGGTCTCCCAGCAACATCTCCCTGGCCACGCCGAGCAATTCCCCGTCGCTCAACTCCTCCTGTCTGCACGCGGTGCAACGAGTGGATACGTTTGGTCCCCTGCCCGCCGGCTATAACGAAAGCAGCCTGAATGTCCTCTACCATTGCACTTATCCGGGCGCTCGGTGAGAACACTCTGAGCTCCGCACTCCGAGTCCTAGCTGATTCCTCTAAAGGACGCAGCCGGCCGTGATTGCAAAATAAATCACCAGAGTCTCAGTCGTTCCTCCTCCACCGAAGAGCCTCAGCGAGCAAGTGACTGCGCACCTGGGATGGCGCCCAGTGCGTTCTCCTGAGAAAAGCTCTTTGACAACCAGGCACCGAGGGGGGCTATGAGCGACAGGAGAATTTTCGCGATGCTCCGCCGACGGGCAATCCCTGTCCGCGTGCCCCTGGCGCTCTGGAATTCAACGACAAGCTGGGTATCGAACCGAGTTGCCTGGTCGAGCTGAGCAATTTACCGAAAATCAGACTTGGGTAATACGAGGATTCGCTTCCGAGCAGCACCTGGTCGGCCTTATTCCTTCTATCGCGCTTAACCCGCCCTTCCATTCTGATGGGAAAATTGTGGCTCTCTTCAGTTCCAGCAGACGCTGCGCATGCTAACAAATCGCAAACTGAGACAGTAATTCGCCCTACGATTAGCCGAGATGGCACGATAAGCGCAATCGCAAACAGAGGGCTTTATAGCGCGGAGTCGAAGAGCCTGTCCTGAGCGAAGCCGAAGGAACCCCGTGGATGCTTGTTGGCAGATGCTCTTGGGAGCCTTCCGGCCGCAAACTACGCCGGAAGATAAAACGCCGATTCTTTCATCAGTAACGTTTTCTCTGCGACACTCCACTAGAACGAACCGAGTGCAGGTTTGCCGGTTCCATCAATTGACCTTAGTGAATACCCCATCATTCACTAAGGTCAGATTCTGGATGAGCACCTGCTTTCCGCCGCTCAGGAACTTTACCCCGCGGCGGCCGACCCCGGTATTTTCGCTGGCGAAGTAGTAGGTAAAGGTGTCTCCGTCCCAGTGGGTCAGCTCATAGTAGGCACCGCGCGGCGGGAGACGGAGGATGAGTTGATTTCGCTCTACCTCAATCAGGAGAGTCCCGTAGTACGGGCTTACATAGGTTCCTGCGTAAGCCGAGAGCCCGCCACCCGGCGCAGGATTTGAGGGCGGTGGAAGCTTTGAGTAATCCGGCGAGGAGTCCTGCGTTTCCCTAAAAGAATCCTCAAAGAACGGCTCGAAGAGTGCGAGATAGTCTTGCTTCGCACTTCCGTAGCGGAAAAAATCCAGGAATGAAGCACTGATGGCTTCGGGCAAGCCGATTGGGGTGCCATTGGTGAGGACCACAATCCCCAGTTGCCGGCCGGGTAGCAGGTAAACCGCGGTCCCGGTTCCGAGATCAAAGGCCCCGCTATGGCTCAGTGTCAGTTCGCCTTCATCATCGCGGCCCACGTTCCAGCCTAGGCCGTAGTAACCATCCTTGCACTTTGCCGGAGCGACAGGGGCTACTGGGTCCTTACATATCTGCGGTTTGTGGGTTTCATCGAGCGCGGCCTTATCCACCACCTGCTGACCATTAAACACACCGTCGGCCAGTTGCAACTCCATGAAGTTTGCCATATCGCGCACATTCGAGCTGACGCCACCCGCCGGGGATTCGGCGTCGGCTTCGCGCACAAACCAGTTCTTATAAACGCCATCCTGCAGGTAATGGAGTGCAGATTTGTTGGGATTGTTTTCGTAGTCGGAGTAGCGGGAACTGGTTGATCGCATGCCGATCTTGCTGTAAAGCTGCTGTTCAGACAATTCCTCCCAAGTCTTACCCGTCTTGAGTGTAGCGGCGATGGCTCCTTCGGTCAGTCCAAAGTTGCTGTAGTGATAGCTTTCGCGAAACGGGCCGGCAAGCGGCACCAAACGAATCCGGTCGAGAACTTCCGCGCGACTGTAGCCGAGGACTTCCAGGACGTCACCGGCGCCGGTTGGCAGGCCGCTGCGGTGCGAGAACAGGTCGCGTATCGTCACTTGCGCGGTGGCCTCTGGATCGGAGAGCGCGAAGTGCGGGTCCAGTGCCCGGATTCGATCATCCCAACTAACTATGCCTTCGCCCACCAGCGATGCCACGACCGTCGAGGCGATCGGTTTGGACACCGAAGCAATTTCGAAAACGGTATCCGGATCGACTTTCGCGAGGTTCCCCAGTTTGCGCACTCCATAACCCTTGAGAAAGACTACGCGGCCCTGGTAGACGACCGCGACCGCGAGGCCTGGAATGTTGGTTTTCTGCATACTGTCTTGAACATATCCATCGAGCTGAGTGAGAGCGGTGTTTATATCACCCGAACTCGTAGTTTGCGGTCGAGCGGGAGTGCACACGAAAAGTGTGAGCGCTGAAACCAGCAGGGTCTTTTCGATCATCGGCTTCCTCAAATAGTTTTACTTTGGTTTGCGAGCAAGCCTAATCCCGGTTTGTTCACTTCTACAAGTTAATTCGATGAAAAAAGGCGAGGGACTGCTGGGTGAGTCGGCTCTTGATTCTGTTTCAGCCAATTACTATCTTTTTCTGGCTGTCGATGCGACCTCAATCAATGATGAAGCCTTAAGGAAGACTGGAAAATCCTTGCTGGAAAGAGGGATTGCATACTTTTGCGTATGGGGGAACTCCGGGACCGTTTTGGGTGAATTTCTTCAGCGACATAAGACGATCATTGAGGTAACTCCCCATCTGGACGTCAGCGGCTACTACTATGCCTCCCCTACGGTCGTGCGAGGCTTTGTGCGCCAAGCGGATGGAACTTTTACCACCTTCGACGCGGTGGGCAGCACCTGGACCGAGCCCGAGAGTATTAACGATGCGGGAGAAATCACCGGCTATTACTTGGCTGATCTCGGGCTGGGCCTGGTGCCACACGGTTTCTTGCGCTACGCAGATGGGCACATCATCACCTTTGGCCCTCCTTGTGTGAACGTCTGTAACACTTCTCAGCCGGTGAGTATCGGCTCCTTCGGTGATGCCGCCGGCACCTAATCTTATACGGCGCTGGGCTTGTCGGGCGGCTTCACCCGTATACGAAGTGGCTCCTTCACCAATTCCGGCTCGGGACTCGGCGCCCAATTCGGGATCGTTGACACAGATATCAATGACAGTGGAACCGTGGCAGGTTCAGTGACGTTCAAAGTTTTCATTCGCTCCGCCTCCTTGCCTGAGTCCAACAGTAATGCAAAATGCATTATCGGCAATCAGGCACCGTTCACTTGGACTGGCTAGCCTTACGCACGCCGCCACTCTCGATCACTGCTTCCGGACGAGCAGCGTACTCCGACCAAGAACCGTCATAGAGGCTGACTTGCTTTGCGCCTGCAGCTTCGAGACCAAGTGCAAGCACAGCAGCAGTGACGCCGGAGCCGCACGTGGTGGTGATGGGCTGTTGCAAATCCACACCTTTCGCGATGAAGATGCGGCGGAGTTCTTCGACGGGCTTCAAACGGCCGTCTTCGACCAGTTCCGTGTAGGGAATGCTAGTGGCTCCGGGCATATGGCCGGAGCTTATACCGGGGCGGGGCTCCGGCATGGTGCCGGCGAAGCGGCCAGCTGAGCGGGCGTCTAAAATTTGCCCGTGCGCCACAATCATCTGCTGCATCTGCGAGAAATTCCTCACAGCGTTTTGGTCGAGTGTGGCGTGAAAGACCGCTGCGGCGCGGTGAACCGGTCCAGAGTGCGTGGGGAAACCGGCTTCGATCCAGGCGCGGAGTCCGCCGTCGAGAAGATAAACATGTTGCGCTCCGAAGGCCCTGAGGGTCCACCAGGCTCGAGGTCCGGAGAAGACGCCTTCCTGCTCGTAGATGATGATGCTCAGTTGATCGCCGATTCCAAGAGCCGAGACGTTGCGGGAAAAGACCTCGGGCGGAGGCAGCATGTGGGGCAGAGGATTGGGATGGTCGGAGAGCGCTTCGATATCAAAGAAGATTGCGCCCGGAATGTGCCTTGCGACGTAGCGCGCGTGGGTATCTACCGGTGGGGTGACGCCGACCGGGGGAAGCGTTGCATCCAGGATGACCACTTCTGGATCGTCCAGCCGGTGGGCTAGCCAGGAGGTTGTTACGAGAGAATCCATGGGAACCAGCTTACTTTGGTCGCTCTATTCATGCGTCGCGGCTGCACGTCGAAAGCCTGGATTGACGTAACTCGGGGTTCTGAGGGCGGCTCAGACCGCATTCTCATGGCGACGCCCCACTGAGGGGACGTGCCCGATGCGGTACATGATGAGGTTACTGGTGTAACGAAGATGGGTTTTTATCATATAAGCTTAAGATTGCGTAGGGCATGAGAGCTATCAAAGGAATTTCCTCCCCCCACTTCCGGCTTTTGTTTCTTCTCCTTCTAATCCTCCCCTTTGGCTGGCAGGCAGGGGCACAGGACTGGGTTCGCACGGGAACGAATCTAGGCGCGGCACGCATTCGGCTGGCCGCTGCAGACTTTAATCCCGCTTCCGCCGACGCGCAAACTCCGGCGCTGAAAACGACTTTCGACACCACGCTTTACAGCGACCTGGCCAACGCGGGCATCTTTGACATGGTGTCCAAGAGCATGGCGCCGCCGCTCATGCCGGCCACGCCGCAACAGATGAATCTTGCTGCGTGGGCTGCGGCGCCGTCGAATGCTGCGTTTGTCGCCTTCGGATCGCTTTCCGTCACCGGCGGCCGCCTGGCAGTGTACGGCTGGCTCTTCGACGCGAAGAATCCTGACTCACCGCAGATTTTGGGCAAGCAGTACAACGAGGCTGCCAGCCAGGACAATGCGCGCCTGATCGCTCACCGTTTTGCCGACGAGATCATTACTCGTCTAGGCGGCGGGATTCCCGGCATTGCCGAGACCCACATTTTTTACGTTGCATCCCGGGGCGGCAACAAAGAGATCTGGCAAATGGATTACGACGGACAAGGCGCGCACCAGGTCACCCACCTGGGCACCATTTCCCTCTCCCCGCGCGTCTCGCCCAACAACGATCGCATCGCGTTTACGTCGCTGGGGCGCCAAGGCTGGTCCATCCGCATGTTTTCGCTGGTGCTGGGCCGCATGGTGAGCTTTCCGTCCATGGTGGGGACGACTCTTTCCCCGGCATGGTCGAGCGATGGCGCCAAGGTTGCGTTCTCCGGTTCGCGCACGGGCGATCCGGAGATTTACACCTCCGACGCGAACGGCGGCAGCGTGAAGCAAGTGACCACATTCAAGGGACCCGATGTTTCGCCTACCTGGAACCCGAAGACGAATTCGCAGATAGCCTGGTGCAGCGGCCGTACTGGATTGCCGCAGATCTACACCATGGACTCGGATGGAACCAACGTGCAGCGCCTGACCGATGGCGGCTATGCCACCTCGCCATCCTGGTCGCCGAACGGGCAATTTCTGGCGTTTGCGTGGAACCGCAAGTATGGTCCCGGCGCTCCTGGTGGGCAGGACATCTACATCATGGACATTGCCAGCAAGCGCTGGACCCAGCTCACCCATGACGAGGGACGACAGGATTTTCCTTCCTGGTCCCCGGATGGACGGCACATCGTATTTCAACGCGAAAAGGGTGGCGGATCCGAGATATGGACCATGCTTTCCGATGGCACCGAGGAACATCGGCTCACCCCAAGCAGCGGAAATTCGATGCCCAATTGGAGTTGGAAGTAACGTGACTGGCGTTCGCTGGCTCTTAGGCCGATGCAGCAGTCACAAGTCCCGAGAAAATGAACTAGACAGGAGAATATCGTGAAGACTCCGCAACACAGGCATTTCGCTTCGCTCATCGCCGTCGCAACTCTCACCTTCGCGGCTGGGTGCCACAAAAAAGCGGTGCCACCCCCTCCCCCGCCCCCGCCGGCTGCTACTTCGCCCTCACCGACGGCTTCGATCACTGTGACCCCCGACAGCATCAATCCGGGCGGAAGCGCGGTACTGGCGTGGAAGACAACCGACGCTACCGAGATCTCGATCGATGGCATCGGCACGGTCAATGCATACGGTACGCAGAACGTTTCCCCGACCGAGTCGACCACCTATCACCTGGTGGCGCGCGGTGGAGGCGGTTCTACCGACGCGACCGCCCGACTCACAGTCTCCGCACCCGCTGCTCCTCCACAGGCCGCCGAGTCGATGAACGAGCAGATATTCGAGCAGAACGTGAAGCCGGCCTTCTTCGACTACGACAGCTATGAAGTCCGTTCCGACGCGCAGACCGTACTGGCTCAGGACGCAAGCTTCCTGGCGGCGCATCCTACCCTCAAGGTTGTGATCGGTGGGTATTGCGATGACCGCGGATCGGCGGAATACAACCTCGCCCTGGGAGAGAACCGTGCCAACGCGGCCAAGCAGGCTCTGGTGAATGGGGGAGTCAGTCCGGATCGCGTCCGCACCGTGAGTTACGGCAAGGAAAAGCAATTTTGCACCCAGGCCGACGAGGCTTGCTGGCAGCAGAATCGCCGTGCCGGTTTCTCGCTCGATCAATAGTGGCGGACTAGACTTGATAAAGAGCGGTTTCGACCGCTCCTTAATCGTCACGGGGGAGCATCATGCGTAGACACATCATCCGCTTCACAGCCCTTGCCTTTTTTGCTTTGCCGGTTGCATTGCCTCATGCATTTGCGGTTTCGAAGGAAATGGTCCAGCTGCAAACCCAGGTACAGCAACTACAGGACATGGTGCAGCACTTGCAAACATCGAACGACGAGCGCATGGGCGTCATCGTCAACCTGGTGCAGCAGAACACCGACAACGTGAACCGGATGATGGCTGCGGTCAACGCTTTGCAACAGACACTGAAAGCGGAGAACGAGCAGCGTGGTTCCGGGAACACGCAACTCTCCAGTCAGATTCAATCGCTGAACGATTCCGTTGACGAACTGAAGACTCGTATCGCCAACCTGACTACGCAGGTGCAATCCATTCAGGGCCAGATGCAGAATGTGAATGGGATGCCGGCTCAGCCCGGAGGTGCACCTCCGACTGGGGGCATGCAGCCAAACCAGGGTCCTGGAGGTCAGGCAGCGGCACCGCAATTGACGCCGGCGACACCGGCGGCGCCGCCCGTCGACCAGCTCTATCAGAGTGCTCTGCGTGACTACAATTCGGCCAAGTACAACATCGCGGCTTCTGAATTTGGGGATGTGATTCGTTACTATCCGCAGGATCCTCTGGCAGGGAATGCACAGTTTTATTTAGGTGAGATCAACTACCGGCAAGGCAAGTTCGCGGCAGCGGTCAAAAGCTACGACGCGGTTCTCGAGCAGTACTCAGGTAATGCCAAAGCCCCAGCGGCCGAATTGCGCAAGGGACAATCGTTGATTGAAATGGGACAGAAGGATGCCGGTGTCCGTGAATTACGGACTTTGGTGCAGCGGTATCCGCAGACGCCTGAGGCACAGGAAGGCCGCAGCAAGTTGAATGGAATGGGCGTGCGTATTTATGCCGCTAAGCCTAGTGCATATCCTCCCACCTCGCCCTAGACATCTGAAGGCAAAGCCTTTCAGCGGAACTAAAACGCAGGCAGGGTACCTCAGAGGCCAAAGCCCTGGGCGTCCCGAACCTATTCAGCCCTGGAAACGCGAAGGGTGCCCCAGGTCTCGCTTTTGAGACCTGGGATCCTCCTGGTAAAGGCCAATCGAGTCCTGCCTTTACTCCCACGGGAATCAAGAAAAGGATCCCCCCAATAGTCAAAGCCCGCCACATAAAAAGAGGCACGGCTGAAGAGGCTGATACAAAACCGAGCATCCGAATGGGGATTCGCGCACGCCCTCGAAAGCCCTCGTCAATTCCAGCCGATTCAGAGGTTTCCGTAGCCGCTGGGCCCGTCTCTACCGCCCTGTATCGTTGAGCGAGATTACGACCGATGGTTTCCGGTCCCGCCCCTTCCACTGGACTGGCATTCCGGTGCGGTGCTATCGTTTCCAACGGCGTTCGACGTCGACAGAGTCCCACCCCCAAAACACAATTCCTGTCGACCGCGCCGGAGGTATTTTGATGGCAACCATCCCCGTTGATTCACGTTTGAACTCGAAAACTGCGGAGTTTTTCTCCCGCCAACATCGCATGCTGATCGATGGCCGCTTTGTTCTAGCCGCGTCCGGCAAAACTTTTCCGGTCTACAATCCAGCCACCGGCGAAGTGGTGGCACAGGTACCGGAAGCTGAAACAGAAGATGTGGACCGTGCAGTGCTCGCCGCGCGCCGGGCCTTTGATGAGGGACCGTGGACGCGTAAGATGTCGAACTCCGAGCGCGGACAGCTGCTCTGGAAATTAGCTGATCTGCTCCAGGAAAACCTGGAAGAGTTCGCGGAGATTGAATCGCTCGACAATGGCAAACCTCTATCGGTCGCCCGGGTCGCGGATGTCCCGCT
>Ga0182024_10022882_pt1 | contig 11232 bp, 9 predicted proteins | sample P32metaG_FD_120480 | JGI IMG/M metagenome (GOLD analysis project Ga0182024, IMG submission 120480) | Permafrost microbial communities from Stordalen Mire, Sweden - P3-2 metaG (Illumina Assembly) | ecosystem: Environmental > Terrestrial > Soil > Wetlands > Permafrost | place: Sweden: Stordalen... | reverse complement strand
TATCGGAGGTTGGGATGCACTGACAACCTATCCCAAAGCCATGCAGGAAGAATTGTTGAAACGGTATAATCAGAAATATTCTGCCGATGAGCAGCGCGATCAGTCGGATCCGGATACCGTGTTCAATACTGCTGAGGGATATGATGAGCATATGGAACATTTCGCGCATTTTTTTGAGGGCGTGAGAAATGGTACCCCCGTAATAGAAGATCCGGAATTTGGATTCCGTGCAGCAGCACCATGCCTCGCCGCCAACGAAAGTTATTTCCAAAACAAAATCATCCGTTGGGATCCGGTCAATATGAAGTTGATATCCTGACCGCAACTCATTATGGAAGAAATTTATCTCTACGAAGATCTCTGGAGATTTACAAAAGATGTTTTTTGCAGCATAGATTGTTCTGCGCATGATGCTGAACTTGCGGCGACCTGCTTATTGCGGGCTGATCTGCGGGGGATTGATTCCCACGGCGTGGCGCGTTTGAATGGGTATGTCAGGCTCTGGGAGGCCAAGCGGGCAAATACCCGGCCGCGTATGGAAGTTGTTCATGAAACTCCATCCACGGCCGTGCTGGATGGTGATGCTGGCCTGGGATTGGTTGTCGCTCCTTTCGCCATGGACCTGGCCATACTTAAGGCAAAAAATGTTGGATCAGGATGGGTTGCTGTCAGGAATTCGAATCATTTCGGCATCGCGGCCCATCACGCATTGAAAGCGGTCGATCAGGAAATGATCGGGATCGTCATGACCAATGCGAGCGCCCTGGTGGCACCAACTTTTTCCATTGAGCGTTTGCTTGGCACAAACCCGATCTGCGTGGCCATTCCTTCCGGAAACGAACCTCCTTTTGTGGCCGACCTTGCTACTTCAACAGCCGCAAATGGTAAATTGGAGATCCTGCAGCGCAAGAACGAGAAGGCACCGGAGGGATGGATTCAGGACAAGGATGGAAATATATCTACCAACCCGCATGAACTAAAAGCAGGAGGCGCCCTTTTGCCCCTGGGTAGTGATCGGGTACATGGAAGTCATAAGGGATATGCTCTCGGTGCAATAGTGGATATATTTTCAGGCGTCCTGAGCGGCGCAAATTACGGACCCTGGGTTCCGCCATTTCCGGCATATGTTCCTATTCCGGAGAATATGCCGGGTAAAGGCATAGGTCATTTTTTCGGTGCCATACGGATTGACGGTTTCCGGAAAGCAGATGACTTTAAAAAAGATATGGACCAATGGCTGGTCCGGTTCAGGAATGCAATTCCCGCCAGTGATCAGGAAAGGGTACTTGTTCCCGGTGATCCGGAAAGAGAAATGGAATCCATAAGGAGAAAAACGGGCATCCCGCTGCTCCGGGCTGTTGCTGAAAACCTCCATTTTCTGGCTGAAAGTCTTAAGATTCCTCCACTCTCCTGATGTGATTTGGCCATCCGGACAATATTTCCCCTTCATATAAGTTATTACACCGAGCTGCAAATAGCTATTACACTGACTTGCAGATTTTTCTGAGTGTGTGAATATGTTTTTTCTTTGAATTTATTTGTCTCTTTTTGCTGCAGCATGTAATGGATGATCCGGCTTCTTGCAGCGCAATAACTTCAGCATAAATCAATTTCGGAAAGACTTTCTCAAAATGGGAAAAACCCATTGGGAAAGGGGTGGGTAAACCCTTATAAATCAGGTGGATTATGTTTGGTATAGCAATTGGAACCCCTATGATGTCTAAACCCGACTCTTATGAAACAAGTCAATAACCCTACTGTGCAACCGAACAGTAAACATATAAAAAGGACACTTGCCTTTACAGCAGGAGTCTGCTTGATGCTGCTTGAAGCAATTCCTGGTTTTTCCCAGAATTGCCCCAGCAGCGGTACTTTTAGCCTTGGCACTAATGAAAACACTTATTTTCCTGGTACCCAGGCAACGGTAGCCGCGGGGGCAACTTCCATTACTTTAGGTGCTGCGGGTGCAGGTGCGAATTTTGGAAATACGCCCGTTGCGGTTGGAGATGTGATACTGATCATTCAGATGCAGGGAGCGCAAATTAATGTGCCTGGCTCCTCCACCAGCGCCCTGTATGGTGGAAATACCATCGGAGTCGGAAGTGGATTTATCACTACCAACCTGCTTGCCGGAAATATGGAGTTTGCAGTAGCAACAAATGCGGTGCCTCTTGCAGGTGGTACTTTGAATATTGCATCAGGACTAACTTACGCATATGCTAACGCTGCATTCGGAGCTAACGGTCAGTACACTTACCAGGTTATCCGGGTATCCACTCATTACAATATACAGCTGACTGCTACAATCAATACGCCTTTATGGAATGGTTCAACTGGTGGTGTAACAGTCGTTAGTGCGGTAAATCAACTTGATTTTAATGGCAAAACGATCAATGCATTAGGAGCTGGATTCAGGCCTGGCGGCGGACGTAAGCTGAATGGCGCGGCCGGAACCAACCAGACTGATTTTTATACTTTGTCAACAACCAATGCAAACGGTAGCAAGGGTGAAGGAATTGGCGGTACGCCAAGATACTTAGATGTGAATAACGTACTTGTAAATACAGGTACTGAAGGTTACCCAAGCGGAAGCTATGCACGTGGTGCTCCGGGCAATGCTGGCGGTGGAGGAACAGATAGTGATCCTACTTCGAATGACCAGAATTCAGGTGGAGGCGGCGGTGGAAACGGAGGTACAGGTGGTTTAGGTGGTAATGGCTGGTTTTCATTTGGATTTACAGGCGGGCGCGGGGGATACAAATTTGCAACAACAGGTCCGAATACAAATTATTATAGCCCGAGCCGTCTGATCATGGGTGGCGGAGGCGGTTCAGGAACAACGAACGATGGTACTGGTCTTTTTCCCAATGGACTTTCCAGCAGTGGTGCCACGGGTGGCGGCATGGTCATTGTGAATGCGCTGACTATTATCGGAACTGGTACAGTTGATGTTTCCGGCGCTACACGGGAAGACAGTGTCCAAATCGATGGATCCGGTGGTGGTGGTGCCGGTGGCAGTATCCTGATCTATGCCAGTAGCGGCCAGGCAGGTATCACGGCGAAAGCGAACGGTGGAAACGGTTCAAACAACTATCCCGTAAAAGCAGGGGCTACCAACCATGGTCCCGGCGGCGGCGGTGGTGGCGGCGTAATATTTTCAAACGCTGCTTTGAATATCGCATCAGCCGTGAACCCGGGTACGGCTGGTATAAGTTATGGCTCACCGACTACGAGTACTTTTGGTGCTGCTGATGGTAATATCGGGGTGCTTACTACAACATTCCCGTTTGCTCAGCTGCCTCCGAACATGCAGATTTGTCAAATAAAAATATTGCCGGTTACGATAGTCGATTTCACCGCATCTTATGTTTCTACCAATAATGTAAAAGTTGCCTGGTCTACGACCGACGAAATCAATGCAGCTTATTTTGATGTGGAAAGAAGTACAAACGCGACAGATTTTATCAGCGTTGGCCAGGTGAATGCCAGTGAGTCTTATAACCCGGTTCACAACTATTCAATGAACGACCAGCTCTATAATATTGACGTAAATATTATTTACTATCGCCTGCGGATCGTTGACCAGAGTGGAAAATTTGTTTATAGCAAAATTATTCCGGTGAAACTCGATCAGCCTGAAACAAATGTTTCTGTTTACCCGAATCCGGTTGACAGCTATACGATCCTGAACCTGCATTCGAATTCGCAATCAACCGGAGTGCTCCGTGTGATAGATAATTCAGGCAGACAGATCATGACAAAATCCATTTCTGTAAGTAATGGTAATAACAGCATCATGATCGATCAGCTGGGTAATTTGCCGAAGGGGATGTATGTTGTACAGGTCTTGTTGAATAATACCCTGTATAATGAGAAGCTGATGAAGAAATAAAGTAAAAAGTAAAAAAATAATTAATCTGAAACGCCCTGACGGCATAAATCCGCCAGGGCGTTCCTGTTTTAAAGAAAATCTAAAACGAGACTGCTTTTTCTGTCTTTTTCCTTTGGTAATTCATCAACCTGTATCTTTGCGTTCCCAAAAAACCAGGTAGATGAAAGTAATGAAATTCGGAGGCACTTCGGTGGGAAAACCGGAGCGTATGCACGATGTGGCCAAACTTGTCCATGCTGGTTCTGAAAAGAAGATCGTGGTGCTGAGCGCACTCAGCGGAACGACAAATGCGCTGGTGGAGATCGGTCAGGCTGCTGCCAGCTTTCAGCGCGAACTGGCGCAGGAAAAAATCAATAAGCTTTCCGACCATTACCATGCTTTCATCCGGCAGTTACTGGAAACTGATGCGAGCCAGCAGATCGCACTTGGGATTATCAAAGATCATTTTGAATTTCTCAGCATCATACTCCGCATTTCATTTAGCGAGTCGCTGAATAAAGATATTCTTGCGCAAGGCGAACTACTATCCACCAAACTGTTTAGCGTATATCTCGAAGAGCAGGGAATACCTCATGTATTGTTGCCTGCGCTGGAATTCATGAGCATTGACGCAGAAGATGAACCCCAACTGCTGCTGATCCGGAACCGACTTACCCAGTTGCTTTCCAGATATTCCGATACGAGTTTGTTTATTACCCAGGGTTATATCTGCAGGAATTCCAAGGGAGAAGTAGACAACCTGAAAAGGGGAGGCAGTGATTATACGGCGTCGCTGATAGCGGCAGCGGTGCACGCATCGGTCTGCGAGATCTGGACGGATATCGACGGCATGCACAATAATGATCCACGCATAGTAAAAAAAACCATTCCGGTGGAGCAACTCAGCTTCGATGAGGCCGCGGAACTTGCCTATTTCGGTGCAAAAATCTTACATCCCACCTGTATCTGGCCCGCACAGCAGGAAAATGTTCCCGTAAAACTCCTCAACACCATGCAGCCGGAAGCTACGGGCACGGTCATACAAAAAGCGCCATCTGCTTCAGGCGTAAAAGCCATCGCAGCAAAAGACGGGATCATTGCGATCAATATCAAGAGCAGTCGCATGCTGCTCGCATATGGATTCCTGAGAAAAATATTTGAGGTATTCGAAAAATATAAAACGCCGATCGATATGGTCACCACTTCTGAAGTGGCCGTTTCTGTTACGATCGACAATGGCGCCAACATGAATAAAATATTAAGGGAGCTGGAACCCTTCGGAACCACAGACGTGGAGTATGATCAGACGATCGTATCTATTGTGGGAAATGAAATCGTGGAAACCAGAGATGTTCTCGGAAAAATATTCGAAGCGCTATCCCAGGTACCCGTACGCATGGTGAGCTATGGCGGAAGTAAACACAATGTTTCCGTACTCATTCCTTCAAGCTTCAAAATAAATACTTTGCAGGCTTTGAATAAGAAATTGTTTGGATTGGAATAAGAAGTTGACTGTTGACAGTTGACGGTCTTTAATACCGAATTCGCACCGAGACTCGGTCAACTGTCATCCGTCAACTGTCAACCAAAAAAAAATCCCTCCCGAAGGAAGGATTTTTGAATTTTTTTATATGTGGAAAGATTAATAATCTCTGTCGAATCCGCCGCCACCGCCGTTGCCACGGTTATAGCCGCCTTTCTTGTAACCACCACCTCCGCCGCCGCCGTTGCCGAAACTTCTCTTCTTGAAACCTCCGCCGCTGCCACCCTGCTGTTTGGGCTGGGACTCATTGACGATGATCTTCCGACCCATAACTTCTGAATCGTAAAGACTGGTAATGGCAGCCTGCGCTTCCGTATCGTTTTCCATTTCAACAAAGCCAAAGCCCTTGCTGCGGCCTGAAACTTTGTCCTTGACGATTTTTGCAGAACCCACAGTGCCGTGTTGTTCAAAAAGGTTTCTTAGATCCTCATCGGTCATTTGCCAGGAGAGGTTGCCTACATAAATGTTCATTGTGCTAAAATTAATAAATGAAAAAAACAAACGCTGAAACTTCGTAGCTACGATGAACCATTGTACTATCTTATAAGGAATCGTACCTGCACACGCTTATAACTAGAATAACAGAGCGCTGTAAAGATAGGTATTTTTATTACTTAGGGAAATTTTGTGGCCGGAAACGATGCCCGCTAAAAAGGCCGTTCCTGAACGCTAAAAACCCCGTCCGGGCTGGCCTGACGGGGTTTAAATAAAAAGGTAAAAAGGATTATTCTGCAGTTACTTCAAAATCAACTTCTGTTTCATTGCCATGACCAAAGTCAACCTTGGCTTTATAGCTGCCCAATTCTTTCACCTCAGAAAGAATATGGATCCGCCTGCGGTCAATTTCATATCCCTTCTGGTCGCGTATGGCCCGGGCCAGTTGAACGGAAGTTACGCTTCCGAAAATTTTTCCGCTGGTTCCGGTTTTTGCCCCGATTTTCAATGGGGAGGCTTTCAACACCTCAATTACTTTATTTACTTCTGCCAACAGTTTTTCTTCTTTCTTTTTCTGTTGCTTTATCTTCTCTTCCAGATGCTTCAGATTAGCTGGGCTGGCTTCTATCGCCATTTTTTTGGGAATCAGGAAGTTGCGGGCATAACCGTTTTTAACGCTCAGTTTTTCATGAGCGGCGCCAAGGTTGTCCACATCCTGGATCAAAATGATTTCCATTCTTATTAGTTTGGTCCGTAAGGCCCGGACGAGTTACTTGAATAGGTCGGTCACATACGGCAAAATGGCCATTTGTCTTGCTTTCTTTATAGCTTCTGCCACCTTGCGCTGATATTTCAGTGAATTTCCGGTAATGCGCCGGGGAAGCATTTTGCCCTGCTCGTTCAGAAACTTTTTCAGGAACTCGCCATCTTTGTAATCCACGTACCGGATGTGATATTTTTTGAAACGGCAGAATTTTTTGGCCCTTTGCTGGGTCTTGATTGCGGTCAGATACTTGATCTCGTTTGTCTTTGCCATATCTTATGCCTCCGCTTTTTCGGTTCCGGTTGGTACACCACTTTTCCTTCTGGCATTGTACTCGACGGCGTATTTATCGAGTCTGGTAGCCATGAAACGTAACACGGTTTCATCGCGGAGAATCTGAATTTTCATCTTCTCATTGAAGTCGGATGGCGCACTGTACTCCAGAACCCAGTATAACCCAGTCGTTTTTTTCTGGATGGGATACGCCAGTGATTTAAGACCCCAGGGATTTTCGTGCACCACTTTGCCGCCGTTTTCCTTAACGAAGGCAGTGAATTTGTTCTGAGCAAGTTTATAGTCTTCCTCAGACAGCACAGGGGTAAAAATCACCATCAATTCATAATTGTTCATTTCCCTGTTTTTAAATAAAAAAAATTAATTGGGCTGCGAAGGTAGTGGATTTAGGGGAAAAAGGAAATAGAAAAGTTGACGGTTGAGGGTTGACTGTTGACTGATCCCAGGGGCGAATCCCGGATCAAAGGCCGTCAACCGTCAACCGTCAACCGTCAACGAAAAACCGTCAACCTGTCAGCCCCCCACCAATGGCACTCCGTTTGAGCGGCAAGGCTAAAAATACTGTTTTATGCAAAAAGGAAGTATCCGGGTTCAGACAGAGAACATCTTCCCCATAATCAAGAAATTCCTTTACAGCGACCATGAAATCTTTCTCAGGGAATTGATCAGCAACGCCGTAGACGCCTCCCAAAAGCTAAAGACCCTTTCTTCCCTCGGAGAGGCGAAGGGGGAACTGGGAGACCTGACCATACAGGTAAGGCTTGACAAAGAAACCCAAACCATTACTATTTCCGACCAGGGGATCGGCATGACGGCCGAAGAAGTGGATAAATACATTAACCAGGTAGCACTTTCCGGGGCGGAAGAGTTTCTGAATAAGTACAAAAACCAGAACGAAAATGCGATCATCGGAAAATTCGGGCTCGGATTTTATTCTTCCTTTATGGTCAGCAGCCGGGTGGAAGTGATTTCCAAAAGCTATAGAGAAGACGCCCCGGCAGTGAAATGGGAATGTGATGGCAGCCCTGAATACAGCCTCGAAGAAACCAATAGAACCAGCAGAGGAACGGATATCATCCTGCATATTAATGAAGACAGCCGCGAATTCCTAGATGCCGACAGAATCCGGGCCATCCTTGAAAAATTCTGCCGCTTTTTACCCATCCCCCTCAGTTTCGAAGACAAACAAATCAACAATATACAACCGGCCTGGACCCGCAAGCCCAGCGAACTGACAACCCAGGATTACCAGAATTTTTATAAGGAACTATACCCCTTCAACGAACCGCCGCTTTTCTGGATACACCTGAATGTGGATTACCCCTTCCACCTCACCGGCATCCTTTATTTTCCCAAGATCAAGCAGAGCTACGAAATTCAAAAAGATAAAATTCAGCTTTACAGTAACCAGGTTTTTGTCACGGATGAGGTCAAAGACATCGTACCGGAATTCCTGATGCTTTTGCAGGGTGTTATTGACAGTCCGGATATTCCACTCAACGTAAGCAGGAGTTACCTGCAGGGGGATCCGAATGTAAAAAAGATCAACGGTCATATCACAAAAAAAGTGGCGGACAAACTGGAAGAAATATTTACAAAAGATAGAAAGGAATTCGAGGAAAAATGGGAAAGCCTGGGCCTTTTTGTGAAATACGGAATGATGACCGATGATAAGTTCCTGGAGAAAGCCAACCGTTTCCATATTATGGAAGATGCAGATGGTTCCCGGTTCTACACACTGGATGAATACAGGATCGCTGCAGAAACCCTGCAAAAAAATAAGGAAGGCAAACAGGTGATCATATATACCAGCAACCCCATTCAGCAGGATAGTTATATAAGGGCCGCTCAGGCGAAAGGCTTTAAAATAGTGAAGCTGGAGACAATAGTAGATGCCGGTTTTATTAATCAAATGGAAATAAAATGGGATTCCGTTCATTTCACCCGGGTTGACAGTGATGTCGTTGATAACCTGGTTGACAAACAGGATTCCACAGAAACGGTTTTAAGCAAGGAAGAAGAAGAAAAGCTGAAAGGATTATTTAAGATGGATATTCCCGCATTACATGTAACCGTAGAAATTCGTGGATTGAGTGCGGACGCTTTGCCGGTTGTAGCTACACGGCCCGAATTTATGCGCCGTATGAAAGATATGGCTGCGCTCAATGGAGGAATGGGTGCATTTTATGCCAGCATGCCCGATGAAGTGACCCTGACAGTAAACGGGAATCACCCGATTTATAAAACAGTGCTGGGAGAAAACGACGGTGACAAGCAGTTGAAACTCGTGCACAACCTGGCCGACCTCGCACTTCTGAGCCAGGGATTACTTAAAGGCACTGAACTGACCAACTTCATCCAACGCAGTGTGGAATTGATTGGAGGCGGGGAGAGGAGTAGGATTATTTTGGAAGCGTAAAATAATCGGTTGACGGTTGACAGTTGACGGTTGACGGATTTCCAGGATGAATTCCCGAATAAGAATCGGTCAACCGTCAACCGTCAACAAATTTTCAGCCTGTTTCACATCCACAACCTTCATCTGCAAACTCTTCTCTCCGTTCCATTCATTTTCATCCAGGGTGTAAACGATATCTATGGGTTTGCCGAGGAGCGAAAATTTTTCGGCCATGTTGAAACCGATCCCTGAAATTATTGTTTCATTTTGCCGGAGGGAAAACCGGATATGCTTATCCTTGAGCAATCTGGAATAGCCTGTATTTGTAGCATGGCGGCTTACAAAAAGTGGTTTTGTATTTTCGGGACCGAAAGGTTCCATTTGCCGGAGGATCTGATAAAAAGAAAAATTAATATCACTGAATTGTAATTCCGCATCCAGCGTTAGCTCGGGAATCAGTAATCTTGGTTCAATGGTTGCTGAAACAATTTCTTCAAATTTTTTACTGAAAAGTTCCACCTGGCCTGGCTCAAGCGTCATACCGGCAGCCGCAAAATGACCCCCATAGCCCAGGAGATATTCCCTGCAGCCATGAATGGCTTCATACAAATTAAATCCCTGAACACTGCGTGCACTTCCGGAAACAAGTTCACCGGTTTGGGTAAGCACTACTGTTGGCCGGTAATATTTTTCTATCAGCCGGGAGGCCACAATGCCCACCACGCCTTTATGCCAATAAGAACGGAATAGGACCGTAGAGTTTCTATTCCTCAACACTTCATCCCCTTCGATCAGTGCGAGGGCTTCTTCCGTAATACTTAAATCTGCTTCTTTTCGATTGGAATTGTCTGCATGCAGCAGTCTTGCATATCCCAGGGCTTCTTCGAAATTATCGGCGACGAACATTTGAACAGCCTTACGTGCATCATCCATTCTCCCAGCTGCGTTCACGCGCGGAGCAACCATAAATACGAGTTCATTGATGGATACGGGCATTTTTAATCCGCTGAGTTGCATCAGTGCAAGGATACCGTTGTTGGGATGCTCATTCACTTTTTTTAGACCATGAAATGCAAGCACACGGTTTTCGCCGGTCATCGGAACGATATCCGCGGCAATAGCGATAGCCACTAGGTCAAGGAAAGAAAAATATTCAGCCTCGGGTAATCCGAAACGGAGTGCGAGCGCTGTCATGAGTTTGAATGCAATACCGCACCCGCAAAGATCTTTGCACGGATAAGGACAATCCGGTTGCTTTGGATTAAGTATCGCAACAGCTGCCGGCACCTTTGCATCTGGAAGATGATGATCGCAAATGATGAAATCAATTCCGGCTTCAGCAGCATATGCAACAAGGTCCACGGATTTTATTCCGCAGTCAACAGAAATAATCAGCGCATATCCGTTTTCTTTTGCGTATTCGATCCCGGCTTTTGAAATCCCGTAGCCTTCCCTGTGCCGGTGGGGAATGTAAAATTCTATGAGATCGGGATTGCTGATCTTGCAAAGCATCAGGTACATGCATGCCACTGCTGTTGTGCCATCCACATCATAATCTCCAAACACCAATATCTTTTCTTTCTGTCTGACTGCGGAACTTATCCTCGCAACTGCTTTGTCCATGTCCTTCATCAGCCAGGGATCGTGGAGTTCCGACAACTGAGGACGAAAATAATTTTTAGCCTGGTCAAAATTTTCTATTCCACGCGAAACCAGGATCCTGCAGAGTACCGGATTAATTTTCAGTGCCTGCGCGAGTGCGATGGTTTTTTCTTCATCGGCTTGTTTGAGGTTCCATCTTTTTGCCGTGCTTTTTACCATGAAGAATATTTTTGGTTGACGGTTGACGGTTGATGGAATTCAGATGTGAATTAACACATAATGGCGGTCAACTGTCAACCGTCAACCCTTTTTAGAATTTCCTGTCC
>Ga0182024_10022880_pt1 | contig 11233 bp, 12 predicted proteins | sample P32metaG_FD_120480 | JGI IMG/M metagenome (GOLD analysis project Ga0182024, IMG submission 120480) | Permafrost microbial communities from Stordalen Mire, Sweden - P3-2 metaG (Illumina Assembly) | ecosystem: Environmental > Terrestrial > Soil > Wetlands > Permafrost | place: Sweden: Stordalen... | reverse complement strand
TGCGGATTGCGTGGAATTCCTCAGAAAGGTCAGGCCAGCGTCGCGGTATGCGTCGAAAAACATATGCTCCTCAGTCGATTCAAGACTGCGCTCATACGGGCCGAAGTCGTACGCCTGCAATTCAAGCCCATCCTGCGGGAAACGCTTTGAAGTGATCCACGGGGCCCCTGCAGCCTCTTACGATCACGATCGGGAATGAGGGGAAGATTCGCCCGCACCTGACGCTCATGCGCGGCAACGACGGGCTCGTGTGGCAACTCGGGCACCTGCGCTTTTCGGAATGGAGAAGCGCCGCGGCCGGCGAACATCCCCCGGAAAGGGCCGAGGAGAAGAGAAAGCACCTCCTGGACGGTCGCGTATACATCCTGCTGGATGAGCCGCGGTTCACTCGCGAGGGACGGCTGAGTGAATTTAAAGCAATGCACCGGAGCACGGGTCCTGAGCCCTGACACAAAGGCATCGTGGGAGAGAAAGAAGGAGGGACCTATGACTTGCCCCAGGGTTTGCACACATCGTGGAAATAAGCTGAACATCTCACCAACCCACGTCCTTAAACCCTTTTAATTTGTCACCCACAGCATGGCCATACACCTGTCCGGATTCCCGGAATCAAGGGTTTTGCCCAGATCCTGGAAGGCTGGCAGCTCAACGGCATCGTTACCCTTCAGGGCGCCCAGCCGTGGACCGTGAACGACTACGGTAACAATTTCAGCGGGTCCGGACATAGCGCTGATCGATGGGATTTCTTCGGGAACCCCGCCGACTTCAAGGGCACTCAGAATTCTATTCCCTACTGCTCTGGCTTCGGGGGCACTGTTAGTTGCTCGCAAACAAGTAGCCAGACTGGTGTCACCACCATACTTTCCAATTCAGCCGCGATGGGGGCGCTGTGTACGGCCAAGGCCCCCGACCCCAACACGCTCGCGGCAGGTGGCTGCTTTGTTTCCGGCAACTCGGTCATGGTTCCTCCAAAGCTTGGAACGTTTGGCACAATGGGCCGGAACATATTCCGGGACTCGGGCTTTAAGAACGTGGATTTCTCTTTATTCAAGAGCTTCACGTTCAAGGAGCGGTATAGCGTGCAGTTCCTGGCCGAGGTCTTCAATCTGTTCAATCACCCCATCTTCGCCAATCCGTACGGCGCATCGTCTGGCAGTAGTGGAGGGCAAAATGACCCCTCGACGCCCTCCGGTTTCGGCGGGGCGAGCGGAACTCCCGACGTCAACGCCGGAAACCCGATCGTCGGTTCAGGAGGCGCTCGGGATATCCAACTCGGTCTGAAGCTCATGTTCTAAGTGTGCCATGAGCAAACGAGTCGGCGACAGACGATTGGTTTGCGTAACTGTGTAATCGGTGAAGGGAGGCCCTTCGGAGCCGCCTTACGGAAGGAGGCTTCAAACTGCCCTCCGCTGCCGCTTCCTAAGGAAGTGGTAAACGGAGAGGGAAAAGGCCCGGAAAGTTATCGGGTCAAGTGACTCTCAGGAAGAAGAGGAACGAAAGCAAATCACCGTATCTATGCCGAAAATAGCGAAGACGATATCAAAACCGCGGTTTGTTAGAAGACTGCGGGACAAGTTCCGACGGGGCCTGAATACGGGCGGAACGGTATCCGGCATATGGGTGGCCTGATCCTGGGCGAGGCGATTATGCGGAACGTGGGAACCTTCGGTGTCGATGCAAACGGAAAAGCCACAAGTGGAATGAAGCACAAGGGCGAAGGTAGGGATGCGACATCAAGGGACGAGCAGCCCGTAGTAGCGAGGAAGTCCGTAAAGGCGGACGGAGCGAAGGGGGTGCATGTAGTGAAGCTGAGTTCGTTGAGCCAATCAGAAATGGGAGGAGCTCAAAGGACAAGGTAAAACCGTACTGTATTTTGCGGCGAATCAAACAACTGATTCCGCCCCAAGGGTGCAACGGTCTGAATGGCCAGCGCGGTCAGAAATCGTCAAGATGAAGCCGGTTTGGATTCTCGCGGTAGCGGAAGGCGTTCATCGCTCTGAAAGATATCGCTGCGGAAAACCTTCGGGGAACTGGAATTTCCTGGGAGATACAGGGAGTGTGCCGAGGGGCAGAGTTGAACTGCCTACGCCGGCCTTTTCAGGGCCGCGCTCTACCGGTGAGCTACCTCGGCACGGGAACCAACAAGGATTGTAAGGAAAAATAGCGAAGTCTCAAAGTAAAAAGCACCCAAGAACCGTCGACATGGCTCGTTGTTAGCCCTATTTCATCGACTCGTCGAATTCCCGCATCCACTCTTTCTTCTTCAGCACTTCCCGCGGTTTCGATCCATCCGGCGGTCCCACAATTCCATCTTTCTCCATCAGGTCGATGAGCCGCGCTGCGCGACCGTAGCCGACTCGCAAACGCCGCTGGAGCGTTGAAGTGGACGCGCGCCCCATTTCGCAAACCACCCGTATGGCATCCTGATAGAGGTCGTCGTCGACCTCTTCAGCGCCTTCTCCTGGTTCACCGTCCATTCCCATGGCATTTTCATCCTTGGGCGGCTTGAGCAGGTCTTCGTTGTAAATCGCCTTGGCCTGATCGCGCCAGAATTCGCACACGGCTTGCACTTCGCCTTCTCCCACGTAAGGCCCGTGCACGCGATGCAGTCGCGAAGATCCCGCGGGCAGGTACAAGCTGTCTCCCTTGCCGAGCAGCGATTCCGACCCATTCGTATCGAGAATGGTGCGCGAGTCCACTTTACTGGCCACGCGGAACGATATTCGGGCAGGGAAGTTCGCTTTGATCAGCCCGGTGATAACGTCGACCGAAGGCCTCTGTGTGGCGAGGATCAAATGAATCCCCACCGCTCGCGCCATTTGAGCGAGCCGCGTGATCGATTCTTCGACACCGTTGGTGTCGACCATCATCAAGTCAGCCAATTCGTCGATCACGATCACCATGTAGGGAAGTGGGCGATGCTCTTCCCCATCCGTATTTTCAAACAACGAGAGCGATTGCGGTTTCTCGAAGGTCCGGTTGTACTGCTCGATATTCCGCACGCCGCGCTGGGCGAGCAGCTTCAAGCGTCTCTCCATCTCCCGCGTGGCATTGCGCAGCACGTTCGCTGCAACCTTCGCATCGGTTACAACCGGCGTGAATAAGTGCGGAATGTCCACGTAGAGCCCGAGTTCGAGCCTTTTCGGGTCGACCAGCACGAGTTTGAGTTCGTCCGGCGTAGCTTTATAGAGCATTCCCATCAACATCGAATTGATGAAGACGCTCTTGCCGGTTCCCGTCGAGCCCGCAATCAGCAGGTGGGGCATCTGCGTCAGGTCCGCTGCGCGAATACGCCCGATCAGGTCCTTCCCCAGCGGAAGCGTAAGCTTGGACGGAGAATGTGAAAACTCAGGCGATTCGATCACATCGCGCAAAACGATTGTCTCGCGCCTTGCATTCGGCACCTCGATGCCGACGGTCGACTTGCCAGGGATACGCTCGATTAAAATGGATTCGGCGCGCAATGCCAGGCAGAGGTCTTCGGCAAGACCGGTGATCCGGCTGTACTTGATACCCGCCTCCGGCTTAAATTCGAATGTGGTAACGACCGGGCCAGGATTGATTTGCGTAATGTGGCCGCCGACACCGAATTCAGCGCATTTCTGCTCGATGGCCCGGGCGCATTCTTTCAATTCGCTCTCGTCCATCTTCTCTCCGCGCTCTGCAGTCTTCAGCAAGCCGGTGGAAGGTAGTCGATAATTTGTCCTGCCTGGGAGCCTATTAGCAGGTGGGGCTTTTTTCAGGGGCCGAGCAATCTCAGGTTCACGGAACTGAATTACCGTTGGGCCCTGTTCGGCTAGATTAGGCTCCGCCTTCACCGCGGCAGGTTCTTCCTCCTCTTCCACAATATCCTTGGCCGAGACGCGCTGCGGCTTAGCCGGCGGGCGTCCCGCAATCTTGATCTCTTCGACGCGCTTGCGCAGCCGCGTCTTTTCCCGCTCTTCGCGCCAATCTTTCGCGCGCGCAATCATTTTCCCGATGAAACCTTCACTCGACAGAGGTTTCTTCATCCAGTCGATCAAAATCCGAAACGAAAAACTCGTCGTGAGCAGAACCGAGGTCACCAGCATTACAATCGATACTAAAAATGCGCCCAAAGGATTGAAGGCCGCGCGCAACCCCTCTGCCGCAACGCTTCCAAGGAGACCTCCCGCGGGCAGTGCACTCCTTACACCCGGCATATGGATTAACGTCAATTCGGCAGAAAGGGAAATGAGCAGCAGCACACCACCGATCACTTTTAGGACGGGCGCCTCGAGGCCCTGGCTGCGAAACCATCGCATGGCAACAACGAACATCCCGACCGGGAACACGAAAGCCGAGAAGCCGCAGAATTGAAAGAGCAGATCTGCCATATGCGCGCCGACCGGGCCTATCCAGTTCCGGGCTTGTCCCGCAGAGGCAAGCGGCGCTGAAACATTAAAGGATGCGTCATGCGGCGAGTAGGAAAGCAGGCTCAGAGCCAGCAAAACCGCCAGACTCAGCCCCACAAAGCCGATCATTTCATTGAAGCGCTTGTTTTCGGTCGGTGAAAGGATGCGCACAAACTCTCCTTGCCTTGTTGAAAGCCGCATGGCTGTTCGAAAAGTGTATCGCGCCGGCAAAAATGCTGCTACCAAACTTTGGTGACGACGAAAATTTAGGTAAGGGAAAGGCTTCCGCTAAAGTCTGCGCGAGGGAACCAGCATGGTTGAACTTCTAGGGTCTTCCAGCTAATATTCAACGCAAACTCGCTGACGTGGGCGGCGCGGGCGCTGTCGCGCGGAATCCACAGGGAAGAACGCGAGTACTCCGACGACTATACCAAACGAATTCACGGAGTAAACAGTTTTTAGGGAGTCTGTTCGCTACACATCAATGCTACAGGAATGCAAGGGGGCGGCACCCAAAGCGAGCCGAAACTACGCCGCTAGCTGCCGGCGAGCCTAGAGGCCCCGATCAGCACCGCCGCACCAAGTATTATTCGATAGATCGCGAAAGGCGCGAATCCCCGGCGCCTCACCCAGGACATAAACCAAGCCACCGAGCCATACGCCACGATGAACGACACAACGAATCCAATTGCCAGCAACACCCATCCATGCGAGTCAATCAGAGATACCCCGACCGGATTGTCGCCCTTGCCGCGCAGCGATTTCAGCAGATCGTAGCCAGTCGCCACAACCATCGTCGGAATCGAAAGAAAGAATGAAAATTCAAGCGCCGAGGCACGGGACATCCCGGCCACTTGACCCGCTGCGATTGTTGACATGGATCGTGACGTCCCTGGGAAAACCGCCGAAAGAATCTGGCACGACCCGATCCAGATTGCCTGCATCAGGCTCATGTCTTCCATATGCCATACCTTGATGGGGCTTCCGGGAACCAATGGCCCGGCTTTCTCCCACCGAACCTTCATTCCATCGATCACCCACATCACGATTCCGCCAATGAGCAGGGCCATTCCCATAATGTGAAGGCTCTCGAGATGCTGTCCAATGATCTTGGTTAGCAGGAACGCTGGAATAGCAGTCACGACAAAGGCCACGACGGTAAGGCTCAATGGGTGCGTCAAAATAGTCCGGTCACCGCGTTCACCATGGGGAAAAGTTGAGAGAAATTCCGCGATGCGCTCCCGGAAATAGATCGGTAGGCACAGAATCGCCCCCAACTGAATCACGATCGTATACATTTTCCAATAACCGCTCGTAAGGCTCACCTGGAGTAAGGCCTCCGCGATCCGGAGGTGCGCGGTCGAACTAACCGGTAAAAACTCAGTAAGTCCCTCGACAATTCCCAGCGTCAAAGACAGCAGATAATCGTTCAAAGTGGCTCCGGGACAGAAAAAGATGGATTGGAAACCCCCGTCACGTGGCCGTCAGAATCGCGATCAAGGTGAAGGAGCTCATCAAGTTTCTCGCGCAACCGTTGCGCCTCGAGAGGGACTACCAAGGGCTTTCCGCATTGTGTAAGCATCGCGTCCGCCTCGATAGTAGCCCTTCCGGACGCCACCCTTACGATATCCATGCTTCTGCCAGAAGGCAATCGCAGGCTCGTTGTCAGTTGCCGTTTCAAGCCACACTTCCCGGACGTTCTGGACCGCCAGCCTTCGCTCGATTTCTTCCAAGAGCGCTTGAGCAACACCCTGGCGACGGTACCGTGGGGCCACGTCCATTGTTATAACGTATCCGAGCGGCTTTTCGTAGGCGGCCAGGCAAAACCCGGCAATCTTCCCCCGGCCAGTCTCCGAAATCACGCACTCCGCCCCCGGAAATCGGAGATACGCCTTTATTTCGGGCCTCGAATAGGCTATCTCAGGCTCGTAGCACAACTGGTCGATCTGGTACAGACTCTCGAGGTCCTCGGGCGTGTGCGACCGCAATTTGAATATCACGGTAAGAACCAACGGCAGAAAGCTGGAATCACACTTCCAAAATAACCGGCAAAATCAGCGGCCGCTTGGACGTCTGTTTGTTGAGGAATCTCTTCAAATCCACCCGAATCTTTTCCTTGATCACGGTCCAATCAGCTTTTTCATCGATGTTAGATTGCTCGATCGTCCGTAGAATCACTTCGCGGGCCTTGGCAAGAATCTCCTGACCGTCGTCGCTCGGCAGGAATCCTCGCGTGACAATTTCCGGCGGCACGTCCACTCGTCCCGTTTGTTTGTCGATAGCCACAATCGGTACGACGACACCGTCTTCGCTAAGATGTCGCCGGTCGCGGATCACCACCTCTTCAATCTCTTCGAGCGACCCCGAATCAACAAACACGCGGCCAACCGGAATAGGGTCTCGCTGGTAGGCCCTTCCGTCAGATGTAAACTCTAGCGGGTGCCCGCTTTCCAGCAGAAAAATCTGCCCGGAAACAGCGCCCACGTGTTCCGCGAGTGCCGCATGGCGGAACAAATGCCGGTACTCGCCATGCAGCGGAACAAAATACTTGGGCCGCACCAGCTGCAGCAAGATCTTCATTTCCTCCTGGCTGGCGTGACCGGAAACGTGGATTGGAGCCGAACGCCCGCTTTCGTAATAGACCAACACCCGGCGGCGGAAGAGATGGTCGATCATCCGAAAAATCGATTTCTCATTCCCGGGAATAATGCGTGCAGACAAAATGACGGTGTCGTTTTCAGTGAGGCTAAGCAGCCGATGATTATCAACCGCAATCCGCGATAACGCTGACATAGGCTCCGCTTGCGTCCCGCTAGCTAGCACGACCAACTTCCTGCGGTCGAAGCCCTTGATATCCTGAGGACGAACGACGCTACCGTCAGGAATTCTCAGCTTCGAAAGTCCGTGGGCGATCTCGATGTTGTCCACCATGCTGCGCCCGACGAACCCTATTTTCCTGCCAACCGATCGCGCAACGTCGATCACCTGCTGGATTCGGTGGACGGAACTCGAAAAACACGAAACCACCACGCGCTCGGGCGCCGCGCGAAAGAGCTCTTCCAGCCGCACTACCACAGCCTTTTCTGACGGCGTAAATCCCGGGCGCTCGACGTTCGTGCTGTCGCTGAAGAGCGCAAGCACCCCTTCTTGCCCATATCTCGCAAATGCATGCAGGTCGAACGGTTTTCCGTCAACCGGCGTGGGATCGATCTTGAAATCGCCCGTGTGGATGATCACTCCCACCGGCGTTCGGACCGCGAGCGCCACACAATCGATGGTGCTGTGGGTCACATGAAGGTATTCAATCTGGAAGGGCCCCAGGGTCGTGGTATCGCCGGGTGCGACCTCGATCAACTTGGCCGAATCGAGCAGTGCATGCTCTTCCAGTTTCTTTCTGACGATCGCAAGCGTGAACTGGGTGCCGTAAATGGGGACATTCAAATCGTTTAAGATGTAAGGAATCGCACCGATATGATCTTCGTGAGCATGCGTCAGCACGATGGCGCGAACCATACGTTTGTTCTGTTTCAGATACGTGATATCCGGGATGACAATGTCCACCCCCAGCAGTTCCTGTTCAGGGAACATCAGTCCCGCGTCTATCACAATAATGTCGTCGCCCGACCGTAGGGCTAGCATGTTCATCCCAAATTCGCCAAGCCCGCCCAGCGGAATGGTCCATAGTGAAGGTGTGCTCAAGGTTCCTTTTCTCGATTCTCGCGTATCTTTCCGAAGATTTGCAGTGACTCTCTCACGGGCTGGCATAACCAGCGTCCCTGGAGGGTGTTGTGCGGGCGTTACGCAGGCATGGTACCACAAACCCATCTGCTGCTACGCGCCGTGCGCTCGCGCGCATTGAGTACAGGCTACTTCGCAACCTGGCCGTCCTACAGAGGAATGCGGCGCCATCTAGGGGAAACGCCCTATTGCACACGTAACGCACCTTGGAGTTCTCTATTAGCTAACTCGTGCTGAATCTTCTACTTCGATAGATTCCGGAAAATCGTCGCCGTATCGTTCGAATGAGAAGGTGTTACGCTATGCAGTTGCGTTCTCTTCGCATGCGAAGAAAAGAGCGGGAACTCGGTCGAAATTGCGACAGGAAGGAAGTAAAAAATGGTCGAAGTGCTGGACGTGCGGGGAATGGCTGCCGTCACGCAGCCACGCCATAGCAATATCGCTGGTCTTGTCGTCTTTTCGCAGTTTTCGTCAGGCGGTCAGACCGTGCTGAATGAGAGGTCCCGAATGGTAACCGAAACAAAACGACCGTTGCGGCTCCTCCTTGTAGATGATCACGAGGCAGTGCGGCGCGGCCTGCGTTCCGCGGTATGGGCTGCGGGATGGGAAGTCTGCGCCGAAGCATCCGACGGAAAAGAAGCCATCGAAAAAGCAAAGGAATTCCATCCGGATGTCGTAATCCTGGATGTGAGCATGCCCGTCATGGGTGGATTTGAAGCCGCCCCGGAAATTCTAAGGGTCGCACCCGGAACAAAAGTCGTGGGATTCACGATGCATGAATCAGAGCAAGCCAAGAGCGAAATGAAAAGGATCGGTTTTCATGGGATGGCGGTAAAATCCGCCCCCTTGTCCAATTTGCTCGAAACGATCAAATCGGTGGTATCTGAGTAAAATCTTCGCGGGAACTGCGGTTTCCGTTAGAATTCTCATTCGAACCTTGGGAGGATTTTCTTAATGACTTCGTTGCGTATTTTGCTGGCTGATGACCACGATCTGATGCGGCGCGGTCTAAAATCCGTGCTGGAAACTCGTACTGGATGGGAAATCTGCGGCGAAGCCCATACGGGGACCGAAGCAGTCAGTAAGGCTAAGGATCTAAAACCACACGTTGCGATCCTGGACATCAGCATGCCCGAAATGGACGGCCTCGAAGCCGCCCGCCAGATTCGCAAGCATTCGCCGAAGACGGAAATCCTTGTTTTATCGATGCACTATTCCGATCAATTGATCCGCGACATTCTTGAGGCGGGTATCCGGGGATACGTTGTCAAAAGCGATTCCGACCGCGATCTCGTTCTCGCCGTCGAAGCACTGGCGAATCACAAGCCCTTCTTCACGCCGCATGCAACCGAGCTCATGCTCACGAATTTGAGCACCTCAGTCGGCGCACTCGCTAACGGTACCGAAACCTTGAAGGACCGTCTCACAACTCGCGAACGAGAAATCATCCGCCTGATTTCAGAAGGAAACAGCAGCAAAGAGGTGGCGACGACCCTGGGCATCAGCGTCAAAACCGCCGATACTCACCGCGCCAATATCATGCGCAAGCTTCAGGTCCACACCGTAAGTGAACTCGTCCGGTATGCTCTCCGCAACCAAATCATCGAGCCTTGAAGGAATCTAACGCTTTCCCTTTTGAAATCTCCGGAGCTGTGCGACACGGCGTTTCTCGTCAGGACACTGCTCACAGGTTGCGGAAAAAATGCGAAACATTCTGAGCGCCAATTCCGCGCGAAGAATCTATCCTAGGCTTTTATCTTGAGTTATCTTGAGTCAGAAGCAACTCAGATTCTTCAGCGGCTTCCGAGTTGCCGCATGACCTGGTAACACTCACAAGAAGACGCTCCAGCTTCTGTCGGCTCAGGGCGTTGACTGCCTCGCGTGTATACTCGATGGCTCCTCTTCGTTGAAGAACTCCAGCCGCCAACGTGACGCTCGGCCGGTCCGTTCCCAGCATCGTCGCCAGAAAATCATGGGTAATCGGCAATGTGCCGGAATCGACTCTGTCTTGCACCATCAGGAGCCACCGGGCCAGCCGATGCCCTCCTCATGCAGCCGGTTACAAGCGGCGGTCTACGAAATCTGCAATCCCTGCACGACCGCATAGCGGCTAAGCACGTTCCGAAGCTCGGGGGGCGATGGAAGGTACTTCTGCAGAGAGCGAACTCCAATCCGGAATCCGTCTCCCGCGATTTGAACGACTTCACGTAGCGGGCTCTTTTTGAGTCCCACCGACGAGGGTATCCCCGCAATCCCTTCGTTTCCAACCACTCCCACTTCGACCGTCTTCCCATCCTCCGTCTCTACCACGAGCGAAACTAAGCCCCGATTGGGAAAGTACGCATACTCGACCATGCGATTCGGTTCGTGAAGGCTCAGGCAATGCGGCAGACTCAGATATTCAAGGTGCGGCCCCACAATGTCGTATTCCTCGTCAGGGATCGACAGAAGGATCTCATTCCGAACGGGTTTTCCCTCGGGATTCATTCGGTTACTGGAGTGTGAGGCCTGCCGGCGCGTGTCACGTTTCGGTTGTGGAGTGGCTTCGGGCAAGCGGAGGACTGTAGCGTCCTCGAACCTTGCTGTCTGTAGGCCGCCAAACATTACAAAGGTTTTATTGTTTTATTCAGTGAACCGAACCCAAGCTCGCCGTCGAACTGCCGTATGCGGCGGTAGCAATCACAAGCACAGCTTTTAAGCTTCTTTCGATTCAAAATCTGGACTGCCCGCCGGACGTAGCCATTTTGGATCTGCAGATGCCGCGGCTGAACGGGATCGACCCAGGGCGTCAGATTACTGCGCTCTTGCCCGGCATTCCCGTCCTCATTATCAGCTCGCACGACTCTGATTTGGTTATCTCAGAGATCAAATCGACGCAAATTGGCGGCTTTGTTTCAAAGGATACTCTCCCTTCAGCTGTTCCTAGCAGTCCATACGATCTTGGCGGGCGGCGCTTACTTTCCAAGCTCGAAGCAGCGGATGACGGAGGGGATGTGAAACCTAGCGGGGCCGAAGCAGGGAATTAACTACCGTCCGTTAGTGTTCAGAAGAGACGAAATCACTTTCTCAAGCTCGCTGAAGTGCGCGGTTTTTGCAAGGTATGCATCGGCGCCTGCCTGCAC
>Ga0182024_10022879_pt1 | contig 11233 bp, 11 predicted proteins | sample P32metaG_FD_120480 | JGI IMG/M metagenome (GOLD analysis project Ga0182024, IMG submission 120480) | Permafrost microbial communities from Stordalen Mire, Sweden - P3-2 metaG (Illumina Assembly) | ecosystem: Environmental > Terrestrial > Soil > Wetlands > Permafrost | place: Sweden: Stordalen... | reverse complement strand
TGAACTCACTGAAGGCACTCCTCCAGTCCTGCACCGACGAACTCGATCCATTCAGCCGGTTCGTGGGGCGTCGACCCGCAAGCCGGTCAACCATGCAGGCCGCCCTGCTTCTTCCCGACGATCTTCAGCGTCAGACATCGATCGTGGCCGTCTCCAGATTCGGCGAGCGGATGGCCGCCATCATGGGAGACAACGGCCGGGCAAGCACAAGCATGCGGAAAATGCTCGAGACTGCCGAACTGGACTATCCCCCTCACGGAAAGATCGTTCCCGCCTTGGGCGACCAACTCGGCAGGATCCTCGACAGCGTGAATATCGCGATCGAGCCGGACCGTCGTTATGGCAGCGGCACGCCGCAGATTGACGACCAGATATTCGTCTTCAAGGCTCCGAACGGCGGTCCGGTCGACCCGGACCGCATTCCCTATCGAGTCATGAAGGCGCAGGTCGAAGTCGCAGTATTGGCGGTCGCGACAGACGGAGAATCGTCCCATGAAGAGCTTGTGCGCGTCATCGCCGCCATTCGCGCCGGCAGCGATCTCAGCGGCGTCGAACAAGCCCGGTTGATCGCCTACACGGTGACGATCTTCAAAAGTCCCCCCAAGCAAGAGAGGGTGCTGCGCCGGCTGGCGGAACGAACCGTCGCCGAGAAGGAAGCCATCGCGACGGCAGCCACCGCATTCGTCGGCGGGGGCGCCAAAGTCGAGCCCAACGACGTCAAGTTTCTCGAGCGGCTTCACAAGGCTCTGGGACTTCCGAAGGACCGGGTCTATGCCGAGCTGCATCGGATCGAGCCGCCCAGGGATGAACCCGTCCCCGTGTCAGTGGAAAGGCGGGTAGCAGGTATCCCGATTCCCAAAGAGAAGGAGACGCCTTCGCGGGTCCCGAGTTCCGTCCAAATCGACCCTGGTCGGCTGGCCCGCGTCCGGAGGGAGACGGAAACGGTTTCGGCACTGCTGGCTCAGATTTTCGTCGAGGAATCCGGTCCGGTTCCGACAGTGCCCGTGCCCGCGGGCGATGGCCATCAAGAGCCGGCGTTCGAAGGACTCGACCACGCGCACGCGGAATTGGTGGAATTCCTGGAAATAAAAGGCGAGATTTCACGGCATGAATTCGAAGAGCGCGCCCGGGCCTTGAAGCTGCTGCCCGACGGAGCGATCGAAAGGATCAACGATTGGTCATTCGACCGTTTTGACGAGGCTTTGCTTGACGACGGCGAACAGGTGGTAATGGCGACCAACTTGCGTACAAGACTAGCCGAAATGAGAGAGACGATAGCATGAACAAGCCCGCCAAAACAATTAAGGCTCGTGACCGTGACACGATCATCCAGGCGCTTGCGGCGGGCGTCGTACCTCGGGTCGGATTGGCTTACATTCAGGTGGGAAGGGCTGCCGAAATTGCCGCGCTATTGCGCGATGTCGACCGCATTGCAGACGCGGGATCGGCTGTTCGATTTGTCATCGGCGAGTATGGGGCCGGCAAGACGTTTTTCGGCAATCTCGTCCGTCTGATTGCGCTCGAAAGAAAGTGCGTTACCGTCCATGCCGATCTCGCGCCGGATCGCCGCATCCATGCAAGCGGGGGACAGGCACGAGCCCTCTATTCCGAAGCCATCCGCAACCTCTCAACCCGCAACAAGCCGGAAGGAAACGCCCTTGCCAGCGTCGTCGAGCGGCTTGTTACCGATGCGGTAAAGGACGCCACCGAGCGGAAGGTTGCAGTAGAAACCGTGATCGACGAGAAGGTCGCGCCGATACAGGACTTCGTCGGCGGCTACGATTTCGCGACCGTGTTAAAGGCTTACTGGCGAGGAAGCGAGGAATCGAACGAAGCCCTAAAAGCATCCGCCTTGCGATGGCTCCGCGGCGAGTTCTCGACAAAGACGGAGGCCCGGCAAGCGCTGGGGGTCCGGACAATCATCGACGACGAAAACATTTACGACTCGCTGAAATCCTTAGCCTGCCTGGTTCGGATCGGGGGATATGCCGGACTGCTCGTCATGTTCGACGAGATGGTCAACATCTACAAGCTCCAGAATTCCCAGGCCCGGAACCAGAACTACGAACAGCTACTGCGCATCGTGAACGATTCGCTTCAGGGCAATACGCACGGCATTGGGTTCATCCTGTGTGGAACGCCGGAATCGCTGCTGGACACACGACGCGGAATCTACAGCTACGAGGCCCTGCAGTCCCGCTTAGCCGAAAACCGCTTCGCTACCGACGGCCTGATCGATTTCTCCGGCCCCGTCATCAAGCTGCAGAGTCTGACGCCGGAGGATCTGATGGTTCTGTTGTCAAACATTCGTTCGGTCTTTGCCTATGGAGAGCCATCGAAGTATCTCGTCCCGGACGAGGCGCTGGCGGCTTTCATGGACCATTGCAATAAACGCATCGGCGAAGCCTATTTCCGCACGCCCCGCACGACCGTGAAGGCCTTCGTACAATTGCTTTCAGTTCTAGAACAAAATCCGAGTGCGAACTGGGAGGAACTCCTAGGCAAGGTGCAGATTACCGCGGACGCACCGGACTTGGATGTGCAAACGGAGCCTGACCCGAAACAGATTGGCGGCGATAATGAACTCACCACCATCCGCAACGGACCTTGAAGGTTCATACGACCGCCTTCATCCCAAAATCCGCCGCTGGATACGCGACCAGAGATGGGAAGAGCTGCGCGAAATTCAGGCTCGGACTATTCTAGCCGTCCTCGACGGGCAACAGGACATCATCATTGCCGCGACGACAGCCGCAGGCAAGACCGAAGCTGCCTTTCTTCCAATACTGACGTCGATTGCCGATCGCAAGCAATCGGGATTCTCGGCGCTCTACGTGAGTCCGTTGAAGGCGCTCATCAACGACCAGTTTCGACGTCTCGACGAACTGTGCGAGAGCATGGAAATTCCAGTCGTCAAATGGCACGGCGACGCTTCTCAGACCGCCAAGAAGAGGGCTCTCGCCAAACCGAGTGGCATCGTATTGATCACCCCTGAGTCCATCGAAGCGATGCTGACCAGGCGGCCGGCGGATGCGCGCCGGCTTCTCAGCTCGGCCGATTTCATCGTGATTGACGAGGTTCATGCGTTCTTGCAGGGCCCAAGGGGACTTCACGTTGCAAGCCTGCTCCGCCGTATCGACGCCATGGCAAAGACGCCTGCCCGGCGCGTCGGCTTGTCGGCGACAATCGGCGATCTGGCACAGGCCGCCGCCTGGCTGCGCCCCACCGATCCCGCAAGCGTCAAAGTCCTTGAGGGTAAATCAGACGCTCCGGAACTCCGGCTGCAGATCAGAGGCTACGTCGAACCTCCCGATCTCGATGATCCAGACCATGCGGAAGTGGCCGGCGCACCGGGCGAAGACGGAAGCGGTGGGCATATCGCGCTTGATTATATCGCTGACCATCTCTTCGAGAACCTAAGAGGGTCCAGCAACCTCGTCTTCGGCGGTTCTCGCCGCACCGTCGAGTCGGCTGCGGACCGGTTGCGCCGCCGCTGCGAAAAGGCAGGTGTTCCGAACGAGTTCTTCCCTCATCACGGCAGCCTGTCGAAGGCCCTCCGCGAGGAATTGGAAGATCGGCTAAAGGTCGGCAACTTGCCGACGACCGCGATTTGCACCTCGACACTTGAGCTCGGAGTGGACATCGGATCGGTCAAATCGGTCGCCCAGATCGGTGCGCCGCGGTCGCTTTCGTCGCTGCGGCAACGGTTGGGAAGAACGGGCCGCCGCCCGGGAACGCCATCCATTCTCCGCGTCTATGTCCGAGAACCCCATATCGGTACCAAGACAGGCCTCCTCGACCAGTTGCATCCGGGTACGATCAGGGCCGCCGCCGTGGTGAGACTCCTGCTGGCCGGATTTGTCGAAACACCCGGACCCATCCCCGAAGTCGCTTCCACCCTCATTCATCAAATTCTTTCCGTGATCACGGAGCGAGGCGGTATCCGTCCGAGACCATTGTTCGATCTGTTATGCGGGCCCGGTCCGTTTTCGACGATCGGGACGGCAGACTTCGCCGATCTGCTTCGTCATATGGAAAGTCCCGGGATCAAACTGGTCGAGCAGGCGCCCGACGGCGTCATGATGCTGGGCGAACAGGGCGAGAGGATAGTGCAGTCCCGAGACTTCTTCGCCGTTTTCGAGACCGCTGAGGAATGGAGGCTGACGGTCGCCGGGCGGGCGCTGGGAACGTTGCCGATTTCGTTTCCTGTCCACAAGGAGAGTCTCGTCGTGTTTGCCGGCCAGCGATGGATCGTTCAGGATATCGACGAAAAAACAAAAAACCTGTTCGTTTCGCCGCACCCGGGCGGCGTAGTTCCTCGTTTTGAGCGGGTAAGTGTTGAGCCGGCCGATGATCGGTTGGCCGCGGAAATGCGGGCGGTGTATTTGTCGTCGGACGTGCCCGCATACCTCGATACCAAGGCAAAGGAATTGCTTGCCGATGGCCGGAAAACGTTTCGCGCGCTCGATCTCGAACGGGAGTCATTCGTGACCGAGAATAGAGATCTGCACGTCTTTCTTTGGCTTGGCTCGCAGGCGACGGCGGTCTTTGGTGCCGCCCTGGCCATGGCCGGGCTGGCAGCAGAAGTCCACGATTTTGGAGTAACGCTTGAGAAGACGGGGTTGAACGAGATACTTCCGATCCTGACCAAGCTTGGCGCCGTGGCGTCGATCGATCCTTTGGACATGGCCGCATTCGTCCAGAATATCAATGCGGGCAAATATCGCGACTTCGTCCCGGATGCTCTGGCGCGAAGCCAATGGTCCCGCCAAAACGCTTCAGTTGTCGGTCGTATCCCGGGAATTGCACGCGGCGTCCTGCCGCCAAATTCCGTCCAGGAGGATGAATGAACTTCTCCGAGGCCGCGCTGACGCACCTGTTCAACTGTTTTCTGAAGGTGTTGCTGTTCAAATCGTCAGTACAAGCGCTACGCGGGCAGGCGAAAACGAAGAGCAAATCTCTACTGGAGTTTGAAGAGTATTTGAAAACTCTGGACCCGTCCCGCATACTGCTGAACACGCGGAAGAGAACTTAGTCTGACGACTACCAGGTGCTCAGATCGTCCGGCACGTCGCCGAATTTCCTGATGATCTTTGCATCGCCGAAATCGCCGGTGGCGGGGTCTCCCGTCCGGCTGAAGGCCACGGCGCCGATATGTCCGGGTTTGCGTGACAGGGCTTCGGCGCGCATCACGACTGCCGTCGGATTGAAATACTCGGTTGGTTCGCCGGCCGCGAAGCCATCGTCGGCCGCGACGAAGGGCAGTGCCACGAAATACGTTACTTCCGCCATGATACGCTCCTAGCCGGAATAGGTCTGGAATCTCCCGCGCACATAGGCTTGAGAGACGGCCTTCATCAATTCGCTGACCTCGGTTTCCAAATAGTCGTTCGCGACGATCAGCGCGCGGATCGTCGATCGCATGTCGCCGCCGCACGCCGCGATCGCCTGATCGATGGCAGCCTCAAGCCCGTCCGCGTCCTCTGCGTTCGCTTGTGAAGCAGAGGACATGGTGCTGTTCCAGGTTGACCGGCCGAGCTTTATGTTCCTATTTTGTTCTCATGGAGTCAAGTCCGTCAATTCGCCATTTCAAGCCGCCCTGGACCCTGATCCGGGAGAATTCCGAGTGCTACGTGGTCCAGGACGCCAACGGCGTGACGGTGGCGTGGCTGTTCTGCCGAGACGATTCACAGCGTTACAGTTTCGGCGCCAGCAAGCTCACATCGGAGGAGGCGCGACGGATCGGCAAGGCCATCAGCCGCATTCCTGAATTCATGACGCAGCGTCAGGGCTTTCACCAGCGCGGGGGAGGACTGCGCTGGCGGGCCGACCGGCCCTATCACGTCGCCTTGGGGGATATGTACGTTCGCGAGCACTGGGATGAGATCAACGCGCTCTGCAAGGTCAATAGCCTGCCCTTCAATGCGACCGGCGAGACCATCCAGAACGACGGGGTGTGGAAAGTCTATGAATTCACGTGGCAGATGGACGCCATCCTGTTCTGGGATCGCTTCCAGGGCCGCTGGTTGCGCGGTTCCGAGTTTCATTATCCCGAACGGCCCGCCAATCTGCCGTCCTTGAAACCACTCGAAAACTGGCCGAAGTTCAATCCACGCGACATGCGGTGACGATCGCAGGACAACCATGTGCAATCTCTATTCGATCACGACCAACCAGGAGGCCATTCGCGCACTCTTTCGCGTGATGAACCGCTATGTCGGCAACCTTGCACCGATGCCTGGCGTGTTTCCCGACTATCCCGCGCCCGTGGTCAGGAACGCCGGTACGGAGCGCGAAATGATCCTGATGCGCTGGGGCATGCCGCCGCCGCCACGCGCCGGCGGTTATCCGGTCACGAACATTCGCAACACCACGTCGCCGCACTGGCGCGGCTGGCTGAAACCGGAGAACCGCTGCCTGGTCCCGGCCAACAGCTTCGCCGAATACGCGCCTGAGCCCAATCCTGCGACAGGCAAGAAGGATGTTGTGTGGTTCGCGTTGAACGACGACCGGCCCCTGTTCGCTTTCGCCGGACTCTGGACCGAGTTCAAGGGTGACCGCGGGACCAAGTCGAAACCAATCCCCGGACCTCACCTTGTCTACGGATTCCTGACGACCGCGCCGAACGCGGTCGTCGAGCCGATCCATCCCAAGGCCATGCCGGTAATCCTGACGACCGATGAAGAACGCGACGTGTGGATGCGCGCGCCCTGGGACGAGGCGAGGGTGCTGCAGCGGCCACTACCAGATGACGCGCTGCGGATCGTGGCACGCGGCACCGACAAAGAAGATCGGTCGGCAGCGTGAAGAAACGTCTTACCAAGACAGACCTGACCGCCGAAGTTCTGAAGCGCCTCCGAGCGCGCGAGGGTTGCGAAGGCGTTTCCAAGGTCATCCTGGAAGAAAATTTTGACGAGCCCTCCGATTGCAATTGGGCGATTTCGGTCATTGACGCCGTTGACGCTGCCGATCCCGTCGCCGTCGGTCCGGCCAGCCGTGAGGTTTACGACGAGATGGCACCTGAATTCGAGATGCTGACGGTGCATTGAGAGCATGGAGAGCGTCCGGCTGCAGGATTTCACGATCGATCGGGCGCGTCCGGCTTCGCCGGTCGGGAGGTGCGCCGCGCTCATATCCCGGTCTCTTCCAGGATCACGCAATGAGAAACCATCTCGCCCGGGTTTTTCCAGCGCGAGTATGCCTGCTGCATAGCTGCTCTGTAGGCTTCTCTCGAAAGAGAGGGCGGGCAAAGTTCGAGTTCGTCCGCAAGCGTCATCCACCAAGCACGCGTTAATGTCGTTCTTCGAATACGATTGACGAGTGTCGTCTCAGAATCGACGATGACTACATCGATCACCCTCCGTGCCGCCGGCGGCCACCCCCGCGCACGGCGGGCTGCCTCCAAAAGTTTGGCCGTTGTCCCCTCGGGATAAAGCCCGATGCCAAATGGAGAGTCCAGCGCCGCCGGGCCTTCAACCACAAGCAGGAAAAAAATAATTGGAGGGAATCTCACAATTCCTATTTTAATAGGTTTTGAGACGAGTAAGTCCACTTCACTGGGAAGAACCCCGGGTAACGAGTTTACAAACATAAGGTCGAGGCCCTGGTCGTCGCCGTGCGAGACTTCCATGAACGTCAACAGACCGTCTTCCTGTATGTGGCCCGGGAAGGGCTGGCCGATCTTGATTATTGGCATGTAAACACGGCCTCCTGGGGTACGCCTTCGTTTTTAGCTTAGAATGAATAGGATACGCAGCTATATTAGCGCTGTTGCCAACCTTTACTGAAAATTCCGTTCACGTTCGGCGTATCAATATGCAGGCCGGGACGTAAATGCTCGAAGTCAATTTCGGTAGCTGCTCTTCTAGTTGAGCCTCTCGTTGATCAGCAGATTGCTGACCGTCTCCTTGACGAACGTATCGACGTGGTTGGACCTGACTAACGAGTCTTGGCGCCGCTAAGGAACTCGTGGCGGCCCCCCGCTGCGCGCGGTCACGCTCTCGTCGCGTGGCGACCGGAGCCGGCTTGCGTCTCCGCCCTTCGGGTCACGATCGTTGCCGCGGGGACTTGGCGTCGCAGGTGTGACCGGAATTTCGTCGGACAGGGGGGCGAGGGCTCTGCCCTGGCCCCCCAGCAAGAACAAAATCGGCATCCCCCGATCTTCGCTCGCGTTGCTCGCTGCCAGACCGGGCGGTCCCCCCTGCCGATTTTGTTCTTGCTCCCCCTTACCCGGTCTCGCCGACGGGCAGGGGTTCATGCGCGGAGTCTGCGCAGAAACCCCTGCCACAAAGGAGAAGTAACATGAGCAACAGAAAGAACCTTCCCGCCGATGCCAAGAAGATCGTGCTGGTCCCGCTCGGCAAACTGAAGAAATCGCCGAAGAATGTGCGGAAGATGCCGCACACCAAAGCCGACATCCAGTCCCTTGCCGCAAGCATCGCGGCGGTCGGCATGCTGCAATACCCCGTGGTCGAGCCCGAGATCGGGCCGCGCGGCAAGCAAACCGGCTGCTATCTGGTCAATGCCGGGGAGGGCCGCCGTCTCGCGCAACAGCTTCGCGTCAAGCGCAAGGAGATCAAGGCCGATGAGCCAATCCCCTGCCTGCTCGACACCGAGCATAGTGCTACCGAGATCAGCCTCGCCGAGAACGCTATCCGCTGCGACATGCATCCCGCCGACCAGTACGAGGCCTTCGCCAAGCTTCATAATGAAGAAGGCAAAAGCGCCGAGGATATCGCCGCCCGCTTCGGCGTTACCGCCGCCGAGGTCCGCCAGCGCCTCAAGCTCGGCGCGGTCAGCCCGAAGCTCATGACCCTCTACCGGAAAGGCGAATTGAACCTTTCCCAGCTTTCGGCCTTTGCGATCACCGAGGATCACGAAAGGCAGGAACAGGTCTGGAAAGCTCTGCCCCGATTCAACAGCAACCGCGAGGCCATCCTGCATGCGCTCAGCGAGGGCCAGGTACGATCTTCCGACCGTCGCGCGCTCTTGGTCGGGACCAAGGCCTATGAGGCTGCGGGAGGTTCGATCACCCGCGACCTGTTCGATCCCGAAGGCGGCGGGTTTTTCACGGACGCAGCACTTCTCGACCGTCTGGCCCGCGAGAAGCTGCAAGCCTCTGGCGGGGAAATCGCCAAGGAAGGCTGGCGCTGGGTCACAGCCGAGATCGAGTTCGACCGTGAGGCCACAGCTTCCATGCGCCGGGTGTTCGCAAAGCCGGTCAAGCTGTCCGCCAAGCAGCGCAAGAAGCTTCACCAGCTTGAAATCCGTCACGACGCCATCATCGACCGTTACCCGGACGGCGAGGTCCCGGACGGCGTCGCCGCAAAGCTGGCGCGGATCGAGGCCGCCATCGAGGCGTTGCGCTTGCAGGAATACCGCAAGCAAGACCTCGCACTGGCCGGAGCCTTCGTGACCCTTGCGCACGATGGAGCGATCCGCGTCGAGCGCGGCCTCATTCGCCCGGAGGACGAGCCGAAGAAGGCCAAGGACAAGGCGGGCGGCGAGGGCGAACAGCCGGACGGTCCTCAGCCTTTGTCGGAAAAGCTGGTCGCCGAACTGACTGCCCATCGCACGGCGGCGCTGCGCAACGAACTCGCGCAGCATCCGGAGACGGCCCTGCTCACCGTCGTTCATGCGCTGGCGCTTGCGGCCTTCTATAACGGCCGCGAGGCCTCTTGCGTCGAGATCGTGGGGAAGCGCACATGGCTTTCAAGCCAAGCACCCGGCATTGACGAAGCGCCCGCCGAGACGCAGATCGCCGTCCGGCAGGATATGTGGGCAAAGCGCCTGCCGAAGGATCAGGGCAAGCTTTGGAACTTCGTCAAGGAGTTGAGCGAGGCGGACCGGATGCTCCTGCTCGCACATTGCGTCTCGTTTAGCGTGAATGCCTTGCAGGTGCGGGGCCATGGCGACGAAGCGCTCGCCCATGCCGGTCTATTGGCGAAGGAGGTCAGTCTCGACATGACGGCCTATTGGCAGCCGAGCGCCGCGAACTACTTCTCGCGCGTCAGCAAGGACAACATCATTGAGGCCTTGCGCGAGAGCGGCGCGGAGAATGTCGAGGCCATCGTCCGCCTCAAGAAGGCCGCCATGGCGGACGCCGCCGAGGCAACAGTGGCCGGTAAAGGCTGGTTGCCAGCGGTGCTGCGGGAGATATGAGAACCGCAACGAGAAAGGGCCGCGCAAGCGGCCCTTTCCTTTTGGGGGCCGTCCCTTTGTTTCATCCCACCGAATCCATGACCCGGCTTTCCTGGCCCGAAATCCACTGAAGCAACACGCTCTTGCGCGCACAGAGAACCGAACCCAGCCTGAAGACCGGCAGGCGCGAGCACTCGGCGAGGTAATACACTTTGCGCCGGCCTCCGCGCTCGCCAAAGATGAACGCGGCAATTTCGTCGGCGCCGCGCAGAATATCGTCGGCAAGTTCGTTCGGCGTACTCTGTGGGATCGTAGACGTTTCCATATTTCCCTCCCAAGCTGCTGTTTGAGAGCCCCGACGCTGCTGCGCGGAGCATTCCCTGACGGCCCATGGGAGTATTGGTCTTGCACCCGATTTTGGGCGGTCCCAAAAACAGGTAACTCCACGATCCTTTTGCACGCATTCCTTTTGGAAAATGCCCCCGGGAATGGCTCTCTTGTCTCTTTTTGGTAGAGCTCAAGTCAATTTCAAAATGTTGCAACGCAAAACGTTCTCAATCGCTACGACAAAAATGCCTCGCCTGCCCACGATCGTCTGCGTTCGTTCCGCTTTCGAAACTAGTCTGGAGAATGGGTTTCGCTCTCGACGCCGTGGATAGCAAGGCAGCTCTGTCGAGGAAGAGGATTGCCGTCGCGACTACCGATCATTGCCAAGCATTCCGCTGCGATTCCCGATCCTTCCTATTCCGGCGAGGTGATCGTTTTCGCTAGACCTGAGGCTCCCGATTAAACCATCGTCACAGGAGGAGTCCCATGCAGGATGTCATTACAATTGGAAAGAGACTTGTTCCCGTCGAACAGATCGCTTTTGTCGAACCGTTCGATCCAACGAGCAACCCTGAGTTCAAACCCGAGAAGGTTTTCAAGGCGCGTATCGTGCTGCTTAATCGCGACATCGTACTCACCGAGCTTGCTGCGCGCGCCGGTCCATGGCGACCATGGTTTCCGGTTGAAGGCGACCACCGTTTCCGGTGGATGACGACCACCTGTTCCGGTCGATGGCGACCAGGGCAACAGGGCTGTGGACGGGCGT
>Ga0182024_10022878_pt1 | contig 11233 bp, 8 predicted proteins | sample P32metaG_FD_120480 | JGI IMG/M metagenome (GOLD analysis project Ga0182024, IMG submission 120480) | Permafrost microbial communities from Stordalen Mire, Sweden - P3-2 metaG (Illumina Assembly) | ecosystem: Environmental > Terrestrial > Soil > Wetlands > Permafrost | place: Sweden: Stordalen... | reverse complement strand
GCGCTATCTGCCGACGGGCGAGCAGATGTCGATCTTCGACGCGTCGGAGCGCTATCGCGCCGACGGCACGCCGCTGATCGTGCTGGCGGGCAAGGAGTACGGTTCGGGTTCGTCGCGCGACTGGGCGGCGAAAGGCCCGTATCTGCTCGGCATCAAGGCCGCGATCGCCGAGTCGTTCGAGCGCATCCATCGTTCGAACCTCATCGGGATGGGAATTCTCCCGCTCCAGTACGTCGAGGGCGCGACGCGTGAGTCGCTGCACCTGTCCGGCGAAGAAATCTTCACGATCGAAGGCGTCGCGGCGAAGCTCGAGCCGGGAATGCGGGTGAAGGTCACCGCCGCCGGGCCAAACGGCGGCTGGCGATCGTTCGACGCGCTGGTGCGCATCGACACGCCGGACGAAGCGGAGTATTACCGTCACGGCGGGATCTTGCAGTACGTCCTGCGCCAGCTCGCCGGTTGATGACGACGGTCGCGGCGCCGCTCGGACTCACGCTTGCCGAGATCGACGCTGCGGCGGCGCTGATTCGCGACGCCGTTCCGCCGACACCGCAATATCGCTGGCCGCTGCTGTGCGAGCGGCTCGGCGTCGATCTGACCCTCAAGCACGAGAACCACACGCCGCTGGGCGCATTTAAAGTGCGCGGCGGATTGACGTACGTCGATGCACTGCGCCGGCGCGCGCCGCAGGTCGAACGGTTGATCACCGCCACGCGCGGTAACCACGGGCAGAGCATCGCGTTCGCCGCGTCGCGCAACGGATTGCGGGCGACCGTCGTCGTCCCTGACGGCAACTCACCGGAGAAGAACGCGGCGATGCGCGCGCTCGGTGCCGAGCTCGTCGTGCATGGCAGCGATTACGAAGCGGCGCGCACGCACGCGATGCGCCTGGTCGCCGGCGATCCTGGGGCGGAGTTCGTCCCGTCGTTTCACCGCGATCTCGTGCTGGGCGTCGCAACCTACGCGCGCGAGCTGTTCGCCGCCGGTACTTTCGACGTCGTCTACGTCCCGATCGGTCAGGGCTCAGGGATCAGCGGCGTGATCGCGGTGCGCGATCTGTTGCAGTTGCCGACCGAAGTCGTCGCGGTCGTCCCCGAACGCTTTCCGGTCTGGGCGCAGGCGTTCGCGTCGCGCGGTACGTCCGAAGCGGCACCGTCGGCGTCGCTGGCCGACGGGATGGCGTGCCGCATCACCGATCCCCATTCGCTGCCGATCGTCCTCGGGGGTGTCGCGCGAATGGTCGTCGTCTCCGAAGAGGCGATCGCCGACGCGATGCGCGACATCTTCACCGACACGCACAACGTCGCCGAAGGCGCCGGCGCCGCGCCGGTCGCCGCGGTCGCTGCCGAATGCGAACGGCTGCGGGGACAGCGCGTCGCGGCGATCCTCTCGGGCGGCAACGTCGATGCGGCGATCTTCGCCGGCCTCTTGGCGACCCGGCAAGAGCGCGCAGCCTCGCGCTGAAGGGGGCGACATGCTCGTCTTCGGATCGCTCGCTACCGCCGCCCTGACCCTCGCGCTGGCCAGTGGCCCGCCGGGCGCGGCGTTCTACACGCCGCCGCAACCGCTGCCCGCCGGCAAGCACGGTGACGTCATCTGGACACGGCCCCTCACGAGCGGCGCCGCGCTTGCTTCGGCGGCCAGCAACACGCTCGTCCTGTACCACACGACCGCGCTGGATGGGACGGACCGCGTAGTTTCCGGCACGGTCGCGATTCCGCGCGGCGCGCCGCCGCCCGGCGGTTGGCCGGTGATCAGTTGGGCGCACGGGACGACCGGTGACGCGCCGGCATGTACCCCTTCGCTCGACGGCGCGGACGCACCGGAGCACGAATACCTCGGGCCGATCGATCCGGTCCTCGACCGTCTGGTCGCCGCCGGCTATGCCGTGGTGGCGACGGATTACGAAGGTCAAGGAACGCCCGGGATCCAGCCGTACCTCATCGGCGCCGCCGAAGCGCGCGACACGATCGACATGGTCCGTGCCGCACGCCAACTCGAACCGCGGTTGTCATCGCGGTGGGTCGTCATGGGGCACTCGCAAGGTGGTCACGCGGTGCTGTTCACGCTCGCCACCGCAGCGACATGGGCGCCCGAGCTGCACCTGCTCGGCGGTGTCGCCGAAGCACCTGCCGCATTCATCTCGCCGTTCATCACGTCGATGACGAAGGCAGCGGCACCGACGCCGGCGTTCGCGTTTGCGGTCCTTTTCATGGAAGCGGCCGCGTCGGTCGATCCCAACGTCAAGCTCGACCGCGTGCTGACGCCGGCGGCGCTCGCGCTGCTGCCGCAAACGCAGATGCGTTGCGTCGGAGGTCTCTACAAAGCGGATTCGATCGGCGGGCTGGTTCCGGCGGCGTCGTTCCGCAGCGATGCGGATCTCGCACCGCTCCTGCGCGTCGCCGCGGCGAACGACGCCGCGCCGTTGCACTTGAGCGTGCCGCTGCTGATCCTGCATGGCACGGCCGATACGACGGTTCCGCGCGCGTCGAGCGATGCGCTGGATCAAGCGCTGTGCGCGAGCGGCGCAACGGTCCGCTACGACGTCTACCAGGGTCTAACGCACCGCCAAGTCGTCGGCGGCGCCGCCGGCGATGCCCTCATTTGGGTGCAAGCGCGGTTTGCCGGAACGGCCGCACCGTCGAACTGCGGTAGCGCCCCGGCATCGCACGGTCCGTGATTCCGCGACACGTCGCGATCCTCTCGTTCGAGGGACCCGATCGGTATGCGTCGATCGGCGGTCTGGCGACACGCGTAACGCAACTCGCGCGCGCGCTCGGTGCGGCCGGTCACCAGGTCGAGCTGTTCTTCGTCGGCGATCCGCACGCCGAGCCGATCGAGCAAACGGATCCCGGCGTGACATTGCGCCGCTGGTCGCAGTGGGTCTCGAGCCAGCATCCGCGCAACGTCTACGACGGCGAAGCGGCAAAGATTCACGACTGGGAATTCAGCCTGCCGTCGTGGATCGTCGATCGGCTCGTGACGCCGGCGCAGGCGGCCGGCGAGCGCGTGCTGGTGATCTGCGAGGAGTGGCAAACGGCGAACGTCGCGATCGCGATCGATCGCACCGCGCGCGAGCGCGGGTTGCGCGGCGCGCTCACGCTGATGTGGAACGCCAACAATACGTACGGCTTCGACAAGATCCACTGGCCGACGCTCACGCGCGCGGCTGCGGTGACCGCCGTGAGCAAGTACATGAAGTTCGAGCTCGCGCAGTGGGGCGTCCACGCCTTGGTCGTCCCGAACGGCATCGACCAGGCGCTGCTCGACGGCGCCGACGACGAGCGCACCACGGCGTTGCGCACCGCATTCGGGACGCGGCCGACCTACGTCAAAGTCGGGCGCTTCGATCCGGACAAGAACTGGTTGCAGGCGATTGACGCGCTGGCCGAAGTGCGCGCGGCCGGGATCGACGCGCGCCTGATCGTGCGCGGCGGAAAAGAGCCGTACGGCGACGTCGTCTTCGGCCGCGCGCGCGACCGTGGGCTCGAAGTCTGCCGGCTCGAGTACGAGGGATCCGATTGGCGCGAACTGGCCGAGCGGCTGTCCATCGTTGAATCGCCGGTCGTGCACGTCCGCGCGTTTCTCGACGAAGCGACGCTGTACGCGTTGTATGCCGCCGCCGACGTCGTGCTCGCCAACAGCGGCAAAGAACCGTTCGGACTGGTCGGGCTCGAAGTGATGGCGGCCGGCGGAATCGTCGTCTGCGGCGCGACCGGCGAAGAGTACGCCGAGCCGTTCGTCAACGCGATCGTCTGCGATACCGGCGACGGACGCGAGCTGGCGACGTATTTGCGCGCACTGTCGGACGACGACCACCTGGCCGGCGATTTGCGGCGCAACGGTGCGGAGACGGCGGCGCGCTACACGTGGTCCACCGCGCTCGAATCGCTCGGCCGCAAGATCGCGTACGTCGAAGCGATCGCGAAGTAGCGCCGTGCCCAAGACACTGCTGGTCACCGGCGGCAGCCGCGGAATCGGCGCGGCCGTCGCGCTGCACGCTGCCGCCGACGGTTACGACGTAGCGCTGACCTATGCCGAGGACAGCACCGCTGCCCGCGCCGTCGTGGATGGAATCGAAGCAGCCGGGCGCCGCGCGGTGGCATTCCGCGCCGATGTCGGCCGCGAAGCCGATGTACTCGAAGTGTTCACCGCGCTCGACGAAGAGTTCGGTGCGCTCGATGCGGTTGTCATCAATGCCGGCATCACCGGGCGGTTCTGCCGCGTCGACGAGCTCGATGCCGCGACGCTCGAACGCGTGATGGCGGTCAACGTCATCGGAGCGTTTCTGTGCGCGCGCGAAGCGGTACGGCGCATGTCGACCGCGCACGGTGGCCGCGGCGGCGCCATCGCGTTCGTCTCGTCACGAGCGGCGAGCCTCGGCTCGCCGGGTGAGTACGTGCACTACGCGGCGTCGAAGGGTGCGGTCAACACGCTCACGATCGGGCTGGCGAAGGAAGTCGCGCGCGAAGGCGTGCGCGTCAACGCGATCTCGCCGGGCATGATCGCGACCGAGATCCATGCGCGCGCCGGCCATCCGGAACGGCTGGAGCGCATCCCGCCGTTGATCCCCATGGGCCGCGCCGGAACCGCCGACGAGATCGCGTCGGCGATTTTGTGGATCGTTTCACCGGCGGCGTCATACGTCACCGGCGCCGTGTTGGACGTCGGCGGCGGCCGTTAGTTCGGCGGCCGTGCGCCGCTTGCGCAACTGCACTGCGCCGGCGATGACCAAGCCGGCCACGGGAACAAGGCCGAAACCGATGAGCAGGATCGGTAGCCGCAGGTCGCGCGTGTAGGCGGTTTGCCCGTCGCTGCTCAACGTGACGTCGATCGTTTTACCGACGTCGCTGGTATCCGCACCGTCGACGTCGCCGACCACGATGTGCCCTGTATCGAGCAGCGAACCGCCGATGGTCCACGTGCCGTCGCAGTGGACACGCTCGTACCGGCCGGCGCCGTGCGTATGACATTGCGTCACGATCGCTTGCGCGCGCGTTCCCGTCTGACGCTGCACGAGGAGCCACGTGCCCGCGCCGATCATGACGACGGCACAGATCAGCGCGACGACCACGACGTAGACGAGCATCCAGCCGCGCGGTAGCCGCGCCGCCCAGGGCACGCCGATCATGGCGACCCACCGGTCTCAAGCGTCCGGATGTCAGTCATGCGGTGCGCGCTGGGGTTCCCTCGCTCGGAAAGCCCTCCTTCCCGATAGGAACCCGCCGGCTCCGACCATGGCTGCTTCGCGCCGTTCCGCCCGGTATGGTACAGTAGGGCGTCACCTCGCGTGACCTCCAACCTGGCGCGATCTTTCGAAATGCGACCGATCGACCTCGCGCGCCCGCTTTCGAAAGAATCGATGCAACCAACCTTTGACACGCTGGGCCTGAGCCCGGCGTCCCTTCGTGCCGTGCGTGAGCTCGGCTTCACCGTCCCGACCCCGGTCCAAGTCGCCGCGATTCCGCCGGCGCTGGCCGGTAAGGACGTGCTGGCCAGCGCCCAAACCGGTACCGGTAAGACGGCCGCCTTTGCGCTGCCGATCCTCGAACGTCTCGCGTTGCTGCCGCGCAAGAAGACGCACGCGCTGATTCTCGCGCCCACGCGCGAACTCGCCGCCCAAATTGCGGCGCATTTTGCCGCGCTCGCCAAAGGCACCGACCTGCGCGTCGCGGCGATCTTCGGCGGCGTCGGATTCGGCGCTCAGATCAGCGCATTCGCGCGCGGTACCGAAATCATCGTCGCTACGCCCGGTCGCCTGATGGATCTCATGAACCAAGGCGCGGCGCGGCTCGGGAACGTTTCGCTGCTCGTGCTCGACGAAGCCGATCGCATGCTGGACATGGGCTTCTTACCGGCCGTGAAGCGCATCACCGCCAAGCTTCCAACGCCGCGGCAGACGCTGTTCTTCTCGGCGACGATTGCGCCCGAAGTGCTCGATCTGACGCGCAGCCTGCTGCACGATCCCGTGCGTGTCGAGATCACGCCGCGCAGCAACGCGACGACCGCCGCCGGAATCACGCATACCGCGTACACGATTCCGCAGCAAAGCAAGACCGATCTGCTCGTCGAGCTGCTCAAGGACAACAACATCTTCAGCGCGATTGCGTTCACCCGCACCAAGGCGCGCGCCAACCGGCTCGCGCTCGCGCTCGAGAAACACAACGTCCCGGCCGAGCGCATTCACGGCGACCGTTCGCAGGCGCAGCGCACGCGCGCGCTGGCCGACTTCAAGCGTGGCAAGTTGCGCGTGCTGGTCGCGACCGATCTTGCCGCGCGCGGAATCGACGTCGCCGATCTCGGCCACGTGGTGAACTTCGACGTGCCGATGGTTCCGGAGGACTACGTCCACCGCGTCGGACGTACCGCGCGCGCCGAGCAGACCGGCGACGCGATCACGTTCGTTTCGCACGAAGAAGAACGTCTGTTCCGCGACATCGAGAAAGCGGTCGGACGCCGCATCGATCGCTCGACCGTTCCGGCGTTGCCCGAACCCGTCGCCGTTCCGGTGCAAACGCAGGGCAGCCGTGGGCCGCAGCAGCGCCGCTTTTCACCGCCGCGCAACGCGCACGGCTCGGCAAATCCCGGCAGTTTCAACGGCGGCGCGCGCAGCGGTAACCGGCGGGGACGCTGACCCTTTTCGCCTAAGCGCGGCCCCGTGACGGTCCTCGTGGCCGTCATGGCCGCGCTCGCACTCTCCGCTTCACTCAGGCACGCGGGCGCGGCCTCATCTCGTTCACCGCGCGTTCATGCTGGTGAGAATCGCGTGAGACGCGGGGCGTAGCCGACCTCCCGCGCGCGGGGAAGATGTAAGACAATGATCGCCCAGCTCGCACTGGCGGCGTCGCTCGCGGGCATGCCGGTGATTCGTCCGGTGCGGGAGACCGCCGCACCGCGCTACGTGCGCCTGAACCTCGACGTCACGGTATACGGCGTCGGGGGACACGGTGAGATCCTCGTCGATCGCACGACCGGCGCGTTCGTGCGCCGCTTCGACGCCGGCCCGGTCTCCGAACGCGAGGGCTGGGACGGCACGCACGCGTGGCGTGCCGATGCGACCGGGATGCCGCGGATCGAAGGGAACGTCGATGAGCGCGGTTCGATCGTCGCGTGGTCGCATCTGTTGGCTCCGGCGAAAGCTGATGCGCCATGCACCTGCGGTACGCGCGCGCCGGAGACAACGATCGGGCCGAACGGTGTCGTCACGGTCGTGCGGCACATCGGCGAACAGACCGAACGCACGACGTTCGCCGACTACCGGCGCGACGGCGAGGTGAACGTGCCGCACACCGTCGTCGACACGTCGGAGAACGGCGTGTGGGAATTTCACGTCCGCTCGGTCGAGACGCCGGAAACGCTCCCCGCGAGCACGTTCGCGCCGCCGCCCGAGCCGCACGACGCGACGATCGACGGCGTGCAGAGCGGACCGTTGATCGGCCCGTCGGCGATTCCCGTCGTGGCGTTGACGGTGAACGGCGGCGCGCCGCTGCGGTTCGCGCTCGACACCGGCGGCCAGAACGTCATCTCACCCGAGGCGGCGCGTCGCATGGGGATGCAGATCGTCGGGAACGGAACGGTCGGCGGCGCGGGTGCGGGGCTCGTGCGGATCCAGTACGCGTGGGCGCGCACCGTTGCGGTCAGCGGCGCGCAGATGCGCAATCAGCCGTTCATCGTGCTCGATCTCGGTAAGAACATTCCGTTCGACGGGATCGTCGGCTACGAGCTTTTAGCGCGCTTCGCCGTGCGGCTCGACTTCGTGCACGAGCGCTACGAGATCGCCGCGGATGGTCAAGCGTTCGATGCGCCGGGGACCGACATCCCGATGGTCTTCGACGACCGCCAACCGCAGGTCGACGGCGCGCTCGACGGCATCCCCGGTGCGATGACGATCGACACCGGCAGCGAGAGCACGGTCGACGTCAACGCTCCGTTCGTGCTGGCGCACGATCTGCGCGCGAAATATCACGCCGTCGACGTCGGTACGCCGATCGGCGGCGTCGGAGGAACGGTCCACGCCTATGCTGCGCGCGCCGAGGAGCTGCGGCTCGGCGCCGTCCGCTTCACCGAGGTTCCGCTGCTGCTCACCGATGCGGCGAAGGGTGCCGAAGCGAATCCGACCGTCGCCGCGAACGTCGGCGACCGCGTGATGCGGCGCTACAATCTCGTGCTCGACTACCGCCGCAACGTCATCCGCTTCGAAACGCCGAGCCGGCCGGCGCGTTAGGGCGCGGGAGACGCCGGCGGCCACGGCATTGCGAACGCCGGATCGCCGAGCTGCCAGAACAAGTACGATTCGATATCGGTGGTGAAGCCCTGCGCCTGCGCGCGCGAGCTGCCGAGGAGACCGTGTCCGGCGTCGTAGTCGACGCGCAGAAGCACCGGTTTCCCGCTCGACGTTGCGGCCTGCAGCCGGGCCGCGAATTTCGCGACGATCCACGGCGCGACGCGCGGGTCGTTTGCGCCGGTGATCGCGAGCACGGACGGATAGGCGGTTCCGTCCTTCACGTGCACGTACGGATCGGTCGAATAGAGCGCGTTCCAGCCGACCTGGTTGGTGATCGTCCCGAACTCGGGGATGTTGGCCGGACCGCCCTCGGCGAACTCGTCGCGCACCGGGTTGGTGTCGCCGACGTTGTCGATCGCGGCGGCAAACATCTCGGGATGCTGGACGATCGCATTCCCGATCGTCACGCCGCCGGCGCTGGTCCCCATTCCGGCCAGATGCGCCGTCGACGTGTAGTGCTGCGCGACCAGATACTGCGCGCAGCCGATGAAGTCGTCGACCGTACGCTGCTTGGTCGCGATGTGCGCGCCGTAGTGCCAGTCCTCGCCGTACTCGCCGCCGCCGCGCGGGTGGCATTCCGCGAAGATGCCGCCGCGTTCGTACCACGAGAGCCGCGTCGGAGAGAACGCCGGCCGGATCACGATTCCGTAGGCACCGTAGCCATCGAGCAGCGTGGGGTGCGAACCGTCGAGTGCGGCGTCCTTGCGCATGACGATCGAGAGCGGTACTTTGGTGCCGTCGGCGCTGGTCGCAAAGACTTCGCGCGCGACCACGCCCGAATAGTCGGCTGCCGAGCGTTTGCGTAGGCCGGTATCGTTCAGCGGCAGGTTGAGGCCGGTGCGATAGATGCGCGGCGACTCGGTCCACGACTGGAGCGCGAACGTCACGCCCGGAACCATCGGGTCGGTCGAAAGTCCGTCGATCGCGCCGGCGAACGGGAGCGCGACCTCGCTGATCTCACCGGCCGTACCGTCGAGCCGGATCGCCAACCGTCGCATCTTCGAGATGCCACCGTCGAGATCGCGCACGTAGAGACCGTCACCGGCGAGCGACAGATCCTCGATCACGCGCGTCGATTGCGGCACGACCGTGCGCGCCGCGCGCAGCGTGCTCGCGCGCAGATCGAGCGCGAGCACTTGATGTCGCGGCGCGTCCTTGTGCGCCAGAAGATACAACGTGTCGGCGATTGCCGTCGCCTCGAGGACGTCATCGGAGTACCCGGCGATCTTGCGCCACGGCACGTGGGCGCTGCTCAGTGCCGAAGCCGGCGCGGCGTACACCGCGACCTCGTTCTGCACGCCGTGGCCGATCATACCGATCGCCCAGCGCGTGCGGGGTGAGACGATGACGATGGCGGCGTCTTCCGGCGCGAACGGGATGCGCGGATCGAGGCCGTAGCCGAAGATCGCCGGATCGCGATCGGGATTGCGGCCCAGGACGTGCAGCCGCGCGACGCCTTTGGTGTCCTTCTCGCTCTGCGGCTGGTTCGGCGGCGCGGGCGGCGTGCGGAAGTAGGCGAAGGAACGGCCGTCGTCGCGCCACGACGGCGAGATGTAGATCGCGCGGTCGATGACGTCCGGCAACAACCGTCCGCTGCGCACGTCGAGCACGTGCATGACGGTTTTCTCCGAGCCCCCTTCCGAGATGCCGGCCGCGAGATAGCGGCCGTCGGGTGAGGGCGAGAAGTAGTCGATCGAGTAGTGTTCGCTCGTCGAGCGCGCGAAGCGATCGGGGTCGAACACCATCCGTTCGTCGCCGCCGGCGATCGGCCGCGCGTAGATACGCGTGGTGTTCGCTCCGGCCGGACGCTTCTCGTAGAAGTAGACGCCGCCGACGGGTTGCACGTCGCCGATCGACTCGACCGCGTTGTCGAGTTGCGCGACGCGCGCCGCGAGCGCGGCACGGCCCGGAATCGCGTCCAGTACGGCACGCGTATACGCGCTCTGGGCTTTGAAATAGGTCGCCAGCCCGGGATCCTTCGGATCCTCGAAATAGCGATACGGATCGCTGACCGTCACCCCGAAGTGCGTCTCGGTAACCCCGCGGACCGCCGGCGGCGCGGGCGGAGCGGGAAGCACCGCGGCGGCCAACAGGCCGATGCCGGCGGTCAGGACGACGAGACGCAGAACGATCGAACGGCGCATGGCCGCCGGTTACCTACCGCTCAACGCATTCCTTCGTAGTCAGCTTGCGGCGATGGCTTTGACGCGGTCGGCGATTTGTTCGGCGTAGTGTGAGGCTTCGTCGTCGGATGAGCCTTCGGCCCAGATGTTGACCGATGCTTCGGTCGCATCGGGCAGAACGAGCACCCAGCCGTGGTCGCGCCCGAGGCGAATACCGTCGAGCGTGTCGACTTTGCCGTTGCCGCCGTGCGCCGCTTCGTCGTGCAGCGAGCGCATCACCGCGCCTTTGCGGTCCCACGGACACGCTACGCTGCGTCCGGCGATGTGCCAAGGCGGGAGCATCGCGACAAGCTCGGAGAGCTTGCGGTGCTCGGCGGCCAGCAGCTCCATGATCTTTGCCGTCGCATAGATCGCGTCGAATGCCGGCTGGAACTCGGGGAAGATCAGCTCGTAGTTCATCCCGCCGGCGAAGGCGAGCGCGCTGCCCTCCTTCTCGGCCAGCGCCATCAGCGAGCGGCGGTCGCTGCGCGTGCGCACGATCGTCGCGCCGTTGTCCTGGGCGATGCGCTCCATCACGCTCGGCACGGTCACGGGCATGGCGATGCGCGCGCCGGGCTTGGAACGCGCGACGAGCAGCGTGAGCAATGCCATCAACCGGTTGCGGCCGACGATCCTCCCGGCGTCGTCGACCAAGATCAGCGTCTCGCCGTCGGCGTCGAGCAGCACGCCCAGGTTTGCTTCGAGCGAGGTCACGACCGAGGTGAGCTGCTGCAGATGCCGCTCGCGATCTTCGCGGAACGTGCGGACCTTCGCGGCGTCGAAATAG
>Ga0182024_10022877_pt1 | contig 11233 bp, 6 predicted proteins | sample P32metaG_FD_120480 | JGI IMG/M metagenome (GOLD analysis project Ga0182024, IMG submission 120480) | Permafrost microbial communities from Stordalen Mire, Sweden - P3-2 metaG (Illumina Assembly) | ecosystem: Environmental > Terrestrial > Soil > Wetlands > Permafrost | place: Sweden: Stordalen... | reverse complement strand
TGTTCCTGATGACGACGTCGCGCTGGTTCTCGAACTACTGGTATCTGCTGCCGTTGTTCCCGGTGCTGTGGATCTTGATGATCAAGCTGCTGCGCATGAACAAGAGCGGCAACTACGCCCTGGATCGAACCTATCTCTGGATACCGATTGTCGGGCCGCTGATCGAGAAGACGGTGGTGGCGCGGACGGTGCGGACGCTGGGGACGCTGGTGGCGTCGGGCGTGCCGATTTTGGAGTCGCTGGGCATCGTGCGGGAGACGTGTACGAACGCGGTCTTTGAACGGATGTATCAGCGGGTGTACGAGTCGATCCGGGAGGGCGACACCATCGCGCAGCCGTTGAAGGAGAGCCGGCTGGTGGACGACATGGTGGTGAACATGATCGACGTCGGCGAGGAGACGGGCGACCTGGATTCGATGTTGTACAAGGTGGCCGACGTGTACGACGAGGAGGTGGACGTCCTGGTCGAGGGCTTGCTGAAGTTGCTGGAGCCGATCATGACGGTGATCCTGGGCGGGATGGTGGGGACGATCGTGATCGCGCTGTTCATGCCGCTGTTGTCGCTGCTGGACAACCTGAGCAAGTGAGGCGAACCGGGGGCGACGAGGGAGACGAGCCATGACGCACAAACAACGCGGCCGCGGCGGGCGGCCGGCCTTCACGCTGATCGAGCTGCTGGTGGTGATCTCGATCATCGCCATCCTGGTGAGCCTGACGGCGGCGGCGGTGATGCGCGCGCTGATCAAGGGGCCGGAGCTGCTAACGCGGTCGGAGATTGGCGAACTGGAGGCGAAAATCGGTGAGGCGAGGACGAAGGGCTATAACAACACGCCCATTTTGTATAGCAAACTGGTTCTGCATGAAAACGGCGTGTACGGCAACAGCCCGGACGAAGTGCATACGGTAAGCGTCCTGACCGGTATGTTCGGCCGCTATGTGGTCGGGCACAACATCGACTGGAATCAGAACGGCACGATAGACGCTGCGCCTATCGTCCTCGAAGGGGAGCAGGCCTTGGTCTTCTACCTGGGAGGGATGCCGAAAGTCACGAATGGCATCGTCGGCATGGTCGGTTTCTCAACCAACCCAGCCAACCCCGCCGCCCCGCCCGTGTCGCCGACGGAGAAGCGTCTCGGGCCGTATTTCGAGTTTCAGACCAAGCGGCTCGTTATGACGCCGAATGGCTTCCCCGTCTACACGGACGTGTATGGCAGGGGAGAACCCTTCGCCTACTTCGCCTCCACCAATACGGAAGGCGCCGGCCTTTACCAGCCCGCCGATTGCGCGTCCATCACGCCGGTGGCACCCGTGCCATACATCGGGGCGAACGCCGGTTCTTTCCAGATTCTTTCGGCGGGCCGCGACGGGGCGTTCGGCAGCGCGGGCGCGAGTTGGAACCCGAGCACGGGAACGACCGACCCCAAAGGCAAGGACGATCAGGCCAATTTCTCCCCCAATCTTCTCGGCGCGCCTGCGCGATAAGGGAGCATACCCCATGATGCCAGCGTCCATGCGAGGCGACCGCCGCCGGGCCGGCTTCACGCTCATCGAGATGTTGGTGGTGCTCGCCATCATCGGCGTACTGGCGTCGCTGTCGGCCGTCGCCGTTTTCCGACTGATCGGTACGCAGCAGAACGCCAACACCAAATCCGAGCTGAGTCGGTTGGAGGCGGCGTTCAAGAAGGCCTACCGTTCCGCCGCGGATAACTACTCCAAGGAGCCAATCCCGGTGGCCGCTTCGTATCAGTCGGCTTACAGCACGATCTTGACACGGGCCGGCAACGACCGGCTCCGCGCTCAAGTGATTTGGACGAAGCTGCGGCTGCGGCGGGCCTTCCCCATGACCTTCAACGAGGCGCTGAACCCGGCCGACGGCAACCCCGTACCGCCGCTGCCCTACTACACGAATACCCTCGCCCCGCTCGGCTACACGGCGGCGACAGTGACCAACACCCCACCCGCCACCCCAGCCAGAACCTCGCCGGAGTCGTCTGTGTGTCTGTTGCTGGCCCTGGAGAGGGGCGAAGACGGGCCGGGCCTTCAACAGTCGGACCTGGGACCGAGTGCTTTTTTCAAGAGCCTTCCGGTCCAACTCAGGAGCGGCCAGCCCGGCCAGCCCGTCACGGCGATGGTGGACGGCTGGGGCAACCCGCTCTTTTTTGTCCGCTGGCCGATCTACCTGAACGCCTCGAACTCCCAGAACCCGACGAATTACGGCCTGACCGGCCAACCAGTGGCGGGGTTCAATGACGCCGACGATCCAACCGGGTTGCTGGCCTCGACTTCGTGGCAGGGCACGGCCGGCTATGCGTGGTTCACCACGACCTTCCACGGGCTGGTGCCCCATGCCGGCGGGCCGCCGCAGACGTATCGGATCTTCCCGATCATCGCCTCGGGCGGGGCGAACAACCAGCTCGGCTTTAACCCATACGCCATCACCCTGGCAGGCTCGCCGGTCGGCAGCACGGACGCCGACGATCTGCTCGCCACGCTGGCCACGCCCCAGTAAGGAGAGTGCGGAAGTGTACGAAGCGCACCGACGGCCGCGGCCGGCCTTCACCCTGATCGAATTGCTGGTGGTGATGGCGCTGATCCTGGCGATCTTCGCTTTGGGGATCGGTTATGTCGTCTTCGGCCGGGACAACGAGAAGACTGTACTCGGCGCGCAAAGCGTGAGCGGGGCGATCATCAACGCCAGGGGGCGCGCCCGCCGTGACGGCCGGCCGACCGGAATCCGCGTGCTGTTCGGCGGGGCGGCCCAGGCCACGCAGTTCCAGTTCATTCAGCAGCCGGAGGACTATAACGCCGGGCTTTGCACTGGCAATCCAACAAGCCCTCCTAACCTCAACGTCGTGACCTTTCAAACCGGCACGGTGGATTTCGTCGGCGGCGGCGACCCAAGCAATCCGTTAACCTGGACGGTGCAGCCCAACGACTACTTTCTGGTGACTGGCGTACCGACGCCTCACAGGATATTAAGCGTTGCGGCGTCGCCCCCTAGCCTTACCCTGCAATCGCCGGCGCCGCTGACCTCCGGGACGGCGTACAACATCGTCCGCGCCCCTCGGCCGATTCCGAGCGAAGACCTCATCACGCTCCCCGCCGGCTTCGTCATCGACAAGGCCGGGTGCAATAACACCCTGCCGACGCCGGACGGTCAGGACGGCGACCTCGTGTTCGCCCCTTCCGGCGGCGTCGTTAGCCAGGGGGCGCAGGGGAATAAGATCTTTCTCTGGGTGTGCGCCGCCTTGCCCGCGGCGAACACGGCGGGATCGCCGCTTATCGTAACCGTGCAGGTGCGGACGGGCGCCGTCGGTTCCTACCCGGTCCTGCCGGGGAACCCTTACTTCTACGCCAACGACCCGCGGGCTTCGGGCATATGACCCGGGATCGAAAGGGGAATACCGCCATGCGACGACGGCCCGCCATCACGCTCATCGAAGTGTTGGTGGCCATTCTCATCATGGCCATCGGCCTGCTGGCCTTGCTGACGCTGTTCCCGCTGGGCGCCCTGCGCATGGCGACGGCGTTGCAGGACGAACGCGACGCCTCCTCCGCCAGCGCCGGCGCCAACATCTGCGACGCCTTCGACCTTCGACACGATCCGCAGTACGATCCTCCGGTCGCCGCATCCTCCTTGTTCCTGACCCCGCCTCCCAACGGGTACAACTACCCGCCGGCCAGCCAGGTGGGAGCGGGCATTCCGATCTATGTCGATCCTTGGGGCTTTGCGGGTGGTTTGCCTAACAATGTGGGCAACGGTTTCAACGCCACCACGCCGACGCCGCCCACTCCCGGCCTCTGGCGGGTCAGTCCCTCGGCCGCAAAAATGCGCCTCCCTTCGAGTGGCGCTTCCTTGGCGGCCCGGTATTTCACCCTGCCGGACGACATGACCTTTTTCACCAACGGCCTGCCCGATACCGGCACGCCGCCCGGTTCGACCGCCATCCAGCGCGCCGGCCGTTACACCTGGGCGTATCTGCTGAAACGGCCCCAGCCCGGCTCCATCAGTTCCCCCGTGGACCTGACGGTCGTGGTTTACGTCGGCCGGCCGCCCACCTTGCCGCTCAGCGCGGAATCCACCTACGCGGCCGCGGGCCTATCGAACGACACCTTGGTGACGGTGACGCATCCCCTGAATACGCCGCCGAACATCCGCCGCGGGACCTGGATCCTCGACACGACCTACAACCAGACGACCGGGTCGGTCAACGGGGATTTCTACCGCGTCGTTTCGATAACGACCGTGGATGCCAGTCACGTGAATCTGGAATTGCAGACGCCGATCTCCAAGCCGTTGCCCCTCACCGCCATCACGGTGATGGACAACGTGTCGGAAGTCTTCTTCCGCGGCATCGGCGACTCGTCCCAGTGGGAGTTCCACGCCCAGCCCTGACGCGCCGCCTCAAAGGCGACAAGGACGGGGCATTTTGTCGGAGTACACAGACATGCGACGCCGGACGGGTTTTACGCTGGTGGAAGTGCTGGTGGCGATGGCGCTCACCCTGTTCATCATGAGCATCCTGTCGGCCGCATTCGTGGCGGCGACCTCGGCCGTCAGCGATCTGAAGGCGGCCGGCGATCTCGCCGAAAGGCTGCGCGGCGCCGCCAACGTGCTGCGCCGCGACCTGGCGGCCGACCATTGCTATGACCTCAACGGGAACCTCTTGCCGCTGAGCGCCCTGTGGGGTCCGTCGCCAGGGTCTCCCCCGGCGTCCGGGTTCTTCCGCATCTACCAGGGCGGGCCGACCCAGCCCATGCCGGCCGGCCCCCCCGCTGCGCTCCCGCAGTTCACTAACTTCGACGAGGGCGTCGATCTGGACGGCATTCATTCCTACATTTCCACCAACCACGCCCTGCACTACACGATCGGCCTGCACGGCACACTGCGCAGCGACTTCCTGTCGGCCTGGGTTCCCGGTTCGCCGCTCATCGCTCCCTTTACCGGCAGCGCCGGAGGCGGCGTCTACCAGTTTCCGGACAACTTTTATCAGGATACCGCCGGCCCCTACAACGCCCAGACGGCCGAGGTCGCCGTCTTCCTCGCGCCCAACGGCGACATCACGGACCCCACGACTCCCCCCGCGTTGCCGCTGTACGGCCTATACCGCCGGCAGCTGCTGACGGTTCCTTCCTCCTGGACGCAGCCGGCCGGTACGCCCCCCGGCTATTCCGAGGTGAGCACTGTACCGACGGCCGGCGAAGCCACGGCCCCGCCCGCCAACCTCAGCGGGTATAACACGCTCCAGTCCCTCAACGTGCCAGTGAAGCGTTTGTGGATGAACCGAACCGAGACGGTGAATGGCGTCTGCACCCAGCCGCAGGGCACCTACCAGGCCCGGCCTTCCAACGCGACGACGTATCGGTATCCCACGCTGACCGAGACCGACGCGTCGCTGCTCAACGCCGACCTGTTGCTGTCGGACGTGGTCTCGTTCGACGTGCGCGTGCTGGTCGATCCCGCCACGCACGGGGCGACGGACTTTGGAGACCTCTATCAGCTGACAGACGTGATAAACAAGCCAGTCGGCGCGGCCTTCCAGTTCAACTGGCCCGCCAATGTCGTCGATCCCAACACGGGGCAGCCCCCTCGCGTCTTCGACACCTGGACGAGCGCCAAGGACACGACCGACGCCACGCCGGCTTACGACTACAGCGCCTGGCAGACCGCCGGGACCGCGTCCAGCATTCCCATTTTCAAGGACGCCAATGGGCATCCGATCATTATCAAGGCCCTACAGATCACCCTGCGGGTTTGGGATTTCAAGACGAAAAAGACCCGTCAGGTGACCATCGAGCAGAAGATGTGAGCCGCTTTAAGACTGGCGAGCGGGGGGCGTTAGCCCCCTGATCTAGGATAGCGTCCCGGAACAAATGACGAATCAGGGGGCTGACGCCCCCCGCTCGCCGGGGCAACTAAAATACCCTATCGCCGCGAGAGGATACGACTCATGCACCTCCGACGAAACGCCACCGGGCCGGGCCGCCGCCGCGGCATCATCCTGCTAATCGTGCTGGCCATGCTGACGCTGTTCGCCATCGCCGGCCTCACCTTCGTTCTCTACGCGGAATCCGCGGCGGAGTCGGCCCGCATCAACCGCGACGCCGAGTCGTTCACGGCCGTCAACGGCCCCGACATGGACCCCAACGCCGCCTTCGCATTGTTCCTGGGGCAATTCATTTACGGGACCACCGATCCTTCCGCGACCGACACTTCCGGCGCCTACTCCGCCCTCCGCGGCCACAGCCTCGCCGAAACGATGTACGGCTCCTACGACGCCAACGGCAATGTCCCGTCCGACGCGCCTTTTGACGGTACAGGGCGTTTGCACGAACCGAACCTCTTTGCCGGCACGGACGGTTACCAGCTGGTGAACTATACCTACTTCCAGACCGACGGCATTCTCCGCGACCCGTCGCGGGTCAGCAGCCGCACCGGGGCCGCCCCTCTCTACAACTCCGCCCGCACTACCTACACCGGCGGCCAGAACGCCCCATACACCTATCCCGATCTGAATAGCATGTTTCTGGCCTCGATCAACTCGTCCAACGGCCAGGTCAACATGCCGTCGTATCTGCGGCCCTGGCTGTTCGGCAACGACTGGAACAGCCCCCAGGGCAAGTACAAGACGCTGCGGCCGCGGCCGGCGGAAATGGGGCCGGGCTTCCCCATGCCGTCCGCCAACGGCTGCGACGTGACGAATCTGGTCGGCGTATCGACCCAACCTGACAGCATCTGGATCGACATCGGCGCCCCCGAGCTGACCACCGCCGCCGGCCTCCGTTACAAGATGCTGGTGGCGCCGCTGGTCCTCGACCTCGACAACCGCGTCAACCTCAACGTGGCCGGCAACGTCCTGGCCAACGGCAACCTCCACACCAGCAACCAGGGCTGGGGGCCGTGGGAAGTCAACATGAGCAAGGTGCTCACCGCCGGCAACGAATCGCAAAATATTCTCCTCGGCAACCCGCCCGCCGGCGCCGCGACCATCACCGGCCGCTACGGCGCTAGCCCAAGCGACAACCCCCGCCTGCCGACGGCCCTCTTCCCCGGCGGCGGCCCGGCGGCGCACGTGTACGCCCAAACGGACCTCGACGCCAAGTACAACAACGGCATGGCGGCTGGCACGCCGTCGGGGCCGTATTTGCTGCCGGGCCAAGGCGGCGCGACGCTGTACCAGGCCTTCCCGTTCTTCGACCCCAACGCCTACCTCAACGGCACCCTGCCCGAACACCAGAACAGCGGCGGCCAGTTCAACCACCCGATGTACTTCAACCCGATGTTCGGGTCGGCGCACAACCGCCTGCTGCCGCTGTCCTCCTATGCGTCCCTCCTGTGGGCCGGCGTCAACGCCTCGCCCGGCTCCGATCTGGTCCGCCTCTGCCCGACCAACTACACCCCGACCAATCCGGCCGCGATCAACTGGACGACCGTGCTGAGCATGGACCTCGACCGGGCCGGCGCCCCGCCCTACATTTTTGACCCCACACAATCGCCGTATCAGATATCCTTAAATGGGCAAAACCAGTTGGTGTATGCGGGTTCGCCGACGGCGTTCCCCGCGCTGTCGTCGCCCCATGCGGCGCCGGCCGCCCCAGGCGAGTTCGACCCGACCACCTGGCGTTCGATCCTGCCCGGCCTGCTGACGCGCCTCAACCTCAACCGTAACCTGACGGCGTACCCGACCTACGACGCCAACACCGGCCTCTACACCAACATGGCCCAGGCCGCCCAGGCCACGGCCGACCGCCAGAAATTCGCCAGCGACATCTTCACCCGCCTCGTCTACGTCACCACCGGCGGCGCCGTGCCCAACCCGGTCCCCGCCGCCGGCGCGCAGCACGACACCCTCCAATGGCTGGCCCAGCTGGCCGTCAACATCGTCGATTACATCGACTCCGACGATGTCATGACTCCGTTTAACTGGGACACGACCAACGGCGGCGTCGTCTACGGCACCGAGCTGCCCAAGCTCGTCGTCAACGAGGCCTACGTCCAGTACAGCAACCACACGCCGGGCGGCATCGTCGGCGGCAAGGCGACGGGGCAGTACGACCTCAACGCCTGGGTCGAGCTGCTGAACCCGCTGGCCACGGGCGCCGACCTCAACACCCAGGCCGGCCAGCCCGACAACGCGGCCGTCCTTCAGTACCCGACGGGCGCCGCGCCGGTCTATCAGGTGGTCCTCACGAACCACAACAACAACATCCGGGCGACCACGAACCTGACCGGGACGCCGGACGCCGGCGCGACGCTCAAGACGGTCAACGACTTCAGCAACGGCGGCGCCGCCACGGTGCAGCAGCAGGTTGTGTTGCCAGTGGGAACGCTGTATCAGGGCACGTCCAACGCCCAGGGGACCGTCGGCTTCTACACCCTCGGCCCGAAGAACGACAACACCGTGACCGCGACGTATCAGTCGCCGAACATGACCCTTTCCACCACCCCCATCGCGCCTGGGCCGCCGCCCGTCGAACCGATCGCGCCGACGACCAAGACCTCGGTGTTATTGCAGCGACTGGCCGACCCGCACCAGGCGGCCGGGCCGGGCAACCCGTACATCACCGTCGATTACATCGAAGACGTGAAGTACATGGACGGCCGGACGGCCAACGCGGCCGGCGCCCTGACGCCCCCGTGGGCGACCAACCACTCGTTCGGCCGCAGCCAGCCCTACGCCGCCGGCACCGAGCTGACGCCGCAGGCACCGAACCCGGCCATCACCACCGGCCCGCAGACCACGTTCGGCCGTCACAACGCCGAGCCGGACGGGGTGATGAACCCGGCCCCGACCACGCCGGGCAGCAGCACGACCCTCAAGCTGCCGTTCGATTGGCTGGTCCACCTCGACCGGCCGCTCATCAGCCCCGTCGAGCTGATGCAGGTGTCGGCCTACCGGCCGCATGAACTGACGCAACAATTCGTGACCGGCGGCGGCGGGGCCAACAATTTCGGCACGTCATTCCAACACCTCGCCCCGTGGACGAGCGAGAACGCCCGGCTCTACCGGCTGCTGGAGTTCGTCAAGGTCAAGAGCGCGACGCCCGGCATCGCCAAGGGCGGCCGCGTCCCCGGCAAGGTCAACATCAACACCATCGACAAGACGACCGGCGAGCCGGTGTTCCAGGCGCTGGCGGACGCCGAGGCGGGAAACAGCTTCGCGGCCGCCGACGTGCATAACGCCTTCACCGCCCTCATGGCCGCCCGCACGCCGGGCGGCGTTCCGGGGGCGAACGACCAACCGTTCTGGGGCATGGGGATCGGCGGGGCGCCCGGCGGCGACGCCCAATCAACAGGCCCGCGCGGCATCGCCAACACGTTGTTGAATGGGACGTTGACGAACAATGCCGCCGGGGTCACGCACCCGTACCAGAAGATGGAGCTGCTCAACAAACTGTTCGGCAACGTCACCACGCGCAGCAACGTCTTCGCGGTCTGGCTGACGGTCGGCTTCTTCCAGGTCATCGACGACACGGTGCAGCCGGTCAAGCTCGGCCCCGAGGTCAACCTGGCCCAGGGCAAAAACATCCGCCACCACATGTTCGCCATCGTGGATCGCACACAGATCCAGACATTCACCACGGCGACCACGGCGGCGATCCCGGCGCCGACGGCCCCCGCGACCTCGGCGCCCGCGTCGATCAGTATCACGAACCCGATCACCGACGCCCGCACCAACCGGACGTGGCAGGTGCAGGCGGGGTCGATCCTGGTCTACGAGCCGAACACGCCCAACGAGGAGACGGTGACCGTTTTGCCGGGCAACACCACGGCGAATTTCACCCTGGCGCACGCCAGCGGCGTGCCCGTCGTCAGCCGCGGCCACCCCGGGCCGTGGAACCTGCCGGGGGCGTTGCCTTACGACCCCACGCAGGACACCCAAGTCGTGCCCTATGTCGTCATCATCGACTGACGCCGTTTTGACCGTCCGAGCCGGAAGCGTGAGCGCCGGAAGAAAAATCCGTCGCTCACGCTTCCGGCTCGGACGTTAATCCGCCGCCAGCGAATAGCAGACGATCTCCTTGTCGTTGCGGACGAATATCGACTTGTCGGCGTAGGCGGGGTGCGTCCACACCACGTCCCGCTGCATCGCCTTGTTGGTCGGCTCGATCAGGTGGGCGCGGTCGGTCTCCTCGTAACCCTTCGGCGTCAGCTTGGCGATAATCAGGTCGCCTTTCTCGTTGAACAGGAAAAAGCGGTCGCCCTGCGGCGTCAGGAAGGCGTTGGCCCAGCGCTCGGTCGGCGACGTAACGGAGCCGGTCGCCCGCAGGTCCTCCCAGACGCGCGAGCCGTCTTCCTCCTTGAGACAGCGCAATTGGCCGTAACTGCACACGCCGTAAATGTAGCCGTCCCGGATGTACGGCGTACTGATGATGCTGTGCAGGCCGTCGGTTTGGGTCGGCGCTTCGCCGCGGCCCTTGCCCTTCCACAGCACCGACGCCGACGGCTTGCCGTTCTCGGCCGTCAGCCTGAGCAGCATCGAGCCGTTGTAGAACGACGTGACCAACAGCCGGTCGCCGTCCAGCCGCGGCGTCGCGATCGACAGGTTCGCCTTGAGCTTGAACGGCTGCGACCAGTAGACCTTGCCCGTCTCCGGGTCGAGGCCGTTGACCGCCTCCGGCGTCCACACGATGAGCTGGCGCACGCCGCCGACGGTGTAGATGACCGGCGGACAATAGCCGATCTGTTCCGTCTCCATCGACAGCGCCCGCCACTTCTCGGCGCCGGTGTCCTTGTCGAAGGCCACCACGACGCTGTTGTCGCCGCCGACCAGGCAGATGAGCTTGTCGCCGTCGAGCAGCGGCGCCGCGGCGAAGCCCCACATCGGCACCGGCGCCTTGTACGCCTTGTCCTTGACGAAATTCTTGGCCCACACGTCGTCGCCGGTCGCGGCGTCATAACAATGGAGATCGCCCATCGCGCCCAGGAAGTAGACCTTGCCGCCGCCGACGGTCGGCGTGGCCCGCGGGCCGGCCGCGTAGGAAAGTTGATAGGCGCAGGAGTACGATTTCTTCCAGAGGACGCCGCCGTCGGACTCCTTCAGACACCACAACCGTTCCTCGCCGTCCACGCTGGGGGTCTTGAACGGGTCGCTCGGATTTTTCGCGCCGGGCGCCAGGACGCGGTCGGGGACGTAGACCCGGCCGTCGGCCACGGCCGGGCCGGCGTAACCGCCGCCGATTGGCGCCCGCCAGCGTTCCTTGGGTCCGTTCTTGGGGAAGTGGTCCAGGA
>Ga0182024_10022876_pt1 | contig 11233 bp, 10 predicted proteins | sample P32metaG_FD_120480 | JGI IMG/M metagenome (GOLD analysis project Ga0182024, IMG submission 120480) | Permafrost microbial communities from Stordalen Mire, Sweden - P3-2 metaG (Illumina Assembly) | ecosystem: Environmental > Terrestrial > Soil > Wetlands > Permafrost | place: Sweden: Stordalen... | reverse complement strand
CGGCGGCATATCTCTGCAATCCGTTGCAGATAACCTTCGGGCGGGGGGACGGCTCCGAGTGTGGCCCCAACAACGGGCTCGAAAATGAATGCGGCAACATCCTGCGAGCCCTCGCGCGCCAGCACACGGTCAAGTTCATCTGCGCAATCCACGTTGCATTCGGGATACTTCAGGCCAAATGGGCATCGGTAGCAGTAGCAAGGGGGAATGTGACCCCACTCCGATAGCATGGGGGCAAAAGGTTCGCGACGGCGAATGTTGCCAGACACGGAGAGGGCGCCGAGCGTGCTGCCGTGATAGCTTTGCTTGCGCGAAATCACCCGAAATCGCTTGGTCTGACCGCGTTCAATCCAATATTGCCGTGCGAGTTTCAGAGCCGTCTCCGTGGCTTCGGAACCTCCCGAAGTGAAATAGACCCGGCCGTTCTTATGCATCCCCTGCGGAGCCAGCGCCAGAATACGTTCCGCAAATTTTTCCACAACCGATGTTTGAAATTGCGAGGAATGAACGTAGGCGAGGCGGCTGGCTTGGGAAGCCATGGCGGCCCCTATCTCGGCGACGCCATGGCCGATGGTGACGACCGCAGCGCCTCCCGAAGCATCCAGGTAACGCTGGCCGTCAGATGTATAGATGAAGCAGCCCTCACCTCGCACGGCTTGCGGGTAGGATTTGAGAAAGTTTCTAGGGAAAACAGCTTCGTCGCTCATGGGCCGCCTGCTCACCACCCATCACGCTACGGATGCGCCATTCGATTCCGTGCGAAACGTTAAAGTCGAGCGATTCTAGCAGAAATCATGCAAACAAAAGGAAGAAGGCTGCTTCAACCGGAACGGTTGCATATCTTTACGGCCGTTGGCGCCGGTCGAGCCACCCGATCGAATATTTCGGGTGTCACACATTTTTAATATTCGATCACTCGTTCCGAGATATCATACGCGTTTGCAATCAAGCTGGGAGAGGATGAGTACGACTACAGCAGAAACGAACCTGGCGCGAGCGGTAAACAAGTCTTCGGAACCTCCGGTGAAGCGCGACTATCCCGGAGCGCTGGTGGTGGTGGAAGGTATCGACGGATCGGGGAAAAGCACGCAACTTTACCTGCTCAAGCGTTGGCTGGAGATTCACGGATATCGGATTCACTTCACCGAATGGAATTCTTCTCCCCTGGTGAAATCCGCGACTCGCAGGGGCAAACAACGACGCCTGCTTACCCCCACGACATTCTCGTTGCTGCACGCCGCGGATTTCGCGGATCGATGCGAACGGCAGATCATGCCTTTACTTCACGGCGGGTACCTGGTTCTCGCGGACCGCTACATCTACACCGCGTTCGCGCGCGATGCCGCCCGCGGGTGTTCGCCTCATTGGCTCCGGAATCTCTACAGCTTCGCTCCGACGCCCGATATCACTTTTTATTTTCGCGCGCCGCTGGATGTGGCCGTGAATCGCATCGTCGCGGGGCGCCCCAAACTGAAATATTACGAGGCGGGCATGGATTTGGGGATTTCGCTGGATCGCTCGGAAAGCTTCCGCATCTTTCAGGAACGCATCCTGAACAATTACGATGCAATGGTAGAAAGCGATAATTTCGTGCTGATGGATGGAACGGTGCGAGTGAACAAGCTCCAAAAATTGATGCGACAAATTGTGGGCGAGCGGATTTCCCTGCAACAATTTGCGCCAAAAAAACGATGAAGCGCACAGAGAAAACGGCGATGAATCCAGCGCGCCCGAAGGCTCCAGCTGCCGGTAAGAAGAATAGCCGTAAGCCGGCAGCCGCTGAGTTGCCCTCTCGTTTTTATGGTTCTCCGTTGCCTGGGGTGAGACCGGAAGAACTTAGCGGAACCCTGGTCGTGATTGAGGGAACGGACGGTTCGGGACGGTCCACGCAGATTTCATTGTTGACGGAATGGCTGGAGTCCGAAGGTTTTGCCGTGCAGACCATGGGGCTGCGCCGCTCCTATTTGGTCGGCGAAGATATCGACGGATTGCTCGCGGAAAATACCGTAACCCGCATGACGCTCGCGCTGATGTACAGCACGGATTTCTTCGACCAACTCGAGCGCCGGATTTTGCCGGCTCTTCGTTCTGGACTGATCGTCCTGGCGGACCGGTATATTTTCACGTTGATCGCGCGCGCCGCCGTCAGGGGAATCGGACGTGATTATCTGCACGGCATCTACGAGACTTCCTTGCGTCCCGATCTGACGTTCTGGTTGAATGTGCGGCCCGAGATTGCGTTTGACCGCGAATTCAAGAAGTCGCAAACCATCAGCTATTGGGAATCCGGACGCGACATGTCGCTTTCCAATGATTTGTTCCAATCGTTCATTCGTTATCAATCCATGATCAAGCGCGAATTCGAATATCTTTCGAAACGGCACGGCTTTATCGAAATGGATGGCGAAAGCAGCGTCGTTGACGTGAACCGGATACTGCGAAAGAGGATCGCTTCGCACCTGGGCATACGCAGCACGCACTACAGGCCTTCGCACGCCTTGTCGCACCTCTGGCGGTAAATCGTGGCCGCCCCCGTCCAACTGGCAGCGATCGACGCCGGCTCGAACGCCATCCGGCTGGCCATCGCGCGAGCGACCTCCCCCAAACACATTGAAATTCTCGACAATGAACGTGCTTCGGTGCGTTTGGGCCACAATGCGTTCACACGGCGGGTAATTGGAAACGATACGATGGGGCGCGCGACGCGCGCTTTCCGCCATTTCCGCGATCGGATGGATCAGTACAACGTGGGCGCATACCGGGCGGTGGCGACGGCTGCGGCTCGCGAAGCGCGCAACCATCGCAAATTGATGGATCGCGTCCGGCGCAAAGCCGGCATCGAGTTGGAAGTCATCAGTGGAGAAGAAGAGGCAAGGCTGGTTTGCCAGGCCGTGCATTGGGCGTTGGGTGATCGAATACAACCTCGCCTGATATTCGATCTCGGAGGCGGCAGCCTGGAACTCAATTTCTATAACCGAGGAGTACTGGAGCGGCGCATCGGCTTGCCTCTTGGCACGATCCGTCTGATGGAAACGTTCTCGCTCGAGGGCGCGATCGATGAAGATCAAACCCAGCGTTTGCGGCATCACATCCTTTCTTTGTTTCGGAGCGCGATGCCCGCGCCGCCAAAACTCACGCGCTCGTTGTCCGTGGCGTGTGGGGGAAATGCCGAAGCCCTGGTGCGCATAGCCGCCGGGCCGTTGACGGAGCGCATTCCGACGATCAGTACCAGCCTGTTGCGCGAACAGATGTGGCGGATGCTGGCGCTGGATGTACCGGGCCGGATGCAGGTGTACCGCGTCCGAAAAGATCGCGCTGAGGTAATGGGCATCGCCGCGATTATTTTTACGACGCTCGCCAAATGGCTCGACCTGCGAAGCATGTTGGTGCCCGGCGTCGGTGTCCGCGAAGGAATTCTGCTCGATCTGGTCGCGGAACAATATTCCGTACAGATCGCATCCGAGGAAGAGCGGGGCCGGGCCAATGAACTTCTAGCGAGCACGCGCTGGTTTGCCCGTCGACTCGACTATCATCCGCAGCACGCCGAGCAGGTCACTAAATTGGCGCTCGCACTATTTGACCAATTGCGTCCGATCCATGAAATGGGAGCGGACTTGAGGCTGGTTCTGGAGATGGCATCTTTGCTTCACGATGTGGGGCATTTCGTGCACCGCAAGGCGCATCATCGCCACGGAGAATATTTGATTCGCAATGGAGAAATTCCAGGGCTGCGGGGCTGGCGCCGGGATATGGTGGCCGCGCTGGTGCGCTATCACAACACGAAATCGGAGCCGCAGTTCGATCACCCTTCTTACGCCGCAATGGATAACACCAGGCGGCGCCAAACGCGGGTGCTCACCAGCCTGCTTCGCATTGCAGAGAAACTCGAATCGGAACATGCCGAGCGAATCGACGGTGTGGACATTCAAATTGTGGGCCGCAAGGCAATTTTTGTGATTCGGGCGAAGGATGGGACGCGGCTCGACCTTGCTGGATTGGAAAGAAAATCGGAAATGTTCGAGAAGGAATTCCACTTAACCGCCGAATACAGGCGCGCGCAGGGGAAAGAGAAGGTGGCCTAAAATGATTCTTTATCTGGTGCGGCACGGTATTGCAGTCGATCCGAACGATCCTAAATCACCGGCAGAGCCCGAAAGACCGCTGACCGCAAAAGGGGTGCAGAAGACGCGTGCCGCAGCGCTCGGCCTGCAAGAATTGGGAGTGAAGCCTGACGTTCTGATCACCAGCCCTTACGTTCGCGCGGCGCAAACTGCCGAAATTTTTGCGGAAGCGCTAGGGATCTCGCCACAGAAAATCCGTATGAACGACGCATTGAAGCCCTCCGGCAATCCTGCAGAGATAACCAACGAAATCATACGATTGCGCGCTAAGGAAGTGATGTGTTTCGGCCATGCTCCGCAGCTTGATTTGATGGTGTCGCACCTTATCGGCGTGCCACGCGCGTTCACGGCGTTGAAAAAGGCGGGCGTGGCTTGCCTCGAACACAGTGCAGCTCGCTCGAAATGGGAGTTGCTTTGGATTGTGACGCCGAAAATGCTGCGTCAGCTCGCGGAATGAATTTGATGCGCTGGGACGGGAGGAGCTAATTGCAGCGTCGGAACTGAACGAAATCCGGTGCGCCACACCTGCCAGACCTGGGGATTTCTTCCTACGATTGCCATAAATTCAGCCAGCCGGCGTTTCCGGCGCTGTTCCATGCTTTCGAGCCAGCGTTCGATCAGTGCAGTGTCCAGTTTGTTTTTGTGCCGCCAGATCTCCCTTCGCAGCACATCCAGATCATGGACTTCGCCAAGCAAATCCTGCATGCGCTTTAGAGATTCGAGCCAAGGTTCACCGCGATGCGGGGTGAAATTCTCTAGTGTGTAACGGAAACGCTTGAGTGCGATGCGCAGACGATGCCAGGCGATACGACTGCGGCGCTTCCGCGCAACGTCGTAGAGCACGGCTACTTCGTTCAATCGGGTAAGGGCTAGCCTCTGATAGACGACGCTTTCGGGTGGAAAAAAGTGCGATTTGTTCGCCAGTTTTTCGGAAAGCCTGCGCCAATCTTTCGGATCGAATTTCGCAAGGGCTCGCTTCCAACTGTTTTGGTTCCCCACGATTCGTGCTTCAAGCACCGATACGACGTGCCGGCGCAGAGGGTCCGAAGCTGAACTCAGCTTCTTTAACCATTCCAGCTTTATTTGCGTATCGCGGAGTTCGCCTGAGGTGCGAAACAGTTTGCGCGTAGATTTTTTGAGCTTGCGCCAGCCCGGATCGGGATTCACTTCACTCAGGGCTTCGGCCAACGTTCGGCAACGGCGAATGGCAGTTCGGAAATCGTGAATGTCGTCCGGGTGCCAGCCGTGCCGCGCTTTTTCGGCCAATTCGGCCGCTCGAGCCATCCAGCTATCGAGCTCAACGCGCGTTTGCGTTACGTTATCGCGGAGATGAACGGTGTGTGCCATTCCAGCAAGCCACGGAAGATGCATGGCGCGCATCATCGAAGCGGATGGAAATAATACCGCCGTCGGGCTGCACAATGCTAGTCGCGACGCCCAGCGCGTTGGGCGGAGATCAAAAATCTGATGGGTTCCCGAAAATCGTCGGTCCGCGCATAATGAGCGGGAGGGCTCAGCCAACGTGCTTGAAAAAAATCGTAGCGTAAATCTGACTCGCGTGTCGCAGTGGGATGATGGGAACGTTGAGCGCAAGGACGATTATCTCGCGGCTGAAGAGCCTTTGGAGATTCGTATTGGAGATCAGGCGCTCAGCGTGACGATGCGCACACCGGGGCACGATTTGGAATTGGCTGCAGGATTCCTTTTTACTGAAGGTTTGATTCAGAATCGTGAGCAGATTATCGCGATCGAGAATATTGAGAGGATGACAGAAGATGGATTGAAGCGCGGCAACGTGGTTCAAGCGGAGCTAATCGCGGAGGCTACGCCGGATTTCGCCAAGATGCGACGGCACTTCTTTGCTTCTTCGAGTTGCGGAATCTGTGGAAAGGCATCGATTGACGCTGTCCGTTCACGCTTGCTGACTGTGCCAAATCCTGAGTTTCGCGTCGAGGCGGAATTATTGATTAGCTTGCCGGATATTCTGCGCGCTTCACAGGACGTATTCCAGCGGACGGGCGGCCTGCACGCGGCGGCTCTTTTCGATTCGTCCGGCGGTCTGCTCGTGGTTCGGGAAGATATCGGGCGGCACAATGCCGTAGATAAGGTAATCGGTTGGGCTCTGCTCGATCATCGCGTGCCACTCGGAAACTCCGTGTTATTGGTCAGCGGGCGCGGAGGCTTTGAAATTGTGCAGAAGGCACTCGTAGCGGGAGTGCCGGTGCTCGCGTCGGTTTCCGCTCCTTCCAGCCTGGCAGTCCAGCTGGCACGGGAACTGCGAATGACGCTGGTTGGATTCCTAAGGGGGCGACGATTCGTCATTTATTCGGGCGAAGAGCGCATCGCGGGATTTGCCTAAGAATATTCCGAAGACCGAACGATTGTCGTTAGAAGGCGCTATTAGTTTACTGCTTTGCGATAAATGCCCGGCGCGAGTTCGGCGTTACTTTCCATAATCATTTGCCTGAACACGGTGAGGAGTTCGCGATCCCACCATCCGCGTTCGCATTCCTCGTCCATCAGATCCAACGCGACCTCCGGAGCAAAGGCAACTTTGTAGGGACGATCCGTGGTCAACGCATCGTACACATCTGAGAGTTGCAAAATACGAGCGGTCAGCGGAATCGCGTCACCAACCAGACCATCGGGATAGCCGGAACCATCGTATTTTTCATGATGGTGGCGAATGATCGGTAGAACCAGACGAAATGTTTTTAGGGGCGCGCAGATTCGCTCGCCGACGACCGGATGTTTCTGAATGATCGCCACTTCTTCCGCTGTGAGCGGTCCCGGTTTCAGCAGAATGGAATCCGGCACCGCAACTTTGCCGATGTCGTGAACGACGCCCGCGCGGCGCAGCGCCCTGATCTGATCCTCCGGCAATCCCACTCGTTCGCCCATGCGCGCAGACATTTCGGCCAGGCGTTCGCAGTGCCCGCGCGTGTACGGATCACGAGCTTCGATGCTATGCGCCAGGCTAAATAGCACTGCTTCGGCATTTTCCAGTTCGTCAGTAATCTGTTTTAGGCGCAACAGCGACCGCGTGCGAGCGAGGAGTTCATTTAGATCGATGGGCTTGCACAGGAAGTCGTCGGCGCCGGCATTGATGCCCTTGATGCGGTCTTCGGTCGCGGTGAGTCCGGTGATCAAGACCACGGGAGTGAGCCGGGTCTCGGGAGCGGCCTTGATGCGGCGGCACACTTCAAACCCGTCCATTCCCGGCATCATGATGTCGAGGAGAATCAGATCAGGGCGAAACGTGGCACATTCGACGATGGCGGAGCGGCCGTCGGGAGCGTCACGAACTTCGAAGCCCTCGCGACGAAGCAGAAATTCGAGGGCAGCGCGCGCACCCATTTCATCGTCGACAATCAGAATTTTTTCACGCATGAATGTGCGTTGCTGCTCCATATGGTACGCGCAACATGACAGAATCGAGCTGGTTCGACGCTGGTTGTGTGCCGTTGGTTGCTCTTACGAGCCAGAGGAGGTCCGAAATCGATTGGAATAGTCGAATCAATGGTCCTTTAAATGTACCGTGTATGGGAACTTTGAACAACCTTGTATTGAACAATGAAACTACCTGAATCACCAACCGGTCTTGGCGGCCCACGTTTGGGCGATGAATGAAATTTACCGGGGCGGATCGGCCGCAGCGATCACATTGTTCCCGCGTGGAAATGACATCGTCGCGAAAGCCTTCTCTTTTCGGCGCCAAAAATAGAGAAGAGCACTCCCGATAAGGATAAGAGCCACGCTCAGCCCGGTCCACAATCCGGGCGCGCCCCATCCCAAATGGAAGCAGAGATACGCTCCGAGCGGAAGACCAACCAACCAGTAGAAAAATAAATGGCAGTACATCGGAGTCCGCGTGTCCCCTGCACCGCGCAAAGCACCGGTGGCAACAGTTTGCATCCCGTCAAAGAGTTGGAAGAACGCCGCAACGAACAGGAGCGCGGTGGCCGGGGGAATGAGTGCAGGGTCAGCGGTGTAAACCCGCACAATCGCACCAGGGAAAAGAAAGAATGAAATCGCCATGCAGGCCATAAATGCCGTTCCCAGAAGCATCGCTGTCCAGCCAGCGCGGCTGGCCCCTTCAGTATCCTGCCTGCCCAGAGCCTGTCCAACGCGCACAGCCGCCGCAGCACTGATGCCCAGCGGAACCATGTACGTAAAACTTACGGTGTTCAAGGCCACTTGATGGCTAGCGAGCGGAACGGCTCCCAAACGCGCGATCAGCGCGGTCGCGACGGCAAATACTCCCACTTCGAGACCGAACTGCGTCGCGGCGGGGAGGCCCAATCGCACCAATTTTCGAACCCGCACGGAGCTGGGGAGACGTGCAGCATTACGCAAACCAGTCTGGTTGCGGTGGTCGTAGTAAAAAGCGTAAACGAGCAGCACGAGCATCATATAGGTTCGGGAAAAACAGGTTGACCATCCGGAACCTACCGTTCCCATTGCACGAAAACCGAGGTGGCCATAGATGAGCGCCCAGTTTCCGGCGAGGTTTATGAGGTTTGCGGAAATCAAAGCAAACATCACCGGTTTCGCCAGGTTCATGCCCTGCAAGTAGCGTCGAAAAACGAAAAAGAACAGAAGCGGCAACGTGCCCCAATTCAAAGTTCGGAGATACGGGATCGCCTGAACTAAAACAGGTTCCGGAACCTTAAGAGTACGCAACAGTGGTTCAAAAAAGTGAATGACAGCCATTAAGACTGGGGCGATACCAAGACTGAGATATAGGCCATTCACCATGGAGCGGTGGCAATCTTCGATGTCGCCCGAACCATACGAATGCGAAACAAGGGTGTCGAGCCCGAGCATCAGGCCGGTGCCAAAAATTGCAGCGGAATTGAATAAAATGCTGCCAAGGCTTACCGCGCCAATGGCTTCAGCACTATGCGCTTGGCGACCCACCATCATGGTGTCCACGATGGCCATGGTCATCCACCCGAGCTCCGCAAGCACGAGCGGGATGGCCAGGCGCAGCATCGGGCGCGCTTCTTCCGCGATGTATTGGAGAAATAGCCGCTTTAACATCGGTGCAAATTCCTGCTGATTGGTTCGGTGCGACGACGCAAAGGGCACCGCCAACGATCTGTCCTTCTAAACTGGGGCATCAGTCTATAACGCTTATCTGCCTGAGTCGCCACGATCGGACGGGAATGCGCGTAGTTTAGGCGGGGAGCATTCCAGAATCGAGAGATCTATGGCCGCGCGGCGGGATTGTAAATGCGGATGATGTCATCCTTCACTTCGAGGACGCTGCCTGGATATTCTCGCGCCGCGTGCTGACGGAGTTCCTCAATGGAAAGATAATCGCCGCGGCCGTCAAACCATCGCGCATCGTCAATCAAAAGTACATGATCACGAATCGGATGCCGGTAGATGCACTCGAGTTCCTGTTTTATTGGGGCCGATTCGTCGCCCCAATGCGCATCAAGCCAAAACAAACAGCGTTCCTTGAGGAGCGGAACAATCGTTGGCAGAACCTTTCCGCTATCGCCCTGGTAAAGATGAATGTTCGGACGCTCTGCAAACTTGCGTTTCGCGCGTGCCGCAAGCCATTCGTCGAGTTCGATGGAGTAGATTTCCCTGAACCGATCCTTTTGAACTCCGATCATGTGGCCCAGGTTTGTTCCGGTCTCGACTAGAATCTCAAGTTTATAGTTCTGCGCGAATTCACGGAGGGTGCGCTGTTTTACCAAATGAGGAACTTTCGGACGCGGCTTCCCCCGAAGACGCCACCACGCATACTCGCCTACAAAGGCTGTTTTCTTGTAGATATCGAATAGGCGCGTGCTGCGCAGAGCCTTCTTGGGAATCTCACGATTTGCGGAAGCCATTCAAATCCTTCATCGCGAATAAAAGCTGGCAATATAATAACGCGGGCGCAGTTGTGGACAAAGTTACGAAATCCAGAGTGAGCTAGATTCTGCGAAGTTGATGCGTTAAATATATAGCGCTCTGAGGGTACGGCGTTTTATTTCGGAAGCGACGGACTTTGGGTAACTTCTCTCCAAATTAAATAGGAGCCGACTGCTACGCTGCCGACAAACAACAGGTCAAACGCCAGACGGCGTCTTTTGGGATGTCTAACGCCGGAATCTTGGCCGGGATCCTGACCCCGGGGCGCTGCGGGTATCAGGTCCGCCGCCGGCTCCAAATCCATGGTGACACGGTACGTTTTACCTGCGGGAATGGTATGCAGTTCGCCATCGTTATCGAGGATTAGTGACCCGCGATACGCGGCGATGACGACCTCTTGCGGGCCCGTGATGGTGGCCTGTCCGTAAGCTTCCAGCCCAGAAGCCCCACGCAGAATCCCTTCGGGAATTTCCACTTCGATATCACTTGCAGGGCCGCTCGAAAAACCCACGGTGCCGTGCTCGACGACCGCGCGTATTACGTTTTCTCTCTGCGAAAATGTCGCAGCGCTCGAACTCAGCAGATAAATTTGAGCTGTCCCAAACTTCACGCGAAGCGTTCCACCTACATCGGTCTGTACTGTGTCGCCCGGATAAACCGTGGTGCCGACGGCCAGGATCGAGTTGTCCAGCATGGCCTCTTGCGCTTGTATTACGAGCCCAAGCGCCTTTGAGGGCGCAGCGAGCAGCGGAAGATCGAGCAGCCCTACGGCAAGTAACATGGCCAGGGTTGAACGGGCGATGGAACGCAAGACATCCTCCAAACGGGTACAAAACGAACGTAGGCGTTTGGGGGTATATCCGTCAACGCGGCTGGACTCACGCTGTTATCAAAGTGCTATCGCTGTGGTGGAAATGTAGTGGATGATTGCGATAGTTTTGGCAGTTGCCTTCGTGATTACCAGGAAAACGCCGTGCTGAGGGACGAATTCAGGAAGAGCTAGAACAGGTCAATCTTGGCCGCGAGGATGAAATCGCTTTCAGTCAGTCCGTTGATTTTGTGGGTCCACATCGTAATGTCTGCTTTTCCCCATGTGAGCAAAATATCTGGATGATGTCCTTGCTCTTCCGCCACTGCGCCTACTTTGTTAACGAACGCGAGAGCTTGGATGAAATCCGGAAACTTAAACACTCGCGTAAGGTGATGGCCATCCACCACTGACCACTGCGGTACTTGCTTCG
>Ga0182024_10022875_pt1 | contig 11234 bp, 8 predicted proteins | sample P32metaG_FD_120480 | JGI IMG/M metagenome (GOLD analysis project Ga0182024, IMG submission 120480) | Permafrost microbial communities from Stordalen Mire, Sweden - P3-2 metaG (Illumina Assembly) | ecosystem: Environmental > Terrestrial > Soil > Wetlands > Permafrost | place: Sweden: Stordalen... | reverse complement strand
TTTGGCATTCGGGAGCTCAACGATGGACGTATTATTGGCGTCCTGCAACTGATCGACCTGCATCCGATCTATCGCAGCGCCGAACTGATCATTCGCGTCGGTTCAGATGATGACCGGGGCCGGGGCTATGGCTCGGAAGCCGTCCGTCTCGCAACGGACTTTGCATTTCGAGACCGGAACCTTCAACGCGTTTGGCTTCGGGTTTTCTCGGACAATGTTCGTGCGATACGCGCCTACGAGAAGGCTGGTCTGCAAGAAGAGGGCATTCTTCGCCGTGCTTGTTTCATCGACGGCCGCTGGAGGGACGAGGTTATAATGGCCGTTCTTGCAGGATCGCCGTGATGACGCGGAGCGATCAGACATCTTTTGCCGAGTTCACGGAAAATGGATTTCTCAGGCTGTTGCGAGCGCTGAAGACAGCCAACTACCGCTTTGCACGCTATCATGAATCCATCGTGGAACGGCACGTGCTCTGGCGGCACGACGTAGATTTCTCCATGCATCGCGCTACGCGTCTCGCGGCGATTGAGGCGGAAGAGGGCGTGGTTGCAACCTATTTTATCAATCCGCACAGCGCGTTCTACAATCTCCTCGAACCAGAAATTTCTCGCCTTGCCGCCCGCATTCGAGAACTCGGCCACGAGATCGGTCTGCATTTCGACGCGGGCGCCTATTCGGTTCCGATCTGGAAGCAGCCGGAACTTGAGCATGCGCTCGCCCGTGAGCGAACGCTGCTGGAAAACATGTTAGGCTTCCGAATCGATTGTGTAAGCTGGCACAATCCGGACCTGTCGAATCTGCTCGATTTCGACGCCGATGAAATTGCCGGGCTCGCTAACGCTTACGGAGCTCGCGTCAGACGAGACTACGCTTATTGTTCTGATTCTAACGGCTACTGGCGTTTCCGGCCTATGGCGGAGGTGATCGCTGACGGCCAGCCGCGGCTTCATCTGCTGACCCACCCGGCATGGTGGACGCCCGAGCCGATGGCGCCAACCGCGCGCGTCGATCGGGCCATCCTCGGCCGCGCACGGGCAGTCCGCAGAGACTACGATATGCTCCTTGCTGCCGGCGGACGAAGGAACGTGTCGCAGTGAGCTACACCGCGCGAAATCGATAACAACCGTCGATGCCGGCATGAACGTTTTGGCGGACCAATGGAAGTCCGCGCTCGTCAAAGGTGAGTCCGGCGAGGAACTCGCGGCTTTCCCGCGAGAGACGCGGATCCATGATTGCCGCGTAGCGCTTGTGCAGAAGCGACATCTCCCATGCGGAGACGGCAACGCCGAAGCGCTCGAATTCGAAGCCGTAGGTCGAGACGAGCTTTACGAATGCATCCAGCGTATAACAGCGTGAAATGGGACAATCGGGCCCGTCGGTTGATTTCTGAAAGGCTTCCAGGAGATCGAGATTGCGGTCGATACGCCGCATTAACTGGCGCTCATAGGCGACGTAGAGGTGAAGCCAGAGGCTGTCGGTGTGATAGACCATCAACTGCGCATGGCCTCCTGGTTTGAGAACCCGTCGCAGTTCCTTTAACGCCGGCTCCATCGTTGGCATGTGGTGCAGAACACCGGAACTGTGCACAAGATCGACCGATGCGTCCGGCAGCGGAAGCGGTGCCTGCAATACGTCGTGGTGGTACAGTTCTGGCTCGGCGTCGTGCAGCGCAAGTCGGCTCTTTGCCTCGGCGAGCGAGGATTGTGACACGTCGATGCCGATGAGACGTTGCGGTCGCGACTGCGATGCGAACCCGACGAGATCGTATCCAGGGCCGCAACCAAAATCGAGTACCGTCAGCCGGTCTGCGCCGGCTACTGGCATCAAGTCAATATAGCGGAAATATTGCGCATTGCGCCAATGGAAGTCAGCGAGCGAAGCCTCCCGCGTGGCAAATGAGCGGTGGAGCGTGACATTGTGTCCTGTCCAATAGCCCTCGACAGCTTTCGCGTCATCTTGGTAGCCCCTTGCTAGTCCGGCCGCGCGCCTTACCGCACTCTTCATAAGCGAAATGAGTTTCATCGTTTTAAGTCCAATCGCGGCTTGTCCAAGCATGTTGTGGCTCATCGTTAGCGCACCGTTGCCGGTTCGCGCTAGGAATTACTCGTTGCCGAAACGTATGAAGTCAAAATTTTCGCTATCTTCTCCGCTGCGTGACCGTCGCCGTAGTCGGCTATCGGCTTCTGGGGTCTGACATAGGTGGGCTGTGTCCAGAGCCTGTTCCACCCGGCTTCGATTGTTTCTACCCATTCCGTCTCGTCGCGCAAGGTAACGCACGGCACGCGGTGAAAATACGCTTCTTTCTGCAAGCCGCCCGAATCCGTAAAAACAGCGGTTGACGAATGCACAAGCTGCGTCATGTCGAGATAGCCGAGCGGATCGATGAGCCGCACCCCGCGCGGCGTTACACCGATCCGCTCCAGGAGCTTTCGCGTGCGCGGATGAGTAGGCATGACCACGGGGGCTTTCTGCGCCTCGCCCTCGAGCCAGGCGATTACGCGAGAGAATTTTTCGAGATCATCGGTATTCTCTGCCCGATGGATGGTTGCGACCGAATAGCTGCGTTGTTCTAACCGGAGCGTTTCCAGAATGCGCGATCGATCCTGCGCGCGCGCGACGGCCGCCAGCGTCGTATCGTACATGACGTCACCGACGGCATGGATGCCTCGCGTAATGCCTTCTGCTGCTAGATTTGCCGCGGCTGTAGTGGTCGGGCAGAACAGCATGGCGCTCAAATGGTCGGCAACGACCCGGTTGATTTCCTCGGGCATGCGACGGTTGAAGGACCGCAAGCCTGCTTCGACATGTGCGACCGGGATGCCGATCTTGGCTGCCGCCAGCGCGCCGGCCAGGGTTGAATTGGTGTCTCCGTAAATCAACACAATATCCGGCGCCTCGGCGACCATCGCGGCTTCGAGCTTTTCCAGCATGCGGCCGGTCATGGCGCCGTGTCCGAGGCTGTTGACCTCGAGATTGTAAGCGGGCTTGGGAATAGCGAGTTCGTCGAAAAAGACGTCCGACATCAAGGCATCGAAATGCTGCCCGGTGTGTACCAGGATCTCCTTCAGGCCCGCACCTGCGAGGGCCCGGCTGACCGGCGCAGCCTTGATGAATTGTGGTCTCGCTCCGACGATGGTGAAGACGGAAGCCATTGTTTTCCAGTTCCAATTCTATGGCCGGGGCAATCGTGTTTCTCGGTTGACGGCGAGGGCCTGCAGCCGATCGTGCCATCTCCCAGGAGACGACACGCGAGCAACCGGATGCAATCAGAATAGTGATTTCAGGCGCTGCCGAATACCAATCGGGAGACGGTGCCAGATCATCCGCCGAGGTCTGACCGGCAACGTTCTCCAGACCCGGCCCAAGACGGAGATCAATCCCATTGCGGGGGTTGGCCGAAATTCCGCCGGCGGTTGACGGATAGCATTGATCTCCGATCGCGGATCGATGCTCTCGATCCGGATGCCATCGAACAAGAGAGGACTCGTGGGGTCGATGGGTACCCGAGCGCCATCTTCGCGATAGCGAGCGAAGATTGGCGTGCTGAAGATTTTGGCGCGCGCACCTCTGGGGCATTGTCGTTCAAGGTAACGATCGATCCCGTCGACGAAAGTTGCGTAGGAATACCGGCCAGTTGCGATAATTTCGTCATAGGCGCGAGTCGTCAGCGCTTCGAGGTGGGGAAGATCGGCAACCTTGGCAAAGACTTCCGCCACGTTCGAAAAGTCCTTCTTGAGCGGAATATAGTGCCGATCGGGTTTGACGATACCTGAATAACTTCCCTCAAACAGGATCAGCGCGGTTCGCAGCCGGATCGATTCGAATATCTTCGGCGAAATTTGATTCATCCGAACGAAACCATCGCGCCCCTTTAGATAAGAAGCGGCGAAGTCGTGGTAGGGCATTTTCGAGTGGTGAAGCGCTAGCTCACGGAGCGAGCCGTCATCGTCAAAGACATTTGCTCCGCTTTCAGAACCGAGTGTTGCTCGGCAGGAGGCAAGAAACCGATACCAACCAATTCCGTAGATGCGACGAGAATCATCGACTTCAATATCCACGGCAATGCCGGCCTCTTCGGCACGGCGCTTCATTTCGACGCCAATAAGGTACTTTTCATAACCGAGTTGGCCATAATGGTGCGGCAACTGCCGGCCGCGATAGCCGATGACGATTTTGCGTTCGGAAAGCGGCGTGACAAAACTTTCGAGCAACGGATCTTCTGGCACGTATCCAGTCAGGGTCGGCAGGAAATCGACATTCGAAAAGCGAGTAGCGGGATAAACCCTTTCGACCTCATCGAGCGGCACGTTGGTAAAGACAGCATTGATGCCGAGTCGTTCGATCCATCGGCGCGCGATCTCGGTGTTTTCGTACTCGTCCTGAACGAACAGTATCTTGGGGCCGCAGAAGGACGATATCATCTCGGCAACGCCAAGAGACAGGTGCTCATCCAGTGAGACCCGGACCGAGTAGTGAAGGGCTATCGCATCATAGATACCAAGATCTGGCCGAGCACTGGCGCCATCGATACCCGTTACTGCGCCGGTCGCCGGCAGGAAGTGGTAGCGGTGGTGGGAGTAGTTCGAAAAGGCGTCGAGGTGCTCCTTGATGGTGTGCACATGGGTTGAGCGATCGTCGTAGAGCATGAGCACGTTCAGCCGCGATCGTTCCGCTTGCTCAGGGGTCGAACGTTTTCCAATGATATCGAGCAGCTCTGCAAAGCGTTCATCGTACGATTGCGCTCGCGCCGCCTTCAGCCGGTTCCTGACGAAGGGTGGATCGTTCCGCGTTGATGCAACGGCGACGATGGCTGCAGCGAAGCTTTCTGCATCATGCGCTGTGTGAAATAGCTCAGGGTCCTTTTCAAGCGCGTCAATTGGTATGGTAACGACGGGCAGGCCACAGGCGACGTACTCGTAAGCCTTAAGCGGTAGCGAGCGCCGCATCAGGCCAACCTGGTTGAACGGAATGAGACCTACCCGTGCCTTTCGCGCCAATTGAGCGACCTCGTTCGAATCGAGCATGCCGTGGTAGCGAACGTTAGCGCGCCGGGCTAGGCTTTCCCAACCGGGCATGTTGGGATCCAGTTTGCCACAGTACCAAAATTCCCAGTCCGGCAGACGATCTGCAAGCTCTCCCAGGAGCGAGAAATCGAGTCGAGGATTGATGCTGCCCTGATAGAAGGCGACTGGCTTTGCGTGGTCCGGCGCCAGGAAATCGGCCGCCTTCTGTGTGTGCCAGAATTCGAAATCGCAGCCGTTAGGCAGGACGACGATTGGGCCCGCAAAGCCGCCAAGCTCGCGATATACTGTGCCAACACCTTCGGATACGGCCACAACGAGGTCCGCACTTTTGAGGATGCCGCGGATCTCCGAAGCGACGTCGCCGAGAGTTGCTCTGACTGTGGTCGATTCAGAGGAGCTTAAGTAATCTTCGGTTGCATGATAGATGCGCAGTGGCGAAGGGGCGCGAACCACAAAATCCTTGAAGTGCGGATTGTATATCCATAGAAGCGGCCGGCGTATGCCACGTCGAGCGAGTGTTGCCTCCAGGGCGCGTGTCTGGGTTATGTCGTAAGCTTGCGGTACATGCAAAATTTCGATCGCCGAATCGGGGATACTCTCCAAGACGGCCTCTCGTCCAGGCGCATCGGGCTGCACAAAAAATACCGGGAGATGCCGCGCAAACCGGGTAGCATAGTGGTAACGATTGCTGCGAGGTTCGTTGTGCCAATCTGACCACGTCAGCATAACGACAGCATCGAATGTTTTCGAGAGTGGTGGATATTGGTTCACGCGCAAATCCGCATAACCGAGGGATTGAAAAGCTGATGTGCTACATCAGCAAATTGTTCCTGTCGACCCCTGCAATATACTCGATAATTGGCCATAGTTGGCGGAGTTGAGTGACCCGCTCGGAGCAACCGGTGTTCCGAAAGCAACGATTGGGTGGGCTGTCTGTAGGAATGGCGCCAGAGCGATCGATCCGAGGTGAGGTGTGTCTAACTCTGAGTCATAGTCCGCTGCAAGGTCCGCTGAGATGGAACTGGCGACTACTTGACCGCCGTCGCATAGAGATCTAGCCCAACCCATTTCGGGTAAGGCCCCTTCAGAAGCTCTTCGCGTGGCCCGCTCCATCTGAAAGGCATTCCGTTGTCGATGTTATCAAGAGTTGCCGTAAACGACGTGAAGTCGCGGCAATAGGAACGTGCTGAACGTATTGAAATCCAATCCGTGTGGGGTGCGGCTTCGCCGCTCGCAGATGAGTCATAAGCCTTACGCTGTGAAGCCTTGCTCGCGGTTACCGAACCTCGATAGCCCGCAATCTCTCGCGCAAGATAACTCAGCGTATCAGCCGTCTCGCTAAACAGGCGTCGATAAGAATAGGCATAGTACACCATGAAGATAAGCTGCGCGCCAGGGCGCAGGACCCGTCGGCACTCCACTATGGCGCTTTTTAGATCACCGGTGTGGTGAAGACATCCGATTGCCACAACATAGTCGAAGCTCGCGTCGGGAAAGGGAGCGGCAAGGATCGAACCTTGTTGCGCCGAGCCAGGCAGATTGGATTGGCGAAGTCTGTCGTTGACCATGCTGACCGGTCCTGCTGCGATGTCGAGGCCTCGATATCGAGCGCCGGATTCGGCGATACGTTGGGAGACAGTTCCATAGCCCAGGCCAACTTCCAGCACATCTTTCCCGTTCAGCTGCTTGAACGGGACATAAGTGAAAAGGTACGGATAGTAGGCAAAATACCAATCATCGAAGCGCTTGAGAGACGCTGGTGAAGAGTCTTTGATATCCAGAGATCTTGCCAGGCTTGAGCCGCACAATTCGTCCCAAAAAGCGGCATTGTTCTTGTCGATAGCGCTCTGATCCATTGTATCTGCCATTGTATCCTCCACCCCGCGGTGCAGCCAGTTTCGCCCCAGGATCGCGTCCAGAATGGCCTTAACGTCTGGCTACTCCGGGGAGGGCCCTGGTGTCGAGACGGAATAAAAGATCGCTGCGGCCGGACGGCACAGACCCCTCCATGTCGGCGTGACTTTTCCCCGTATAATGCAGTTCGTGAGCCATTTGGGGCGTCAAATGTCGACCCCGGAGAAGCCGAATTTGAGTGTTGTGGGGCTGCTTTCATAAGGGTATGCCATGGTGCGTGACGCCTATGGTCGACGCTGCGGGAGCACACCCTGAATTCCCGTAATAAACCTGGATATGAGCGACGTGACGCCCGGTCAGTCGGGCGGCATTGCGCGGAGATTTGTGGGCAGTCGAATGAACTCTGAACTGATCGAAAAGCTTGATCGCAAGACGGCCACGATAGGAATCGTGGGGCTCGGCTATGTCGGCCTGCCGCTGATGCTTCGCTATTGCGAGGTTGGATACAAGGTTGTCGGTTTCGATATCGATCAAGTCAAGGTCGACGCGCTTCGGGCGGGAAAATCCTATATCGAACACATTCCGCCGGCGAGCATCCAGAACGCCGTCGGACGCGGTTTCGAACCGACCACCGACTTCTCCCGTGCGGCCGAAGTTGACGCGCTTATTCTCTGTGTCCCTACGCCGCTCAATAAATACCGCGAGCCCGATCTGAGCTTCGTTCTCAATACCGTCGAATCGCTGCTGCCGCATCTGCACGATGGCATGATCCTGTCGCTCGAAAGCACGACCTATCCGGGCACGACCGAAGAAGAGTTGAAACCGCGCATCGAGAAGCGCGGATTGAAGGTTGGCGGTGATTTCTTTCTGGTGTTTTCACCCGAACGGGAAGATCCCGGCAATCCGAATTTTACAACGCGATCGATCCCGAAAATCTGCGGAGGCTGCACGCCGGCATGTCTCGAGGCGGGCGTCGCGCTATATCGGCAGGTGATCGACAAGGTTGTCCCTGTCAGTTCGACCCAGGCCGCTGAACTGACGAAACTCCTGGAGAATATCCATCGCTCGGTGAACATCGGTCTCGTCAATGAGATGAAGATGGTTGCAGACAAGATGGGCATCGATATTCACGAAGTGATCCGGGCCGCGGCAACCAAACCTTTCGGTTTCGTGCCGTATTATCCCGGTCCCGGGATCGGTGGCCACTGTATTCCGATCGACCCGTTTTACCTGACCTGGAAAGCGCGGGAATACGGCATGCACACGCGCTTCATCGAGCTCGCGGGCGAGATCAATTCGTCGATGCCGGACTATGTCGTATCCAAGGTCACGGGCGCCCTTAACGGAAAGGGTAAATCCATCAAGGGAAGCAGCATCCTCGTTCTCGGCATTGCCTACAAAAAGAATGTCGATGACGTGCGCGAGTCGCCGTCGGTGTACCTGATGGAAAAGCTGCGCGATCTTGGTGCAAAACTGGCTTACAGCGATCCGCACGTTCCGGCGTTTCCCAGGATGCGCGAACATCACTTTGACCTGTCGAGCACGGCGCTCACGCCGGAAAATGTCGCGAAGTTCGATTGCGTGCTGCTGGCGACCGATCACGACAAGTTTGACTACGAAATGCTGCGAACGCAGTCGTCACTTTTGATCGATTGCCGCGGCAGGTTTCTGGCGCCCGCCGACAACATCATCCGGGCCTGATGCCTGTTGCTCCCTGGAGCGATCCAGAACGGAACCCGGGTTGAAGTTCGGGCACCGGCGGCGGCTTCCGCCGCCGTTTCCGGACGGATCAGGTCCCGGCCGGGCGTTCTTGACGATTGCGACGCGGACGGGCTAGGAAAACGCAACTGCCGCGAGCCCGTTGGGCCTGCCGGGCGCCAGTTTTTGCAAATCGGGGACAGCCTTTGACATCCTATGCTCTTATTGGCGCCGCCGGTTACATTGCGCCCCGGCACATGCGGGCGATTGCGGAAACCGGCGGAAATCTCGTTGCCGCCTACGATCCGAACGACTCCGTCGGCATTCTGGACAGCCATTTTCCCGATGCGCAATTTTTCGTCGGATTCGAAGAGTTCGATCGCCACATTGACCAGCTTCGCCGCCGCGGCGAGAAGATCGATTACGCCGCGATCTGCTCGCCGAACCATCTGCACGATACCCATTGCAGCTATGCGATGCGCGCCGGTGCCGACGCCATCTGCGAAAAACCGCTGGCCCTCAATCCGCGCGACATCGATGGCCTGGCGGAGATCGAGCGTGACACCGGTCGCCGGATATCCACCATCCTGCAGCTTCGGTTGCATCCGGCGATCATCGCGTTGCGCGATCGGTTCGCGAACAGCAACAAGCGGCACAAGGTCGAGCTCACCTATATTGCCTCGCGCGGGCAGTGGTATCACACCTCCTGGAAGGGCGACAATCGCAAGTCGGGCGGCGTGGCGACCAATATCGGTGTCCATTTTTTCGACATGCTGGGATTCATTTTCGGGGGCGTCAGCCGCAACGAGGCCCATCTCCGGGAGCCGGTACGGGCCGCGGGCTCGCTCGAATGCGAGCGCGCCGATGTCAGCTGGTTTCTCTCGATCGATCGCAACGATCTGCCCGAGAGTGTAAGGGGCAAGAAGTCGACGTTTCGTTCGATCACCGTCGACGGGGAGGCGGTGGAATTTTCGGAAGGCTTCACCGATCTTCACACCCGCAGCTACGAGGAAATTATCGCCGGCCGGGGCTTTGGGCTCGACGAAGTGCGTACCTCGATCGATATCGTTTCGAAATTCCGCGACCTGCCGGTCATCAAAACCAATGGCGTTCATCCATTTGCGATCAAGGCAAATCGCGCATGAGCGAAATGAGGGAAGACCCGAGGTTTCCCGGCGCTCTCATCCACGTTTCCAGTTTTGTTGACGACGGCGCGGTAATCGGTCAGGGCACCAAGATCTGGCATTTTTGCCATATCCTGTCCCGCACCGTTATCGGCGCGAATTGCTCGATCGGACAGAACGTCATGATTGGCCCCAATGTTCGGATCGGCAACGGATGCAAGATCCAGAATAATGTCGCGATCTATGACGGCGTCGAGCTGGCCGACGACGTGTTTTGCGGACCGAGTTGCGTGTTCACCAACGTCAACAATCCGCGCGCCAACGTCTCGCGCAAGGACGAATTTCGGGCTACGCCGATCGGCCAGGGGGCATCGATCGGAGCCAATGCCACGGTGGTGTGCGGCCATTCGCTTGGCATGTTTTGCTTCATCGGCGCCGGCGCCGTCGTCACCAGGGATGTCGCCGATTTCGCGCTGATGGTGGGAAATCCGGCGCGGCGGATTGGATGGATGAGCCGAGCGGGCGAGCGCCTCGGGGACGACCTGATTTGCCCGCGCACGCAGCAGAAGCATGTGATCCGGGACGGCGTTCTGGTCGAGGCCTGATCGGCCTCCACGGCGAACCACCGGCACCCACATTGGCATCTAGAAAACCGGCGCTGCTTCTCCGGCAGCAAGCGTGCGCGCTTGGTCGTGGCCACCAAATATTGCGCGCGGCGTGATGTACCACAAAAGGAACAGCACCAAGGCTCCATGTGACAACAAGGTCGTTGAAAACGGCACATTGAGGAAGATCTGCGGAAGCACGCCGCCGGACAACAAGACAAACCTCGGCGGCAAACCGGACGAAAGCCGGTTGCTCACGGCTATTACCGATCCGCACACCAGTGCGGAAATCGGAGCCAGTGCAAGTCCGACGGAAGCGATCCCTTCCGTTGCAAAGAGCGACGCGTTGAAACTGCCGTAAGCATAGGCTTTATCCATAACGACCGACAGCGGTTCGCTGTATGGACAACCGACGAACGACTTTAGAATATTGATCTGACAAAAATGAGTCAGCTCGTGAGTCGAAAAAAAGTTATTGTACACCTCCAGCGCGACGGACGGCATGGCAACCATTCTGGCATTAATGATGTTGACATATTCCTTCATGAGTGAAGACGATATTGAGCCGGACTGGTTCACAAGCGCAAAAGCAATTCCAAGCAATATCGGCAGGAGCAGAGACAAGATGACCGATGTTCTTGTCTCAGCCAGTCTGGATAGTAGCAGCAGGAACAAGAGCCAGCACGGCATAAACAGGGTCAGTTTGGTAATCGTGATCGGGTAAAGCAGCAGGATTAGCAGCAGGACGATTGCGGCGCGCCACCGATTTCCGCGTTCGACAAAGCATGCAAAAGCGAACGGCAACAACGTGCTGGATGTCATGCCTATCGAATATCGCAGCAAAGCGGGAAGCTCGAGACCGGCGCGGAATTTGTAGATATCGGAGAGGTTGGCCAACTTGAAATTATAAAGCGCGCCCAACGCAATCG
>Ga0182024_10022874_pt1 | contig 11235 bp, 9 predicted proteins | sample P32metaG_FD_120480 | JGI IMG/M metagenome (GOLD analysis project Ga0182024, IMG submission 120480) | Permafrost microbial communities from Stordalen Mire, Sweden - P3-2 metaG (Illumina Assembly) | ecosystem: Environmental > Terrestrial > Soil > Wetlands > Permafrost | place: Sweden: Stordalen... | reverse complement strand
GTCGGCCTGCTGCTGCTCGTCTTCTGTCTGCTGCAAAAAGTCTTCGAACGCAGACAAGGCCAGCGATCCGTAAGTGGAAAGGCTCGTGCAGCGTCGCACTCCGGAACAAGTCTCGCCACCCGGCCGGCCACTGCGAAATAGCTCGAGCTAAAGCTACCAGCCCGGCTTTTGCTCGCCAGAAGCCGCCAAGATCGAGAAGCGGTACACAGTCGTCGAGCGATACCGCGCCCCCTTCCGCAGAACGGTCGATGGGAAGTGGGGCTGGTTCGGTGAGTCGGGGAAATGTTGCGGCTCCATGCAGAAGCCCGACTGTCTCACGTAGCGTGCGCCGTTCTTGCCCCTATCGCCGCCCAGAAAGTTCCCCGTGTAAAATTGGAGACCCGGCTCGGTAGTGGACACTTCGAGCACTCGCCCCGTCCGTCGAGACGAGGCTCGAGCAACGGGCCTCGGAGATTCCGGACCGTTGTCGAGAATCCAGTTGTGATCATAGCCGCGAGCCGCGATCAGTTGTTCGTCCGCCTTGTCGATCCGGTCGCCGATCCGCGTCGGCACGGTGAAGTCGAACGCGGTCCCCGCGACATTTCGCAACTCACCCGTGGGAATGAGTCGACCGTCCGAGGGCGTGAACCTTTGGGCACGCAAGACGACGTCGTGGTCGAGGACGTGTCCTCCGTGCGCACCGTCGAGATTGAAGTAGCTGTGCTGGGTCAGGTTGAGGACGGTGTCGCGGTCGGAGCTTGCGTCGTAGTCGACGAGGAACTCGCCACCCTCTGTGAGAACGTACGTGACATTCACCGAGAGATTGCCGGGATATCCGCCGTCGCCGTCGTCACTTCGATGGGACAGCTCCACCCCGCTGCCGCGCTCATCGTCGAAGGGCCGAGCGTGCCAAAGCACCTTGTGAAATCCACCCGAACCTCCATGCAGGTGGTGCTCGCCGTCGTTTTTCTCGAGCACAACGCGTTCCCCGTCGAGGGCGAAGCTGCCGTGTGCGATCCGGTTGGCGTAGCGCCCGATGAGGCATCCGAGGTAGCGAGTGTCTCGGACGTAGTCCAGAAGGCCCTCGAAGCCGAGCACGATGTCGTCGCGCTTCCCGTCTCGGTCGGGGGTTCGTAGCCCGACGATGATGCCGCCGTAATTCGTGATGCGAGCCTCGATCCCCCGCGGCGCGGTCAGCACGAAGAGGTCGACGAGCCGACCGTCTTCGAGAGCGCCGAACGGCTCTACATCGATGCGGGGAGAGCGACGGAACGGGTGAGCGATGTCCATTGCGCAGCCTATGACCGGAAAAAAACCTCCGGCACGAGAGTCGGTTTGTTAGCCAGACCCCGGCGCGGAGAAATGGCCCTTCAGCGCACAGCGTGGGGGGCCCGTCAGGCGCCTTTATGAGGGAGGAGCTCAAGGGGCGTCGATGCCGCACAATTTTCGACCACGATCCAGCTGGGGGGACAGCGGGTACGCGCGGGCGAGCTTGGCGAGGTCAGTCTTCGCCTCTGCGATCCGGCCGAGGCTGCAGAGCGACTGCACCCGTGCCGCCATCCTCTGCTCGGCGAGCGTGCCGTTGGGGAACCGGCGCTCGTGCTCCGCGAGGATCTTCAGAGCGTCGTCGGCGTGCCCGGCGTAGAGCCGCTGCTCGGCTTTGGAGACGAGGCTTACCTCCTCCGCCAGCGAGTCCGAAGCGGGCCGCCGCATGGCCGAGGCTTGCGTGTTCGGTGTCGGCGCCTCCCGGACGCTTGGGGTAGCCAGCGGGACCTTCGTCTGTTCGCCGTCTGTCGGCGTGGGCGACACCGCCTCTGGCTGGGCTGCCGAAGCGACGAGGGGCGGCTCTGGCGACGGCGTCGTCTTCGTCCACACGTGTGGGGCGACGAAGACCGCTGCACCGATGGCAAGCGCACCCAGACCTCCTACGACCCGGCCCCACAAGGGGAATCGGCCCCCTGGAGCGCTCATGGTGCGCTCGGCAGGCTGCGCCGCGTCGAGGAGGGCGCTGTCGCCCAGGGTGCGCTTCAACGACTGGAGCACGCGCTCGCGGTCCGACGCCTCAGGGCGAAACGCGGTCCGGCCGGCGCGGACGAGAGCGGAAGCGCCCGTACTCAACTCGCTCATGTCAGAGCCTTCCTTTCTGCTGGGAAGAATAACTGGAGAATGCCTCGTCGAACTCTTGCCGCGCGGCTCGAAATCTCGAATAGGCCGTGTTCAGGGGGATTCCGATCGCTTCGGCGATCTCGGGCATCGTCATTTCCTCGAGCTCGGCCAGGACGAAGACCTCGCGTTTGCGAGGGTCCAGCGCCCCGAGAAGGCGCCAGAGGAGCTGAATTTCGTCGCTCATCACTGCAAGTTCCAGGGGGGAAGGCGTGGGGCTCGCCTCGTCATCCTCGAACGGTTGCTTCGACTCGCGACCGTTCCGTTTGCTTCGCCCCCGATGGTAGTTGCTCACCGTCCGGCGCACGACGCTGTAGAGCCAGCTCCGCAGCGATGCGGGCCGCTCGAGGGTGTGGAGGCGCGCGTGTACGACCACGAAGACCTCCTGGACGACGTCGTCGACGGAGTCGATCGGCACCCCAAAGCGGCGGGTGCAGCTCCAGACGAAGTCGGCGTAGTCGTCGTAGACGGAGCGAAACGACGGCAGGGGCAGCGCGCCCTCCCGCGGTACGGGGAGTGCCCCCGATGAGTGATCGGTCGTCACGCGAAGCGCTATCATCGTAAAGGCAGTGGCATCTCGGCCCGATATCCATCACAGAATCCACTCGCAGCCGATTTGAATGCCCACGGCGGCCAACGGTACCTGGTACACCGACCCCACGCTGTCGATAGCGAACTTGGGCCGCGACGTCGTGAACGTCACGCTCGGCTGGAGGAATAAGGCCGCCCAGCCGACGAACGACCATTGTGCGCGCGCGCCCACGCCGACCGTCAGCCAACTCGCGTGCCCCGGTCCGCCCACGACGTCCGGCCCGGTGCCAGTCGCGGTCACGTCTTCGAGCGTCACCGTGAGGCAAGGCCCTGCTTCGAAAGGGCCTTTTTGCCACCCATAGCAGCCCGCTATTTGGCCGCTCCGCCTTGCATAGCTGCCCCCGTACGAACTCGCGTCAGTGCTGCTTTGCGACGGCCATAAAACGCCGGCCAGAGTCACCTGCATGCGGCTCACGCGAATGCCGGCCGCGACGCCGAGGCCGTACGCCCACGACGGGAGACTTCCCGCATCCATGACGAGAAGGGGAAGCTGCAACGTGGGCGCCCAGGCGCGTTTCGAAGGTCGTGCCGGATCGGACGGGGGAGGTGTCGTCAGGGTCGGGACCGGGTCAGGCGCTAAGGAAACGGGCCGGGGGGGGGCCAAGGTCGGCGGGGGTGTCGCGTCGATAGGCGCCGTCGGGGTATGAGGGGGTGATGGGGGAGGGGAAGCGGAAGGGGGAGGGGAAGCAGATGGGGCAGGGGAAGCGGACGGGGCAGAGACCGTGGCACGGGGAGTGCCCAAAGATGGCGGGGGATAGGCTCCCTCGGTCCGGGTCCCTGCTCGGGCGAGCAGGGCGAGTGTTACGGCGGCGGCGCCGGCGAGGTTTTCGCAGGATTCCGACTCGAAGACACGGGCCGCGCTGGCGGGCCCCTTTTCGGGCCGCACCGTTAAGCTCAGCCGGTAGCGCCCGCCAATGGCAACCACGATCCCCTCCGCGATCAGACGGTCCTCCGGGGAAGCTTCGACCATATCGGTGCCGAGGAGCCGCCGGACGCGGGCGCGCACGTCGTCCGCGCCCGGGCACGCGGCTGGAGCCACCCAGCGCACCTCCACGCCGGCGACCGGCTGCGCCTCCGCCCGAACCGCGAAGGCGGTGCCCGCCAACGTCGCGAGGGTGAGCCGGCGCAACATCGGAGCAGGGCGCCGCCCCCGTGAAGTCGTCGTCACCCAAGCCACGCTAGCGAAATCGTTGCGAGAGGGCCACCCGTCCGACCCTTCGCTGACCCCCGCCAAAACCTCGAGAGGAATGGCTGTCGCTCGGTGCCATCTCGGTCGTATCGTTTTCGGTGGATGACGGATTTCCGCGCGCCGTGCCACTGCCCTTCGCGAGCCCGATGCTGCGTCTATGCCGCCGCACTTCGCGGCAGTCTGTTAGCCTCAGGGGTCCTGTGGAAGGAGTTGAGCGCGGGGAGCGAACTTGAGAGCACGGTGGGCATGCATTGCCGCGACCGTGGTCATCTGCGCCATCGTGGTCTTTTGTGCCTCGGTGAGCGCATGCGACCCGACGGTGGTCATCGGCGCGCGCGTCTGCCCCCCGTCCCCGCGCGACTCCGGTCCGGCGGTCGACTCGGACGCTGCGCTCGGCTGTCCCGAGCGCATCACCGACGCCGGCCCGGATCGGGATGCTGCGCGCATCACCGACGCCGGCCCGGATCGGGACGCTGCGCACATCACCGACGCCGGCCCGGATCGGGACGATGCGGGCCTCTGCCTCGAGTCCACCACCGAAGCCGGCGTGGCCCCGGCCCCGGACGCTTCGGTCCCTCTGTCGTGGACGACCGGCTTTGAGGATGGATTCTGCGACTACGCATTGCCGCTGGGATACTGCTACGCGAGCGGATCTGGTTCGTATTCCCTCGTGACGTCTCCCGTGCACTCCGGCCACTATGCGGCGGCATTCACGGTACTGGCCGACGTTGACGGCGGGGGCTCGCAGGCTCGCTGCGTGGTGCAAGGCGTGTTCCCCCAAGCCGCATACTACGGCGCATGGTACTACGTGCCCGAGTCGGCGACGAACAGCGGAAACTGGAACTTGCTCCACTTCCAGGGCGGGGTGGATGGGGAGCAACTGAACGGCCTGTGGGACTTGTCGCTCATCAACCTTGGGGACGCCGGCGCCCTGCACGCGAACTTGGTCGACTACGCGCGCGAGGCCGGACTCGCGGCGGCAAGCGCCGCCATACAAATCCCCATCGGCGAGTGGGTTCACCTCGAAGTATATTTCAAGCGCGAAAGCGATGCGACCGGACAGCTCTCGATACTTCAAGGTGGGGCCGTCGTGGCGAACCTCACCGGCCTCGAGACGGACTACACACACTGGGGGCAGTGGTACGTCGGGAATCTGGCGAATTCACTCCTGCCTCCATCATCGACGGTCTACGTCGACGACGTAACGATAGGACCCGCGCCGTGACCCGATTGTGGTACCCGCCGCGCCTTTCGGGTCGGCGATTTGCGGCGAGCGCGCTCATTGGCGACGGGGCGGGATGACGGATTTCTGTTCTTCATGCCACTGCCCCACGTGATGCGAGCTTCTTCGCCGTCGCGCCCATCGCCGCAGTCTTTTGGCTTCGCGGGTCCTTGTGGGACGTGTCGTTGCAGAACCTCGGGGAGGGTGGCCCCTTGCGCGGTGAACCTCACCGGTCTCGCAACGGACGGCACGAGCTGGGGGCAGTGGTACGTCGGGAACCTGGCCGCGGCGCTCCTGTCTCCGTCGTCTACGGTCTGCGTCGACGACGTGTCGATCGGGCCTACCCCTTGATGGAAGAGGCCCCCTTCGCAGCCGCCGCACACACGCTCGCCGACGCCCCCGACGCGAAGACGCCTCCCCTCGCCGCGCCCCCAGCCGAGACGCTGCTGGCCGACACGCCCGGCGCGACCCAGGGCACCACTCCGCCACTTACCGGTGCCGCCGCGCGTGAGTCCCGCCCCGCCCACTGGCTCCGCCTCTTCCTCGATCGCGGCGCCATCTTCGCCCTCATCACGGTAGCCGCTGGCCTCCGCGCCTTCCGGGTCGGCGATTGCGGCGGCACGCTCATCGGCGACGAGGTCTGGTACGTCCAAGCCGCGCGAGTCATCGCGGGCGTCCCCGTGCTCATGCACCACCTCCCGGCGGAGGCGAAGAGCCACCTCGACCCGAACTCGGAGCACGCACCGCTCGCCAAGGCGATCATCGCCGCGATGATCGAGCGGATGGGCGATCGCGAGATCGCGTGGCGCATCCCGAGCGTCATCCTCGGCACCCTCGGGGTTTGGCTCATCTATCAGATCGCGATGGCGCTCGGCGGCAAAGGGGCAGAGAGGCCGGCGCTCTACGCGGCCTTCATCGTGACGTTCGAGAACCTGTTCCTCGTCCACGGACGCATCGCGACGCTCGACATCTACCTGATGACGACCCTGCTGCTCGCCACCTGGGTCTACGTGCTGGGCTACCTGGAGGTCGCGGCGGTCCTCTTTGCCGTTTCGTGTCTCTGCAAGGCGAACGGCGTGCTCGGGCTCGGCGCCGTGCTCCTCTACGAGGCGCTGATGGCCCGCGACAGGTGGCGGCACCCCAACTTTCGGGCGATCGGACGGCGGGCGGTTGTCCTCGGCATCTTCGTCGCGGCATTCCTCCTCGGCCTCGGCGCGCTCGACTGCTTCTTCACCGAGTACCGCAGCCCGTTCGCACACCTCGCGCACATGCGTCAGTACCACCAGGGGTTCAAGCACGTCGGCAAGCCATCGGGCTTTGAAAGCACGCCGCTCGACTGGTGGCTCAACGCCGGCGCGTTCGACTACTACTCGCTCTGGTCGCCCAAGAAGAACCTGCTCTACAAGGCCGCCATCAATTTCTACGTCCTCGCCGCGGCGCCGCTCGCCCTCGCTTTCGCGGTTCGAAAGGCATGGAACGAGCGCTCGCCCCTCGCGACCTTCGCCGTCGCGTCGCTCTTTGCGAATTTTGCGCCCATCTTCGTAGCCTGGGCGGTGTTCTCGCGCACCTCATACATCTACTACATGCTTCCGATTGTCCCGGCGTTCGCTTGGGCGCTCGCCGTCGCGGCGTATGCCGTGCCCAGATCCATGCGGTGGGCGTTTGCGGCGATGGTGCTGTACGCTTTCGCGTTCTCCTTCCCTGTGCGCCTCTTTTGATGCGAACCACGGCCCGCCGAACGGCACTGCCCCATAGAACCCAGCGCACGGGTCTGGCGGTGCTCATCCTTCTTCTGTTCTCTCCCCCCCGCGCCGCACGGGCGCTCGACGTCCCCAACATCGACGGCCACATGACAGACCCCGGCCAGACGCTGGGCAAGGGGGACAAGACCGCCATCGAGGACAAGCTCGGAAAGGTCCAGCAGGATACGCGTGTCGATGTTGCGGGATGGATCCTCGACGTGCCGGAGAGTTCCCTCGACAAGCTGGGACGCGAGGCGTTCAAGCGTTGGCATATCGGCGGCGATTGGGACAACGCGGTCTTGTTCGTCATTCCGCGCGTGGGCCGTGCGCACGTGATTCTGGACGACTCGAAGCGGGAGCTGACCGTACCCGAGGTGGAGCGCGTCGTCGGCGCCGACAAGCCGGGCGCGCCGATGCCGCAGCGGGTCGACCTCGTCGCCGACGCCGCCGCGGAGATCGTACGCGCCAAAGCGCTCCGTGCGCGCCCGAACGGGGTGAGCGATCTCGGGCGCGGCCGGCGGTTCCTCCTCGCGTTTGCGGTCGTGGCACTTCTTGCCGTGGGCCTCTCGTACCGTGCGAAGCGGAAGGAGAGGGCGAGTACGTAGGTCTCTTGCGCCTTCGAGTACGGGCGACGCCAGTCCCACAGGAGCCCTGTCCGAGCTGCCGTGTCGTAGGGCAACGGACCCGTTCCGCCGCTTCTGCGGCGGTAGCAGCCACCCGCGAGAGAAGTGTGACTCGGTGCGATCGCGTGACGGATTGCGACACGCAATGTCACTGCGACTTAGGTGAACTCCTAGACGCTCCGAGGTACAGGCCATGCAATTTCGATCGCGAATTGTGAGGGGACTGTTGTTTTTGATCCTCATTGTAGCGTGTGGTTCAGGTTCGCCGGCCCCCGGGTCGACGGCGGCCAACAGCTCGGGCTCACAGGGCGCCTCGGGGGTGTCGACCGCATCGTCCGGTGGAAGTCCTTCGGGGGGGGCATCTACAGCTCAAGGCGGTTCCAGTTCATCCGGTTCAACCACGGCCAACAGCCGGGGAACGTCGACTGTCTCGTCCAGTGGCAGCAGCGGGCCTTCCAGCTGTACCAGTGCGTCTTCGAGCCGCGACGCGGGCCCCGAAGGATCGGTGAGTTCGACCGACGGGGGCGCCGGAATGAGCGCCGGCTGCGGCAAGACGCCCACGATTGCGAGCAGCCAGTACAACAACGGCACACACATCGCGATTACGGCCGCCGGCATGGCGCGCGAGTACATTCTCAACGTGCCGACCAACTACGACAACACCAAGCCGTATAAGTTCATCATTGCCTATCACGAGCTCAACGGCAACGACGACCAGATGTATCAAAACGGCTACTATCATCTGCTATCATTGTCCGACAACAGCACGATCTTCGTCGCCCCCAACGGGCAGGAAAACGGCGCGAACTGCACGAGTGCTTCGGGGTGCGGATGGCCGAACCCGAACGATTCCGACATGCTTTTCGCCGATGCCGTTGTAGCGCAGATCGAACAGAACTTCTGCGTCGACACGAATCGAATCTTCGCGACAGGCTGGAGCTATGGGGCCAGCATGTCCTACGAAACCGCGTGCGAGAGGCCGCTGGGCAGCGTAACGAACGGCGTTGCGGGATACATCCGCGCCATCGCCGCCTACTCGGCAGCCCAGCTCAGCGGCAGCTGCAAACCGAGCAAGCCGGTCGCGTACTACGCCTCGCACGGAACCGCGGACACGGTGCTGTGCTACGACAGTACGAGCACCAACTGTTCGTTTGCAAGCGGAGGGGGTGGCGTGGGGCTGTGCGAGAACTACGCCAAAGTCGACGGTTGCACGTGGATGACGCCCACGAAAGTGACGAGCGGCGACCACGTCTGCACGAACATGACGGGCTGCATGACCGGGTATCCGGTCGAATTTTGCTCCTTCAACGGCCCACACACTCCCGATCCGACCGATCCAGGCCAACAAACGAGCTGGGAATATCAAAACGTCTGGACGTTCTTGAGCCAATTCTGACTCCAAGGAGCATCGTCATGACAAACGGGCGGGCCTCTCGTCGCTGGATCACCACCACGCGCCGAGCGCGAGTCGCAACGCCGCCCAGAAGAGTACGTTCGTGCCTCGTTCTCTGCTAGGCGTGGCGAAGTCCGCACCGATTGTTGGCATCGGTCTGTGGCCTCAGCGCCTCGCGGCGCGCCTCTTCCTGCGCACGGCGAGTAGCGGTAGGAGGGCAGGCCATCCGAAGGTCGCGGCGTTGCCCGAGCGTGCGCCCACACCGCAGGCGCACCCCGAGGACGGATTGCCGCCGCCCGTCGACCCGCCACTCGACGAGCTCGACGCAGCGTCGCTTCCGCTGCCCATGCCTGTCATGCCATCGGAGGCAGCATCGGCGACCGAACTCGCGTCCTCGACCGTCGCGTCGCGAGACCCTGCGTCGCTGACCGATCCTGCGTCCATGCCACCCGGACCGCCGCCTGCATCGCCCCTCGCTCCCGCCTCCAATGTCGCGTCACTTCCTGCGTCCGCCCCGCCTCCGCCGATCGGCGTGATGAGCACGCGATACCCGTCGGTGCCATTGGCGCCGTTCACCGTGATGGTGATCTGGTCGCCCGACACGGCGACATCGGCGCTCGACAAAACGTCGGTCGCGCTGACCGCGGTCGTCCGGTTGACGAACGGGGTGTGGTCGACTTCGACGTGCACCGTCGAACCGAAGAACGGCGCCGCCTGAAAGCCCTTCACGACAATCTGCACCGTGCCATCGTTCGTGCCCCCGAAGAGGACGCTCCCCGACTGGCCGGTGGAGTCGAGGTCGGCGAAGCCGTCGAGCACGGTCGCGCTGTTGGGCGTCGGCGGCGTGGTCGACACCATGTTGCCGACCATATCGCCGTACCACTTGTAAAACCACCAGCCGCCATTGGTTGTCGTGTTCGTGGCGAGCAAGCTGCCGAGTCGACCCGGATGGGCGACGTCCCAGAACGAGATGCTCGCGCTGTCGACCCGGAAGCGCTCGAACTTGGCGATGAGCGGCGCCGACGCGCCCGGCTGGCCTTCGACGTTGATGTGCCCGGGGCCGCTGTACTCGTTGATGCTGATGGGCAAGGGGCCGATGCCAAGCTGTTTCTCGAGCGCGCGATAGTTCTGTATGTCGCCGGTGAGGTCCGCGCCCTCGAGCTCGTGCCAGCCCACGATGTCCGGCAAGCAGTTATTGGTCTTGCAGAACGAGAGCAAGCTGCTGATATACGCCTGGTCGTAGACGTTGGTCGACGGACCGATGATCTTGATGGTGGGATCGAGCTGCCGTAGCTGCGCGAACGTCTGCATCCAGAACTCGTTGAACGAGAGCGGGTTCGAGGCAGCCCAGGTGCCGTTCGGTTCGTTCCAGATCTCGTATGCGTAGATATTCGTGAGGGCCGCCGCTTTTCGGCGCGACACGGTCTGGCCGATTTTGTTGAACCAGTCGCTCATGCTGGTGAAGGTGTAGAAGCCGGTGAACCAGTCGGCGAGGCGAATGGTCACCTGGGCACCGGTCGGAGCGACCCGTCCCGCGACGACGATGGCGTCGCCGACCGGCTGCTGCACATCGGCCGCGGGGTTATTGAACATGCGCGGATGCAAAGGGGCGATGAGGCCCATGACGTCCGCGGGCAGCGTCTCGGTGACGCCGTAGAGCGACCCGCTCGCGGCATGCGTCACGGGGCCAAGCGTGATGGAGAGGGCGACGGTCAACGTCGTGACCGCCTCGGCGGGCTTTGCGAGCAGGCTCAGCCCTAGAGCAGCCAGCCCGGTCAGCCCGAGGCGACGCGCGCGCTTCATTCGCAGAGTCCTGCCCTGCCTGGGGAAATCGACCGCGCCTTGCGTTCTCATGGAGCTCCTATCTTCTGTGTCGAGCGTCGTGTTGCCCTGGCCGCGGTCTCGGTCATCTGAACCCGGCGAGGCAAGAACACCGCTGCCTCTCCTGAGAGCGTCGAAAAACGACGCATGCCGTCATCGTTGCCGCGGAATTCGATGCAGCGAGCTGAGAGTACCCGGTGATCGCCCATGGGGTCGGCAGTGTGGGCCAGGTAGGCGTGACACCTACCGTCCCATCGACCTCCATATCCAAGCGACGGCGCATGCATCTAAGGCGCAGTGGCCGCGCGCCTCTGCTTCCGTCACCGGAGGGAGAGTAGTCAGAATGAAACGACCGACTCCGATTGCAGCGTCGTAAGTTACGCAGCGATTGGAGCACTGACGCAGAGCTACATGCGAAGGGAGTGGGTCGATGAAGAAGGGTACGCGATTCGTGGGTCTCGATGTGCACAAGGACACCATCGCGGTGGCGGTGGCAGAGGCGGAGAGAGGCG
>Ga0182024_10022873_pt1 | contig 11235 bp, 8 predicted proteins | sample P32metaG_FD_120480 | JGI IMG/M metagenome (GOLD analysis project Ga0182024, IMG submission 120480) | Permafrost microbial communities from Stordalen Mire, Sweden - P3-2 metaG (Illumina Assembly) | ecosystem: Environmental > Terrestrial > Soil > Wetlands > Permafrost | place: Sweden: Stordalen... | reverse complement strand
TTAACAAATGGCGGCGCAATGTCCGGATGTCCGCCGTAAAGCAGAACGTGGCGGCTGAGTTGGTACATGATTATTTCCGCGTTCACGAAGCCCGTCAAATTTCCCTTGGGGCCGTCCATCATCACCGGGTTATCGCATCCAATGAAGCTGCCGCTGGGGCTAATCGCCATTCCCCAATGTCGCTTTTCGAGACGCGATGCGATTTCGCCTGCCACCATGAAAGCACGCTGCATATACCACTCCGTCGCCGCCGACAGAGTATATTCTCCCGACTTAAAGAATTCCTTCATTCCATCGTAGTCAGATCCAGGAGTGCCAGGCGTAATATCTGCCTTCTTCATCGCCGCTGCCCACGATTCCTCGGTTTTCAGGGCCTCGGCCATGTTTTCCAGGTTCATCTTTTCCAGAACGTTGAGAGCGAGAATTCGAAATGCCGGCAGACGGACAAACTGAATCGCCATGAACTGAAGCAATTCGCCCAGTTCATCCTCGCGCGGAGGCCGGCGCTCGCGGTCTATGGCCTTCAGGATAGGCGCGACGATACCCTCCATCGTCGAGAGGGCTTTCTCGACCACTACAGGATCGAGGCTCGGATCGGAAACCCGGTAGAAATCGTTAATGTAGCCAGTTTTGGCTGGCGTAGATTGCCACTGCTTCCCCCGGCTCAGATCTGTGACCCAAAGCCTGCCGTCTTTTTCTCCGGTCTCGGTGAAGCCTGCAAGCCAGAACCGGGGAACTATGTGATGTGCGCGTGGCTCTGAACCCTTTTCGCCTGCCATCTCCTAATTCTGCCATCGCGAACAGAGGCGGCCGGGCGAATGTCACGCCCGCAGACAAGCCGTTTCCCGGAAGAGCTTGTGCCGCGCTTTCTTCACGTGAAGCCATTGGCGGAATTCCGCCGCTCCCGACGGCGTTTTCATGTCGTCGAGCGCGCCCTCGATGACCGAGAGTTCAACGCCGTGCATGAACGCATCCTCCGGCACGATGGCGAGCAGTTCGCGGCGCCGTGTCCTGACCCACCGCTGATTCACGCGCAGTTCCACCGCCGCCCCAGACGGATGGAGCGCAGTTGGGCGCCGTAAGACCGTTAATCGTAAAACGTCCAGCCAGCGGGCCTCGGGGAACGTTGCAGGCATGTGCTGCAAAATCTTTCCACGAACTTCTGATTGATTCCATCCAACATCCGGCCGCCAAGCGCATATCGATACAGGCGGCATCCGATAATTTTGGGATTCGCGCGTTCTAATGCGAGCCGGACCAGCATCGTGTCCGCCGCCGGATGCGGCAGGAGTGTCTTATGCTCGCAGTCGATCAGTACGCGGGTCGGATTGTCGTCCTTTATCGCGAGAGCGATCAGGCTGCCCCATGGCTCCAGGGTTGGATCGATCCCCGCCGATGTAAGAATGTTGTGGTGAATCTGAAGAGGGGTCGTTTTGATGTCACCCTCGAAAGTCACGCCATCAAGCCTTTGCATGGCATGCTCCATCATCTCTTCGGCGTTTTTCCGGTAATCGCTATCGTCTCGCCAATTATCGATGACCGAGCGTATCCATTTGAATACTTCTCCGTTCTTGTCTCGCTCAATCATTCGGGCCGTCATGACCGCGTGGAAAAGCTCGTCCATGTTGCGGTTTTCAGTCGCGACCGCCGCCGAGAATCTAATGATCTCGAAGGCAGATTCTCTGTAGGAGGCCACAATGTCTCCAAATCCGGACGTTTCCAGGAGGCCTGCCAGCATCACGATGGAGATGGCAACATCAACGAGGGGGCGTGACGTGATGCATCTGTATTTAGACTTCGCTGTCGCCTGCGCGAGACGAAGGGCTTGCCGGTATTTTTTGTAGGCCGCGATCAGGCTCTCCTGAAGCTGGAAAGAGAGGACGGCCAGCCAGAGGGGATCGTCGCCGCGCTCTTTGTGGCCTTTCCAAATCATGAACAGGCCTGCGGTCTTCTGAACTGCCACGGCCAGTTCCGCAGCTTTACGGGTGATCTGAGCAAACAGGTGAAGATTTCGCGGTTTGCGTTTCGCGATCCGGCAGAGTTCAAGCGCTGTGGCGAGTTTCGTTTCTGCGGCCCGTGCCTGTGGGACATCGGATTTGTAGACTTGCATCCACTCCAACTCGCCCGCCTGCAGGACGGCGTTGAACTGAATCTCGACGTGGCCGGAGAGTTGGGTGCCCGCAGCCACATTCCGAATCGCAATTATTGCTCCGGCGATGTCTCCACCTTTGCGCTGACGGAAGGCCGCCTCCAGATCGAGGTGATAGCCCTTGGCGTGGAGATCCTCGGCTACCTCCACAACACTTTCCACCGGCTGCGACTTCATCGCCTGCGCAAACTCGATATGGCTGGTTTGTGCCAGTATCTGGCTTACGACAACACTCTGCGCGTGGCCCAGGTCCAGCAAGAATTGATCGAACCGGCCAGGGAGAAGACTCGCCGTCGGAATCCGCACCGTGAGGCTCTTGGCTGTGCCTTGTTCCAGCTTCTGACGTACCTGCTGGTCCAGCTGGATAGCGCTCCAGAACAGCTTCTTTTGCTCGATGTCTGCGTGAAACAGGAAGGTCGGTTGTCGAAGCTGTCGTGCCAGGTAGTCTGCGGAATCAATTTCGAGTTCTTGTGAAATGAAGGAACCGTCAGCCGAATACTTCGTGTGGCGAGAGCTCTTAAGTTGCCCGTTGAACTTAAAGCCTGTGCTTTCGCCGTTGCGAAAAACTTCCACGTCGTGATCCCATCCATAGTCGCGCTCACTTCCGTTGACGGACCACTGGGCAAAGATCTCCTGAAACAGCGCGTTTCCTTGGCTATCGGTTACGTGTTGTTCTGGGCGTTTCACGGCGATTCAATCTGTCCAATTGTGGCAGATATGGCTACCGGGACTCGAGCAGGTCCATCCTCATGTTCACGATTACACGAATGCTGAATCTCAGTCCCGCTAAACGCGCTTAGGTCCGCGACTCACTTTGCCGTGTAGTCGGCGATCCGCTGATTGAAGCTGATCTCGGTTCCGCGTCTGCATAAGAGAGCAACGGGCGTTATCCGTCAATGTGGTTGCTTCCGTAGCGACGCCGATTCCGACTATCCCGTTGGCTCCAGAGCCGCCAGTCGGAGCGCGTCACGCCGAATGCCTGCGAGCATACCGCGGAAGACAATGCCATGAAGCGGCAGCACGGCGTACCAGTACATTAATCCGAACAACCCCCGCGGCTCAAAGAGGGCGGTCTGTCGCAGCGTGCAATTCTGCGCGCCATTCGCTCCAATCCTGAAATCGAGCAGCGCCTGACCGGGCAGATGCATTTCTGCCCGCAAGGAAAGGGAGCGATCCCTGTCCAAACCGACTACTCGCCAGAAATCGAGAGCGTCGCCGTACCTGAGCGTGTCGGGATCCCGCCGGCCACGGCGCAGCCCTGGGCCGCCCGCGAGTCGATCCAGCCCGCCGCGAATCTTCCATAGCCAGTCCGCATACCACCCATGTCCGCCGCCTAAGCGACATACAGCACGAAACACGGCTCCTGCGGGGGCGGCAATACCTACTTCGCGCTCATCGCGAAACACTGTGCCTCCCGACCAGTCCGGATCGCCTGGCATGGCACCCGCCATCGTCCAGTTCGTTTCCACCAGGTGCGACTCCACCTGACTCAGGGCGGCATGGATCGCCTCACGCACATTCAGCAGTTTCTGCGGAATGATCCGCGTGATCCGATCCTCGCGACAGACGACTTCGTTTTTCAACCCCTCGGCCAGAGGTCTGGCGATTTTGTTGCTCAGAGGCGTTACCAGGTGAATCCAATACGAACTCAGGCGGGGGGTGAGGACCGGCACCGCGATGATCCGGCGGCGCGGAAGTCCGAGTTCCTCAGCCATGATGCGCATGATGTCGCGGTAGCAAAGTGTCTCACTCCCGCCGATGTCAAAAACACCGCCGGTGGTTTCCGGGGCCGACAAGACGCCAACCAGGTAATTGAGCACATTCTCGACGGCGATGGGCTGGCAGCGGGTTGTGACCCACTTTGGCGTGATCATCACTGGCAAACGCTGAACCAGATAGCGAAGAATCTCGAAAGACGCCGAACCCGAGCCAATGATCATCGCCGCACGCAGGACTGTAACCGGCACTCCGGCAGAACCGAGCACCGACTCCACATCCCGGCGCGAAGAGAGATGTTCGCTAAGACCGAAACCCGTCTCTCCAAGCCCGCCCAGATAAATGATGCGGCGCACTCCCGCGTCGAGCGCGGATCTCGCGAATGTCAAAGCAAGATCGAGGTCCCGCCGTGCATACTCGCGGTCTGCCGACATCATCGAGTGCACCAGATAGAACGCCGCCTCACATCCCCGGAGTTCAGCCGTGAGCGCTGTTTGGTCGGCGAGATCGGCTTTCCGGATCTCCACTCGGGAATCTGAGGCCCACTCTCGACCCTCTAACTTGCGCGGGGATCGCGCGAGGCAGCGGAGCGCGTAACCGGCACTGAGAAGGCGAGGCGCCAGCCGGCCTCCGATATAGCCCGTGGATCCTGCAATCGCAATGCGCTCCAATTGGCTCCCTGGGGGGCAAGCGGCCCGTCTTGAGTGTAGCGTTTTGGAGGGCAGGCTGTGGTTCCTGCCCGGTTGGAGTGGAACTCTTCAGCGCAGGAAGATGCAGGGTCGTCCCCTTCTCTCTCATATGGCCTCGGTGGAAGGGATTGCATCCGGATGAAGACTTCGCGGACAGAATCTAAGACGGACTTCAGCGAGAGGAGCGTTATCCGTCAGGATGATCGGTGCGAAGGTGAACCCTAGCCGATAACGCGGTTCGCGTATCCCGGGGATTTTCCGGTGACATCCCATACGCAGCTTAAAATAGATTCACGAGCTGCCGTTACCATGATTCGCATCAGTGCTGAACATATTTATCTCCTGCGAAACTCTACCGGAAAGCCATTCACCGACCTGTTGGACCGCCTGATCCGAAGTTCTGCCGCGACACTGGGTATTCCTCCGCCGGCCGTACTCGACAATCCTCGAACGAATTATCCAGACGGTGGTGTGGATACCCAGGTGACCATCGGCGCACAATCTGACCCGCGCGGCTATTTCAGCGGGCCGTCATCGTGGCAATTCAAAGCCGTCGCCCTCAGCGACTTTAACGATGGCAAGGTCAGGCAGGAAATTGGTGGCGACAGTAAAGAATATGTTCGAAGGTTACTCCGGGAACACTACGCCTATCGATTATGCGTAGCGGATGACGGGTCCGCCGAGAGGAAGACGGAGATCAAGGCGATCCTCGACGCGGAGATACGAAAGATCGACAGTGGTGCGCCTGGGTCGATAGTTCTGTTTGCTTCCGACGTGACCGACTGGGTAAATGCGTTCCCTGCTATCGCAGCGGAGATGTTGGGGTCTTCTACGAAGGACTTCTTCCACTTCGCAACATGGCAGAACCGCGAACGCGCCGTAACAGGGATCTTTGTGCCGACATCGGAGTCTGCGGTTATTTTTGAAAATGTGAAGAGCCACTTGGCGTGGGAGAACAAGCGGACAGCCGCACGGCTCACGGTCTCTGGAGATGCAGGCGTTGGCAAGAGCAGGACAGTGTTTGAGGCAATTGCGGCACTTCCCGACGTTGCTCAGCTAACCCTCTACACGGATGACGAAGACAACGCCTTGGCTCTCGCGCGTGCCATGGCTAACCACCAAGAGCTGTACGCCGTCCTCGTCGCCGATGAATGCCTCGATTCCACAGCATTCCAGCTAGCGAAGATTCTGCAAGGCGTGGAACACCGGGTTCGCCTAATCACCATAGATAACGCCCTGGAACGCGCGAACTCGGCCGAGTTGCGACTGAATCGAATGTCGGACTCAACCGTCGAGAAAATCGTAGAAGCTAACTTCCCCAGCATCGACCAAAGCCGCCGATATCGCTACTGCCGAATTGCGGAAGGCTACCTACGTTTCGCGATCTTCTTGTGTGACAACGACGACCTCATTGTGGAACAAGGGCATCTTGGCCAACTGTTAAATGACACCAAGAGCTACCTTGCGACGCTATTCGGAGGAGCCGGGCCTTTTGGGGCCGCCGACTTTGCGGCGCTGAAGGTGATCGCGCTGGTGGAACGTTGCGGGGTCACCGGAAATGTGTTTGCGGAGCTGGAACAACTATGTGCGTTAGCGAAGCTTGATCCACAGGACGTGCGAGAGCGTCTCCATCGGATGCAAAAGAGCAACGGCTTAGTATCCCGCGCTGGGCGCTACTTCTACGTGACGCCCACTCCAATTGCGGTGGTCTGCTTCCAGTCCGCTTGGTCTACATGGGCGGAACTCGATCCAAAGTCTTTTCTCGAAAAGTTTCCGGCGGGCCTCGTCCCTTCATTTCTGTCGCGTATGGCGCGCGCCCCTGAGGAGGTCGGCAAGGTCGTCAACGCCTACTTTCGAAACTGGGAACTTTCCCGAGGGGGAGACATATTTGCAAATGCCGATGACACTAAACAGCTTCTCCTTCTAGTACGGTCCTCGCCAGACCAAATGGTTCCACGGCTCCATAGTCTTGTGCTTGGCTCCAGCCCTGAACAACTCGGAGCGCACTATGGGGGCGGCCGGCGAAGTCTCATCTCAGAGGCGAGCGAAATCGCAGCGTTCCCCGAATGGTTTATTTTCGCTGAAGATATTCTCTTCAAGTTGGCCATTTCCGAGTCCGAACCTGGCCTTGGAAACAACGCCACAGAGGTGTGGTGTAGCTTGTTTCCGATCATGGCTCACCTCGCCACACCTTTTGCTGAGCGGCTGAAGATCATCCGGGAGCGGAGTCAGAAAAGCAATGCCACCGTGCTAACTCTTTGTGTCTCCGCGCTGCGAAGTGCCCTTGATGACCAGTCGATTAGACTCGTGAGCAGCCAGCCCTACGGGACCAGGATTGCGCCCACACCATGGCATCCGAAGACATACGGCGAACTGTATGAATATATAAAGTCGTGCCTGGCTGAATTGAGCGCTCTGAGTTTGAATCCAGACCTCGGGGTGCGGGAAAAGGCCGCCGATGCTCTACTCCAGTCTATCCGCAGACTGGCCTCTCGCGGGCTCGCGAAAGAAGCGAAGGAAGGAGTAGGCAACGTTCCGGCTCATGTTCGGCCCGCTCTGCGGGCTGAGTTGCGCGAACTAGAGCTCCTAACCAGGCACAACCAGCATTCCGAAAAAAAGCGAGAAACAGAGACGCAGTTCATCGATGACTGGATACAGGAACTATCGTCCCCTGACCTTCATGATCGTCTCATTGAAGAAGTCGGGTCCGATTCTTGGGACCATCACCTAGAGCAAGTCGAGTGGGAAGCCCGCACCGCTGAACTTGCTGGTTACCTGCTGGCCCATCAGCACGAATTCGAGAAAGAGTTGTTTTGGTTAAACAGCGATAAGGCGCGTTCTTCAGCCGAATTCGGAGCGCAAATTGGCCGACTGGACAGCGAACTGAAACTTCTGGATCAAATCGTCGCTGCTTGCCGCGAAAACCATAATCCCAAGCTTGCGCGGGGCTACTTTATCGGTGTCAGTGAAAATACGCAGCCAAAATTGCCCGCGGATAGCGCGAGGCTCGTGCGAGAGAAATTGAACGCTTCCCTTGACGCACTTTGGATGGACGATCCGGTGCTCGGCTTTAATGTCATGGCACCGGCCGGAGACTTCGTGGACTCGTTCGACCGGGCGATCAACGGATTACGTCAGAAAAAAATTCCCGCCAGTTTCCTGCGCACCTTTGCGGCGTGGAACGGACCGCGACATACCCAGCCCAGGGAAGCCCGGCAAGCTGCGCAGGCGCTGCTGGACGCAGCGCGCGAAGGGGATGAGGATGCCGCTTCGACCGGTATCGACTTTATAGTCTTTCTCTTGATGCGAAACGGATCAGATGAGAAACTGGAATGGCTCCAAAGGGTCTTCGGCGATGGTCATCTTGAAGTGATTTACGGCCTCTTGGAGCAGGCTACCTTGAAGAGGGGAAAACTCTCTCATTGGTTTTCGCAGATCTTCGCCACTGTGCTGCCGGCTAATCCCGACCGTGCCACGTCGGTGCTGATTCAGATGATGCAGAGCGAGTCCTACGAGATTTCGGAGGCTGCTGCGGGGCTCTTCGTCCCCGTCTCGAAGTTGCGCCCCCAGAAATTGCTAGATGGAATTGGCGAGGTCATGCTGTCGAGGGCTAGCCCAGCCTTTCTTTTTCGCAGGTTTCCAATTGCATCCTTACCAGACGACATGCTAATTCGATGGCTGGAGGCGCATGGATTGGAAGGTGCCCGGGTAGTTGCGCGCCACGTCCCGGGACCCTTCATTGGCAACAACGGTCCGGACCTGAACCCGGTCACACGCTTCATTCTGGAAAACTATGGAAACGACGACATCGTATTCTCCAGTTGGGCCGCCGGCCTTGGCGGGGGCCTGTCTGTCGGCTCAGTCGCAGACCACGTGGAACGAAAAGCTGCAATGGCGGAGCCGTTTCTCACTTTTCCAATTGAAGCCGTTCGGCGGTGGGCGCGGAGCCAAATCTTGTTCGCCAACGAGAACGCCGAGAACTTCAGACTCAGCGAAGAGGAGTTATTTTAAACTGTCTGAGCCGTCGCGAAACAGTCGAAATTCAGACCGCGACGGCTGTCTCCTGTGCGCGAGTCCCCGAGTTGCGCTTTAGGAAGTGGCGACGTTCGCCGCAAGGAACGCTTAGGGTCTACCATCCATGCCTCGCCACCTCCCACTAGCGAGCGCTGTCGCAGATGATTTCAAGTTGCCGATAGAATGGAACGATGCGACCGCTGCTATTGCTGCTGTTGATCGTGTTCTGTGCATTTTCACAGCCTCCCCTCCGAAGGGTAGGGGCGTCCACAGGTGATAGTAATGTCAAGAAGACAGAGGGCACCACGAAGACCGGCAATGCCGAAGCCCCGATACCTCCTGGCGCATCCGAGATCAACAACGCAAGCGGGCAGCGTAAACAAACTGACTCTGACGCGGAACAGAATCGGAGGATCGCGGACTACACAGCGGAACTCGTTACTTATACAAAGGCTCTCGTCTTCGTTGGCATTATTCAGGCAGCGATCTTCATTGGACACTTCGTAATTTTCCGCAGAACCCTCGACGCGGCCCGTAGCGCCACAACTGAAGAAGCGAGACTGACACAAGAATCGAATGCCACGACGAGGGCCGCGACCGAATTGACACGCCAATCGTTCATTTTGGCGAACAGGCCCAAGGTGGTCGTGCGGAATATCTCGGTAGATCAAGCAGCGCGCCTTATTCGGCCCGGGAACACGCCAAATCCGAGTACCGACCCTTTTTCCGGGCGACTCCGAACTGTTAATGCCGGCGGGACACCGGCGTATATCACCGGCCTGAGATGCACCGTCTGGGTTACCGACGATTTCCTTCCACTCGAATATCCGTTGAGCCCATTTGAGGGAGCCTTGGCTAACGAAATCCGTCTTCCGCCAGGTGTGTTCGGGACGCTTTCCTTCCCCACCGAGAGGGGCGAACCCACCGATTACACCCAACAGTCTTCGATTGCCGTCGGTGGCTTGAGCCTTTATGTCCTTGGATGGATCACCTATCGAGACGACCTGCGCAACGTGAGAACTACATATTTTTGTCGCCGGTGGGATAGGGCTAGGCAGCGGTTCGAACCGGTGGAAAACCCCGACTACGAAAACGCTGACTAGCACACCTGCGCAGTCTCGTTAGAATGGCTAAATGTGTGCGCGCCTTCCGCTGCTGCTTGCCCTTTCCTTCGCGCTTTACGCTCAATCACCCTCATCGAGTCCGCCCCCACCCGGTAAGCTCGTGGCGAATACAGGTGCAAGCCGAGGCGCGAATGCAGCAACTCCCGGTCCTGTGATCCAAATAGCGCCCGCCGGAGAACAACAAACGCCCAAACAGAAGCCCTACGATTGGACCGAGCCGCTGAAGGAGAATTGGCCGATGTTGCTCGTCGGCATCGCTGCTACCATCGCCGCATTCGTCACCTTGGACGTTATCAAACACCAGACAAAGGCGGCCAGGGCCAGCGCCGACTCCGCAAAGAAGAGCATCGAGGCTCTCATCAGGGGCCAACGCGGATGGATTTTGATAGACGAGATTGTGCCGCCAAAGGACGCGCTGCGTGTCGCTGTCTTCGGAGAGCGCGACTACATGATTCCGCTGTACTTTTCCTGTAAGTTGAAGGTCTTCGGACTAACGCCTTGCCGGTACTCAATGCTGGGATTCGCTTTCATCTGGCGGAGATGAAACCGCTGGAAGTTCCATCTGAGCCAGACCTGCCCGAGGTCCCGGAGTACAGAACCAATGTTTACGGGACATATATACGTGATAAGCCGGGCGACATTCCAGATGCAGGAACCGTAGTGGCTCCCGACAAAACGATCCACATCGGCGTCGAACTTGAATCTGGGTTTCTGACTGCTGCCGACATCGCTTCGATTAGGGAATATAAGAAGTTCATCACCGCGTACGGATTCGTGAGTTACCAAGACGCTTTCAGAAGAAATCACCACACCCGGTTCTGTTATGTCTATCGGGTCAATGGCAATCGGTTTCGTAGTGCCGAGGCCGATAGCCTCGATCTCAGCCGATTTGCGATCGGGGGACCCGCTGCCTACAATGAGGAAACATAGAACCATCTCGCGGCGGATCAGCACAGCACCTTTGCTGGCGGTGGCACTGTTGCAAGACTCTCTATTGCAGAATCCAGGGGTGTTCACAGGCCTGGCCGCACCGTTCTAACGAATCCATTTTGACGGTTTGTCGGCTACACGTTGATTGACGACCTAAACCGCGGGGTAGTCCACCTGCCCGATTACGCTCTCTTCCGTGATGGAGTCAGCGGGACCGTTTCTCAGAGCGCTCAGGCCTATGCCCTCACCGCAATTGCGCGCAGCCACGCGTCGACCTGGCCAAACGCATCTCGCTGCCATTGATCGGGCGTGCGGTCTCCGAGGATCTTTGATTCCTGGACGAAGTTCTTAACGCAGGTCGGCCCAAAGCCATCGATCACGTCGAACTTTTCGTTGATGAATCCCTAGCCCGTTGCCCCACTCGGAAGATTCAATAACGGCAGGCAGTCTTTCGCGAGGGCATCGATACCGTCAGGGTAGTTACGGATGCAGTAGTAGATGTCATAGGCGTCTTTCTGCTTTAAGCGATTGTGAACGGCGTATCCTTTCATCGCGAGCAGCGCCGGGATGGAACACACTGCAATCTCAACCTGGTTGGTTCCGCCGTTGGGCA
>Ga0182024_10022872_pt1 | contig 11236 bp, 8 predicted proteins | sample P32metaG_FD_120480 | JGI IMG/M metagenome (GOLD analysis project Ga0182024, IMG submission 120480) | Permafrost microbial communities from Stordalen Mire, Sweden - P3-2 metaG (Illumina Assembly) | ecosystem: Environmental > Terrestrial > Soil > Wetlands > Permafrost | place: Sweden: Stordalen... | reverse complement strand
CCGGAAGACCGACCGGGGCAAATTCGCCAGCGCGTAACGCCGTCAGATCCGCCGCCCGTTTCGCCCCAAGGCCCCGCCACCGGGGCCTTGTCTCGTGGCCGGCATCCTCGGCCAATCTCCCGCGCCGTTCCGCCCAGGCGCCAACGTGGGCCAACCGTCGGCCAAGATCTCCGTGACGGACGCGCTCGCCACGCCAGCAGTCGCCAGGCGTCGCTCCCCATCGTCGTAAGGCTTCCCTAAGCGCGTTCTCTTTCCTCGGTGGCCGAACAACCTCGGCAAAATCCTGGAGAAAGCGCGAGAGCTGGCCTTGAGCTTGGCGAGAGGATCGTGCTCACTGTCTGTACGGGTTGACCGTCGATGTACGATGCCGTGCATGTCGCCGATCTGTGCGATGAACTCCTCCTTGAAATACGCATCCCTCAGCCCCTTGTTCTTGTCCTGGTGAAGCAGGTTTTCCAGGATCGAGGCGCCCCACGGGTCGTCGATCACGACGCCGGACGACTTCTGGCTGTCCCGCCAGCTCTCGAACCACTGCCGCTCCGGGACGCTCAGATCGAGGGGAAGGCAGAGGGTCCAGCGATTCAACTTGTAGTCCGTGCTCTTGCGGCACCGCTTGAAGGACTCGCGGATCTGTCCCTTCTGGGTATCTTCCAGGCCCTTCGGAAAGAATTTGCACTGGTAGACGTGGACGCCGCCGGGGGCGCTTAGGTCGTTGACGTGGGCGTCGATCCCCCCGTCGCCCTGCGAGGAGCGCACCTTCTGGGCACGCGACTCCTCGCCCTTGATAAGGTCGAAGGCCAAGTCCTCGAATTTCTCGCGCGCGCCAAGTCCGTAGATCAGTTGCAGGTCGATCAGCTTGACGGTCATGACGATCTCCCGCTGTAACTTGCTTCTCCTCCCCCGAATTATATGCAGTTGCTCCCAGCGGAGCCGTCTCTGTGGTGAGGTCTTGGCGAAGGGCAGCCGACCTTAGCTGTTGCTCACCTTGCACTCGTTCGACAGCGGCGCGAACAAGTCAATGGCCGCGCCACGCGTCAGTTTTCGCAAATCGTCAGCGACGGCCAGTTCAGCCGCGATCTTCTCTTGCACTGGCGCGGTCTTCTTGGCCAACTCGGCGCGGCCCCGCTCAAGGAGTCAGTCGATCGCCGATCCCGGCGGCTTCGGTCGCGGATTGGCCCGACGGCGATCCCTAGTCTCCTTCCGCTTGACCCGCAGAACGGTTGACGCTAAGCACCCGATCCGCGTCCAGTTTACACACAGCGTGAGAGACCAGTTCGGAGAAGAACTTGAACGAGGCGACAATCGCCCTCTTGGCGATGCCGCCTTGGACCGGAACTTCATGGTCAAACACAAGCCACCTGCGGCCCTCGGATTCGTGATAGGAGGCCCGCAGCAAGCGAATCGACGTGTTGATCCGATTGACGAAATGAAGGCATTCGTCCGCGCCAGCATCTTCATGAAGCGTCAGCCATGCGGAGAACGCGACATACCGGTCCGAACCAGCTGGACGGACAACCATGTTGCCATGGTCGATGACGCGCAGGTCCCCGTCATCATCGATTTCTGTCTCGAAATAGGCGGACTGAAAGAGATCTCGCAAGGATCGAACGGAAAGCTTTTCGGGCCACATGACATCATCCTCGCCCAGGCTCTTATCGTTCCCACCTCCTGCCGCAGGCGGCTGGCCCTCATCGATGTGCACCTGCCCCAGTTGAAAGCGGCGCAATTCCAGTTCAGCATCGAGCCGGTGCGCTTTCGGCACGAGGGGCAGCATCGCTTCTTGCCACCCAACCGCTTTGCTGAAGTCGCCGGCGGCGGCATACGCGGCGGCCAGAGTCCCGAGAAACGCCCAGCAATTCCAGTCCGACTTTTCGCAGGCCTGGAGGGAAAAAGTGACCGCCAGGGAACCATCGCACACCGACCGGTCCTTGTTCGTAGACAGCATCCACGCCAGATTGTTCAGAGGCCACAGAAAGAGCGGGTCAATCCGGGCAGCCTCTTGATAGGCCAGGGCCGCGTCGCGATACCTCCCCGAGTGCGACAGTCGGCAGCCGTGACTGTACATGGCAAGGGCATTGCTCGGAAAAGCCTGGCCGATCTCGCTGTAGAACTGTGCCCGCAAACCATGGAAATGGTCCAGTGCCGCAATCGAGTCGAGCTTGATGGCCTCTTCGATATGGGCAATCGCACTTTGGAAGTCTCCCGATTCGGCCTTCTTGACGGCTCGCAAGGCCAGCGTTCGGGCCTTTTCCCAATCGGGCTCGTTCACATGGAACGGTGCGGCTTTGGGAGGCGCATCGGGAAAGAGGGATGTTTTCACGAGTTGCTTTCGGGACACGGTCATGATCATCTCCTATTCATTAGAGTTCGGCCTGGCCCAGGCAATATGCGATGGGTCAGGGCCGGTTGAAGGTTGAAGACTCGGCCAAAAATCAGCTGTTATCAACGACGGAGGGCGAGCAATTGTTCGCGGAGGGACACGTCGGCGAGACGTTCCTCGTGAGTCTTTTGGCGGAGCAACTTGGCATGGTGGCAAAGGAAGCATCGCGCCCTGCCACAGTCGTGAGCATCCGTTTTGCGAAACCGACCTGCCTGGTCGTCGCAAGGACACGCGGAATCGGGGTGGTATGTGCGACGGTGTTTGGTCCATTCCCTGTGCGTGATCCGAAAGTCCTGGTGCCAGCGTTTCATAAATGTTCTCCGGTTTCAGGTAGGCCAGACCCAGACTAGACAAACCGAGGTGATTTGCCATGGTCCGGGCCGGGCCGAAACGTTCGCTCAGACACCTGCCGTTTGCAACTCGAGGCAGCGAATGCCGTTTGCGTTGAGCCCGTCGTCCAACTCCTCACGAACCACACCGGAATCGAGAAGCGGGATTCTCGGCAAAGTACCACCCAGAATCGCATCCAGGCTGCCGTGCATTCCTGCGGCGTTGCGTTCCGCGTGATCAAGTTGGCGTTCCCTTTCCTTCCAGACTTTTTCATGCGAGCGCTTCTCGGTGCCCAGAGCCTTTTTCATGGCGACGACAGGATCGAGGATGCCCTCAACATGCTGGCGAAATTCGGTGCTATGCAAGTAGCCGTGCAGCTCTTGCATTATCGTTTGCCGCGTCTCGCCTGCACGTTTGCTTCGAGCGGTCTCCATCATCCCGTGACGCAGGAGCAGCGCGGCTCCGATGACGCAATGGTGGCTGGTCACCCACACCCCATCCCTGGAACCGAAGGTTGACATGTCTTTCGGCATGGCCACCGTGGCAATCACGGCTACGTCCGCATTCCGTTTCTGCTGATCCTCCTTGGCCTTCGCCGGCCAGGTATCCGCCCACTTCTTGGTGCGTTTGGACTCCCAGAGAATGGTGCCGCACGCATGGCCGCTGCTGTCTCGAACTTCGTGAAGGACATCTCCTTCGACGGCGACTGATCTGATCACGTCTTTCGGAAATTCGCGGCGCAACTCGTCTTCCAACGTCGATTCTGCCGCCTCGCCGCAGTCCCCGGGCGCCCCTCGCGACGCAAGTTGCTCAAGTTCATTGATCTTCCGAGTCAGGTCGGCAATCTGCTTGTCCTTTTCGGCATCCTTGAAGCGTCTCTCTTCGTGGGCGTCCCGCTTGGCCTGCTCGCGGACTTGTGCACGCTCCTCGTCAATACGGCGGTTGATGGTCAACTCGAATTCCGCTTTCGCATCTTCCAGTCGCTGTTTATCGTGGCGAATTTCCAGTTCGGCTTTTTGTGCTTGCTGGAGTTTCTCCCGGTTCTCCTTGAGCTGCCCGCGAAGGTCCTGCAACTCCAGGCCCACGTCGCCGCGGGCTTTCTGCATCGCCGATTCGGCGAGTAGTTGTCGTTCCGCCGCAAGACGGTTGGTGATCTCCTCCTCCACCGTCAATTCACGTTGCCGAAGGATGCGTTCCTTCTGGTCAAGTTTTTCGTTCCGCCGATGGGCATCGGCCTCAATCTCCTTTTGCACATGTTCGCGCACCTGCTCTGACAGGGCGGCGGAAACTTCGATTCCCAGGCCGCATTTCGGGCAGGTAATCCTGTCGCTCATGATGTCTCCTCTGAAAACGGCTCCCGACAAAGCGCCCGACCACAGCGGCCGGGCTTCGATAACTGGATTCCTCGATTTCCGCATTCGATGCACGCTAGATTCGAAAATTGTTTTGCGAAGCTCCTTCGATCCCCCAACGTTCAGCATTCCCCGTCCTCCCAGGCTCGAATGGCGTTGTCCTGCCAAGGGGAGGTATCCTCGCAAACGCAATAGGGCGAACCGATGCCGGAGATTGACCGAGGAAGCGGATGAACCTCTTCCAGCTGGGTTTCATGTCCGACGAAAAGCGATTCCTCCGAACCGATCCGACGTTGCCTGGCCGTGACTTCCGTTATGATCATTTCTGGCTCCCGTGGTTCTCAAGCCACTTACCGTCATGACCAAACCATTTGGCCGTTCTTCTCGGCAAGTTCTTGCTTTCTGGATTCCTCCATATCTGCGCTTTTTTCACGGCGATTTCCGATATAATCTTCCCATCCATGCTTTCCCGACTCGCTGGCGCAAATAAGCCGAAGAGAGCGACTCATGCCGGATGCGAAATCGACGACGCCCTGGGTCAGGCAGGTGGCGGCCGGCGAACAGCCTAACGCCGGGGTGCCTGAAGAGCTCTGTGAGGAGCTATTTCAGCGGTTGGTCGGATTGGCCCGAAAAAAGCTTCAAGGACGTGCAACCGGCGAGGGAGACGAGACAGACGTTGCCGTCAGCGCCTTCCGCACGTTCTTTCGCCGTGCGAAGGAGTGCAAATTTTCCGAACTGCAAGACCAGAATCACCTGCTGAACCTGCTGCTTTGGATTACGGCGAACAAGGCCGCCGATCTAAAAAACAAGCCGAAAAAGAAGAAACATGGAGGAGGTCGCGTGGCTGGTGGAGATGTGCTGGAAAAGAACGAGGGGGTCGAGAAAAAGCCGGGCTACCGTACGCCGAGACGATCCAGGCAGGAAAAAGCGCCGCCATTGCCTGGTCGGGTCAGTGAGACTGACCCGGAGTCGGATTTGACAGGCTTCCTGAATGACGAATGCCGACGACTCCTTGACTTACTCAGTGAGGAACCGGACGCGGCGACCTTGCGAAAAATCGCGGTCTGGAAGCTGGAGGGGTATACCACGAAGGAAATCCAGGAAATGTCCGGCTTGACGCGCCGGTCCATTGACATGAAGGTTGCGCGAATCAAGAAGTGCTGGGAGCGTGAGAGGATGTCATGACATTTGGCAGGTGAACCATGGATTACCAAGAGCTTGCGGTTCGGCTTGTGTTGCTGGCGATGAAGCATCGCGATGTGAAAGAGTACACAGAAGCGAACCTAGATTATGACGCACAACGGGCGGGAAATGCCATGGTCGCCGCTGCGCTCGAGTTTCTCGGTAAGCACAAGATGGTTACTGATGTTCAGCCTGTGTTCAGTTCCAATGGTGCCGCGTTTGCCTACAAATTGTCCTCCGCTCGCGACGATGATGCTCTCATTGATTGGGTGTGCGATCGTTACGAGGAGGCTTGGAAAGAGAGCCTGCTTGACGATGACATGCGGGAAGCCTCTCCTGAGCTTTGCGACAGCGATCGTTCCCAGCCAGCAATCGAGAACTATCTCGGAGAAATCCCTGAGCCGGGACGTTCAAAGCTGTTACATGGCTTACTGAGTTCTGAGCTGGAGTTGCGGGCGGAGCACGGGGACGCCCCTTCGCAAAAAGAATATCTCGATCGATTCAGCGGGGACCAGAGCACGGTTGTTTCGGCCTGGCAAATACTCAACCCAACTCCGAGTGAACTTCCTGATGCGGGGCCGCATCCCAGGCAACTCTTTCCTCTGTCCCCGCAGCAATTAGCCGAGAAATTGCCCCACCTGGAAATGCTGGACGATGAGATCAGACAGGGGGGCATGGGTGCCGTATACAAGGCTCGAGATAGCGCCGGTCGGCTGGTCGGCGTTAAAGTACTGCCGCCGGAGTGCAGCGACGATGCGGACTTTGTGGGGCGATTTGACGAGGAAGCAAAGGTTCTGGCGAGTCTGAACCATCCGAACATCGTGCGAATTCACCACTATGAGAAACGGGAGCGACTCTATTACTTCACCATGGAATATGCCGAAAGTGGCAGTCTTCGCGACAAAATCGACAAAAAGAAGTATGTTGGCCTCCCGTATAGCGAGGCCATTGACTTCACGTTGCAGGTTTGCGAGGGGTTGCGATTCGCACATGACCAAGGCGTGGTTCATCGTGACATCAAGCCGGAAAATATTCTTCTCGATCGGAATGGCCGAGTAAAAATTGCCGATTTCGGTCTTGCCAAGCTAATTGATCCGAAACGGCCCTCTGCTTTGTTGACGAAAACCAACGAAGCGATGGGTACTCCAGACTATATGGCTCCAGAGCAAAAGAGGGCGGCACGCGATATCGACCATCGTGCCGACATTTATTCGCTTGGCGTCGTCTTATATGAACTCCTGACCGGTGAACGGCCCATGGGCGCATTTGATCCGCCGTCTGAAAAAAATCGGAATAGCCCCGAATGGCTTGATGAAATCGTTCGCTGTTGCCTCCGAGATCGCCGGGACGACCGTTTTAACAATGTCGGCGAAATCATCGACTCAATAGGCCAGCGCCGGCTTGAACGTGTCCGGGGCCATGTCAGGACAGCATCTGGTAGATTTCCAGATGAGTATTTCGAGATCTTGAGGGAAGGCCCTCCGCCGGAAAAGCTGAGCACTTTCTTGAAAGGCTATCCCAACGTCCTGGGGACGGCACTCGATGGATATTTCATCCCGCCATTGCTTGTCGATCCAGAACATCCTTTCTGGTTTCGCTCGGGTAATCTTGGCAGTTTTCGCCCGCACCTATCGGTGGGCGTAATGGCCGGCACAACGCCAAATTACGAGTGGCGGCACTTACTTTTTTGTCCAGCGCAGGGCCGGCTTTTTGATAATGGAACCCCTATCGATGAGCTAGCGCATGCAATCGTAAACCTGGGGGAGCTTGATGCGTGGTATGAGGCTGTCGTGCGGCAGGGTAAGCCGTTTGCGGCGGAAGATGCTGGAGGAAGTGTGCGGCGAGGTTTCTTGCAACCACGGCCAATCGAGAGCCAGCCAACGCTTTTTGAAGGTGCCGCAAGAGATGTGCCGGAGGAGTTTTTACAAACCCGGCCTTACGAACGCCAGGGGAGTTTATTTGATGATGCTTCACGAGTTCATCAAGAACCGTTGCAGCAATCAAGGTCACGAAAGAGCCAAGGTGACCCGGACCCTCTTGTGCATCGCGCCCACCATGAGGGCATCATCTTGGCTGGCCGCCGCGACCAATTGCCCGCCGAGGACCGCGAGTGCATCGAACGGCTAAGGTCGCAGGGCATCTTAATTCGCAGTTACGATTGGCTTTTTGACGCTTGGGCCAAGATTCGGCCTTGACCGTCAGCGGCGAGGAAATGTGCCACTTCAGCATGAAGGTGACAGCCATCCCTGGCAAATTATGCGTTGGAGCGGATTGACGTTCGACAACACCATGGATTACCGACAATGGCCCAACTCGAACTCCTTACGCGCGGTGCATCGGTAAAGGGCATCTTGCCGGAGGGCCTAGCGACCATCATTGACGTGAAATGGATCGGCACCGTCGCCATCGAAGTCACCCATAAGGATTCCGCGGGCCGGCTCGGCAGCGAACTGCTCTACCGTGACCGCGAACCGACCCTGGAAATCGTCGCTGATGGCCGGCCATGGAGCTTCGACGGTGACGGCGCCCTGTTCCGCCTGGTATCCGAAGCTCGCCGCATCCAGTTGGCGTACCTGTTCGACCCGCTCCTGGCCGTGCACACATCCCTGGTTGAACCACTGCCGCACCAGATCACGGCCGTTTACAGCTGTATGCTTTCCCGGCAACCGCTTCGTTTCCTGCTCGCGGACGATCCGGGCGCCGGCAAGACGATCATGACCGGGCTATTCATCAAGGAACTTCTCGTCCGTGGAGACCTGCAACGGTGCCTAATCGTTTGCCCTGGCAACCTCGTCGAGCAATGGCAGGACGAACTTTACCGACGCTTTCATCTGCCGTTCGAAATCATGACGAGCGACGCTCTGGAATCCGCACGCACCGGCAACTGGTTCCTCGAAAATCCGCTCGCCATTTGCCGGCTCGACACGCTCAGCCGCAACCTGGACGTGCAGGCGAAGCTGAAGCAGAGCGATTGGGACCTGATCGTCTGCGACGAAGCACACAAAATGAGCGCCACCTACTTTGGCAACGAGGTGACCTACACCAAGCGTTATCGCCTGGGCCAGCTTCTTTCGACGCTGACACGGCACTTCCTGCTGCTGACCGCCACGCCGCACAACGGCAAGGAGGCTGATTTTCAGCTGTTCCTCGCACTCCTGGACGGCGACCGCTTCGAAGGAAAGTTCCGCGACGGCGTGCACACCGTCGATGCGTCCGACCTCATGCGCCGCCTGGTGAAGGAACAGCTCCTGAAGTTCGATGGAACGCCGCTCTTCCCGGAACGCATCGCTTACACGGTAAATTACACGCTTTCCGATCCCGAAGCCCGGCTCTACAAGAATGTCACCGACTACGTCAGGGAGGAATTCAACCGGGCCGAATCGCTGGAGAATGAAGGTCGCAAGGGCACGGTCGGATTCGCCCTCACGATTCTCCAGCGCCGCCTGGCATCGTCCCCGGAAGCGATTTACCAGTCGATTCGCCGCCGCCGCGAGCGCCTGGAGAAGCGATTGCGCGACGAGCAGCTCTTGAAGAGAGGGGCCGAAGTCCGCATCGATTCGACCCCCGACTTGCCCGACCTTACGCCGGACGATATCGACGACCTGGACGACGCTCCAGACGCCGAAATCGAGGCGGCGGAAGAGAAGGTCGTCGATCAAGCAACCGCCTCGCGGACCATCGCGGAACTCCGAACCGAAATCGCATTGCTGCAAGACCTGGAGGGGCTCGCATTGAAAGTGCGGCAAACCGGATCGGACCGCAAATGGGACGAACTGTCGCGCTTGCTTCAGAACAATGCCGAAATGTTCGACGCCCACGGACACCGGCGCAAGCTCGTAATCTTCACGGAACACCGCGACACCCTCAATTATCTGAATGAGCGCATCAGTGCCCTCGTTGGCAAGCCGGAAGCCGTAGTCACCATCCACGGCGGCCTGGGCCGCGAGGAACGGCGCAAGGCCCAGGAATCCTTCTCGCATGACAAGGACGTGGAGATCCTCGTCGCAACCGACGCGGCGGGCGAGGGCATCAACCTCCAGCGTGCCCATCTCATGGTGAACTACGACTTACCGTGGAATCCCAACCGACTGGAGCAGCGCTTCGGACGCATCCATCGCATCGGCCAGACAGAGGTCTGCCATTTATGGAATCTCGTCGCCAAGGACACTCGCGAAGGAGAGGTCTACAACTGCCTGCTCGACAAGATCAACGAGGAACGCAAAGCGCTCGGCGGCCAGGTCTTCGACGTGCTGGGACAAGTCACGTACGATGAACGGCCGCTCCGGCAGCTCCTACTGGAAGCCGTCCGCTATGGCGACCAGCCGGATGTCAAACAGCGGCTGCTCAAGGCCGTGAATCGATCTCTCGAAACGGACCAGCTGCGAAAGCTTCTGGAGTCTCGCGCACTGACGCATGACACCATGGACGTGACCCTTGTCCGCTGCATTCGTGAGGACATGGAGCGTGCCGAGGCTCGCCGGCTTCAGCCCCACTTCATCTCGTCATTTTTCCTGGAAGCCTTCAAACGTCTCGGCGGGGCAGCCCACGAACGGGAGCCGAAGCGGTATGAGGTCAAGCATGTCCCGGCCGTCATTCGCAATCGGGACCGAGCCATCGGCCGCGGACAGCCGATTCTGCAACGGTATGAGCGAATCACATTCGAGAAGACCCTTATCACAGTTCCCGGCAAACCCCTGGCCGCGTTTGTGTGTCCGGGACATCCTCTTCTCGACGCCACCATCGACTTGGTGCTCGAACGCCATCGCGACCTGCTAAAGCGTGGTGCGGTCCTGATTGACGAAGAGACTGCCAGCGAAACTCCCCGCGCTTTGCTTTACCTCGAACACTCGATCCAGGACGCCCGGACCGACCGGGCCGGCAATCGCCGCGTCGTTTCTCGCAGGTTGCAGTTCGTCGAGGTCGATCCAGATGGAACGACGCGAAGCGCCGGATGGGCTCCATATCTTGACTATCGGCCACTCACCGAGGAAGAACTTGCCCTCATCAACAATCTTCCGCATTTGGAATGGGCGCGGTCAACGTTGGAGGCGAAGGCCCTGGAACACGCCGCTGTCCATCTCGTGCCCGACCACCTGGCTGAAGTTCGCAAGCGCAAGGAGGAGTTGATCGACAAGACGCTGGCGGCCGTCAAGGAACGACTCACGAAGGAGATCACGTATTGGGACTACCGTGCGGCTCAGTTGAAGGAGCAGGAGCTTGCGGGCAGGGTGAACGCTCGCCTTAACTCCGGTCTGGCCCGGCAGCGTGCCGATGAACTGACCGCCCGGTTAGAGAAGAGGACGACCGAGCTTGAACACGAGCGAAAGCTATCCGCTCTTCCCCCGATCGCGCTTGGCGGGGCGTTGATTGTTCCAGCCAGACTGCTGGCTCAGCTGCGCAGAGGCGGCACCAAGCCGCCTGAATTCGCCCTGGAGACGGAACGGTCCGAGATGCTGTCCATGAATGCCGTCCTCCAGGCCGAGCGCGATCTTGGCTACAAGCCCCGCGATGTGAGCGACCAATGCCTCGGCTATGATGTGGAATCCTCCATTCCGGGAACCGGCAGGTTGCGGTTCATCGAAGTCAAGGGCCGTGTCGCAGGGGCTCCGTTCGTCACCATTACCAAGAATGAGATCCTGACCGCTCTGAACAAACCCGATGAGTTTATTCTGGCGATTGGCATCATTGATGGGGACAACGTGGACCTTCACTACGTCAGCTGTCCCTTCAAACGCGAGCCCGACTTCGGCGTGACGAGCGTGAACTACGACTTGAGGGAACTTTTGGCGAAGGCGACAACACCACGCAAGCTATGCAGCTGGAAGAGATCCTCCTGACTCCAAGGAATATCAGCCAGGGCCTGGATATTCTTCGCGGCATGAAGAGCCTCAAGACCATCGCGTAGGGTCAAAAAACTCAGCCGATCAGTAACCGCTGACTACAATGTGACTTGGGGCGATGCCGATCGGCTTGTTTCACCCCACGTCACTGG
>Ga0182024_10022871_pt1 | contig 11236 bp, 7 predicted proteins | sample P32metaG_FD_120480 | JGI IMG/M metagenome (GOLD analysis project Ga0182024, IMG submission 120480) | Permafrost microbial communities from Stordalen Mire, Sweden - P3-2 metaG (Illumina Assembly) | ecosystem: Environmental > Terrestrial > Soil > Wetlands > Permafrost | place: Sweden: Stordalen... | reverse complement strand
TTGGATTTTTCGGACGCGATTCGCCGCATGGGGGAATCGGTCGTCCGCGAAAAGTACGGAAACCTCTTCGATATGTACGAGGAGATCACCGGGGAGAACGCCTACAAGGTTCCGATGCGGATTTATCCGGCGGTGCATTACACGATGGGCGGCCTGTGGGTAGACTATCAGTTGATGTCGACGATCCCCGGGCTTTTTGTCGCAGGGGAAGCGAATTTTTCCGATCATGGGGCCAACCGCCTCGGCGCAAGCGCGCTGATGCAGGGTCTTGCGGACGGATACTTTATTTTGCCGTACACGATCCCGAATTACATCGCATCCACGTCGCTGGAAAAGGTTGACACGTCTCATCCCGAGTTCGCGGTCGTGAAGGAAGCTGTCAATGAGCGCATTGCAAAATTGATCGGTATTCAAGGCAAGAGGACTGTGGACTCTTTTCACAAAGAACTAGGAAAACTGATATGGGAAAACTGCGGGATGGCCCGGTCGGCGGAGGGCTTGAGGAGCAATCTGCAAAAAATTCCGGCGCTACGCGAGGAATTCTGGCACAACCTGAGGATCATCGGGACGGGAGAGGAACTGAACCAGTCTCTTGAAAAAGCCGGACGGGTGGCGGATTTCCTCGAACTCGGCGAGTTGATGTGCCTCGACGCGCTGGAGCGGGAAGAATCCTGTGGCGGCCATTTCCGCGTCGAGAGCCAGACACCGGATGGCGAAGCATTGCGCGACGACGAGAGATTCTCGTTCGTGTCGGCATGGGAATGGAAGGGCGAAGGCGACCAGTGGGAGCTGCATAGGGAGCCCCTCACCTTCGAGCACGTTCACCTTGCCCAGAGGAGCTACAAGTAGCCCATGAACCTCACACTAAAAGTTTGGCGGCAGCAGGACAACAAGTCGGCCGGGAAATTTGTCACCTACCAGGTGCAGGGCGTGACTCCGGACATGTCATTTCTCGAGATGCTGGACTTGCTTAACGAGAATATTCAGGCAAAGGGCGAAGCTCCCGTCGCATTCGATCACGATTGCCGCGAAGGGATCTGCGGCATGTGCGGGTTCCTGATCAACGGAGTGGCGCATGGCGGGCATCGCGGCACTACGGTTTGCCAACTCTCGATGCGATTCTTCAAGGACGGGGATTCGCTGACGCTGGAGCCGTGGCGCGCGAAGGCTTTTCCCGTGCTGCGCGATCTGGCCGTCGATCGCTCCGCGTTTGACCGGATCATTCAGGCAGGAGGCTTCATCACCGCGCCCACCGGCGTTGCGCCGGAGGCTGGCTCCATCCTGGTTCCCAAGAACGATGCGGATCGCGCGATGGATGCGGCGGCCTGTATTGGATGCGGGGCCTGCGTGGCCGCGTGTCCCAACGCAGCAGCCATGCTGTTTACAGCGGCGAAGATCACGCATCTCAATTCGCTTCCGCAAGGGCAGCCGCAGCGCTACCAGCGAACGGCGGACATGGTCGCGGCGATGTCCGAGGAACTTTTCGGAAGTTGCACGAATCATGGCGAGTGCGAGGCCGTGTGCCCCAAGAAGATTCCGATCGAGTTTATCGGGCGAATGAACCGCGACTTGATCCACGCTACCTTGCACCGCCGCGGCGAGTAGCAAACACAAACTGTCTGCGGATGGAGTAATTTGTTTTGTAATTCCGAGCGGAGCGAGAAATCTCTCCTCGGTTTGAGCCCAAGAAAAGAAAGAGAGATTCCTCGCTCCGCTCGGAATAACAAAAAGGGTGGGGCACTTCTTTCACAGCCTTGCAAAGATGGCATTTTACCTTCATGTGCGCTGATGAACTTTCTTCGCGGGCGCGCGAAATTCATTTTTCAAGCCTCGTGTTTGACACTCACGCTGATACGCCGCAGCGGCTCCTGTTCGATCAATTTGATTTAGCGACTCGCAATGCGGAAGGTTGCGTCGATATCCCCAGGCTACGTGAAGGAGGCGTTGGCGCCATCTTCTTTGCCCTCTGGGTGCCCGTGGAAATCACCGGCGCGGCTGCGACGCGGCGGGCGCGGGAATTGCTCGACGTCGTGCTGAAACAAATCGAAATTCATGGCGGTGATCTGGCGCTTGCAACCTCTTCCAAAGAAGTCCGTGCGGCGCGCGTGGAAAACAAAATCGCCGTGCTGTTGGGAATTGAAGGCGGGCATGCCATCGACAATGACCTCTCAGTTTTACGCGAATTCCACGCGCGAGGGGTGCGATACATGACGCTGACGCACAACGCGGCGACCGAATGGGCGGACTCCTCAAACGCCGCTCCGCGCCACAACGGCCTGACGGAATTCGGAAAACAAGTGATCCGGGAAATGAACCGGCTCGGGATGCTCGTCGATATTTCCCATGTTTCGGACCGAACCTTTTATGACGTCCTGGAGGCTACCCGCGCGCCGGTGATCGCATCTCATTCCTGCTGCCGGGCTCTGTGCGATGCTCCGAGAAATCTTGACGATGCGATGATCAAGGCGCTTGCGGCCGGCGGCGGCGTGATGCATATCACTTTTCACGATTCTTTCCTGAGCCAGGAATATGCGAGTGCGAACCGCACCCTCGGATCGGAAATCGCGGTTCGCGACCGCGCGGTTCATGAAAAATTCGGGGAGAACGAGGCGCGGAAATTGATGGAAGGGCAGCGGTGGAGCGATGAATTGATTCGCGCCGGAAAGCTGCCGCAGGTGAGTTGGGAGAAAATCGTCGACCATATCGATTATGCCGTCGGCATTGCCGGCGTGGATCACGTCGGCGTCGGTTCGGATTTCGATGGCGCATTCATGCCGGCGGGGATGGAGGACGCCTCGAAGTTTCCTCTTATTACCGAGGGTTTGCTCAGGCGCGGATACGGCGAAGCTGACATCAGAAAGATTCTAGGTGAGAATACGCTACGGGTGATGGACGACGCGACGCGGGTATTGTAGCGCCGGCGTCTCGCCGGCTGGTTTGAGCCATGTGGAGACCGGAAAAACCGCCGGCGAGACGCCGGCGCTACAACGCCCGTACCAAGTCCCGAACCCTTTTGGATATCGGACTAGTCAGGGGGCGGGAATCGCGGCATAATATGCGCCGTTCCTGTCAAACGGAGAACCTAAGATGCGCTACTCTTCAAAAATCATTGTCCTAGCTTGCGCCTGTTTCCTGATTACCATTTCCGCGGCGGCGCAGACGCCAGCCCCAGCGCCGGCAAAGAAGCCCGGGACGGCTGCCAATGCGCCGACGGCCAAGGCGACTTCTTTCGATCCCGCGTTGTTGCAGCCCGCCACGCTGAAAGCCAAAGCACCTGCCGAATACGAAGTGAAATTCGTGACCACGGCGGGAGAATTCACGATCAAAGTGACGCGCGCGTGGGCGCCGAACGGCGCGGACCGGTTCTACAATCTTGTGCGTCATCATTTCTACGATGGCGCCGCCTTTTTCCGCGTCCTTCCGGGATTCATGGCGCAAGTTGGAATCAGCGCGTATCCCGAGGTCGCCAAGGTGTGGGACACCGCCACCATCAAAGACGATCCCATTGTGCAGAGCAATCATCGCGGGTTCGTGTCTTTTGCGACGGCCGGGCCAAACACGCGGACAACGCAATTCTTCATCAATTACGGCAACAATGAGGCTCTCGATCGAAGCGGATTTTCCGCGTTCGGCGTGGTCTCGGACGGAATGGAAGTTGTCGACAAGCTGTACAACGGCTATGGGGAGGGCGCTCCCGACGGGCACGGCCCGGATCAGGGGAAGATTACGAGCCTCGGGCGCGCGTACCTGGAAAAGGGTTTTCCAAAGCTGGACAGCATCCGGTCGGCGACGCTCGTGCCCGCCGCCGGGGCGCCAGCTCCTGCTAAGTGAGGTTTTAAAGGAAGACAATCCTGGATGAAAGTTTTCTCGTTCGGGTGGGCCGGAGGGCAAAATCGATCCCACATTTGACCAGGGCAAACTCAAATCATGGATTTTCTTCATCAAGAAAAGCGGGAAGCCGTCGTCCAGGAGGGAACGGGCGCGCTTGAATCGGCGCACGCGGTCAGTCTGGATCGCTGGAAATGGCTCGAAACGGACGAGGCCGTCACCGTATGTTTTGCGGTCGTCGCCTGTATCGTTCATTTCATCTGGAACGGCCGGTATGGCTACTTTCGGGATGAACTGTACTATGCGGCATGCGGGCAACATCTGGCCTGGGGTTATGTGGATCATGCCCCGCTGATCGCCGCAGTTGCGCGTTTGTCACGATGGCTGTTTGGGGATTCCCTGCGAGCGCTGCGATTTTTCCCCGCGTTGTCCTCCGGAGCAAAAATTCTCCTTACTGGGTGGATTGTGCGCGAACTCGGAGGGCGGCGTTACGCGCAGATTCTTGCCGCCACCGCGATGCTGCTCTGTCCCATTTACCTGACGATGGACAATTTTCTGTCCATGAACGCATTTGAACCCGTGATTTGGATGTTGTGCGTGGCGATTTCGCTGCGGATCATTCGGACGGGGAACGACCGCCTATGGCCCTTGTTTGGGCTCGTTGCGGGAATCGGAATCTTGAACAAGCACTCGATGCTTTTTTTCGGGCTGGCATTTTTTCTTTCCTTAGTCGTGACCCGCCAGCGCGTGTTGCTTCGCTCGCCGTGGATCTGGCTCGGCGCATTCATCGCGTTCCTGATTTTTCTCCCGAACTTGCTTTGGGAGGCGGGGAACCACTGGCCAACGATTGAAATTCTGCGGAACGTCGATCGCATAAAGAATGCGCATGTGACTTGGTTGGAATTCATCGCGCAGCAAGCTTTCCTTGTCCATCCCCTGGGCGCGCCGATTTGCATTGCCGGGTTGTGGTTTTACTTGCGCGGCCGGCAGGGCGAGACGTTCCGCTTTCTTGGCTGGACTTATTTTCTCCTGCTCGCCGAGTTCTTGATCTTCCGGGGCCGCATTTATTATCTGGCGCCAATTTATCCCATGCTGTTCGCGGCCGGCGCCGTCGCAGTGGAACCCTGGATAGGAAACGTCGGACGAAATTGGGTCAAGGCCGCGGTCCTTGCGCCGCTGGTTTTTGGAGGGCTCGTTGCTGCGCCCCTGGCTCTGCCGATTCTTCCGCTGGATGCTGCCGCGGCGTACGCGAATTTCTGGGATGTCGACCGCGTGCAGGTGGAAAAAACACCGAGTGGAAAATTGCCCCAGATGTACGCCGACATGATGGGCTGGCCGCAGCAGGCGGAAGTCGTCGCGGGCGTGTTTAAGTCACTCACGCCGGACGATCAATCGCGGGTTGCGATCCTCACGAAGAATTACGGGCAGGCGGGCGCGATCGATTATTTTGGGCCGTCCCTGGGTCTCCCTCACGCCATCAGTGGCCACAACAACTACTTCTTGTGGGGACCGCAGCAATATACCGGGGAAGTGGTCATCGCAGTGGGAATGTCGATCGAGGATTTGAAAGGGCTATTTGACCAGGTCGATCTCGCCGCAACAATCAACAATGAATACGCGATTCCTGAGGAAAATAATCTGCCTGTCTACATTTGCAGGAAGCCGAAAATGACGCTGCAGCGCGCCTGGCCCGGGCTGAAATTCTATGGGTAGGTTCAAGTATAACGGGCTTCAGCCTGACTAGTTTAGTCCTTCCGAACTTTTAAAAGCAGAAAGGCTGAAGGCCCCCCACTAAAAGCTAAGCAACGCCTAGGATTGTCACTAGCTCGCGCACGGAAGCCGCGGACTTGTCGAGCGCAGTTTTTTCTTCCACGGTAAGTTTGATCTCGATGATTTGTTCTATACCCCGCGCTCCGAGTTTCACCGGTACACCTACATACAACCCATTGATGCCGTACTCGCCTTCGAGATAAGCGGCGCACGGAAGAATTTTCTTCTTGTCCTTCAGAATCGACTCGACCATTTCGACGACGGCTGCGGACGGCGCGTAGTATGCCGAACCTGTCTTCAGGAGATTGACGATTTCAGCGCCGCCCTTGCGGGTGCGGTCCACGATGGCCGCGATGCGGTCCGGCGGGAGCAGGTCGGGCAGGGGAATGCCGGCGACAGTCGAGTAGCGCGGGAGCGGCACCATGTCGTCACCATGGCCGCCCAACACGAATGAATTTACATTCTCAATCGAGACGCCCAGTTCCATGGCCACGAAGGCGCTCATGCGGGCTGAATCGAGAACGCCCGCCATTCCCATGACGCGGTTCTTCGAGAAGCCGCTGATCTTGAACGCCGCCTGCACCATGGCGTCGAGCGGATTTGTCACGCAGATCAGGATCGCGTTTGGCGAATACTTCACGACCTGTTCCACGACAGCTTTGATGACATCGAAGTTCGCCTTCAAGAGATCATCGCGGCTCATCCCCGGCTTGCGGGGAAACCCGGCGGTGATGACAACGATATCGCTGTTGGCGGTTTCCTTGTAGTCCCCGGTGGCTGTCGAGATTCCCGTGACGCGCGCGTCCGAACCCGTGATCGAAGTGGATTCCACCATATCCAGCGCTTTGCCCGCGGGCGGGCCATCGAGAATATCGGTCAGCACCACGTCGGCCAGTTCCAGGTCTACTATGCGCTGCGCTGTCGTCGATCCCACAAACCCACCGCCAACAACCGTGACTTTCTTCCGCATGAGTGCGTTCTCCTGTATTGGTCAGAATGAAAGTGAAATTCGGCAGGAATGCCTGCCCAATGCAAGGGGCATCCGCCGCGGCGGACCATTCCCCCACAAAAATGCTGGCACTTCCACCGTTGCGATCCTTACTTTGCGACTGCCAGCGACTGCATGTTCTCAATAATGGCGGTCGCGAATTGCGAGGTGCCCAGCTTGGTCGCGCCCTCCATCATTCGCTCGAGGTCGTACGTTACGCGCTTTTGTCCGATGGTGCGCTCGATCCCCGTTTCGATCAATTTTCCCACTTCGCCCCAGCCCATGAATTCAAACATCATGACGCCGGAGAGCATCACCGAACTCGGGTTGATGACGTCCTTGTCGGCGTACTTGGGCGCGGTGCCGTGCGTAGCTTCAAAGCAGCCGTAGCCGTCGCCGATATTGGCGCCGGGCGCCATGCCGAGCCCGCCGACCTGAGCGGCGCAGGCGTCCGAAATGTAATCGCCGTTCAAATTGGGCGCGGCGATCACTTGATATTCGTCGGCCCGGGTGATGACCTGCTGGAAAATCGAATCGGCGATACGGTCGTTGATCAGGAGCTTCTGCTTCCATTTGCCCTGGCCGTGGGTGGCGTAAATTTTATCGAGCACCGATTTCACTTCGTCATACACGGATTTCCGGAAAGCCTCGGTGGCCTGTTCGAGTCCCGGTTCGACGAGCGCCGCATTTTGTTCGACTGTGATGTTGGGATCTTTGTCGCGGTTGCCGAGGATCCAGGTCTCACGTTCGGTGACGGTCTGAGCGCGGAATTCCTCCACTGCCAGTTCGTAGCCCCAGTCGCGGAACGCGCCTTCGGTAAATTTCTGTATGTTGCCCTTGTGCATGATGGTCACGACGCGCTTCTTGTTATCGAGCGCGTACTGAATGGCGCGGCGCATCAGCCGCTTCGTGCCAAAAGGGGAGATCGGCTTGATGGCCACGGCGGAATCGGCGCGAATCTGTTTTGGCCCACCGCCAAGCATGTCCTTGTTCAGGAATTCGAGGAGCTTCTTCACTTCCGGTGTCCCGGATCGCCACTCAATCCCGATATAAACATCTTCGGTGTTTTCGCGGTAAATGATCACATCCATCCGTTCGGGGTGCTTTACCGGAGAGGCGACACCTTGGAAATAGCGCACCGGACGGACGCACGCGTAGAGATCAAGAATCTGCCGCAGCGCAACGTTCAGCGAGCGAATCCCGCCGCCCACAGGAGTCGTCAGCGGTCCCTTGATCGAAATTCGGAAATCGCGCACTGCTTCAACCGTTTCGTTGGGCAGCCATTCCTTGAATTCATTGAACGCTTTCTCCCCGGCGAACACTTCAAACCATGCGATCTTCCGCTTGCCCCCGAACACCAGATCGACGGCAGCGTCAAATACGCGCTGGGAAGCTTTCCAGATGTCCCGACCCGTCCCGTCGCCCTCGATGAATGGAATAATGGGCCTGTCGGGAATGATAAACTTGCCTCCCACATACTGTATCGCCTGCCCGTCGGAAGGAATGGCCCTGCCGTTATACGATGGCTTCATGTCTATGTTCCTCTGTGGATTTTCATTGCATTGACGCGAATGGGAGAGAATAACACACCCGGCGGCTTGAGGACACATCGAGCGCAATCAATTTTCAGTTTCAAATTCAAAACGGGTCGGCTCTAATGTGAGATGAAATACGAAAACGCCCCCGACCGGCTGGTCGGGGGCGTTTTTGCATTAGGAAACGCAATCTTTCGGATTATCAGATATCGTAGTAGAGGTGGAACTCGTAAGGATGCGGACGCATCCGGACGGGATCGGCCTCCACTTTTTTCTTGTAGTTGATCCAGAGATCGATGAATTCCGCGGTGAACACGCCTCCCTCGAGTAGGAATTTGTGATCCTTGCTGAGTTCACCAAGCGCTTCTTCGAGCGAGCCGGGCATCGACGGAATCTTGGCTGCTTCTTCCGCGTCAAGTTCGAAGATGTCCTTGTCGAGCGGGCTGCCCGGATCGATCTTGTTTTTAATGCCGTCAAGGCCCGCCATCAACATGGCCGAGAAGGCGAGATACGGATTGCATGACGGGTCCGGAGGCCGGAACTCGAGCCGCTTGGCCTTCGGGCTTTCCGAGTACACCGGAATGCGGACAGCTGCTGAACGGTTGCGGCGCGAGTACGCGAGGTTCACCGGGGCTTCGTAGCCGGGCACGAGGCGCTTGTACGAGTTCGTGCCGGGGGCGATAAATGCGGCTAGCGCGCGGGCATGCTTGAGCAATCCGCCCGCGTACCAAAGCGCCAATTGCGAGAGTCCCGCGTAGCCATCTCCTGCAAACAGCGGTTTGCCGTCCTTCCAGAGCGATTGGTGCGTGTGCATGCCCGAGCCGTTGTCCGAGAAAATCGGCTTAGGCATGAAGGTCACGGTCTTGCCCGCCTTCGCCGCCGTGTTCTTGATTATGTATTTGTACTTCATCATGTTGTCGGCGGAATTCAGAAGCGTATTGAAGCGCAGATCGATCTCCGCTTGCCCGCCAGTTGCGACTTCATGGTGCTGGCACTCGACGTCCATGCCGATGGCGATCATGTTCAGGACCATCTGCGACCGCAGGTCCTGAAAGTGATCGGCGGGCGGAACGGGGAAGTAGCCCTCCTTGTAGCGGGTGCGATACCCGAGATTCTTGTAATCACCCTCATTCGCGCGCCCTGTGTTCCAGCGGCCCTCGTCGGAATCGATGAAATAAAAGGCGTGCTGCGGCGCCGAGTCAAATCGAATGCTGTCCAGGATGAAGAACTCCGCTTCTGCCCCGAAATATGCTGTGTCGGCAATTCCCGTGGATTTCAAATAGGCGTCGGCGCGCTTTACGAAGTGGCGCGGATCGCGGTGGTAGGGCTTTCGGGACGGCGGATCGGTTGCGTCGCCGATCATGACGAGCGTCGGAACGCTGAGAAAAGGGTCCATGAACGCAGTGTTCGGATCGGGAATCAGTAGCATGTCCGATTCATGAATCGAGGCCCATCCCCGAATCGAACTTGCATCAAATCCGAACCCGTCCTTGAAAGAGTCCTCCTCGAGTTCGCCGATGGGATAGCTGACGTGCTGCCAGAGACCGGGAACGTCAACGAAACGAAGATCGAGAATCTTCGCGCCATGCTTTTTCGCAAATTCCAGTACGCCTTTTGCGTCCATTCGCTCTCCTTAATGACGAAGTTGGTGGGTAATGATCCTCCAATGCGAGGAACATTGAATCGGAAGCGCGAATCTACCGGAAGGGCGGAAGTCTAGTCAAGTTTTCGAATGATGAAAATTTGGATTCCTGATATCTGAAATCTTTATGAATTATTTATGTCTCCAGGGAGCCAATCGGCGCCCTCGAAAATCGCATGCTAGCCCCTGCGAATGCAGGTTTTATGTGGTGCCGGCATCTCGCCTGGATTTTTGGAACGTGTGAAAAGCGGGAAGATCGCCGGCGGGGCGCCGGCGCCACAACAGCATCGTCGTTCAATCATGAGGCGCCAACAAACCGAATTTCTGCGGAGCCGTTAAGGCTAGTCGTAGTATTCCTGGCCTAGGTGAGTGATCAGGTCCTCTCCCATCATCCAGCGCAATGTGTTCTTCAACTTCATGGACTGGATAAAGAGGTCGTGCTCGGGATACAACTCCGGCGCGCACATCGGTGATTTGAAATAGAAGCTGAGCCATTCCTGAATACCGCGCATTCCGGCGCGCTTGGCGAGGTCGAGGAGGAGAATCAGATCGAGCACAATCGGCGCAGCCAGGATCGAGTCGCGGCAGAGGAAATCGACCTTGATCTGCATCGGATAGCCCAGCCAGCCGAAAATGTCGATGTTGTCCCATCCCTCTTTGTTATCGCCGCGCGGTGGATAGTAAACGATGCGGATCTTGTGATGAATCTTGCCGTACAAATCCGGATACAACTTCGGCTGAAGAATGTATTCGAGAACACCGAGCTTTGATTCTTCCTTGGTCTTGAAAGACTCGGGATCGTCCAGCACTTCGCCGTCGCGATTTCCGAGAATGTTCGTCGAGAACCAGCCGTTCATCCCCAGGAGGCGCGCTTTGAAGCCGGGGGCGAGAATTGTCTTCATCAAGGTTTGGCCGGTCTTGAAATCCTTGCCGCAGATGGGAACTCCATGTTGCTTGGCGAGTGCGACGATCGCGGGGATGTCCACCGTCAAGTTGGGAGCGCCGTTGGCAAACGGAACGCCGCTGGTAATCGCGGCCCAGGCGTAGAGCATGGACGGCGCGATCGCCGGATGATTCTCCTTCATCGCGGCCACGAATGATTCGGGCGTCTCGTGGACGGCGTGCGGCTTGAGGAAAATTTCCGTGGAGCCGCACCAGATCACGACGGTCCGCGAGACTTTGTTTTTCTTCTGGAATTTCTGAATGTCGTCGCGGATTTGCAGCGCCAGCTCGTATTTGTTGCGGCCTTTCTTTACGTGCGTGCCGGAGAGTTTCTTGACGTAGTTCTGGTCAAACGCAGCTTTCATAGGGCGGATCTTGCTCAAAAACTTTTTCACTTCGGCCAGGTGTTCCGGGCCGAGGACCGCGGCGTTCTTTGCAGCTTCATACGCGCTGTCCGGAAAAATGTCCCAGCCGCCAAATACGATGTCCTCGAGGGTCGCGAGCGGTACGAAATCCTTGATCGCCGGGGCG
>Ga0182024_10022870_pt1 | contig 11236 bp, 13 predicted proteins | sample P32metaG_FD_120480 | JGI IMG/M metagenome (GOLD analysis project Ga0182024, IMG submission 120480) | Permafrost microbial communities from Stordalen Mire, Sweden - P3-2 metaG (Illumina Assembly) | ecosystem: Environmental > Terrestrial > Soil > Wetlands > Permafrost | place: Sweden: Stordalen... | reverse complement strand
CTACGCCAACCGCCGCCGCGCCGAACGCCGTGCGGCGCGTGATCGCATGGTGCGACATTGCATCCTCCCGTTTTCTTTGCGCACATCATAGCGGCAATGCCGCCATGTTAGCGACTCCTCCGCCTCGGCCCGCTTAATCCTTATTCATTGCCGAGCTTGAACAGCCGCCGCGCATTGGCGCGGCCGATCTTGATCCGATCGTTCTCGCTGATTGGGCACGCATCGAACCATTGCGCGGCGTGATCGATATTTTCGAACGGCCAGTCGGTCGAGAACATGATCCGGTCGGCGCCGACTTCGAGCATGGTATTGAGCAGTGCCGGCGTATGGAAGTTGCCCGAAGTCGTGACATGGAAATTGTTGCGGAAATATTCGCGCATCGGTTTTTTTGCCGGATAATTATGCCGATTTGGAATCCAAGCATTGGCATTGTCGACGCGCCACAGCGCGAACGGCAGGTTCTCGCCCATATGGCCGAGAATGATCTGAATATTGGGATGCGCGTCGAACAGGCCTGAGCCCATAAGCCGCAACGCGTGCACCGCCGTCTCCTGCCCGAACGCCCAGACCGGGCCCATGAGCCAGGGGTGGCCGTCATAGATTTTGGCGTCGCGCGGCAGCGGATTGCGCGGGTGCAGATAAAACGGCACGTCGAGCCGTTCGACCGTCGCCCAGAACGGCCGGTATTGCGGCATGTCGTAGTAGGCAACGGTGTCGGCGTCGCCGATCTGCGAAAAGCCGTTCACCAGCGCGCCGCGAAAGCCCAATTCCTTCACGCAGCGTTCGAGCTCGCCCGCCGCGCCCTCGGGGTCCTGCATCGCCAGCGCCGCGAGGCCTTGAAAGCGGTCCGGGCGTTTGCGCACCTCGCCGGCGAGATAGTCGTTCGCCTTGCGCGCGATTTCTTGCGCGCGTGGCTTTTCGGGAATGGCCTGCACGGCGGGCGCGTTGAGCGAGAGCAGCATCATCTCGATACCCTGCTCGTCCATCTCGCGCAGCCGCCGCTCCTGGATATCCATCACGCGGCTTTTCACTTCGGCCCAGACGCGATCGGGAAAGTAGCCGCGGGAATCGCCGAGTGTTTCCGGAATGGCGAAATGTTCCTCGAGTGCGATCTTGCCCTGCATGGTCTCTCCCCGGCTGTTCCGCGGCCGTCGCCGTACGTCGATTAATCTTAACACGGCCCGCGTGGCGCGCCTGCCTCCCGGCGAAGCGCGTTCCAACTCCGCTGGCACGGTTCTCGCGAAGAGTGCGGCGTGATCTCTCGCGCTGTCCCATTCCGGAGCAGCGCCGAGATGTGTTCGCCAAAAAGCGACAACCGGGCGCCCGCGTCGATGAATCTCAATCCCAGTTACACGCTGGCATCTTCGCCGCAGACCGGCCGGGTCCTGCGCGGCTGGGCATCGCTGTCGCGCGGCACGTTTTCCACCGCGATCTTCCTCATCGACGTCGCCTGGATCGTCGCGATGTCGTGCATCACCGGCATCGCGTATTACTTCATCGCCTACGGCGACATCGACGGCATGGTTCCCTGCGTCCAGGTCGGCGTGGTGGCGGCGAGCATTTTCGCCATTTCGAACATTTTCCGCGGCGAATACCGGCTGCCGAACTTCTTCGCCTTCAAGCCGCATGCGCGGCGGACCATACAATTGTGGAACGTGACCACGATTTGTCTGCTCATGCTCGGCTTCCTGGCGCAGGTCAGCGTCGACTATTCGCGCGGCTGGATCGTGCTGTTCTATTTCACGACGCTTGCCGGGCTGATCGTGCTGCGCTTTCTCATCGTGCGCGTCACCGCGCTGGCGCGCGCCGCCGGGCTGATTTCCGCGCAGCGGATTTTCCTGATCGGAACCGGGGCGAATATCGGCGGCTTTGTCCATCACTACGAACCGTGGACGCTCGGCCTCAACGTGGTCGGATGCCGCTTTTTGACGCCGATCGCAGGCAACGCCTCGGCACAAGAGCGCAACGCGGCGCTCGATCACGACCTCACCGAGGCGGTCGCCAGCGTGCGCAGTCTCGAACCCGACGCGATCTACCTGCTGATGCCGTGGTCGGCGACCGAGACCATCGATCGCTGCGCCGAAACTTTCCTGGCGCTTCCGGTCGAGATCCATCTCGGACCGGAGCGGATCCTGCACAAATTCGACGAAGTCGAGCTGGCCAAGGTCGGCCCGCTGGCGAGCCTGCAACTGACGCGTCTGCCGCTATCGCGCACCGAGATCGTGCAGAAGCGCTTCTTCGATCTCATCTTCGCGGCGGCCGCGCTCATCGCGCTGACGCCGCTCATCATCGCTGTCGCCGTGCTGGTCAAGCTGGACAGCCCGGGTCCGATCTTCTTCGTGCAGCGCCGTTATGGGTTCAATCAGCAGCCGTTTCGCATCATCAAATTTCGCACCATGCGCGCGCTCGAAGACGGCACTTTCATCCCGCAGGCCACGCGCGACGATCCGCGCCTGACCAAGCTCGGGCGCTGGCTGCGGCGCTGGAACATCGACGAAATCCCGCAGTTCTTCAACGTGCTGACGGGTGATATGTCGGTCGTCGGCCCGCGCCCGCACGCCCTGTCGCACGATCACGATTACGAGCGCCGTATTTCGCTTTATGCGCGCCGCCACAACGTCAAGCCGGGTCTTACCGGCTGGGCGCAGATCAACGGTTATCGCGGTGAAATCGACAGCGAGGATAAAATCCGCAAGCGCGTCGAGCACGATCTCTTCTACATCGACAATTGGTCGCTTTGGCTCGACATGAAGATCATCGCGCGCACGGTGCTGTCGCCCGAAGCCTATCGCAACGCTTATTGAGTTGATGCGCCGCCGCGATTCCCGCCTGTGCGGGAATGCGCGGGCAATCCGATCAGCCAACGAATGAAGCGATGGCGGCGACCGCGCCGGCGGTCACAAGCGCGGTCGACAGCCACAGCACGCCGATGAGAAGCCACAACGGCTGGGCCTTGGGCATGATTTGCGATGGCGGCCTGGTCCAGGATCGCAGCGCCGGCTGGGCTTTGCGCAACACCGCGGCGGCATTTTCGATTTCGGCGATTTCGCGCGCGAGCTGATCCCGCTCCGCCTGCGTCAGCGACTTCTTCTCGTTCTCCTGCGCGATACTGCGCCGCGCCGATTCGAGGCCGCGAAGATCGATCAAGATGGCGTGGTCGCGGGAATCGCCTGTCGGGACGGAGCCGAGAGAATGCTCGGACATGCGCGCACCTGTTTGTCGTCTCCTTAAATTCCTAATCGACAAGCCCCGGCCGCGCGATGTCGTTCACGGGCTAACCTTAATAGGGCCGTTAACTCTGCTATCTAGCGCTGCGGCGGCAGCGCCCGGCGGTTGAACCGGCAGCCGCTCGCGGCCGTCGTATATTGCGGCTATTCTCTTGATTGCGGCCGTAAAGCAGGCTTTGCCACCAAGTCACGCCAAAGGAGCTTCGCCATGTCCACCTCGACCATGATCGTCCTTGCCGTGATCGGCGTCGTCATCGTGTGGGCGGTCTCGGTCTACAACGGCCTCATTTCCATGCGGCAACGGGTCAACCAGGCCTTTGCCGACGTGGATGTGCAGCTTAAGCAGCGGCATGACCTGGTCCCCAATCTGGTGGAGACGGTGAAGGGCTACGCGGCGCATGAGCGCGGCACCCTCGAGGACGTCGTCAAGGCGCGCAATGCGGCGATAACCGCGCAAGGGCCGGAGCAGCAAGCGGCGGCCGAAAACATGCTCAGCGGCGCGCTGCGGCAGCTCTTCGCGCTCTCGGAGCGATATCCCGACCTCAAAGCCAGCGCCAATTTCCAGCAATTGCAGGCGGCGCTTTCCGATCTCGAGAACAAGATCGCGGCGGCGCGGCGCTTCTTCAACAATGCGGTGCAGGAATATAACAGCGGCATCCAGCGCTTCCCCGCCGCTTTGTTTGCCGCCTCGTTCGGTTTCGCGCCGAAGACTTTCTTCGATCTCGGCGATGAACGCGCGACCGTCGGCGAAGCGCCGCCCGTAAAGTTCTGACCGCGAGGAATGCGGTAACCCGCGATGGCCGCTTATGGGCTCTATAGCCATATCCAGTCGAACCGTCGCCGTTCGATAATCCTGCTCGCCGGTCTGTTCTTTCTCGTCTACGTGCTGGTCTATGCCGGCGCGCTGGTGGCGGCCGGCCTATCGGTCGACGCCGACGTCCCCACTTTGATGCAGATCGCCTGGATCGATCTCCTCAAAGCGGCGCCGTTCGCGACCGTCGGCACGGCGCTCTGGATCGTCATCGCCTATTTTTTTCATCAGAGCATGATCGACGCGATCACCGGCGGGCGGGAAGTGCAGCGCACCGACGAACCGCGGCTCTACAACATCCTGGAGAATCTCTGCATCTCGCGCGGCATCCCCACGCCCAAGCTCAAGGTGATGGAGAGCGATGCGCTCAATGCCTTCGCCACCGGCATGAACGCCAAGCAATATTCGATCACCGTCACGTCTGGGCTGCTCAAGCGTCTCGACGATGCCGAGATCGAGTCGGTGCTCGGCCACGAGCTCACGCACATCCGTAACGGCGACGTCCGCATGATGGTCATCGCCGTTATTATCGCCGGCGTCGTTTCTTTTTTCGCGGAGCTGGTCTTCCGGCTGTGGTTTTACAACGGCATCAGCTTTCGCGGCGGGCGATCCGACGGGCGCCGCGGCGGCGCCGGTGTGGCGATCCTGATCGCGATCGGGCTTCTCGTCGTGGCCTATGTGTTGTCGTTCGTCATTCGTCTTGCACTGTCGCGCTCGCGCGAATTTCTCGCCGATGCCGGCTCGGTCGAACTCACCAAAAATCCCGATGCCATGATTTCGGCGCTACGCAAGATCGAGAATCGCGGCGAATTGCCGGGCTCGACCTCCGCCGTGATGGAAATGTGCATCGACAATCCGCGCGAAGGTTTTGGCGAATTGTTCGATACGCATCCGACCGTCGACAGCCGCGTCGCGGCTTTGATCAAATTCGCCGGCGGCCACGATCCCGGTCCGCTCGCATTGCCGCCGCAAGCGAGCGATACCGGCGATCGCGCCAATGAAACCGCGCCCGGCGGTCCGTGGGGACCGGCCGAAGGCGATCCAAATGCGGCGCCGGCCGGTGCCGAACCCGGACCATGGTCCGAACCGTCCAGGCCGTCGCCGGATCCAGCGCCCGGAGCGCCATCCGGACCATCGTCCGGTCCTTGGGGGCCCCCTCGCGGCAACTAGCGAAATCGCCGCCACAATTAACCATAACGAGTTACAAATGCCCGCCAAACCGCGTTCGGCGCCGTGCGGGGGTTAAGGAAGGCTTCCAAACCGACCTGGGGCTGTGTAGAACCGAGCTCTTGAGTTTTGCGTAGCGTCAGGGCGTCAGTGAGGGTTCGATCATGGCCAAGCCAGCATTAATTCTGGTCGGTGCGGACAAGGGAGGCGTTGGCAAGACCACCATCGCCCGCACATTGCTCGACTATTTCACGGCACATCATGTACCGACGCGGGCCTTCGATTCCGAATCTCCCAAAGGCACGCTGAAGCGCTTTCATCCCGACGTGGCCGACATCGTCGACGCCACCGCGGTGCCCGACCAGATGCGGATCATCGACACGCTGTCGAGCACCGACTCCGTGACTGTCGTCGACGTGCGCGCCGGCTTGTTGTCGCCGACGCTGCGCGCATTGCGCGATATCGGCTTCCTCGACGCAGTGAAAAAGGGACAGATCACCTTCGTCGTCTTCCATATTCTCGGCTCGTCCATCGCTTCGTTGAACGAGATCGAGGAGACCGCGCCGTTCACGACCGACGCCAAATATTTCCTGGTCAAGAACTTCATCAACAATACCAGCTTCTTCGAATGGGATCAGGCCACCCATGCCTCGTATTTCAAGCGGCTCAAGGACGCCCAGGTGCTCACCATTCCGAAGCTCAACGAGATGGCCTACGAGCAGGTGGAGCTCGCCTCGGTTCCGTTCCTGACCTTCGTCGCCAACAAAAACCCGAAGGGCGAGACCGCCAATTATTCATTTGTGTTGCGTGGATACGTGCGTCATTGGCTCGGCAATGTGTGGGCCGAGTACGATCGCGTCAAACTTCTCGACACCTTTGAGGCTACCAGTAACTCGTCGGCCGGTTCACGCGCGCAGGTCGGCAACCGGACGTAATCACGCTGCGAGCGTCCTTAGCCGCGCGGGGCTTTCCCGCACGACACGACTTCAATCGGACTGGACCGATCGCGGGGATGCCGCAGCAGACGCCGCTCTACATCATCGCGTCACAGCACCCCCGCGTGGGCAAGACGCTGATTGCCCGGCTTTTGATCGAATTCTTCCGCGTCGGCGGCCGGCCGGTCGTAGGCTACGATCTCGATCCGCGCGAGCCGACGCTCGCTCCCTACTTTCCCGACATCGTGTGGACCGTCGATATCGCCGACACGCGCGGTCAGATGGCGCTGTTCGACCGCTTGATCGCGGATAGTTGGCGAACCACGGTCATCGATCTCGGCTACAGCCTGTTCGAGCAGTTCTTCACGGTGATGGCGGAGATCGGCTTCGAGCATGAGGCGCAGCAGCGCTCGATCGAGCCGATCGTGCTGTTCGTCACCGACTCAGCGCCGACGACCGCGCGCACCTATGCCGACTTGCGGCGTCGCTTGCCGCAAACCAATTTCGTACCCGTACACAACGAAGCGACGTCGTTCATGTTCATTGGGCAGGATTTTCCGCCGACACGCCCCGAATGCGGCGTGATCCGCATCCCGCGGCTGTCGCCGATCGTGCGCGGCGTCATCGACCGGCCGGGATTTTCGTTCGGCGCCTATATGGCGAGCCAGCCGGGCGGCCCGACCGAAGTCCATACCTGGATCAGCACCATTTTCGCCGGCTTTCGCGACCTCGAGCTGCGGCTGCTGATGGGTCAGCTGCAGGCTTCGCTCGGCGCTTCCTCGGCGGAACCGACGCGGCCGGCGCAATAAGCGCGCGTTCGTTGACGGCTGCGTCTAATGCCCTTCGAAGCTCACCAGCGTGCGCACCGGCACGCCGAGCTTCTTGATCTTCTCGGCGCCGCCGAGGTCCGGCAGATCGATGATGAAGCAGGCGGCGAGCACATTGGCGCCGATCTGCTTGAGGAGCTTGACGGCGGCTTCCGCGGTGCCCCCGGTGGCGATGAGATCGTCGACCAGGATGACCCGTTCGCCTTTTTCCACCGCGTCCTCGTGCATTTCCATTTCGTCGATGCCGTATTCGAGCGAATAGCCGATGCTGACGCGCTTGTACGGCAGCTTGCCCTTCTTGCGGATCGGGACGAATCCGGCCGAGACCTGATGCGCCACGGCGCCGCCGAGAATGAAGCCGCGCGCCTCGATGCCGGCGACCTTGTCGATCTTGCCGCCGGCCCAGGGCTGCACCAGCTCGTCGACGGCGCGCCGGAATGCCCGCGCGTCTCCGAGCAGGGTCGTGATGTCGCGAAACATGATGCCCGGCTTGGGATAATCCGGGATCGAGCGGATCGCGGCCTTGAGGTCGTTCTCGAACGCGGCGCTGGTCATTGGCAGAGGTCCCATTTCATCTGCCCGATCGCGTCCAACAGCATGTCCAAATTTTGCGGGAGCGGCGGGAAACTCTCGGCCGCTCACTCTGGCGAACCGGGACGGTCGAAGCAACCGGGAGAACCTTTTCACCGCCCGACCCCTCATTGTCGGGCAGGCCCAAAGGCAAAAAAACGGCCTTGACCCCACCCCCACCCCGCCCATATATTGCCGTAAAATTAGGCCCTACAGGGAGCAACCCCATGGCATTCGTGGAGATTCGAGACGACACGATCTGGGCAACCCACATCGAAGGCGGGAAAGTCCTGAAGGATCGCATCCAGTCGCTATCACCTGGCGAAGTCATCGAGCTTGAAGTCGACGGCGTAGTCGGCAGTTGGGAGAAGACCCGTATTGGCAAGGACGGCCGACCGCAACAATCCATCAAGCCGATCGGCAACATGAAAACAGTCTGGAAGAGATTTCAATCGCGTCGTCGCGAACGTGTCGAAATCCGCGAGGTGCGGACGGCCGACGCTTATTTGATGGCCTTGAGCGACACGATGACGGAATGGAACTCCCCCGAGGACGAAGAGGCGTTTCGTGATCTGTGATTTTGGCGACGTGGTCGTTGTCCCGTTTCCTTTCGTCGACTTCGCCGCCACAAAACGCCGACCCTCATTAGTTCTCTCCCACACAAGCTTTAACGGTACACACGGCCATTCCATCTGCGCGATGATTACTACCGCTATTCGGTCAAAATGGCCGAGCGACGTCGCGATCAAGGATCTGAAACTCGCCGGTCTCAATCGTCCGTGCGTCGTCAGATGGAAGCTGTTCACGCTTCCGAATGATTTCATCCTCAGGCGCACAGGCAAACTTGCCTCTCACGACCGAGACCAAGTCATTTCGGTCGCCCGCAACATTCTGGCTTGAATGAACTCAGCGCCGATATTCGACCGGCGCCAGCGGCTTCTATTATTCCGGATCGTGCAGGACGGCGTGCCAAACCCGTTTCTTCGTGAAGTACAGAAGCCCGGTGAACACGATCAGGAAGATCATGACCTGGAAGCCGAGCTGCTTGCGCGCATTGAGCGTCGGTTCCGCGGCCCACATCAGGAAGGCGGCGACGTCGCGGCCGTATTGATCCACGGTCGCCGGCGTGCCGTCGGTATATTCGACTTGGCCGTCGCTCAGCGGCTTGGGCATGGCGATGGCATTGCCGGGAAAATATATGTTGTATTGCGTGCCCGCCGCCAGCGTCGTGCCGGCGGGCGGATTGGCATAGCCGTTGAGAATGGCGTGGATGTAATCGGGGCCGTCTTCCTGGTACATCCGGAATGCATCGACGATGAACCAGGGGAAACCGGCCTCGTAGCTGCGCGCCTTGGCGAGTACCGACATATCCGGCGGCAGACCGCCGCCGAGCGCGGCGCGCGCGGCGTTATCGTTCGGGAACGGCGGCGGGAACGTGTCGGCGACGCGGCCGGGGCGTTGAAACATTTGACCCTGATCGTTCGGGCCATCGGTGATCTGGTAGCCGGCCGCGATCGTCGCCGCCTGCGCCTCGCTGAAGCTGGGACCGCCCGGATCGGCAAGATTGCGGAACGCGATGAGTTTCAGGCTGTGACAGGTCGAACAGACTTCCTTGTAGATTTTGAACCCGCGCTGGAGTTGCGCCTGGTCGTAGGTGCCGAACGGCCCTGCGAACGACCAGTGTTGCCGCGGCGGGGCGGCTGGTTCCGCTTCCTGCGCCAAACCCGGCCGTAGCCCAAGACCCGACAGCGATGCGGCGAGCGTGACGGCGACGATGAAGCTGCGAGGAGAATTCGTTTTCCGATTCATTGCGCGATTCATGGCCCGCCCCTAACCTCTGGCGCCGGACGGGGGCGGCGCCGACGCGCCGGCCGCAACGCCGTGGCGCAGCACCGATTCGGAAATCGAATTCGGCAGCGGCTTGGTTTTTTCGAACAAGCCGAGCAGCGGCAGGATGATGAAGAAGTAGGCGAAATAGTAGGCGGTGAGAATTCGCGCCGCGATCACATAGCCGCCCTCGGGCGGCTGCGAGCCGAGGTAACCGAGCCCGATCACCGCCGCGAAGAAGATCAGCAGGAACTGCCGATAGAGCGGCCGGTAATTCGCCGAACGCACCCGCGACGTATCGAGCCAGGGCAGGAATGCCAGCACGACGATCGCGGCGCCGAGCGCGGTCACGCCGAGGAGCTTGTTCGGGATCGCGCGAAGAATGGCGTAGAACGGCAGATAATACCATTCCGGCACGATGTGGGTGGGCGTCTGGCCCGGATTGGCCATGATGTAATTGTCGGAATGGCCGAGATAGTTCGGGATGTAGAACACGAACCAGGCGAAGACGATGCAGAACAGGCCGACAAAGAACGCATCCTTGACCGTGGCATAGGGCGTGAAGGCGACGGTGTCTTTTTCGGTCTTCGGATCGACGCCGGTCGGATTGTTCTGCCCGACCATGTGCAGCGCCCAGATATGCAGCACGACCACGCCGGCGATGACGAACGGCAACAGGTAATGCAGCGAGTAGAAGCGATTGAGCGTCGGATTGCCGACGGCGAAGCCGCCCCACAACCAGGTGACGATCGGATCGCCGACGCCCGGAATTGCCGAGAACAGATTGGTGATGACGGTTGCCGCCCAAAAACTCATCTGGCCCCACGGCAGCACGTAACCCATGAAGCCGGTCGCCACCATGAGCAGGAACAGGATGACGCCGAGGATCCACAGCACTTCGCGCGGCTCCTTGTAGGAGCCGTAATACATGCCGCGCGCCATGTGGACATAGACTGCGAGGAAGAAGAACGACGCGCCGTTGGCGTGCAGGTAGCGCAGCAGCCAGCCGTAATTGACGTCGCGCATGATGCCTTCGACCGAATTGAAGGCGTAGTCGACATGCGGCGTGTAATGCATCGCCAGCACGATGCCGGTGACGATCTGCACGCCGAGCATGAAGGAGAGAATGCCGCCGAACGTCCACCAGTAGTTCAGGTTGCGCGGCGTCGGATAGGCGATGAAGGATGAATAAACGAGGCTCGCGATCGGCAGCCGCCGCTCCATCCATTGCATGAACGGGCTCTGCGGCTGGTAGGTCGAATGTCCGCTCATCGTCGAACCTTATGCCTGGCTGGTCTTGTCTTCGCCGATCCGGATCTTGGTATCGGAGATGAACTGATAGGGCGGCAGATAGAGATTGAGCGGCGCCGGCCCTTGCCGGATGCGGCCCGCGGAATCGTACTGCGAGCCGTGGCACGGGCAGAACCAGCCGTCGTAATTGCCCTGATGCGGCAGCGGAATGCAGCCGAGATGCGTGCAAATTCCTATGACGACCAGCCATTGCTCATGGCCGGATTTTATGCGCGCGGAATCGGGAGCGGGATCGCGCAGCGATTGCCAGTCCACGTCCTGGGCAAGCTTGATGTCGTTCGCGGTGCGATTGAAAATGAAGATCGGCTTGCTGCGCCAGAACACCTTGATGATCTGACCCGACTGGATCGGCGACAGGTCGACGTCGACGGGAGCGCCGGCGGCGATGGTGGAGGCATCGGGGTTCATTTGCCCGATCAGCGGCACCAGCGTCGCGGCCGCGCTGACGGCACCGACGGTTGCAGTGGCAATGTAAAGGAAATCGCGGCGCGTGGGCTCCGCCGATGAGATTGCTGTCACAGTCTCGATCCTCTTCCGTCTTGCCGGTCATCCGTCCGCGCT
>Ga0182024_10022869_pt1 | contig 11236 bp, 9 predicted proteins | sample P32metaG_FD_120480 | JGI IMG/M metagenome (GOLD analysis project Ga0182024, IMG submission 120480) | Permafrost microbial communities from Stordalen Mire, Sweden - P3-2 metaG (Illumina Assembly) | ecosystem: Environmental > Terrestrial > Soil > Wetlands > Permafrost | place: Sweden: Stordalen... | reverse complement strand
GCGTTATGGACTCGAAGCCTCGGAAAAAATCAGCGGTAAGGTGCATGTCGCCAAACAGGCGCTGATCTCCGCGGTGACTGCGGTGGTGAAGCGTAAGCGGCTGAAAAAACTTGGGTTCGAATCCTCCTGGATGCGCTTTAATGAGTATTCGAAACTCAAAGACGACCTGCCTTTAGGGTTCTCGCTTCACGCCGTCGGACCGGTTCTCGAAGAACAGCGGATGGTCAAATCGGCGGCCGAAATCGGGCAAATTCGCAGAAGCGTCGAATTGAACTCAGAAGCGTATTTTAAGACCTTAAAACGCATTAAACCGCGCGTAAAGGAGCAAGATGTCGCTGCCGAGCTCGATTTTCAGATGCGCATGCTCGGCGCGGAGCAGCCCGCGTTTGAAACCATCGTCGCGACCGGCAGCCGGACCGCTCTTCCTCATGCCCGGCCGACCGGGCGTCGGCTGGAGGAAAATGAACTATTATTAATTGACATGGGCGCGACCGTGGATGGCTATGCCAGCGATATGACCCGGGTAGCTTACGCGGGGGCTCCGCCGCGGCGTATTCGGGATCTGTACCGAGCGGTGCTAGAGGCGCAACTGGCGGCAATCAATGCGGTTCGGGCGGGAGCGACGGCCAGTAAAGTAGACGCGGCCGCGCGCGGCGTATTGAAACAGCATAAACTCGACCGGGAATTTCTGCACTCGACCGGACACGGGCTGGGGCTCGAAATTCATGAACCGCCGAGAATCGGCAAACGGGACAAAACAAAGCTGGAAGCGGGCATGGTAATCACCATCGAGCCGGGCGCTTACCTGGCGGGCCTGGGTGGAATCCGGATCGAAGATACGGTGCTGGTGACGGAGAACGGCTGCGAAGTGCTGACGCCGACGTCCAAAGAGTTCGTCAACATCTAATAAATGACCATCGAAGAGATTAAAGAGCTGCTGCGAATTTTCACGGAAAGCGGCATCGCGGAACTGGAGCTGCAGCGGGGCGACAATCGTTTGCGGCTGAAGCGCGCGGGAGTGATGAGCCAGGAAATTATTGTCCCAGCCCCGATGCCGGTGGTCACCGCCAGCGCACCCGCGCCTGCCGCACCGCCGGCGCTATCCGCGGCGTCGCCGGCTTATCAAGCGCCGTCGACGAATGTGACTCCGAAGGCGCACGAATCGGATTCCGGACACGTGCTGGTGAAATCGCCGATTGTGGGCACGTATTACGAATCGCCCGCGCCGGGCGCGGCATCGTTTGTTCGGGTGGGAGATTCGGTAGAGCCGGGTCAAGTGCTGTGCATCATCGAATCGATGAAGCTGATGAATGAGATCGAGTCCGAAGTGGCCGGTGTGGTCGCCGCAAAACTGGTCGAGAACGGGCGTCCGGTGGAATACGGAGAGGCGCTGTTTGCCATCCGCCCGCGATGATGGCCGGCGGGGTTTGCGGAGTGAGCGGTCGCAGAGAGCGTGCTGCGCGTGCTGCACTTGCGTCGAGGCCTCGCCGTGTCGACACGAGTGTCGACACGGCACGCACGAGTGCGTGCGCCACAAGGGTGCCGGCGGCCCGTAAATTTAATCAGAATGTTTGAAAAAATTCTAATCGCCAATCGCGGCGAGATCGCACTGCGGGTGATTTGCGCCTGCAAGGAAATGGGCATCAAGACGGTGGCGGTTTATTCGGAAGCCGACCGCCATAGCCTGCATACCCGCTTCGCCGACGAGGCCATCTGCATCGGCCCGGCCAAGAGCGCGAGAAGCTACCTGGATATCCCGTCAGTGATCAGCGCGGCGGAGATCACCAATGCGGATGCGGTGCATCCGGGCTACGGATTCCTTTCGGAAAACGCCGACTTCGCGGAAGTTTGCGAGACCAGCGGCCTGACGTTCATCGGACCGAAGCCGGATGTGATCCGGCGGATGGGTCTCAAACAAGTGGCGCGATCCTGCATGGAGGAAGCGGGCGTCCCGATTTTGCCGGGATCGAAGGGCATTCTGAAAAGCGTCGAAGAGGCGCTCGAAACCGCCGCGGGAATCGGCTATCCGGTGATGCTCAAAGCCTCGGCTGGCGGGGGCGGGCGGGGGATGCGGGTGGTCCGCACGGCCGAGGATCTGCCGCATCTGCTGGCCCAGGCGCAGGCGGAAGCGTCGGCGGCATTTTCCTGCGGCGATATGTACATGGAAAAGCTGGTGGAGAATCCGCGTCATATCGAATTTCAGATTCTGGGCGATCACCACGGCCATGTGGAGGTGCTGGGCGAGCGCGAATGCTCCATCCAGCGGCGGCATCAGAAGCTGATCGAAGAAGCGCCCTCGACGGCGGTGACGGCGGAACTGCGGACGCGAATTTCGGAGGGGCTGCGGGTGGCGCTGCGAGATATCGGCTATACCAACGCGGGCACGGTCGAATTTCTGATGGATGCGGATAAGAATCTGTTCTTCATCGAAGTGAACGCGCGGATTCAGGTGGAACATCCGGTGACGGAGATGGTGACCGGCGTCGACCTGGTGAAGGCGCAGATCCGGATCGCGGCGGGCGAGCGGCTGGCGGATATTCTGGGCGGACCGGTGGAGCTGCGCGGGCACGCCATCGAGTGCCGCATCAACGCCGAACATCCGGAGACGTTCACGCCATCTCCGGGACGGATCACCGGTCTGAATCTGCCGGGCGGCGCGGGGATACGCGTGGACACCGCGGCTTACCAGGACGGAGTGATTCCGCCCTATTACGATTCGCTGGTGGCGAAACTGATCGCTTACGGGCACGACCGCGGGGAAGCGATTGCGCGAATGAACCGCGCGCTCGAGATGTTCGTGGTGGAAGGGATCTACACGTCCATTCCCTTGCACGAAAAAATTCTGGCGCATCCCGATTTTATCGCCGGCAAGATCGACACCGGGTTTCTGGCGCGGATGGGATTTACGGTCGACAAGAAGTAACGGCGTATTCGTGTGGAAAAGGCGGCGACCCGGTCGCTGGCGCTCGCGGCTCGGTGCGACCATGCTGGACAAATTACCGCTCGGACTCTGTATGCGAGAATAGAAAGGTTTTTGGCGGCAACTGAGGCCTCGAATCGGCTCGCTGCGCGCGTGGTCGCGATCAGATGCGCACTTCTCCATCAGACAGCGAACGGCTCCGCGAAGCTATCGATCATTCCGATCGCCGGGGCGTGCACTTTTTTGCGTTGAAAAACGGCGCGGGTTCGAATCGGCGACTCACGTTTGGAGTTTCGATTCCCGCCATCGGCGAAGCCTACCGGTCGATTGCCGTGGCGCTGGTTTGCGCGAGCGCGTTGATCCCCTCACTTCTGTGGGCGGTGCGGGACCGAAGGGTATGGCCATGGGACCAGGCCTGGTATGGCGCGGTTTCCACGGACCTCTGGTTCGCAATCTCCCAGGCGCGCCGATGGTGGCTTCCTTTTATGATTGACAGCCTGGACATAAAGCCTCCGGGCATTACCTGGGTAGGTCAATTTTTCGTTCCCCTCCGAGGAGCCTTCGGGTCGATTGAGGCGGCCCTGCTGTTCAGCGTTCTGCTCACGCAATTGATCGTGCTGATACTGGTTTATCGGATCGCCGTGCGCGTGGGTGAAGGTTCCCGAGCGATCGGGTTGATTGCGGTCGCGGCGGCGGCCGGCGGACAGATATTCGTCGGGTTGTCGCACCAATACATGGTGGAGCCGCTGCAATGCCTGGCGGTGGCGTGGACCATCCTCATCGCCTTGCGCTGTGACGAGTGGCCTCGCGCCCGGACTCTGATTCATCTTGCAGCGGCGTCTTTGCTAGGGATGCTAGCGAAGGCAAGCACGCCGCTCTATGTTCTGGTTCCGGCGGTTTTCATCCTATTCAAACTGGTTCGCGGCCGGCAGCCGTGGGACTTGAGGGCGGAGTGGCAGCGGACCACCTCGAGGCTGCTGGTGATCGCGTCCCTTGGCTCGGGCGCGCTGGGGGCTTTCTGGTATCTGCGGCATTATGCCGCGGTCCTGCAGCATATCCGGGATTCGTCATCGGGGTCGATCGCGCTCGACTATGGATTTCGGGCGCCGTGGATTCAGAAATACCCGGTGTGGGTCAAGCTGCTGGATGAGGCGTTTCTCGAGCCTTACCTGGGGTGGATCGTGGGAGCTCTGGTGCTGGCGGCGGTAGTGGCGATCTTCAGCGGACGCGTTTCGCGTGCCCAATGGCAGTGGACCCTGATCGCCGGATTGCTGAGCCTGGCGCAGATCGCTCTGGTTTTATTCTCGTTCGCGCTCAACGATGCCGTAGAACCACGATACTTGTACGGGTTGCTGCCCTACGTCGCGGGGGTGGTCGCGGGGTTATGCGCAGTGGCCCGCTATCGGATGGTGCCGGTGGCGGTGCTGGTGATATGTATCGCGCAATTCGCGGTTGTCAACGAAGCTTCGTTTGAAGCTGCGCCGGTTCTGACAGAGCAGTTTGGGTGGCTCAAGCCGATTATCAGGGACGCGGGGCCATACCAGGCGCTTACGGAGGTGGTCCGGCGCACCTCGACTGTTCCGGGGTACAACATCGTCGCCATTGAGGAATCCTGGTTGAACTCCATCAGCGCGTCGTTCTTTGCCTCGAAGAACCGGCTGGCAACCGGCGTAAAGACCACCTACACGTCGCTCGCTTATGGCGAAAAAGACACCTCGGCGGCAATGAAGCGGATCGAGGAATTCGCGCCGACTTTTGTGATTACTCTGGATGCTCCGTACCAATCGCCGGTGAATTTTCTCAACATCGTCACGCTGCCGGTGCTGCGGGAACTGGAGAGCCGCGATCAGTTTACGCGAGTGCCGTTTCCGAACAAAATGGGCATCCTCGTTTTTGAACGGCAACCGCGGGTGTCCGCCGCGCATCCCTGATAGTAAACTTGTAAAGAGCATCGCAACGCAATTCGAAAGTTCATGAAGCCATCCGAACGGCGCGCACCCGCCGTTACACCACCGGTCCCATCGAAACAGGGTGAATACACCAGGCGGCGCCGCGAATACTGGGGCGACTATGCGGCTCATCTCGATCGCTGGCAAGGTCCGCGCGCCTATTACCATCGCAAGGTGATGGAGCTGTTTCGATTTCTGGTTCCTCCGGGAGCACGGGTGCTCGAGATCGGCTGCGGGAACGGCGATCTGCTGGCGGGACTCAATCCGGCATACGGCGTCGGCATTGATTTTTCACCGGAGATGATCGCGCAGGCGCGGCAAAAATATCCGCAGCTGCAATTTTTCGCGCAGGACGCGCACGAACTGGACGCCGGCGGTCCTTTCGATTATGTGATTCTGTCGGACCTGGTGAACGATCTGTGGGATGTGCAGCGCGTTTTCGAAATGCTGCGAAACCACGTTCATCCGGGCACGCGGATCGGGCTGAATTTCTATAGCCATTTGTGGGCTATTCCGAGGATGATCGCCGAGAAGCTGGGATTGGCGCGTCCTCAACTGCCGCAGAACTGGTTGACCGCGGAGGACGTGATCAATCTGCTGCAGCTGGCGGATTTCGAGCCGATCCGGGTTTCCTGCGAAATCATGTGGCCGGTGCGGACGCCGTTGCTCGATACCTCGTTGAACCGCTATCTGGTGAGGCTGTGGCCGTTCCGCTGGCTGGGGATCACGAACCTGGTGATCGCGCGTCCCAAACCGGAAGATCCACGCGGTCCGGAGCCGGTGGTGACGGTGGTGGTGCCGGCGCGAAACGAAGAGGGCAATGTTCCGCAGATTTTCGATCGCGTTCCGCAGATGGGCGGCGGAACCGAATTGATTTTCGTCGAGGGACATTCTTCGGACGACACCTACGGCGCGATCGAACGGGAGATGGCGCGTCGGCCGGAAGCGCGGGTGAAACTGTTCCGGCAAACGGGAAAAGGCAAAGGCGACGCGGTTCGGCTGGGGTTCGCGGAGGCGAGCGGTGAGGTGCTGATGATCCTGGACGCCGATCTCACTGTTCCTCCGGAGGATCTGCCGCGCTTTTATGCCGCGTGGCGGTCGGGTACTGGTGAGTTCATCAACGGCGTGCGGCTGGTGTATCCGATGGAAGACGGGGCGATGCGGCCGATCAATTTTCTGGGCAACAAATTTTTCAGCCTGGCGTTCACCTGGCTGCTGGGACAAAGCATTAAAGACACGCTGTGCGGCACCAAAGTGCTGGGGCGCGCGGAATACGAAACGATCGCGGCCAACCGCGCGTATTTTGGAGAGATCGATCCGTTCGGAGATTTCGACCTGATTTTCGGCGCGGCGAAGTATCATTTGAGAATCGTGGATCTTCCGGTGCGTTATCGGGAACGCGTCTATGGAGAAACCAATATCCAACGCTGGAGCCACGGCTGGTTGTTGCTGAGGATGGTGGCGCTGGCGATGAGGCGCATCAAATTTGTCTAGCGCGGCCGGTTTCAACGAATGAAAAAAGCACTGATTTCGGGCATCACCGGGCAGGATGGGTCATTTCTAGCGGAGTTTCTGCTCGCCAAAGGCTACCAGGTTCACGGGATCGTACGGCGCGCTTCGACTTTCAACACGGAGCGCCTGGAGCCGATTTACCGGGACCAGCACGAGGCCGGCGTGGGGATGTTTCTGCATTATGGAGACGTCGCCGACGGCGCGGGCTTTCGACGCATTCTCGAAAAAGCGCAGCCCGACGAAATTTACAACCTGGCGGCGCAATCGCATGTACGGGTGAGTTTCGACCAGGCGGAATACACCGCCGACGTGGTGGCGACGGGCACGCTGCGGATCCTCGAAGCCCTGCGCGATTACGCGGCGGCCGGCGGGTCGGCGCGGATGTACCAGGCGGGATCGTCAGAGATGTTCGGGGGTGCGGCGCCGCCGCAGAACGAGTCGACGCCGTTTTATCCGCGAAGTCCGTATGCCGCGAGCAAGGCGGCGGCGCACTGGTACGCGGTGAATTATCGAGAGGCGTACGGGCTGTTCGTGGTGAATGGAATTTTGTTCAATCACGAATCGCCGCGGCGGGGCGAGACATTCGTCACGCGGAAGATCACGCGGGCGCTGGCGAGGATCAAGCTGGGGCTGCAGAGCAAACTTTATTTAGGTAATCTCGATTCGCGGCGCGATTGGGGCTATGCGGGAGATTATGTCGAGGCGATGTGGCTGATGCTGCAGCAGGCTTCGCCGGAAGATTACGTGATCGCCACGGGCGAATCGCATACGGTGCGGGAATTTCTGGATGCAGCGGGATCGTATTGCGGACTCGACTGGAAGCAGCATGTGGAGACGGATCCGCGCTACTTCCGGCCGACCGAGGTGGACGCGCTGCTGGGGGATGCGTCGAAGGCTCGCCGGCAGTTAGGATGGCGGCCGCGGGTGAGTTTCGAGGAGCTGGTCCGGATGATGATCGACCACGACCTGGAGATGGCCGCGCAGGAGAAGACGCTGGTGGCGGCGGGACATAACATGATGCGGCAGGGAGGGTCACGGTCATAACGCCATGGACCGAGCATCCAGAATTTTTATCGCCGGACATGGCGGGCTGGTGGGGTCGGCCATTTGCCGGAGGCTGCAGAAAGACGGCTACTCGAACCTGATTGTGCGGAGCCGCGACCGGCTGGATCTGAGGGACTCACGCGCGGTCACCGATTTTTTTTCATCCAAGAAACCGGAGTACATATTCCTCGCGGCGGCGAAGGTCGGTGGAATCCTGGCGAACAGCACCCGGCCGGCGGAATTTCTGTACGAAAATCTGGCGATTCAAACCAATGTCATCGAGGGGGCGCGGCTGTACGGCGTAAAGAAATTGCAGTTTCTGGGATCGTCGTGCATTTATCCCAAGTTGGCGCCGCAGCCGATTCGCGAGGACTCCCTGCTGACGGGTCCGCTGGAACCGACCAACGAATGGTATGCGATCGCCAAGATTGCCGGGATCAAAATGGCGCAGGCGTATCGGAAGCAGTACGGGTTCGGCGCGATCAGCCTGATGCCGACCAACCTGTATGGTCCAGGTGACAATTTCGATCTGACGTCGTCGCATGTATTGCCGGCGCTGATTCGGAAATTCCACGAGGCCAAGATGGCCGGCGCGCCGGAGGTGGTGATCTGGGGGACGGGGTCACCGCGGCGCGAGTTCCTGCATGTCGACGACCTGGCGGATGCGGCGCTGCATCTGATGCTGCACTACGACGACGAGGCGATCCTGAACGTGGGGACAGGCGAAGACATTACCATTCGTGAAGTGGCGGAAATGATCGGGTCCATTGTGGGATTCGGCGGGCGGCTGGTTTTCGATGAATCGAAGCCGGATGGGACGCCGCGAAAGCTGCTGGATGTCAGCCGGATCAACGCGCTCGGATGGAAGCCGCGGATTCCGCTCGGCGAGGGAATCCGGAGCACGTATGAATGGTATCTGACCACTCGCGCGCCGGTGGTTGCCGGGAAGTCATCCTGATTCGGTGCAATTTGTGATTTAATGAACTAAATGTCGGCAATAACGTCGCTGCCGGAGCAGTCGCCGACCGCCAAGTTGCGAAGTGTACCGTGGAGCGCAATCGGCTGGTTTGTCGCTCTGCTGATCCTGGTCTATTTTCCAACCTGGAAACATCTGGTGGGACAATGGGCTACCGATGAGGACGTAGGCCACGGCTTCTTTGTCCCGGTGGTGGCGGGTTTTATTGCCTGGCAGCGCCGCGATCAACTACTGGCGATTGAATGGAAGCCGGCGTGGTGGGGCATCCTGGTGATGCTCTGGGGCGTCGCGCAGAGCGTGGTCGGAATGCTGGGAGCGGAATTGTTTCTGCAGCGCACCTCCATCCTGATCACGCTGGTCGGCATGCTGCTGGTTTTGGGCGGCACGGCGCTGGTGAGGGCGCTACTCTTTCCGCTGCTGCTGCTTCCTTTTATGATTCCGATACCGGCTGTGGTCTATAACCAGATCACCTTTCCCCTGCAATTGTTCGCGAGCAGGGTAGCGGAAACGCTGCTCGGCTGGATGGGCATTCCGGTGCTGCGGGAAGGGAACGTGCTGGAACTGGCCAGCCAGAAATTATCGGTGGCGGAAGCCTGCAGCGGTATCCGCAGTCTGCTCTCGCTGTCGTTCCTCGCGCTGGTGTACGCCTACTTTTTCGATCGAAAAGTGTGGATGCGGTGGGCGCTGCTGATCGGCGTGCTGCCGATCGCGATTCTGGCCAATGCCGGGCGCGTGACCATCACCGGAATCCTGAGCGAGGAGGTCAATCCGGAGATGGCGCACGGGTTCTTCCACAGCCTGGAAGGTTGGATCATCTTTCTGATTGCATTCGTGATGCTGCTGGCTCTGCACGCGATTCTAAATCGCGTCTACGATCGACGAATCCACCGAACGACGGTCGCTTCGCAATAGCTTGCAACGGACGGTCCTGTTCATCTTCGGCACCCGACCGGAAGCGATTAAACTGGCTCCCCTGGTGCTTCTGCTGAAGCGCTTTAAAGATCGATACCTGGTGAAGGTTTGCGTCACGGCGCAGCATCGCGGAATGCTCGATCAGGTGCTGGGCGCGTTTGACATCGCGCCGGATTACGATCTGGACCTGATGACGCCGGGCCAGACTCTTTTTCAATCGGCCTCGCGCACGATCGGCGCGCTGGAGCGAATCTTCGCGGAAGCGGCGCCGCATCTGGCCGTGGTACAGGGGGACACCACTACTACTTTTTGCGGCGCGCTCGCGGCTTTTTACGCTCGCGTTCCGGTGGCGCATGTCGAGGCCGGATTACGCACCGGCGATCCAGGGCAGCCGTTTCCCGAAGAGCTGAACCGGGTGCTGGCTTCGAGACTGGCCACGCTGCACTTCGCGCCTACCGCGAAGGCTGCCGAAAATCTCGCGCGCGAGGGCGTCGCCGGCCGCATCTCGGTCACCGGGAATACCGGAATCGACGCGGTGCTCTACGTTCGCGACCGGATTGAGAGCGGGGAACTGGCGGTGGACGGCTCGCGGTTCGAATTCCCGGGCAAGAAGCTGGTGGTGGTGACGGCCCATCGCCGGGAGAGCTTCGGCGACGGCTTTGACCGAATTTGCCAGGCGCTGGTGCGGATCGCCGATCGCGACGACGTGCGGCTGGTGTATCCGGTTCATCCGAATCCGACGGTGCAGGACGCGGCAGATCGGCATCTGCGCGAGCACCCTCACATTCTGTTGGCCGAGCCGTTGGATTATGTGCCATTTGTCGATCTGATGCGCCGTGCGCAAATCATCCTCACCGATTCGGGCGGCATTCAGGAGGAAGGTCCGTCGTTGGGCAAACCGATTCTGGTGCTGCGCGAAAAAACCGAACGCCCCGAGGCGGTGGAGGCCGGCACGGTGAGGCTGGTGGGCACCGACGTCGACCTCATCGTCCGGGAGACCGCCGCGCTTCTGGACGACCCTGGCGCGTTGGAGCGTATGTCGCGTATCCATAATCCTTACGGCGATGGGCACGCCAGCGAGAAGATCGAAGCGGGGTTACAGGAATTTTTCGCCTCAAGCCGGTCCGCATCCGTCCGATAAGCGAGACGTGAACCCGCCTAACGAACGACGCAAGGAACCGCGTCTGATGACAAGTATGCCCGTGAGTGTAAGGATCCTGGGGCTGTCTCCGCACGACGCGATCCCCGGCTGGGTGCTGGATGTATCCGGCAGCGCGGTCAAGCTGGGCCTGCCGCGGGCCGTGCCGTGCGGCTCGCCAGTGCGGATCGAGGGCGACGACATGTTGCTGCTGGGGGAGATCTGCCGGTGCGGCGCCGAAGGCGAACTATATGGCGCGGCGGTCCAGATCCGGCACTGCCTCAGCGGACTCGCGCAACTGGAGCGTTTGAACGCCGCGCTTCTCGGACGCAAGCGCCCGGCGGAGAAAATGCCGGCGCTAGAGCCGGTAGAACGCGACTGACGTTTATTGCGATCCGCGCGCGAACAGCATGGTCTTGGCGGTGTGAAAGATGATGTAGGTATCGAGCGACCAGGCCAGGTTCTTGATGTAATACAAATCGAATTCCAGCTTGACGATGGCGTCCTCCATCGTGTCGCCGTATTTGTGATTGATCTGCGCCCATCCAGTGATGCCGGGTTTGACGCAGTGGCGCTGCCGGTAATACGGAATTTTCTCCTGCAGCACGGTGACGAACTCGGGGCGCTCCGGGCGCGGCCCCACGATGGACATTTCCCCTCGCAGAACGTTAAGAAGCTGCGGCAGCTCATCGAGCCGCAGTTTTCGAAGCCAGCGGCCGAGCGGGGTGATGCGCGGATCGCCTCGCGTCGCCCAAATCGGGCCGGTATCCGCTTCGGCATCCTGG
>Ga0182024_10022868_pt1 | contig 11237 bp, 8 predicted proteins | sample P32metaG_FD_120480 | JGI IMG/M metagenome (GOLD analysis project Ga0182024, IMG submission 120480) | Permafrost microbial communities from Stordalen Mire, Sweden - P3-2 metaG (Illumina Assembly) | ecosystem: Environmental > Terrestrial > Soil > Wetlands > Permafrost | place: Sweden: Stordalen... | reverse complement strand
GAAGCGTTGCTGGCTGATCGGATCGTGGGCGCTCGCGTGGTACATATAGAGCCGTGGCAGGTAGAACAGGCCGGCGAACCAGGTGATCACAGCGATTATGTGTATGGCTTTGAGCCAGAGCATCAATCCATAATACCGTGACGCATCGTCTCCCGGTATGCGGCTTCCTGGTACGGTAGCGACATGGCCGATGCCTTCGCCAAGCTGGTGGTCCGCTCGTATGCGCCGAAGAGGCGAGCGCTGCTGTGGACCGGCGCGGTCCTGCTGGCGGTGTGCGTGCTGTACGCGGCGTTCGAAGTCGGCCGCTATGATGCCGGCTTTCGCGTCGTGGATTCGGTGCGCGGCGCCTTGATGGCGAATTCGCGCATCCGAGCGCTGCAGGCCGAGAATGAAAATCTGCACCTGCAGCTGGAGGCGGCCGAGGTGGCGCGCCGCGTCGATAACGAAGGGTATGCGCACGTGCAACGCAGCCTCGGCGACATGCAGAGCCAGATTGCGCGCCTGAACCAGGACTTGTCCTTCTATCGGGGCTTGGTGCAGCCTGATTCGCTGATTCACGTCAAAGTGCAGCAGATGCAGATCGTGCCGCAGGCGACCGCCGGGCAGTTTCAGTTGAAGTTCGTCTTGATGCAGACCGGCAAGCCGGACAAGGATGTGAACGGCAATACGGTGATCAGCATCGATGGCCTGCAGCAGGGCAAACCCCGTACCATAACCCTCGGCCAGCTCTCGCCCAACCATCGGGTCAGCCTGGCATACTCCTTCAAGTATTTCGAGGAATACGCCGAGCCGATCGTGCTGCCGCAAGGATTCGAGCCCACCCGCGTGGGCGTGGAAATCCACAGCAGCAAGGATGCAGCGCACAGCTTCCGGCAAGCCTTCGTGTGGAAGGCGCAGGGAATGTCGGTCGAGACCGAGGCCGGCGGCGCGGGTCCGTCAAAGGGTGATGCAGATGTTCAAACAGAAACCGAATAACAAGGCGCGCATCGATACGCTGATCGGCGCGAAGACACGCATCAACGGCGACGTCGAATTCGTCGGCGGCTTTCACATCGACGGCTACATCAACGGCAACGTCAAATGCGAACTGGGCGGCGAGGATATCCTGTCGGTCAGCGAGGCGGGCTGCATCGAAGGTTCGGTCGTGGTGCCCAATATCATCTTGAACGGGGTGGTGAAGGGAGACATCGAGGCCAGCGGCCGGGTCGAATTGGGCCCTCGGTCGCAGGTTTTGGGCAGTGTGCACTACACCACCATTGAAACCGCCGTAGGCGCCCGCATTACGGGTAAACTGATTCATCGCGGCAAGCAGGGGCCCGGCGCGGACGAATCCGAGCCGGCAAGTTGAACCGATGTCGCAAACAACCTCCATGACTTTGATTGACCGGCGGCCGCCGAGTAGACTAGGGGTCCTATGAGCACTACATCCGAATCGATGACCGTCGCAGACTCCAGTCCGCCGCCGCCGAATGTGTTGGTTTTCACCGATGCCGCGGCCGGCAAGGTGGGAGAGTTGATCAAGGAAGAGGCGAACCCGAACTTGAAGCTGCGTGTATTCGTGTCGGGCGGTGGATGCTCGGGATTTCAATACGGCTTCACTTTTGACGAGAAAATCGAAGACGGCGATTTCTGCGTGGAGAACCGCGGCGTGCAGCTGCTGGTGGATCCCATGAGCGCGCAATACCTCATGGGCGCGGAAATCGACTACAAGGAAGATTTGCAGGGTGCGCAATTCGTGATTCGTAACCCCAACGCCAAGACCACCTGCGGCTGCGGATCTTCATTCTCGGCCTGACGATGCTACGCGGATGAGCGGCCCGAGGGTGGCCGTGCCCGACGTGCTCGCGGCCGTCGATCTGGGCTCCAATAGCTTCCACATGGTGGTCGCGCGCTACTCGCACGGCCAGCTCGTCATCCTCGATCGTCTGCGTGAAATGGTGCGCCTGGCCGCGGGCTTGGGGCAGAGCGGCCGTCTCGATGACGAGGCCACCGGTCGTGCGCTGCGCTGCCTGGAGCGCTTCGGTCAACGGCTGCGTGCCATGCGCGCCGACAGCGTGCGGGTGGTCGGAACGAACGCCCTGCGGCTCGCCAAACGCAAACGCTGGTTCCTGGAACGCGCACGCGCGGCGCTGGGACATCCCATCGAAATCATCTCGGGGCGCGAGGAGGCGCGGTTGATCTACTCCGGCGTGGCGCATACCAGTCCCATGAGCCCGGACAAGCGCCTGGTCATCGACATCGGCGGCGGCTCGACGGAGACCGTGATCGGCGAGGGCTTCAATCCGCTGCTGCTCGAGAGCTTGTCGGTGGGATGCGTGGGCTTGAGCTCGGTGTGCTTCGACGATGGCAGAATATCCGCCAAACGCTTCGACCGGGCGCGTACGGCCACGCGCATGGAACTCGAGCCCATTCAAGAGGCATACCGCAAGCTCGGCTGGCTGCAGGCATTCGGCAGTTCGGGCACGGTGCGCGTCATTGGCGACGCGCTGCGCGCGCTCAACCCGGAATCTCCGCACATCACATTGGACAATCTCAACGGGCTGGCCGAGCGTGTCATCGCCGCCGGCCACGTCGACGATCTCGATTTGCCGGCGGTGGACGCGGAGCGCGCGCCGGTGTTTCCCGCAGGTTTGGCCATCCTGCTGGAGGTGGTCGAGAATTTCGGCATCGACCGCGTGCGTGTGGCCGAGGGCGCGATGCGCGAAGGGCTGCTTTACGACCTGATGGGACGCTTCACCGATGAGGATGCGCGCGTGCGCAGCGTGCGCGCCATGCAAAAGCGCTACCACGTGGATGAAGCCCAAGCGGACCGCGTCGAGGCGACCGTCGTGAATTTGCTCGAGCAAATCGAGTCCGAGTGGGGCTTGGAGGATGCGCTGTCGGAGTCTGCGTTGCGCTGGGCGGCGCGGCTGCATGAGACCGGGCTCGACATCGCCCATTCCAAGTACCACCGCCACAGCGCGTACTTGCTGCAGCATGCCGACATGCCGGGGTTCCCGCGCGAAGAGCAGCTGCTGCTATCGGCCTTGGTGGGCGGCCATCGGCGGCAGCTGTCCTTCGAGTCCTTGGAGGACCTGCTGCCTCCTTGGGATCGTCACGCCGAGTTTCTCACAGTGCTTCTGCGTCTGGCGGTGCTGCTGCATCGCGGCCGCAGTCCGCAGCCCTTGCCCGAGGTGCACTTGCGCGTGAAGGGACGCACTCTGAATCTGGAGCTGCCCCCGCGCTGGATGAAGGAGCATCCGCTCACCCTCGAGGATCTGGAGCAGGAGCGCGGCTATCTGAAGGAAGCGGGGTTTCGCCTCAACATCGCTTGAGTCCGGCTCGCAGCTCATGCATCGGTCAGCGCCACACGCTCGTCGTACAGGCTAAGCAGGCGCGTTTGCGCCGAGTTCTGGGCACGCCCCGCGGCGCGCGAATATAGGCCGTCGGAGTGCAGAATCCATGCCTGCACATCGTCGTCGAGGTACGACTGAAGGTCGTCCGTGACCCGGATCTGCAAGTCATGTGCGTCGACCGGGAACGCCACCTCGATGCGCCGGTGCAGGTTGCGGTCCATCCAATCGGCGCTGCCGCAGTAGATCTCGCGGGCGCCGGCATTCTCGAAATAGTAGACGCGCGAATGCTCGAGAAAGCGTCCGATGATGGAGCGCACCGTGATGTTCTCGGAGACGCCGGGCACGCCGGGCCGCAGGCAGCAGACCCCGCGTACGATCAATTCGACCTCCACGCCGGCGCGGGAGGCCTTGTATAAGGCTTGGATCACGGCAGGTTCGGTGAGCGCATTGAGCTTGGCGATGATGCGTGCCGGCGCACCAGCGCGCGCATGCTCGGCTTCCCGTTCGATCTTGGCGAGCAAGGCCTGATGCAGGCTGAAAGGTGCGTGCAGCAGCTTGCGCAGGCGCGGCACGCGGGTCAGGCCGGTGAGCTGCAGAAAAATTTCGTGGATGTCCTCGCCCATCGATTCATCGGCGGTCAGCAGGCCATAGTCCGTATAGAGACGCGCGGTCCTGGCGTGATAGTTGCCCGTGCCCAAGTGGCAGTAGCGCCTCAAGCCTCTTTCCTCGCGCCGCACGACCATGACGAGCTTGGCATGTGTCTTGAAACCGAACACGCCGTACATCACGTGCGCGCCGGCTTCCTGCAGCTTGGTGGCCAACTCGATGTTGGCTTCCTCATCGAAGCGCGCACGCAGTTCGATGATGACGGTCACGTCCTTGCCGGCGGTGGCGGCATCGGCCAGTGCGCCGACGATGGTGGAGTCGCTGCCGGTGCGGTACAGCGTCTGCTTGATGGCCAGGACCTGCGGGTCGCTCGCGGCTTGCTTGATGAAATCGACCACTGGCGCGAAGCTTTGGAAGGGATGGTGAAGGAGCACATCGCCCGCGCGCAGCGTGCTGAAGATGTCGCTGCCCAATTTGAGCCGCTCGACGATGCTCGGCGCGAAGGCTGCGTACTTGAGTTCGGGGCGGTCGACCAGATCGTACACCGCCATCAGGCGATTCAAGTTCACGGGGCCGGAAACCTTGTAAAGCTCCTCCCCCGTGAGCGCGAACTGGCCGAGCAGGTAGGTGAGAATTTCGTCGGGACAATCATGTGCGGTCTCGAGGCGCACCGCATCGCCGTAGCGGCGCGAGGCCAGCTCGCCTTCGACCGCGCGCAGCAGGTCGTCGACTTCCTCCTGCTCGACGAACAAATCGCTGTTGCGCGTGACGCGGAACTGATAGCAGCCGCGCATGCGCATGCCGGCGAACAGCTTCGAAACGAACGCCTCGACGATGGTCCCCAAGAAAACGAAGTTGCGGCTGCCGAGTTCGTCCGGCAATTTGATGAGGCGCGGCAGGGAACGCGGCGCCTGTACCACGGCAAGGCCGCTGTTGCGGCCGAAGCCGTCCTCGCCTTCGACGACGACGGCGAAATTCAAACTTTTGTTGAGTATCTTTGGAAACGGGCGTGCGGGATCGAGCGCCAGCGGACTCAAGACGGGCTCCACCTCGCGGGTGAAATAGTCCGCCAGCCACTTCGCCTGGGCCTCCGTCCACGTCTCAGGTTCGACGAAGACCACGCCCTTGCGCGCCAGCTCGGGCAACAGTACATCGTTCAGCAGCTGGTATTGTTCATCCACCAGGCGCACGGCGCGCGCGCGAATGGATTTGAGCTGTTCCTGAACCGATAGACCGTCGGCCGACGCCTGTACCGCGCCGGCCTCGAGCAACTCGCGCAGGCTGGCGACGCGAATCTCGAAGAACTCGTCCAGGTTGGCGCAGGAGATGCACAGGAAGCGCACGCGCTCGAGCAGCGGGATCCTCGCATCCTTGGCCTGCTCCAGGACGCGCTGATTGAACTCGAGGAAGGATAGTTCCCGGTTGATGTAGAGCTGCGGTACCAGCAGATCGGTGTCGTTCATGTCTCAAGCATACCGATACACGCCGCCCAAGATGCGCGCTCCCTTGGCGCCCGTGACGCTGGCGGCGCTGGAGGTCAAACCCTCGAGGGTGCGCTTGGCGAACCAGGCAAAGGCGATGGCTTCAACGTAGTCGGGGTCGAGGCCAAGCTCCGCGGTGCTGGCCACGGGATCGGGGGACGTCAGTTCGGCAAGCGCCGCAAGCAGCGCGGTGTTGTGGGCCCCGCCGCCGCAGGCATAGAGGGCAGCCCCGGGTGCGTACTGGCGCACCGCAGCGGCGATGGTGACGGCGGTGAATCGCTGCAGCGTGGCTTGCACGTCGTTGGGCCGCCGCGCAAACAATCCCAGCTTGCTATTGAGCCAATCCATGTTGAACAGTTCGCGCCCCGTGCTCTTCGGCGGAGGCAGGCGCAAGTACGGTTCGTCCAACAAGTCCGCGAGCAACGTTGCATCGACGTTGCCGGTGGCCGCCCAGCGGCCGTCGGCATCGAAGTCGCGTCCCTGATGCCTGGCGATCCAGGCGTCGAGCAGGCGGTTCGCCGGGCCGGTATCGAAGCCGGTGACCGTGGCGCCGCGGTTCAATATGGTGATGTTGGCGATGCCGCCCAAGTTGGCGATGACCCGATCTTCGCTGTCGCTGCGAAACACCTGGTCGTGGAACACCGGCAGCAAAGGCGCGCCCTGGCCGCCGGCCGCCACGTCGCGGCGGCGAAAGTCAGCGACCACGTTGATGCCCGTCATCTCGGCCAGCACATTTGGATCGCCGATCTGCCAGGTGAAGGGCGCCGGCAGATCCGGACGATGGCGCAGCGTCTGCCCATGGCTGCCGATGGCGGCGATCTGGCCCGCGCCCAGACCGCAGCTCTCGAGCAAGGCGGTGGTGGCCCGTGCAAAGGCGCGGCCTATCTCGACGTCGATTTGGCCCACCTCGTCCAGGGCGACGCTGTCGGCGCGATCGATCAGTGCGGCCACCCGCGCTTTGAGCGCCGGCTCGAATGGCGTGGCGGAACTCGCCACCACGTGCAAGGGCTTGACATCGAAGTCGACCAGCGCCGCATCGATGGCGTCCATGCTGGTTCCGGAGATGAGTCCTATGTAGAGCGCCATGGCACCGCCTAAGAGCTCACGTCATCGCGCCGAGCGCTTGGCGTTGGCATCCACACCAGGTACGAGGGGCGCGGCCGCCACGGCCCTGGACCCGGCGGGCACCGACCCAGGCGGCGGCACGGTCAATTGGGCCAACAGGGGCGCGGTGGCAAGCTGAAACTGCTGCATGGCGTCCGCGCGCAGCGGTTCGGCACCGGGCAGGTGCACGATCTCCGGATTCTTGTGCACGCCGTCGATCAGGTATTCGTAATGCAGGTGCGGTCCGGTCGCGAGGCCGGTCATGCCGACATAGGCGATGATCTCGCCCTGCTGCACGTGGCTGCCGACGTGCACGTTGCGCGCGAAGCGCGACAAGTGGCCGTACAGCGTCGAAACATTGCCGCCGTGGGCCAACATGATGGCATTGCCGTAACCGCCCCGCAGGCCCTCGAAGCTGACGCGCCCATCACCGGCGGCGTGCACGGGCGTACCGATGGGCGCCGCGTAATCGGTACCCATGTGGCCGCGTATGGTGTTGAGGATGGGATGCAGGCGATGCGGGTTGAACGCGGAGCTCACCCGGGTGAATTCCACCGGAGCACGCAGAAATGCCTTGCGCATGGGCTGACCCTGCGGGGTGTAGTAACCGACGCTGCCACCTTGTACGAAACGCACGGCGCGGTACGCCTTGCCGTCGTTGACGAACTCGGCCGCGAGCAGTTCGCCGTCGCGAAGATATTTGCCGTCCTGATAAATCTGTTCGTAGACGGCTGTGAAATGATCGCCCTCGCGAATGTCGAGCACGAAGTCGATATCCCAGGCGAACACATTGGCCAGTTTCAGCGCGACGGCATCGGAAATATCGGCGGATTCCGCGGCTTGAAACAACGATGAGTCGATGGTGGCGACCGCGGTGCGCACCCGGGTCTCGACCGGATTATCGGACAGTCGCGCGGTGAAACCGGCATCGCTGCGCACCACGTTCAAGGTCTGCGTCTCGCTGACCCTGCGCGTCAGTTCGCGCACTTCGCCATCCTTGCGCGTGAGCTTGATGGAATCGCCGGGCTTCAAATAGTCGAGGCTTTGGCGAATGCCGGGCAAATTGCGGATGGCCGATAGATCGCCGAGGTCGAGGGACAGGCGCCGGAATATGGCGTCCAAGGTGTCGTTGCGGCGTACGATGATCTCGACCGGGGAGGCAATACTTGCTTCCTGCGGGACGAGCGCCGGCGCGGCGGGCGGCGGCGAGCGCGGCGGGGGCTCTGGTTCGTGCGTGAGTGCCGCCGGCGGACTCGAGGACGGCGGTTTTAGACGATGGCGCACCACCACACCTAAGATGAGAACGGCGGCGAGAGCCGCGCAGAGAAGCGCAATCCGCCATGTAGCCGGTGCATTTCGCGAGAATTTACTGGAAGAGTCGTCGATGTTGCGTTGCACCAATCAGTCCCCGGGGGTAACGGTGTAGGCTAGCCGCGCGCCGTAAGTGGGTCAAATCTGTAGGACTAATCAGGCCCAAAATTGCGGGTTTCGTCCGTCCGCTGCCGCGGTGCGTTCCCTGTATTTTTCTCCGATGAATGATCAACCCGCAACGGATTTGGGCAAGGCCGCCACCGGTATCGCGGGATTGGATGACGTGCTTGCCGGCGGTCTCACACGAGGCGGCATCTTTCTCCTGGAAGGCGAGCCGGGCTGCGGCAAGACCACGGTCGCGCTGCAATTCTTGCAGAACGGCAGCGCTGCCGGCGAGAAGTGCTTGTACATCACCTTGTCGGAAACGGAGCAGGAATTGCGCGCGGGCGCCGCTTCGCACGGCTGGCGCCTCCCGGACAACATCGTCATACGCGAATTGATACCGGCCGAGAGCCTCGCCAAAGGCGAGTCGCAGAGCCTTTTCTACGCTTCGGATTTGGAACTCAGCGAAGCCAGCGAACAGATTTATGCCGCCGTGGACCGAGTGCAACCCAACCGGCTGGTCATCGACAGCCTGTCGGAAATCCGTCTGCTGGCGCAAAGCTCGCTGCGCTACCGGCGCGAGATCCTGACCATCAAGCATCATTTCGCGCGCCTGCGCACCACGGTATTGCTCCTCGATGACCTGACCTCGGACATCTCGGACAAGACCGTGCACAGCATTGCTCACGGCGTGATTCAGCTGCAGCAGTATTATCCGGACTTCGGCGCGGAGCGCCGGCGCCTGCGCGTCCTCAAATATCGGGGTCAGAAATACCGCGGCGGCTTCCACGACATGACCATCAGCACCGGCGGCGTCAATGTGTTCCCACGCCTGGTCGCTGCGGAACACCGCACCAAGTTTCCGCGCAATCCCATCCCGACCGGCATTGCACCGTTCGACGCGTTGATGGGCGGCGGCGTCGATGCAGGCTCGAGCACGCTGATCATGGGGCCCGCCGGCACCGGCAAATCGTTGATCGCAATGACCTTCGCAATGGCGGCCGTGAAGCGCGGCGAGCAAGCGGCGCTGTTCATCTTCGACGAGGAACTCGGGCTGCTGTTCGACCGCATGAAGCAGCTCGGCATCGATTTGGAGGGACTGCGCGCCAAGGACAGGCTCAGGATCGAGCAGATCGATGCCGCGGAACTATCGGCCGGTGAGTTCTCGCATCGAGTCCGCAAGACGGTCGATGATGAACACATCAAGACGGTGGTGATCGACAGTCTCAACGGCTACCAAGCCGCCATGACCGAGGAAAGTGCGGTCATTCTGCACATCCACGAGCTGCTGCAGTACTTGAACCGGCAAGGGGCGGCGACCTTCCTCACCATGGCGCAGCACGGACTGGTGGGTACCATGACGACTCCCACGGATGTCACCTACATCGCCGACAGCGTGATCCTGCTGCGCTATTTCGAAGCCATGGGGCACGTGCGCCGTGCCATCTCCTGCATCAAGAAGCGCACCGGTAACCACGAGGCGACCATCCGCGAGTACCGCATCGGCAGCGGCGGACTTGCCGTGGACGAGCCATTGACGCAATTCCAGGGGGTACTGCAGGGCGTTCCCAGCGTGTTGGAGTTCAGCCGGCCGGTCCTGCAGGGGTAACCGTTGTGGTGCACGGCTTCGTGGAATGTTCGGTGCGCGCACTGGTGTTGGCTCCCACCGGAAGAGACGCGCGCCTGATCGTGGCGCTGCTCAAAGACGTAGGCGTGGTCGGCGATGTTTGCAGCGGCGTTTCCGAGCTTGCCGCGGAGATGCGCAAGGGGGCAGCGCTGGCCATCGTCGCAGACGAAGCCTTGCGCGACGCCGATCTGCGTCCCATCGCGAGATTCATGATGAATCAAGGCGTCTGGTCGGATTTGCCCGTGATTCTGCTGACGCATCGCGGCGGGTCTCCCGGGCGAGACCCGCAATTGATGCGCGTGGCCCAGCTCCTGGGCAATGTCAATTTTCTGGAGCGCCCGTTTCAAACGACGACATTGGCGAGCATGGTGCGCGCCGCCGGCCGCAACCGGCATCGTCAATACGAGGCGCGGGCGCGCCATGCCGAAATCATCGAAAGGGAGCAGCAACTGCAGACGGCGATGACCGCCGGCCGCCTCGGCTCATGGTCGCTGGAAGCAGAAGGTCCGGGCCCCGAAGGCCCGGGCCGCGCCGGGCCGCGGCTGGAGATGTCGCGGACTTCGCGCGAGCACTTCGGCCGGCCGGCGGCGCCGCTCACCTATGAGCGTTTGGCAGCAGTCATTCATCGCGAAGAGCGCTGCCGCTGGCGCGAGGAGATCGAACACTCGCTCAAGGGCGGCGGCGATTTCATCGGCGAGTTTCGCAATGTTTGGCCGGACGGTACCGAACATTGGGTGGACATGCGGGCGCGCGCGCTGAAGGGCGCCCTTGGAGAGGTGGCGCGCTTGGTCGGTGTGTCATCGGACATCACGGAGCGCAAGGTCGCCGAACTCGAGCGCGAACGACTGGTGGGCGAGTTGGCGGCGGAGCGGACCGCGCTATCGGATCTGACCCACACCCTCGAACAACGCGTCGAGCACGCGACCGCGCAGCTGCGCGCCGAGGTCGCGGCCCGCGAGAAAACGCAATTGCAATTGCTGCAGTCGCAGAAGATGGAAAGCGTCGGGCAACTCACCGGCGGCATCGCGCATGATTTCAACAATCTGCTCATGGCCATCATGGGAAGCCTGGAAATCCTGCGCAAACGCATGCCCGACGACGCCGGCACGCGCAGACTCATCGACGGCGCGATGCAGGGCGCGACCCGCGGTGCCTCGCTCACGCAGCGCATGCTGGCGTTCGCGCGCCAGCAGGAACTGCGCACCACCTCGGCCAACTTGGGAGATCTGATTCTCGGCATGCAGGAATTGCTGCATCGCTCGATCGGACCGCAGATCGCATTGCGGATTCACGTCGCCGAGCATCTACCGCCCGCGGAAGTGGATCCGCATCAGGTCGAACTGGCCGTGCTGAACCTGGCCATCAATGCGCGCGACGCGATGCCGGCAGGCGGGTCGATCGACATCCGCGTCGACAGCGAGGGGGTGGCCGCGGAGGACATGGCCGCGCACAACGGCGCGCAGCTGAAGCCGGGATCGTACCTGCGTCTGCAAATCATCGATACCGGCGTCGGCATGGACGCCGATACCTTGCGCAAGGCGATCGAGCCGTTCTTCTCCACCAAGGCTGCGGGCAAAGGTACCGGTTTGGGCCTTTCCATGACGCACGGACTGGCGATGCAACTCGGCGGCGCGTTGTCGCTGAACAGTGAGGTCGGCAAAGGGACCACCG
>Ga0182024_10022867_pt1 | contig 11237 bp, 10 predicted proteins | sample P32metaG_FD_120480 | JGI IMG/M metagenome (GOLD analysis project Ga0182024, IMG submission 120480) | Permafrost microbial communities from Stordalen Mire, Sweden - P3-2 metaG (Illumina Assembly) | ecosystem: Environmental > Terrestrial > Soil > Wetlands > Permafrost | place: Sweden: Stordalen... | reverse complement strand
GTAGGAGTTCGCGTCCGTCGGGACGCTGCCGCCGGTCGAACCGTTGCCGTTATAGGTGACGGTCTCGCCGGTGAGAGGGGTCCACTGGGCGTAGAGGATGGTGCTCGCGCTGATCGTGAAGGTCGCCGAGCCGCTGGCTGCGTAGGACGTGCCCGTGCCGTTGGCGAGCGTGTTCCAGTCGTTAAAGGTGTAGCCGGTCCTCACGAGCGTGCCGCTGTTGGCGAGCACCGTGACGGTGTTGCCGGTGGTGTAGGAGCCCGCGTCCGTCGGGACGCTGCCGCCGGTCGAGCCGTTGCCGTTATAGGTGACGGTCTCGCCGGTGTTCGCGGTCCACTGCGCGTAGAGGGTGGCGCCGCCCGAAGCGAAGGGGTAGCTGGCGTCGTTGGCGTAGGCGGTGCCGCCGCCGATATTGATAGTGTTCCAGCCGGCGAAGGTGTAGCCGGTGCGGGTGTAGCTATTGGGCGTGAGCGCTGTCATCGTGGGGGCAGTCTGGTTCAACATCGTGCCCGTACCGCCGTTCGCGTTGAATATGACGGTGTTGCCGGTGGCTGCAGTAGCGATAATCATCGCACCTATGGCGCTTTGCGTCGAACCGGTAACCGTAGCGGTTGTGCTCGGCGTCTGTACTCCCGACGGGGTGCTGGGGTCAAAGATAATGGCGTCGCCCGTCCCTCCGCTTTCGGTGGTGTACCCCGACGTGGTCGGCGCGCCGTACACACTATTCGTGTTGTTGCTGTTGTAACCGAGGTAGAGCTCGTTAGCACCCGTTGGTGTCAGCGAGGGAAATTGAACGGTCGTCGATGTCGGCGAGACCTCTTGGTGACCGGAAGTATCGAAGGAGTACGTGGCAGTCGACGAAGGCTGGAACTCCTGAGTCGAATATTCGAATTGGCTTCCCGTGTTTGCCGACCACGTGAAGGTCAGCGTTACCGCGCCCGCCAACGTGACGGGCGCGTACCAGATTTCGTCTTCGTTGCCGGGATGACCGGAGCCGGTGGCATATTGGATGGCGTTCACGGCTGTACCGATGGCTCCCGTCCCTGAGGAACTGATGCCCGTTACGGTGCCGGCTTCGGACGCCGTCTGCGCTTGCACCCAGATCGCAAGCACGTCCCCAGGGTTCACGAGAGTGGTGCTTGCTGTCGTGCCGCCCGAAAGTGCAGTGGTGAATGTTCCCACCGGGGTGAGAGTGGCGTTTGCGGCTGATGCCGTCCCTTCGATTCCCACCGAGAGTACGGTTGTCGTAAGGAGGGTGATCGCGGCGTAACGAACGAATAGCCGACGAAATCCACGTACTGTTCCGGTCTTCATTAAACTCCCACTTGCTGGATAGTCACTAAATCTCCCGCGGGTGTGCGATGATTGCTTGACATTGAGTGCCCCCATCGGTTCAGGGAAGTTTCTGCGGTTCCCTTAGATATTGTCTTGAGCAGGATACACCCACGAACGTGACGCCATGAGGTCATCGGGTCGATTTCAGACGAGTGTGAAATGTGGTCATGGATTGTTTGCGTTGTGGGAATTGTGTTGTTGCGGCGTCTGAGGAAGTGCTCAGCGCAGGACGCAACCAGCGATGCATGGCGGCGTGACGACTTCGCGATTTTTACGCGAGAAGGTCGCTCGGCCGGACGTGGGCCGTGGAGCCCAGTTGGAAAATCTTGACGATGGACCACTGGTCAGGCCATCGCTCGTTGCTCATCATCCACACGTGTGAAGCCTGTGCCGATATCGGCAGGTACTCGGGTGCCTGTCGACCCACCGCCTGACGATCGGCCAGCGATCCGTGCTCGGAAAGGGTCACGTGGGGTACCACTGAATCGAATGCGCCGTCGTAGGGGTGAAAATCGGGGAACATTTGTTGGAGCGTTTCGATGATCGAACGGAAGGCGCCGTCGTTGGAGGGGGCTACGTAGACGACGTTGGTCTCGAACCACCGGATCTCGCTGAGTTCGAAGTCGAAACTGAGCGTCTCTTCAAACAATTTGGAGAGCGCTTGCACCACGTCGGCCGTAACTAATTCCAGGGGCAAGAACGGGAACGCCACGGTGACGTGTGGAGGAATGAGGTCTAGGTCGTTGTGGTATTGCCGGCAGAGTTTCCAGAGGCCAGGGGGGAACGTGAAGAGTGGAACCAGCAGAAGCGTCGACGGCTTTCGAGTTTCCGGCTTCGACGGTCGCTCGACAGCCTGGCTCCACGAATCCGTCCATCCGTCTCGACCCATGGAGATGAGACGGATGACGTCCTCGGCGTGCGCGTCCTCCGGGCGGTGTTCATAGCCGAGGTGGACTAATTGCTGGGCCTCGACCGATAGCGCCGGTATGGCGACGCCTTCGAGCGTGCCGGTCGCCGTGCACTGTTTCAACAGAAGTGGCGTCAACTGATCCGGTTCACTGACCGACGCCGGTTCGAGTGTTTCTAGCGGGCTGATCAGCACCTCCGCCCCGGTGAGGACCTCCCCGTTGATGCGGAGGATCTCGATGCGATGCCCTCGAGCGTCTTCGTAGACTTCCGCGTCGGGAAACCAAAACGTGCCGCCCAGTGACTTCTTGCGCCGGTAGCCCAGGCCCGTGAGCACTGCCGCGACCTTGGGCAGGTTTTTCCAGAAACGATCTAGGACGAAGTCCAGGTCGCCGTGGCGTCGGGTTTCACAGCCGACCAGAGCGTCGAGGCCCCACCCACCGGCAACCCAAAAGGGGAGATGCTCATCGCTTAGCGCAGAACACACCCGTAGCAGTTCCGTCAAGTCAAAATGTAGGTGATCGTTTCGATCAATTCGAGCGAGCAGGGGGTCTACTCCAGACCTGATGAGAGGCACTCGCGCGAGCGATCGGAGCAGGTGGACGCCGGCAAAGACGAGTCGACGGCCCGACCGATCGATGAAGCGCGCGATACCGATCAGGTGCAGTTTGGTCAAGGTCGAACGCAGGTTCTCCACGCGACTGCGTCTTTTCGCTTCCAAAGTGGACGGCGATGCGCGATCGACCATCGCCACATCATAACTCACCTTGTCAGGACTTGTTTTCGGACCTTCCTGGCTGCGGTTATCAGTTCGGCCCTCCAGTCGGCGCAGTGTTGCCCGTTGGGTCAATGAATAGCCGTCCTGGGCACGAGCGATGAGAGCGACGCCGAGTAACGTCGTCGCCGTGGGTATCTGAATGAAGGTTTCGCGGCCGCTCGATGAGGATGGCCTACCATGCGGTGACTGAAGTTTCGACCGTGACGGAGGGTTGGCATTGATGTGGTCACGGGCGCCTCGGCTATACGATTGGCCCAAAGTTCGGGGGGAATGGCGAGCAGATGTCGCAGCTTGAGCCCCTCGAGCCGGTGTTGGTGCTCTCACCGCACTTGGACGACGCGGTGCTCTCGTGTGGTCACTTCTTGTACGCACATCCCTCGACCATCGTCGTGACGGTTTTGGCTGGCGCGCCTGATGCGTTGCACGAAGGCTATAACAGCGAAACCACGAGCAAACCGTACGCGCCTGACGCGATCGGCGTTCGACGGGACGAAGACCGCCGAGCAATGGACTTCCTCAGTGCTACGCCGGTCTGGATGGACCTCCTCGACGCCGATTATGGCGCGTATCGGCCGCCGACAGACTACGGCGACGTGATTCAAGGCGAGATCGGTCGAATTCTTAACGAAACGCGTCCGATGTCCGTGTTCGCGCCGTTGGGGCTGATAAACGCAGATCATCTGGCCGTGAGCGAGGCGTGCCTGGCGCTCGCGGTCAACTCGCCGTTCGCGTGGTACCTCTACATGGACTTGCCGTACGGATTAGCAAGGCGAAGAAAGGTACCGAGGCGCGTCGCCGCGATCAGTCAACGCGTCCAACTCGAAGAACTCGATCGGTACGACGGCGAACCTAGCGTCAAGCAGCGGGCGATGGGCCTCTATGAGTCACAATACGCCCCGACCCGACGGAATTTTACCAAGGGGTTCGACGCGACGATGAGTGGCGGAGAACGTTATTGGCGGGTGGGGGCTCTTCGCTAGGACTACGCCCGCTTCGATGACGCATCGCGCTGCCCTCGCAGGTGCGTCGCGACAACGATTGGCGTTCATGGCGACGGGGCGGTAAGTCGATGCGATGGGGAACGTCCAACTTTTCGCGTGTCGACGATTAGAGGCTTGAGCGTTCTCCTCGCTCAGCGCCAGTTGATCTGGCGTCTACGTAACTTCTTGAAGGCCAAGATCGTCCTCACCACCGTGAGGACGCCCAGGTGGAAGAGGACCGGTAGAACGTCGCCGTCGCGAAACCAACCCGGGATCTCCTTGATCCGATCTCTCAGCCTGCGTTCGAATTGGTCAGGGCGTGTTACGGCGTGGTCGGCCACGCTACCTTCATCGGACTCGGCGACTCGATACTGCTGATTTCCTTCGGCGACTCTGACCTCCGCTCTGACCAGTTGAGGAAGGCTGACCGGGACCCAGACCGTCGCGATGGCGTCCGGTAATGTCACCTTCTCCGTTGAGACGAATTGCGAGTCGAAAAACAAGTCGTCGGCGGTCAAGGCAGGAAAGGAAGTGAAGCGACGCCGTGCCGCACGACTGGCGCCGTAGAGCCCTCGTCCGACTAGATGCTCGCGCTGCCACCCCGTGATCCCCGAACCCTCGAGTGCCCGAAAGAACATTTTCACGGCCCACGTCGATTTCTCGGCGCCGTATCGGATCGCGGGCCCCGCGACCTTGACCTCTTCAGTGGTGAGCGCTTCGACGAGGGCAGTGATCGACGCGGGGGATATTTGAACGTCGGCATCGCAATAGAGCCTCGGATACACGTCACCGGCGAGCCGGTCGCCCTCGTTGAGTGCGTGGTACTTTCCCGCGTCGTCAATCTCCACTACCACCAACCCCTCGTACTCCTCGGCTACTTGACGCGTCCTATCGACGCATCCGTTGCAGACCACGTAGACGTCGTAGTAACCCCTGATCGAGGGGTCGGAAACAGTCCGGAGCAGGCCACGGATCCGTCTTTCTTCGTTGTACGCGGGGATCACGATCGAGGCGAGGCTCGGCATAGGGTCGACTGTAGTCCAACCCTTTATAGGACCTGGTCGGAGTGGCGTACCGAGTCCGACCAGGTTGTGAGCGCGACGCGCGATACGTTCGCGAACTCGTCGAGCAGTCCGGTGGGCACCTGCTCCAAGGTGCGCAAAATGGACTCGGCCAGAGCTCGAGCCGAGTTCGGGTCAAGTTCCAGGGCGATTCGGGCGTCGGGGCCCTTGGTCGGATCCGTGACGTCGATCATGAGGGCGTGGCCGGCCGCGAAGTGCACCGGATGGTCGAAGTACACCGTGGCGTCGGTCACCTTCATCCAGCCCTGGCGCGCTTTGCCGCTTCCGCGGAGGACAACTTTTTCCGTTTGATACGTGCACATGTGGTGGTCCTTTCGTGACCTAGGAGAGCGTGCGACCGAGAAATTCGAAGATGAGGCCCCACCCTTCGAGCGCCGCCTCTGGTCGAAAGCTCGGGCGGTTGACCGAGAAGAAGGCGTGGCCGGCGCCCTCGTACACGTGGAAGTCGAACTCCTTGCCGGCCTCGGTCAGGGCTTTTTCGAGGACGGCGGTCTGCTCGGTTGAGGGGAATTGATCGTCCGCACCGAAAAGGCCGAGCAACGGGGCCGAAAGGTTCGGGGTCTCGCCCACGACGGCCTTGGCGTTGAGTGGCGATTCGGCGGGGGCGTCAACGGTGACGAACGCTCCATAGCAATCGATGACGGCGTCGAAAGACAAACGACATCCCGCCAGGAAGGACTGACGCCCTCCCGAGCAGTAGCCGATGACGGCCACCTTGCCGTTGGCGTGGGCCAGCGACTTCAAATGCTTCATCGCGGCATCAACGTCTCCCACCAGGCGTTCGTCGGGCACGCCGCCGTTGGACCGGGCGACGGCGGCGGCGTCATCGGGGCTGGCGCCCGGCGCTTCGCGCGAGTAGAGGTTGGGCATCAAGGCGTGGTAGCCCTGGGCCGCGAAATTTCGACAGATCTCCTTGGTCTGTTCGTCGTATCCGGGCATGTGGTGGATCACCACGATGGATCCGACCTTGTCGACGTCGGTGGGCTGAGCGAGATAGGCCTCGATCTCGTCGCCCCCGTGGCCCTTGATGGAAATGGTCTCGGCGATCAGGTTGTGCGTCATGGTTTTCCTTCCATTGGTATCGGTGCGGTTCGATTCTACAAATCCCTCCGGCGGCCTCGTCCGCCTTGAGGCGCCAGGATTCTCCTTAGCCTGCGCTCAAAGAATGAACCTCGCGACCAAGATTCTGACGGTCTCGGACACGCCTTGGAGCTGTTACTGGGCGACGAACAGTAGCGTCACCCACCCGAGATTGGTGGCAGCACCGCAATTTCGTCGTGAGGCCCGATGGCGACGAGCGCTTCGGCCGGCTCGCCATTGACCCAGATCTGGCTGACGGACAAAATATTTTCGAAGGCGGTTCCGTAACGTTGCACCGCCTCTTGAAGAATCGAGTCAAGGTTCGCGCCTTCGATCTCTTCGCTCGAAACTCCCGCCGCCTCGCGGGCCGGGCCTAACAGCAGTAGGCGGGCCATCTCAGTCGCCGGTTTCGTGGTCCAGGATCATCGCTCGGGCGACGTCGCCGGGAGTGAAGCCGTGGCCGTCGGGGATCATGGCGAGGGCGTTCGCATTTGCCACCGCGCTCAAGAGGTGTGATCCCTCGCGCGAGGCATTCTCGATGTGCATTCGTCCATCGTCGTGAACACGACTCGTGACGTGCACGAGATGGAGCTTGCCGTCGGGTTTGCGAGCCATGGCACAGTCCAGCACCATGTTGAGGGTCGGGCGCTGCAGCACTCGGTGCCCGGCCAGGCGGCGCAGGGCCGGCCGCACGAACATTTCGAAACTGACCCGGGTCGATACCGGATTACCAGGTAAGCCAAAGATGGGCGTCCCGCGCTCTCCGGCCGTGCCGAAGGCAAAGGGCTTGCCGGGCCTCATGGCCACTTGCATCCAGCGGGCCTTTTCCGAGCAGATCTCGGCGAGCACGGTCTTGACGAAGTCGACGTCGCCCACGCTTACCCCGCCGGTAGCAATAACCGCGTCGCACCCATCGACACCCAGCCGCAACTTCCTCGTAATTTCCAGCTCATTATCGCTGGCTATTCCAAGATCAATGGGCGTGAAACCCGATTGACGCAGCAGCGCCAGCAGCATTGGCCGATTGGCGTCACGGATCTTGCCGAATGAGAGAGAACCTCCGGGACCGGCCAGTTCGTTGCCGGTGGACATGACGCCGACGCGGGGTCGCGGGTGTACCGACACTGAAGCGCATCCCTGACTGGCTAGTACTCCGATCTGGGCCCCGCCCAATTCACGACCGACCTCAATGAGAAGTTGGCCCACCGCGATGTCGTCACCGGCTTGGCGCACCGACTGACCAGGTTCGATAGTTTTCGCTATCAGCACCGTTCGTCCGTCTGGATCAACGACGGTCTCTTCAATCATGCAGACCGCGTCGGCGCCGCCGGGAATGGGAGCTCCGGTCATTATGCGAACCGCTTGGCCCTCTTTAAGTTGATGCTCCGGCGCGTCACCGGCCAAGACCGTGCCGAGTACTCGCAGACGGACCGGACCATCGCAAGTATCGATCGCCCGCAGGGCGTAGCCGTCCATGGACGAGTTCTTGAACCCTGGAACGGGCTCGGTGGCAATTATCTGCTGGGCCGCCACGCATCCGAGCGCCTCTTCGAGCGCCCGATCGACGCGAGAGAGCGGCGTGAGCGTTTCCAAAACAAACGTCTGCGCCTCGCCCACGCCAATCACGACGTCCTCGCGGCCTTCATTCCAGCATTCGGGCCGCTCGCGGGCACCTCTCGAACCGCGAGGATCGTTCGGCCCTCTTCGCTCCAGGCGGAACCGCCCTCCCAAAGTTCGCGTTTCCACATGGGTACGCAGCTCTTGACGGCGTCGATACAGAACTGCGCGGCGTCGAAGGCCTCGCCGCGGTGCGGGGAGGAAACCGCGACGACCACCGCGGCTTCACTGAGCTCGACGCGCCCCATTCGGTGATGGATGGCTACCGCACCCAGCATCGGCCAGCGCGTTCGTGCTTCGGCCACGATCTCGACCAATCGCCGTTCGGCCATCGCCACGCTCGTCTCGTACTCCAACGCCTGGATATCGACCAGGTCATGAGAATTGTCCCGGACCGTGCCGCAAAAGGCCACGACCGCTCCGCAGTTCGCTCGGGTGGCCCAGGCGGTCAGGTCGCCGACCGACAGGAGGGTCGGTGAAATTGAAACCCAGTCCGGGGCTGACGTCGACTCCACGAAGTGCATCCTACGTTGGCGTCACGCGGGTGCATTCGGACCGTTTCCGGGCCGTCGACGGTGTCATCACGGTCAATCACTGCCCAGCCTCGCACGGGTCCGTCAGCTCAAACGTTCGACGACCGTGGCTGCGTTGGACGCCACGTCGACACCCTATCTATCCGCCGATCATCGACATCGAGCGGGCCGGCGCCAAGAAGCCCGGTTCGTTGATGGCGTGGCCCGGGAACTTGGCCCACACGGCGCGACGCAACAGTCGGGCGATCTCGGCGTCGGTGCCGCCGCCGCGTATCACCTCGCGCACGGTGTATTCGTCGTCGGAGAAGAGGCAGTTGCGGAACGATCCGTCGGCCGTCAGTCGAAGTCGGTTGCAGGTACCGCAAAAGGGCTGGGTGACGCTGGAGATCATTCCAATCTCGCCGCTTCCGTCGACGAAGCGGAATCGTTCGGCTGGCGCCGGTCCGCCCGTATCGCCCACGGCCTCCAGGGGCCAGACCTTCGAGATGCGCTCGAAGACTTCTTGGCCCGATATCAACTGGGTCCGGTCCCATTGACCTTGTGCGTCCAGGGGCATGAACTCGATGAAACGAACAATGCGGCCGGTCTCGCGGGCGAAGGACGCAAAGTCCAGGATTTCGTCGTCGTTGTTGCCCCGCAGAAGGACCACGTTAACTTTGAGAGGGATCAGCCCGGCCGCTTCAGCCGCGTCCATCGAGCTGAGCACCGTCGCCAAATCCCCGCGACGGCGAATCGACTCGAATCGCTCGGCCCGCAATGAGTCACAACTGACGTTGACCCTCTTGAGCCCGGCGTCGGCCAGTTTTTGAGCGAGCGGCGCGAGCAGCATGCCGTTGGTCGTCAGGGCCAGGTCGTCGAAGCCCATCGCGCAGAGCTGTGACACCAACGAGGTGAGGTCCTTACGCACTAGGGGTTCACCGCCGGTGAGTCGGATTGACCTCACGCCGAGATCACGCGCCACCCGGGCCACTCGGGCGATCTCTTCGTAGGTGAGCAGTTCGGATCTAGGCAGGAAGGTCATCCCTACTTCTGGCATGCAATAGACGCAGCGAAGATTGCACCGGTCGGTGACCGAGATGCGCAGGTCATCGTGGATTCGCCCGTAGCGATCAACCAGAGGGCCTTTTTCCGGCATGGTGGCAGCGGCGACCTCGGCCGGGGCGGCGCGAACGTCCAATCCCCGCCGATGAGGTTGCACGGAGACCGCGACCGCTACGGCGCTATGGCCGTGTGCACCCCGAAGCGGGGAACTGTCTTCTTCACTCATTGATCTTGCACTTTCCCACCAAATCTCGTTCTCGGCATCTGTGCCTCGCTTACATGCTGTCGCAACTACCGGCGCCGAAAATTGCCCCGATGGTCAATCTAACGAGGGTTTTCCACTAACCGTCCCCAATCGCCCGATTTACCGCCGGTTTTTCTTAACAGGACCAGGTCATCGATGTGCGCGTAGGGATCAGTTTTCAACAGCGCGCCCAGAAGGCTAAGGGCCGCCAGGGCGCAAGCCGTGAGTGCCTCCATTTCCACTCCGGTGCGGTGAGTGGCACCCACCGTGGCGGAAATCTCTACTCGTCCGGCCCGTACGGTCAGATCAACCTGAATCACGTCCACGTTGAGGGGGTGACAGAGGGGGATCAGGTTGGCGGTCTGCTTGGCTCCCTGGATGCCGGCTAGTCGCGCCGCGTGCAGCGGCTCGATCCCGGTGTGACTGGGTTCTAGGGTGCGCAGGTCGGCCACGGTGGACACGACGCAACTGGCCAGGGCCTGCCTTCTGGTGGGCCGTTTACGAGCGACGTTGACCATCTTCAGTTTCCCGGCTTTATCGGTATGAGAAAACTGTTGCTCCATGATTGATTCGCCGATCCTGTCGCTCGTGTTCCAAAAGGGGACCCATCGTGACCGTTACCAGGGCCATCGTACTGCGGGCAATCGTTTTTAGAGAATGAATTGCTGGGAGGCACCATTGCCTCGAATTTCCTGATCCATTTGATCCTTAACTTACGGCACTGGCCGCACTTTTGGTCCTCGAACCTCGGGAAGTGAGCTTCGGGAGATCGAAATTTCACCTTGCCTTTCATTGGGCGAGGGAGCGGGAAATTGGGTCCTTGTTGGGTTTTTGTGGACGTTGATTTGATGGTGGCTTGAAATGCTAGTTCCCATGTCTTTTACCAGGTATGTTGCAATTTATGGAACTCGGCGGCACGTCCAATGATGCCCATGACTGAAGACCGCCGTCGCGCGGGACGTGGTCGCGTGGCGGTCGCTCCCGCGCCCGTACAAGTGATTGACGTCACGCCTCCTTCAGTGAATTCAGACGACGAACGTACGCTCGAGGCGCCGCCCGCAGAAGAGCGTGAGCGCAACCCCTGGCCGGCCTACATAATTTTGGGTACCTTGCTCATCGCCTACATGGTTTCCCTGCTCGTCCGCAGTCCCAATCAGCAGTGGTCGTGGCTCGACGGGTGGTCGGTGGCGCTGTTCGAGTTGGTGGCCTCGCTCCTCTGCATCACCAAGGGCCTCGCCAAGAAGCCGGGCCGGGCCGTTCCCCTCATCCTCGGTTTCAGCCTGCTGTCGTGGGCGATTGGCGACTTCCTCTTGACGTTCGAGTCAATCGGTGGCAAGACCGCTCCCACGCCCTCGGCGGCCGATGGCTTCTACCTCCTCTTCTACCCCCTGGCCTACGTGGCGACGGTGCTGTTGCTTCAGCGCGGTCTGGGGCGGCTTTCCCGTCCCAATTGGCTGGACGGTCTGGTGGCCGGTTTGGGAGCCGCGGCCCTCTGCGCGGCCTTTGCCTTCCACAGCATCATGCACTTCACGGGCGGGACCAATGTCGCGACGGCCACCAACATGGCCTATCCCGTGGGCGACCTCTTGATGCTCTTGCTGGTCATCGGCGGCACGGTGCTGCTCTCCGGGCGCGGGTCCGGTC
>Ga0182024_10022866_pt1 | contig 11237 bp, 21 predicted proteins | sample P32metaG_FD_120480 | JGI IMG/M metagenome (GOLD analysis project Ga0182024, IMG submission 120480) | Permafrost microbial communities from Stordalen Mire, Sweden - P3-2 metaG (Illumina Assembly) | ecosystem: Environmental > Terrestrial > Soil > Wetlands > Permafrost | place: Sweden: Stordalen... | reverse complement strand
TGGACAGGCGTTCCGTCGCCCTCACTGAAGCAATGATGACAACCCCAACGTCGCCGCTGCTTGCAATTGCTCCGCATCGACGTTCAGCTGTCCGCTCGCAGGACCGGGTACCGAGAATGACGACCTCTTTCCTCTGCGTAGCGCGCCAACTAATCTGTTTGGTCTTGCGCTAACCGGCATCAATAACCGTGGGATCGACAGGTTTTGAGTTCCCATGGGCCTGCGGCCCACCCATTGACATGAAAATGGGGTTGCATCGTGCGTGTAGGCTGATGGAGCGTGGACGGCGAATGTCTGTTTACACTCTGGATGAAGTGAGGCCGTCAATGAGTTTGATCGGGAACGCGCGTTTTGAACCAATCTGTGTCGCGCCACTTCTGTGAGTAGCAAGGGGTGGTAGCACGTGACGGTGTGTAACCTTTTTCGCGTGCGTTCTGCCGCTTCCACGCAAGGAGGAAGCGATGAAGTTTGCGGGGATAGACGTGCACAAGAAGGTTGTGATGGTGGTGGTCGTGGATGCAAGTATGCCGGAAGAGAAACTAGCGCGACGGCGATTCGTTACCATGCCAAGCGAGCTGAATCGCCTCTTGACATGGTTGCGGGAGCAGGGAGTGGAAGAGGCGGTGATGGAGTCGACCGCCCAGTACTGGCGGTCGGTGTGGATGGAGTTGGAGCCGCACATGCGTTTGCACTTGGCGCAGGCGTTTTCCAACCGTGCTCCACGTGGGCGTAAGCATGATTTCAAGGATGCCGAGCGGTTGGTGCGGCGATTGATCGCCAACGAGCTGATTTTAAGGTTTGTGCCCAACGGCGAACAGCGAATCTGGCGGAGCATGACCCGCATGAAGCTGCAACTCACGCGCGACCGAGTGCGACTGCAGAACCAGATTGAGAGTCTGCTGGAAGAGATGCGGATCAAGCTGTCGATTGTGGTCAGCAATCTGCTGGGTGCCAGCGGGTTGCGCATTCTGCATGCTTTGGCAAACGGAGAGACCGACCCCAAGAAGTTGGCGCAACTGGGGGGTGAGCGGCTGCAGTGCACCGAGGAGCAACTGGTCGATGCTTTGACGGGAAGAGCACAGCCCGTGCATGGAGAGATGTTGGCCTTGCAGCTGGAGCGGCTGCAGTTGATCGATCAGCAAATGGCTCAGCTCAATAGCATGATCGCGGCAGCCATGAAGCCGCATCAAGACGCAGTGATTCGATTGGCCGAAGTACCTGGTTTGGGAGTAGATTCGGCACAACAAATCATCGCCGAAGTGGGCGCTCAGGCCAGTACATTCCCATCGGCAGCGGAGTTGACATCGTGGGTGGGAACCTGTCCCGGCAAGGAGGAAAGCGCGGAGCAGAACCATATACCATTCCAGGAAGGAAGGGCACGGTCGCTCGGGATTTTTGGTCTTTCCTTCTCTTCTTACTCTGCACCCAGAGCCACGCTGTCGCCACCCTTCTATCCGCACTCTTGGTGAGCGTTTTTTCGCTCGGTGCCAGTTGGGTGTTCTCGTTGCAGCCGGTGCTGCCACCTGATTGTCGGCCTCTGTTCCATCCAAGATGGAAGCTGGGCCAGGAGATTAACGCAGTCACCAGAACTCGGCGTTGGGGCTTTTGCTCTTCTGTTCTGTTTTGGCTTTCCGTTTTCAGATTGCCTTTGACTTAGTTTCTTGCTTCAGTTGGCGTCTACGGGCCAATAACTGTGATACGGTGAATGCTTACGACGGATATTCGGCAATCGCGATGGCTCAGAAGTGATGATGGCTCTTTTCTTGCCACGCCTCGCGGCTAAGCGTCTGAACTGAACTGAGAGGACAGGTAAGTATTCTTGGTTCGCGCGGCAGCCCGGGCGCATTGACAAGCCATGCGGCGCAACCATGGGCTCCCTTGACGAGTTGCACCGCGCAAGCGTTTGCGCTTTCGTGATTGCCTGGACACAGCGCGGCCCAACTGGCCAACTGCTCAGCGGTTGGAAACTGCGCCATGTTGTCACCTACCTCGGCTAGGAGGGCCCACGCTGCCACCCGATCGACCCCAGGTATAGTGTCCCAGCGATCGACCGCTTGCGATAGCTCCGGTCTTGGTCGGCCGATGTCCTCCAGACGTTCTTCGAGCAATGCAATTTCGTGTTCCACAAATTGCATTTGATCCTGTAAACGCCGAAGCAAAAAGCGATGATGGGAACGGACTTTCCTTCTAGAGCAAGTCTTAATTGCGGAATCTTCACGCGCAGATGGCCCAGCGCGAGTGAGGCAAGGTGCTCCGGATCATCTTCACAGTGATGATGTCCTCTAGCATTGCGCGTCCACTCTTGCCGAGGGCGTTTGTCGCCACACTCGCCAGCTTTACGTTTGCGTCTTCCAGCACCTCTGAATTCGACTACTGATGCGCGAAGCTTCCTGGGACAGACTCGTCCGCATTCGTGTCAGGTCGCGTAGATCGCGAATGATTTCGCAGGGCACATAGCTGGGCCGCAGAAGACCATACTGCAGCAATTGCGCAATCCATTCAGCATCCTTCTGCTCGGTCTTGCGGCCAGGCACATTCTTGATGTGCTGTGCATTCGCCAAAACTACCGCGAACTGCCTTCCAGAATGTTCCAAACTGGCTTCCAGTAAACGCCGCTGGATTCCATCGCTACTTGAGTCACACCGAACTGCCGTAACCATTCGGCAAGCTCACGCAGATCTTGGGTCATCGCGCCAAAACGTCGCTGGTGTTTCTGCACTCGTCCCGCTTCACGCAACAAAATGCAAGCCGAAATCGAGCTCTTATGTACATCCAAACCGCAACATCTCGCATGCAGCACGTCCATGATTACTCCTCCATTGACGTGTGATCCAGGGACGCGCCGATAAGGTGAATCTCTCTCGCGTGCTCTCCTCTCACGAAGAGGCTACAGTCCGTTGTGCCAAAGCGGTCCCGGGGTCAAACTTATCCGCGGGCTCTCAAGCACCAGTAAGGCCGAAGACCTCTGGACCACACGCCTCGGCACAGCCTACAGCCAACCGATTCCGTTTTCATTAATCGTTGTGGCGCTGTGCGCCATGCAGAACTCATCCCATCTGATTGCGACAGTGATCTACCGCCTTGCAAAACGTATTCGAAGAGAAGTGGCCGTGGGTGTGAAGGTTGTGCTTCGTGGTCGCAGTCATGGATTCGACCGGCAAGTTGGTCATGGAATCGATTCTGGAGACCAAAGCGGCGTAGCCGCTTGAATCGCCGCCTCTGCCGTACAGTGAAGTTGCCATGCGGGCCGGCATTTTTGCTTACGATGGCAAGCCGTGCCAGCCCCACGCCATTTGGAGCTTGGCGCGAATCACTTCAAGAAGCTCCGCGTTGTCGGCCGGCTTCTGGAAAAAAGCGACCGCACCTGATTCGAGGGAACGTCTTTTATTGCCCTTGCGATCGCGAGCTGTGAGAACTATCACTGGGATAACGGAAAGCGCCGGATAGTCTTTCAGGTGTTTCAGTACGGCAAAACCATCGCCCGGCAGTCCGAGATCGAGGATGATAAGGTGGGGTTTCTCCTTCTGAGCCATCGCGATTGCCGAATATCCGTCGCAAGCATTCACCGTATCATAGTTATTGGCCCGTAGACGCCAACTGAGCCCCACTCTGATACTGGGATCATCATCCACGACCATTACCTTTGCCCGATTTATGGGCTTCCTCTCGCTGTAACTCTCAGTTTGCATGCTTGTGGTTCTCCTTTCGGTGAAGTTTTGTTTGCTCGTGAGACCCCGCTGGATGATGTTCCGAGTAGTGCCTATCGGAGACCGTACTCTCGGCCTGCCATTGCAGCTAACACCAAAGGTTCAGCGTCCAATTTGCCTCTTTGAGACTCATGTTGAGGAAGCGCGGGATAGCTGCAGTAATCACGTGTGGCTGGGCTGAATCAGGCACCAGTTGCTTGATGAACGTCCAGCCCAATATACTTTTCATCGTTCACGAGGGTGTTCCTTTCTGTAGGTGATGATGCGAACAATCACAACCTACTCCAAAAGGGCGCTTTTTATAACGCGATTACAACAGTTGTCCGGGAGTAGCACGGGTTTGGATCACTGGCGCAGACCGCGAGTATTGCGATCCACGCCTGCAAGCTCTGATCCGACCACGTTGCAAAGAGACGAGGCGCACCACACGCAAGAAACTGGTAACCGAGGGCGTTAGCGTTTATTCCACAAGTTGTCGGATTGCCCTCAGTAGGCGACGATTACCGACAGGTTTTTCGAAAAATCGCTTCGCCCCAGCGTCGTGACAGCGTCTTTTGTGAGTAAATCCGGCGCGCGCGGTTAGGACAATGACTGGTACTCCCGCGAGTTCAGGAAAAGCATTGAGGCTTTGCATAACAAAGTATCCGTCACGACGAGGTAACCCGATATCGAGAATGATAAGATCCGGCGTCTCTGTAAGCGCCGCGCTGAGTGCAGACTCTGCGTCATGTGCGAAACAAGGATCGTAATGGTTGGCTTTAAGACGGACTTTCAATCCCATACACACAAACGGATCGTCATCGATGACAAGAATCTTGATGCCAGCTGCGCTTGCCGGTTTGCGGTTTACCAGTTTCAATCGAACGGGCTGAGACGGATCTGCGTGGGGCTGTTCGTAGGTTTGGGGCAACATTTCAACTCCTTACTTTCTGTGCCAAGATAACCATTCAACCTTGGGGCGATGGCTTTCTTGATCTTATCGATGGGACTCGCCCCCCTACAACCGTTCATTCGTACATGACCTCTTTCTCCTGGAAGGAGCACAGAAGCGAGAATGGGGTGATTTTGGCTGGAACAACTGCAAGATACCCATCGGAGCAATCAAGAAGATGGCAACTGACGAGTCTGCGGCCCACTCATTGACATGAACGCCGCACCCTCACCGGTCCCTTCTCCGATGTTCGCGGACTGGCTTGGGCGCCTTCCGGCAAGGATGTCTGGCGGACTTTACACGTGAAAGCCTGCCGCAGCCTAGCAGCAGGCTTCCCGGTCTACGCCGCCCTCTTCTGCCCCGCCCTCAGCTTCGCCCACCTCGCCCGTTGGAACGCCGCGATCTTTCTGCGAGCGGCTGGTGACATGGTTCGCTTCACCGGAGGCGGGGTCGTCGGTTTCGTCGTCGTCGTCGAAACTAACGCTGGCTGCCCTTCCTTCCGAACTTTCGCCCATCTCGCCTGTTGCGCCCGCGCCATTTTCCGCCGCGAAGCTGCAGATATAATTCGGGTTGGTGCGGGTGGAGATGCAGACGCCGATGTGATTCCAGTCGGCTGGTTCGCTTGGCGGGATGATCCCGAACCGTTCAATGACTCGATGACTGCAATCGCTTTATCCAACTTCTCTACCTGTGACTGTGCTTCCCGGCGCTCAGCACGAAGCTGCTGTAGCGCATTTGCTAGGTTTCCCATTGTTTACCCCCTCGGTATTTGACAGCGACTTATTGTAGAGGGTTGAAAGGGAAACTGCCTAGTTGGAATTGACTCTCGGAAGGCCGCAACAGCGCGTCAGTGGATTTAGTTAGCGATACAAGAAAGAAGACCAAAAAGGGTGCAGTCGATGTTCGGCCCGATTGAACTGGCACGTTAGAGTTCTGTCTTGAATTGACCAGAATCGCCTTGGAGCTTGTGATAGCCTTCTACCGAGTAAATCTGCCCACGAGAAGCGACCGACGAATAAATCTCCACGAGCAAAGACTGTCTCAGCAATGATTGACGACCTGCGGCAAACGCTCAGGCGGCGCTCCGAATTAGGCGCTATTATGAAAATAGACAAACTCACTCTAGTCACCGTTTTTGACCATACTGAACGCCTCGAGGCCCACTTTTTCGACGTCCTTATGTTCGGAACGAAGAACGCAATTGGGTTCCACTCTGGGAGTCCATCAGAGCAGTGGCCGAACACAAGGTTGCTGGAAGGAACGGTAGGCCCCACTTTCTCGGTGCAGTTGTTATGGATAAACTGCGTACCGTGATGTCGAAAGTTTCACCAAGGCAAATTATTGATGGCCAGCAGAGGCTGACCACGCTTCGAATCGCGCTAGCTGCTGCTCGCGACTTGTCGGAGGAACTGAATCAACACAAGTTTGCTTTGGGCGTTTCGTAAACTCACAGATAATGATTTCCCTCTCAGTGTTGACCCTGACGAAGTTTTCAAGGTGTGGCCTACCAACGCTGACCGTAATGTGTTTAGGAGCGTCATGCGAGCCGAGTCCGCTGAAGTTGTCAAGTTGCTCCTGAAAGAGACTGATGAAGCCATCGAACTCCAAGCTGCAGGAGCCTACGATTTGAAAACGTCGATTGCTGCTCCAGGATTTGTGCGTGCGTCCCGGGTCCACCAGCCGAAAATAGCCAACATGCATCAGGCACTTGAGCCAAAACTAATTAAGGGACGGGTTTGTGTTGTTTAGTTGAGCTTCGGCGAGTATGAAGCGGATGGGAAAAACCGCAGACTAACGCTCGGTGGCTTCCTTCACGATCCGCGCAGAAACTTGGCTCTCGTCAAGGTAAGAAAATGTGGACCACGGTACATTCGTGCGAAGCACTATAGCGCTGCTAACTGGTCTCAGTTCAGCAGTTTGTTTGCTGGCATTAATGCCAACCACAACAAACCTAATCTGGTCGCCCTCTATGACCACAGGATCGTTTATCTTGGGAACGTAGTTCTCTAGCTTTGTCATGGGAATAGTTTTTCACAGGTTCAGCCAGATTCATAGCCCTGTGAATTTCAACTGCACCACTACCGAAGCTTTCGGTTCGCTGCACTTCATTTAACGCTCGTGAGCGCTTGCTGCTGAACAGTGACCAAATCGCAGAGGTGAGCCATTCGATCCGTGCCCATTTTTGTAGCTCAGGGTGACCGTGGTCCGTATAGGCGGTCATTCTGTCCAGCTTCATTTACGCTCCAGACCAGCTAATTCGACAGGGGATGTCGGCGACTCGCTCTAGGAAACTCCAGATACTCGCCATAGGCAAAGCTGTTTTCAGGAGCAGTTTGACAACGACAGTGCGCAAGCCTAGCATGAGAATTGTGCAAGCTACCTCTTCTTACTCTTTCAGGGTCCTTGAACTTAAGTCAGCCCATCTGAAGTGTTTTTTCTTAGCCTCCCTAAAAGGATAATTCCGTCAGGAGTACTCGATGGAGTGGAAGAACGAATCACGGAGCAACTCCTGTTGCCGTTTGGACTGTCTGCTCGACGGTGCCAATAAGCTTTGTGACCAATACGCCGTTGACCCACGTAGAATCCAAGACTCTCCGAACGCGGGAGTACGTGGAGAGGGGCGAACAAGAAGGTAAGACTGTTCTAGAAGCCATGAGGGATGGGGATACGGAGGGCATACAACACTTCGACGGAGAAATTGAGAAACTGATCCGAGCCGGGACCATTGACCTCGAAACAGGACTGGGATATGCGACCAACCCCGGAAACCTAGGGCTTGAGTTGGCTGACTTAGACGAGGGCACCCCGTCTCGGACGGCAAGGGCAACGTCTGTCGAAGAAGGGAGATGCGAACCCGATCTGGTAATTGAACGTTAGCCGCTTTCTATTCTGCGCTTATGATTGCGAATGTAACCGTGGAGTCGAGAACTTCCAACCATCCGAAGATCTACCAGTCTGGTTCAAACCGGAGAGCCGCTGTAAATGGGCTTTTCGGCGTGCCTATCGCGCATCCTCGCTTAAATGTAGTGTCTCGCGGAATAGGTCTCGAGAAACATCAAGAATTGACCGCCAGTCGACTAGACGGTCCGATCCACTCCGTTATGCAGAGCCGCTACGCCGAATAGGACTACCGCTCTACCGCAGCTAGGACTGATTCTGTTCTCACCACGCCGACTACGAGGCTTGCGATTCATGAATCCCGTCAGTAACTGGCGGCCAAGAAGGTACGGCGGGTTTTGTAAGAGCGTCAGTTGGCTGGCACCAAGTACGTCTGTTCGCCCAAATCGGGAAACATAGTTCATTTCTTTCAAACACTGTGCAATAGTGACCAGTCACGAAAAGGCCACGATTGTAAATTGCATTCAAGGAGCAATATGGAGGAACTACGCGGCCCCCGGTCGTTTGTTCCTCTGATAGCGCAGCGCCCCTGCTGCGCCATATTCTTTTTGGAAAGTACGTTAGACATGACAATCAGGGAACCATTTACCCCTCGGACACCTGACCCGGACAAAGCACCGCGACCACCGACGCAAGACCAACCAGCGGCGGACAAACCCGGCAGGCCGATACTACTTCCCAGCAAGTCCAAGGCTGCGTTCCGTGGCCGCCAGATTGTCTATGGCCGTTCAATGAAATTTATCGGGCACCCCGGATGGGATCGTGATGCCTGAGGAACTGAAAAGTGAGCAATTCTGAACACCCGCGGCGTGGATGCCAGCCTTAGCATTAGTTTTTTGGGGCCACTAATTTCGTGATCCCACAGAAGTCCGTGGTCCCAAGAAGTCCGTGCTCAACCCTGAGAACCTTGTATGGCCTTGGCGACAACTGGGGACCGGCCATGAACTCGCCCTACGGCCTGAGTTGCGTTAAAAACTGCCTGAGCGTCATTTTGCGCTCCGAGAGTTTCTTTTGCTCCCTCCCGAAAGAATCTTTGGAAGTTTTCGACCGGATAACGAAGGTGGTCGCTTTCCCCGCAGGTGCCGTCGTTTTCATGGAAGGCGAAACTCCACATGGAATTTACATGCTATGCCAAGGGCAAGTCAGGTTTTCGACCACTTCCAGAGACGGAAAAACTTTCATCCTGCGGATTGCCAAAGCTGGAGAAGTTCTCGGCTTGCACGGGACGGTTACAGGCAAGCTACATGAGGTAACAGTGGAAACGATGCAGGCATGCCAATTAAATTTCGTGAGCCGAGAAGACTTTCTCCTGTTCCTCAAAGAGCACAGCGATGCCTGTCTACACGCTGCTGAGCAAGTCATTTGTGACTGTCAGGACGCATACGATGTAGTGCGCTCCCTTGCCTTATCACACTCCGTCTCCGCGAGAGTTGCTAAATTCTTGATCGCATCAGCGACGGATGGGGAGCACACTGACGGAATAATACGCGCAACGCTCGCGCTGACGCATGAAGAGATTGCCCAGATTGTGGGCGCTAGTCGGGAAACCATTGCGCGCATCATGTCGGAGCTCAGAAAAAAACAACTACTTGAACTACACAACCCCGCCTTGATCATTTACAACAAGACTGCGCTGGAGCAACTTGTTCTGCCTACGAGTTAGGAGTAGCGCGATGCTGACCAAATGTGCGAATTCTTCGTGGTCCGCATTATTTCGTCACTTGCAAGAAGGAAGGCTGTTCCTACTCGAAGCTGACTACCTCTAAGGTCATCCGAAGTTAGAGCGCCGGAATATTTTTGGTTGTGTAAAGGCTGCTCGGTAAAGATGACCCTGGCCCCAGATGAAAGAGTTATTGCGACCGGACTGCGCAAGGCACTTCGTAACGGCCCCCAGCCTACGCTCTTTTCGGACAATCGCGAGGCCGGGGCTGTTACTTCGCAGAGTTACATTCCTTCGCAGCAGCCACCGGGAGTCAGATGAGAATCTGACACAAGAACGCCATGTTACAGACATTGGAATGCAGCCATGAAATAGTTGCGGCGGCTTCTACCTCGTGCTTCCAGCACCGTCTACGGTTCTGCTAAAGGAGAACAAAATGGGAGATTGGCTGCCGAAATCTGTGCTTTGTCTCAGGTCTTACACGAAGCGCATGTTCGTAGCAGACCTTCTCGCAGGTATTTCCGTGGGGCTCGTCGCACTTCCTTCGGCAATGGCCTTTGCCATCGCCTCACGAAATGCCACCACAGGCGGGTCTGTACTGCGCTATCGTTGCAGGCTTTGTGATTTCTGCTTTGGGAGGGTCTTCAACACAGATCGGCGGCCCAACTGGTGCGTTCGTGGTCGTGGTATTTGGAATTGTCTCAAGATTCGGCATCGACGGATTGTTCATGTGCACCTTGTTGAAAGCGGAGACGACGCTGCAATCGCATTGATATGGCTGCGGAAAACAGAAAAGACCCGGGAGCAGGTTCTCTCCGAGTCGATTCCGTTGCACTAAACTCAATACCATCGTTCCATGGTCTGCGGCATAGGTCTCCCGGTCGGCGTTTTGTCGTGCTCGTTGTGGACATGCTTCAACATGGCTTGGGCGGCTTGTGTGCTAGCGCAACCCAGCCTTTCATTGAATTCATTGACGCTCACGGTGTGCGGACACTGGCTGCACTTGAGGGTCACGCCACGCCGAATTTTGGGAGCCCGGTTGATCGTGTACATTGGGGCAGCATAACCCTTGCCTCTCCCACCAAATGTGATCGTCATCACATTCCAGTTACTTTGGTTAGACAGGGAGAAAGAGCGTGCAATATCGAACCGATTTCTTGGAGGACGGTCTTATGGGCACCAGTCGTGGGCTGCTATTGAGAATTTACGTTCTAGTCATCGACAAGCAGAAAGCGTTAGGTATTTCATTGTGCCGCCGTGGCTCCTATACTTTTGCGTTGCGCTAGCACGCTCTCCACGGTCTGAATTAGGGCTGATGAATTGTTTTCCAGCGATTTCTCCGATTTCCTAACAAACGCCGTTGCGCCCTCTTTCAAGAGCTTGGCCTCATTTGCTTGACCAAGACCGCTCAGCACTATGACGGGGATGTGTTCTACGAGCCCGTCGCCCTTGAGAGCGCGAAGGACATCAAGCCCCGACACCTTGGGCAGCATCATGTCGAGCAGGATAAGATCGGGAATGCTCTCGCGAGCGATACGAAGACCCTCCTCTCCGTCCCCCGCATGGATGACAACGTGCCCAGCTTTGACGAATGCCCGTTCATTTGCGATCCTCTGGAACTTGCTGTCTTCGATCATAAGTATTTTCATTTGTCCTCACTGTCTGTGGGTTTTATGAACAGGTGGTCTCTTCCGGTCGCGACTCTTGATTCTGTACGTCTCAGCGGGCGTGCAACAGTGGTACGTTAACCGGTAACCCGGGTCTGCCGCGGTTGTGTACAGCCTTGGCATGCTGATTCATGGCCCTGGCTGCTTGGGTACGGCGGCTGCCGTTTTGAATGCTGAACTCGCGTGTAGTGACTGAATGTCTGCAATGTGGACAGCTGTACGTGGTCAAGCTGTGCTCCATTTTAATGGTGTAATATCTCACATCTTCAAGTGTAGTCGCATATCCTAGCAGGACTCCGAACCAAAGTTACTAGGGCGGGAATCTGCATCAATCAATATGACTGGCGAGCGAGTCGGGCCGACAACGATGCCGC
>Ga0182024_10022865_pt1 | contig 11237 bp, 10 predicted proteins | sample P32metaG_FD_120480 | JGI IMG/M metagenome (GOLD analysis project Ga0182024, IMG submission 120480) | Permafrost microbial communities from Stordalen Mire, Sweden - P3-2 metaG (Illumina Assembly) | ecosystem: Environmental > Terrestrial > Soil > Wetlands > Permafrost | place: Sweden: Stordalen... | reverse complement strand
CGAGCACGCAGAACCGCCGCCAATCCGCACAGCAGCACGCCCGAGGCAAGAACAATGCTGCCGCCGACGAGTTCCTGGCCAATGGGCGTCGGCGTTTGGCGCGGCGTCCAGTGCGACGAATCGGCTGGATCAACCCGAATCTTGACCGTCTTGCCGACAATCAGGGGCTCCTCAGGCAAGCGGCCTTCCAGATATGCGGCATTTACGTCCAAGGTTTTCCCATCACGATCAAATTGCAAGGTCACCGGCTTGTCGCCGGCTTCACTCCTGCCCGTCAGCTTGGAGCCGTTGACTTCAACGATCAGTGCGTCAATCGGTAGGCCGTGATTGATCAGCTGCGCCGCCTCCCGCCAGGCGGAAATTCGCTGAATCAGCAGACCAACCGCGATCGCCAGCAGTGCCAATCCCGCAAGCAGCGTGGTTCGCACGTGCGGATCGAGCCACGCGCGGCGGGCCACGCGGGGTGTGACAGTTCGCGATGAAGCGGTGGAATCGGCTGACGCGCTAGTCATTCGTCTCGTGTCGCAGGCCCGGACATCAACCCCGTTTCGATCATCGCCATCCGCTGCGTTGTGGCCGGTGTCGGATCGAGATAGTGGTTTAGCATACACGAATCGAGCGCGGCGCGTACCACATCGGCGGCCGCCCCGCCGCCACTACCGCCATATTCGACAAGCACCGCAAATGCGACTCGCGGCTTATCCGCCGGCGCGAAGCCGATCATCCACGCATGATCGATCTGATTCTCCTTCGGCCCCGAGCCGCGATACCACGGCAATTCCGGGTTGGGATGCTCGATTGTTCCCAGTTCGTAAGGCTGATACTGCCGGTGGCCCTGATCATCCACGAGCGGTTTGCCGGTCTTCTGATCGATCAACACGGTGCGGAATGGCGATGCCTGTGCGGTGCCGGTTTTTCCGGCGACAAGCAGGTCATCCATCCTGGCTTTCTGTCCCGTGCCACCCAGAGAGTTGACCACGGCGGTCATTCCCTCGTGACACGCGGCCATTGCCTCGGGGTCCAAATGCAGGTCGACTCGATCCGGCCCCGTGATTTCGCCGGCGGGACGCAGCCGGGGCATTTGGCCGGTCTTTAGGTCGGGGAGAATCAGCTTCGGCCGCATCCAGATTCCGCCGCGGGCGATCGTCGAGGCAATATTTGCCATCTGAATCGGTGTCACCGCGATGTATCCCTGGCCGATGCCGCCCAGATATCCCATCGTGCGTTCGGGCATGCCGGATTTTCCGATCCCGTCGGCGGGCACCATTCCCCTGCCTTCTTCGATTCCGATTCCCGTTTTGTTTGCCAACCCGAATCGCCGCATCCAGGCCGACAGCGAGATGATGCCGAGCCGGTCGGCGATGGTTTCAAAATAAACGTTGCAACTGCGCTCGAGGCCGTCGCTGTAAATCAGGAAGCCGTCAGGGTTGCCGAATCGTCCGCGATGCGGAGATGCGTATGGGATCGGATGGTGCGCGACTGCTCCGTGCAACGCCTCGGTGTATGATGACGCCACCCAGCACCGGCCCCAATGCGCGTAGCGAACCATCTTCCCATGGCTGTCGGGCAACTGAAGGTAGCCCGTGCATTCGATTCCCTCGTGTACCTTCACCACGCCCTGCGTAATGGCCGACAAACCCACCAGCGGCTTGACGGTTGACCCAGGCTCAAACTGCGATTCAGTGGCGCGGTTCTTTAGCTTTTCATCAACATGATCTTCCAGCAGCGTCTGATAAAGCTCGTCAAATTGATTGGCGTCGTAGGTCGGATACGACACCAACGCCAGCACCTCATTGGTCTTCACATCGAGCACCACGGCGGCACCATGAAGAATCTGATGGTGCAAAACGATCGGCGTGTTGTCCGGCAGCGTCGTGCGAAGCGTGGCATCGCCGAAGAAAGTCTGGATGTCGCGCTGCACATTGATATCAATGCTTGCCCGAACATCCTGCCCGGGGATCGGCGGCGTCGAGGCGTTCTGCGTTGGGTCGTCGCCGCGAACGCTGGTGGTTCCGAGCGTTCCGCGTAACGCCGGTTCGCATAGCGCTTCCAAACCGGCTCGTCCGATGTGATCGTTAGGTTTATAACTACGCGCTTCGTTCTCGCGGTCGGGATCGTTAGCCAGATCGTTACTTAGCACTTTGCCAATATGACCGATCAACTGTGGCGCAACATCATCGTATGGGTAGTACCGCCGCACGCCGGGCATGAGCTTTAGTCCCGGATACATTTCCGGATGCCGGCCGAGGTCGTTTTGCACTTCAACGCTGACGTCGTTCAAAATGACATGTGCCTGACGTTCTTCGCCCACGGTGACGGCGTATTTGTCGATCTCGTCGACATCTTCCGTCTCGCCACTGAGCCAGCGCTGCCACTTCGGATCGGACGCCTTGGGGCTGGCGTCCTTCATCGCCCGCTTGTACGAGGAATACCAGATGAATTTCTTGCGAAGTTCGACGCGGCGCTGCACATCCTGACGTGTGTCGTCAATCGCTTCCGGCGTCTGTCCCGAAAGAGCGGCCAGCCGACCCCACATGGAGTCCAGCAGCGCCTGCACCGAGATCATCTCATCGATAACCATCTTCTGGCGGGCCGCCTTGAGCATATGCGACCACGCTTCCCCCAGCCGCTGACGAAGGCGTGTCGTCGCCGTCTCCTTCAACCAGGCCGAGTCCGCGGTTTGCGTCAGCGCGTAAAAATCCACGCAGGCATCAACGCACGCCCGGTCTTTGGCCAGGATCTGGCCATTCCTGTCGAGAATGCTGCCGCGAGTGGTCTGCGTAAACGAATCATGCTGAAGCGTGCGCGAGGCCTCGGCTTTCCACTCCGCCGCCTCCACCACCTGCAACTGCGCGGCGCGCAGCAGCAGCAGGATGACCACCGTCGACAGAATAAGCAGAAAGATTTTGAGACGCTTCTCGAACATAGGAATCCTTTCCCGTTCGATTCACTACGACCACCCCAGACCGATGTTTCCGGATTCGACCGAACCGAAGCGAATCTTACCACGACCTTTTCGCAGTCAAGGCATTGCAGCCTTGCGAATACCGTCATTTGTTTGGACTGGCAAATCTTGCCGATCTACGTCTCGACAGAGACAGTCGTCACTCCCGCAACCGAGCCGTCTGCAAGCTGCCCGACGATGAAGACGCCCACCTGCGTTTCGCCGTCACCCACGCGGATAATCGCGATGTTGCTGAGCAGTTGTTGAACCGTCCGACGAAGCCGCGCATATCGCTCGGCGTTGTCGGCTTCGCCGAGCTGGCTGAAGAATGTTTCGAGGGAAACCTCCACGATCGCACGCTTTGCATCGACATGCTGCTCCAGCGCCTGCCGCGGTGTGACGGCCAACTTCGCCGCCGGCCATAAGAACGCCCGCCATGGCTCATCCGAGTCACTCGGGTACGTCAGACCCGCGATCGCATCGACAAGCTCCGGCGGGGGCTGAGGTGATGAAGCAGTCATTGAAGAATTCACCGGATCGACAAACCGAGCAGCATCACCCCGATAAATGCAGGCCCATTCAACAGCAGCAACGGTGGTATCGCGCCGCACCAGGTTGCGATCAGCACGCGCCGCGCCGTCGCCGCGCGGTTTGGCAAAGGATTCTCATAATTGACGACCGGCGGTGAGTCGCCGGATCGCGCGCCGCGGGCGGGAATATCCATGGTTGTCTCCGCGGAGACATTCTATCGCGAGAACAAGTCTGTCGGCGCGTTTTGAATTCGCGGCGCCTGCGGCGCCGGTTTGATATACCCCTTCTCCTTGAAATGCGCAATCGCCTGGTCAGTGCTGGCGAAAACGCGCGTCGCGGTTTCGGTGATGAATGGAGACGGCATCGCCGCGCAATGCCAGACGACGTAAACCTCTTTGCCGCCCTCGAACGCATGATGCAATTCGCGCTCGACGCCGCTGGACAGGGCCGGCTTGCCGCCGGGCAGTTCGGGAATCAGGCTCACGATCATGTCGGACTGATCGATCATCTTGAAATCGCGCGCGTAAATCTGCCCGAGGATATCCGGGCTGATCTGCGCCACTTCCGCCGTCTTCAGCGTCAGGCGGCCCTCGGGTCCGCTTACCTCAATCGTGTCTTCACCCTCGCGCATTGCCGTGATCGCGAGCGTATGCAGGCTGATTTCATCCACATCGGCCGGGTCGAAGCACGTGAAATGCTCGGTCATCGTCTGCTTGAAGCGATCAATTTCCACCAGCGTGTTGGGCAGGTCCGCCACATGGCTCATGGGGAATGACAGATACGCCCGCTTCAGCTTCCGCTCGAACAACAGCCGGCCGACGGTTTGAGCGGTGATCTCGCGCCGGCCCCGGCTGACCATGAAAAAGTGCCCGTAGCCGCGCAGCATGTTGGCCAGAATCTCAGTTGCCAGCAGTTCTTCTTCGCGCCAGACCATGATGTCTTTGAGCGTGTGATCCAAATCGTGATCCAGCACAAGCCGCTGGTGCACGGCTTCGACATTATCGAGCATCGTCAAGTAAATGTCGGCGTTGAACGCCTTGATCTGATCGAAGTCGAACGCGGCAAATAGCCCGTGTTTCCAGCGGAATGTCGCGTGCGTGTTCACCAGCACATGCTCGTGCTGCTCGGCGGTTTGCAGAATCTCCTTGAACACCGCCCGCCGAAGCGCATTGAGCCGGGTAATCGGCAGATTGAGAATCCGCCCCGGCGGCACGTCCGGCGCCTCGGCGTACATCATCTGCCCAACGTGGCAAACGCGCAGGTCGATCCCGCGCCTGGAAGCATCGGCGCGAACCCGTTCAAGGAACGGACCCTTATCGACGCCGACTTGTCCGGACACGATCGCGCGCATGAGCTAACGGTAATCAGACAGATGGCTGGCGACCAGTCACGGCCGATAAACTTCATCCTGTCAAAACAGAGAGATTTTAATGCGCGATTCAGGTGCCGGCTGGTAAAATGCGCTCCGCGAATACAGGCATATCCATTGCTGTAGTCGCAACGGGAACATATCGACTCCGCCTTTTAACGGGAGTTTGCCCAATGATTAAGCTGGAAGCCGGAAACGTGCTGCTAAAGCCGTCACATCGGAAGCAACTGATGGCTTGGCTCCGCAGAGCGATCCGCATCGGAAGCCGCCTCGGCGAGTTCACCCTTCACATCACCATGCGTCGCCAGGGTCGCCAATGCGAAGTGCAAGCCCGCGTGCATGACTCGGCCGGTGATTTTGTCTGCCGCTCGCGGCGGCATGAATGGCGCGATGCCATGCGCGACATGATTCAAGCGATCGTCTATCGCCTGCATCAACAAAAACTCGGACACGCGTTCTAAAACGCACCCGATTTCGACAGCGCCAATTTGAATAGATCGCCGCGTCTTGAATACCCTTCGGCGCTCGAGACGCGGCGACAACAGAACATATTTCACTCACAATGACCCTTCCCTAGTGGTTCATCACCGGATCGCGGAGCCCGCTGGTTTGCCGCTGGTCATGGTGTGGATCTTCAGCGAACTCCTCAATCATCTTTCGATTGAACGCCGGTAGATCGTCGGGCTTACGGCTTGTCACCAGGCCGTTGTCCGTCACCACCTGCTGATCGCTCCACTGAGCCCCGGCGTTCTTCAGATCGGTTTGCAGCGACGGCCAGCTCGTGAGCTTGCGGCCGCGAACCACGCCGGCTTCGATCAGCGTCCATGGGCCGTGGCAAATCGCCGCGACCGGTTTACCGGCGTCGAAGAATGCTTTGACGAACTGAACCGCTTTGGGATTCATCCGCAGCTTGTCAGGATTCATCACGCCGCCGGGTAACACCAGTGCGTCAAAGTCATCGGCCGACGCGCGATCTAGCGCAACATCAACGACGAACTCATCGCCCCACTGGTCGTGCTGAAAGCCCTTTACCTTCTTGCCCTTCACGGGTGAGACAATTTGCGTCGTCGCACCGGCGTCATCTAATGCCTGTCGTGGATCGGTCAGTTCGACTTGCTCAAAACCGTTCTCAACGAGAATGGCAACACGTTTTCCTTGCAATTTGTTTGCCATGACTGGCTCCTTTCGGTGCCCATACAATTCGCAATAGATGCGCCATCGTTGGACACGCCCGCGGAAATCCAGTACGTTTTTTCGCGTAGCGCGGGCAAACACTGCCGCAATGGCGGCGTAGTCGCTACATAAGAGCAGTAAAATCGCCGCGATGATTCATGGAGGAATTGTTATGGCTCGACCCGAGCATCGTCGTTTCAACTCAGCCAGCGTGCAGGCACTGGAAGATCGCCGGCTGCTGGCCGCCGATCCGCTGCAAGTGCTTATCGGCCTCGGCGCGGCCAAATCCGTTCAATATACCGACCCCAACGGCACCGTCGTCCGCGTTCAGCTCACCGGCGCCGGCTCGGCATCGCTGGAATTCGACGGAACAAGCCTGACGCAATCGAGCAACAGCAAAGGCTTGATTATCTCCGGCTCGGGCATCAGCCTGACCGACCTCACCGCCACGGGCACGCTCAGCACCACCACCCTGCAGTTCGTGACGACGGGTAAGAAGACCGTCAACATGGGCAATATCACTGTGAGCGGCGCGCTGGCGGTTCTGAGCGCTCCAAAATGCATCGCCGTCGGCTCGATCTCGACGTCGAAATGGGTGGGCCAGTTGACGCTGGGCGGAGCGACCAACGGCAGCATCTCCGTCGGCCCCGCCACTGGCAACCCCGGTCTGGGTTTGAATGCCAGCCTTGGCAACGTCACCAACGAAATCTTCCGTTCGGCCGTTCGCGTGAACACGCTGACGGCCTCGCAGTGGATCAACGCGCACGATGTCAACAGCAGCCCGAACGAGATTTCCGCCGGCCAGATCGGAACGATCACGATCGCCCACGACGCGACCGTGAATATGGAGACCGGCGCGATCAATACGCTGACGGTTCGCGGCACGCTGTCGAACTCGACGATCTATCTGACGACGCCCCTGACGCCTCTGAAGATGAACCTGACGCGCCTGTCGGCTGGCGCATTGGCGACGGTTGACATCACCTCGAACGGCAATCTTGGCGCAATCTCAGCGAAGCGCATGAGCGACAGCAGCATCCAGGCGGGCATTGTGAGCACGGTGACGCCGCTCAGCTTGCCGCTGTCGACCAGCGACTTTAAGAACACCTCTTCGATTGGGTCGATCACGCTTTCCAAATCCGCGTCGGCGTCGTTCAGCAACAGCTATATCGCCGCGTACACAATTGGAACCACTTTCCTCGGCTCAGTGTCGATGACCAACACCATGCCGGGCATCCCCTTCGGAATCGCGGCGCACAAGTTCAGCGCTTTTTCGCTTTTCGCTCTGCCTGGCAGCAAGTCGATTCGCATCAATAACCCCGCAACCAATGCCGTGTTCGATAACGTCCTGTCAGCGAAGGGCATCACCCCATCGGACTTCGAAGTTAGCGTTGTGTAAGGCGCGTGGGGAAATATCGCGAGTCCAGTCGCTCCGTTGCTCAAGGCGGAATGAAGAGCGCGCGCCTGGTGACAATTTCGGCCGGCGCGTCACCCTCGACCTTGAACGTCGCCCAAGTCTGGTAAGTACCGGCGGGAAGTGTCGTCGGCAGCATGAGCTGGCGCTCGCCGGCGTCGTTCATCGTCCAGTTGCCGGCGGGGATTTCCAGCTCCAGCGCGTTCTGCGGCTCCAGAATTTCCCGACGATGCACAAAGGTGACGCCGGGCCCTTGCTGCTCGTACGACCCGCAGTGGATCGTGACGCAATTGGGCGTGTAGCCGACAATCACCGGCTCGGACGCCTTGTTGTAGAGCTTCAGCGTGCAGATCGGGAAATGGTCGCTTGAGCCGGGACGGGTAAAGAGAATGGGTTCAATGTCGGCCGCCGTTGCAACGCGAACGCAGACGCGTGTGGTGCCAGGGGCGGTCGCAGGCAAATTCATTAACGAATGAACCGCGATCAGAGGACTTGCACCAACGGTTGTGTCGTGCGGCGCCGCACAGCCGACTGCCATCATCAAGGCGCAGGTTAGGGCGAGAGTTCTTAGCCGAATAAACGTCATTGGAATAGTGCAAATCGCGCCACTGCGTTGGCGCGATTAAAGCAATTCAACGAACTGCTCGACTGTCATACCCGCGTCAGCGATTATTCTGCGAAGCGTCCCAACGCGGACTGCGCCGTGGTTCGGGATGACCACCCTCGCGTAAGGGTGATCTCGCTTAAGAATCATGTGACTTCCCGATTGACGCTGGAACGAGAAGCCGACTCGTTCGAACGCGGATCGAACCTCGCGACCGGAAAGATCCGTAGGCAGCTTGGCCAAGTCGCGCGCTCCCCTAAGCGGCTTCGACTTCGACGACCTCTTTTCCGGCATCGGTTGGCACGGGATCGCCCGCTGCCCTGCAATCCTCCACGTAGAGCTCAATCGCATCGCGGATATTCGCCAATGCCTCGGCACGCGTGTCACCTTGGCTCACGCAACCGGGCAGCGCCGGGACACTGACGACGTAGCCGCCGTCGGATTCCTGCTCAAGTACAACCGTGTAACGCATGTCGGCACTCCTTTGAATCTATTGTAACCAAAACATGGCCGATCCCGGTATCAATCTCTTCACTGTGCAGTCTTTGGTAACTTCGCCAACGCCTCTCGCACCAGCGCAACCTTCGCGGCGGGCAGCCGCTGGATTTCAAGTGCGGGCAAGGCGTTGTTGATCTTCAGGACTTGTTCATACTGCGCCCGTGCTTCGTTCAGCCGATGGTTTTCCTGCAACGCATCGGCATATTCGAGTCGCAAATCCATGTTGTTTGGATCGAGGGTGATGCATTCGGCAAATTGCTTTAAGGCGGCGTCGATCGACTTACTTCGCAAATCCAGTTCGGCGAGCGTCCGGCGCGATCGCACCGACAACGGGTCGGCGAGGATCGCTTTTTCCAACAGTTGCTCGGCAGCGGCGGGGCTAACCAACGCCGCGTGATAGCTGTAGTCGCCGTTGATTGGGACGAGCATCGACGCCTGCACGTATTTGGCGCACGCATCGGCATTGTCGCCGTTGTGGCGGATGGTTTCGTCGGCCTCGGCAGCAAGCGTCTCGGCCTGAGCGACATTCCAGAAGCCAGCACCGGCGGCCGTGAACCACGCGACCCCACCGGCGATGAAGATTGCGATTACCGCGGCCGTGCCCCAGCGCCGGCGCGGGCGGTGCGGGAGGCGCACGCCGAGCGCCGCGCCCAGCAGCAGCGCGAAGACCGACATCGTGCCGGGTTCGAACAGGGAAAAATCGATCAGGTTATGCAGAAGGAACAGCGCGATCGCGACGAGCGACGCCACATGAATCCAGGGCGCGGGCCGATCATCGATTTCCTGCCGGCTCATCGACTGGAGCGTCGTTAGCCCGAGCCCGGCCACCATCGCCAGCACAAACGCGGCGCGCCTGAACACTTCGAGAAGGATCCATTCACTGCGCTGACTGAAATCGATCGCCATGAGCCCGTTGACCGTCATCGCAACAATCGGCGTGAAAATGATAAACGCAATCGCCTGACGATGTTTGACGGGCTTTTCATCGTCCGCTTCAACTGACTCGGGCACGACCAGCGCTGGTTGCGTGAGTTCCCATACCATGCGAAATATCCACGCGAGCATCAGCAGGCCGCCGATGATTCCGAGTTCGACGAATGCGCGAACGAGGAAATTGTGCGGATCTTTCGGCTGCTCGATCGCCTGCAGCAATCGGACGGCGAGGTATGGCTCGCCGAAGTTTGCCCAGCCCACGCCGACGAGTGGATGGCGAACGAAAACGCGCGCCGCGCCAACCCAATATTGCCACCGATACGTCAGGCTCTGCTGCACGAGCGTGCCATGGGCCAGGCCATGGCCGACAACCGCGAGAACGCCGAGGAAAAACAAGCTGACGCCGATCCAATACGCTTTGCGGGAATGCTCGCGCAGCCAGCGGCGTTTTTTTGAGTATGCGAACAGCATCGCCGCGCCGATGAATGGCGTCGCATACGCGGTTTTGCTTTCGACGTAGCGATAGAGCATCAGCATCGACAGCAGCAGAACGACACCGACCGGCGCCCACCAGCTGACGGCATCTTTGTCGATGATTCGCTGGATCAGAATTCCTGCTGAGACAATGCCCAGCAGCACCAGAGCGGCGGCGTACGTGTTGCGAGAGATGCTGAAGCCGGTGACTTCCCCACTGGCGATGTTCCTGGCAATCTGCTCCCGTTGAATTGAATCGGCATCCACGCCGCGGGCGTGAAGCAGCGCCGTGGAATCTTTCTTGAACTCCGCCTGCATGTCCGGCAGATCGATGAAGCGGTAGTAGAAACCCTGCACGAGCAGCACCAGAAGCAGGCCGAACGCGACACCGCCGACGATGTGAAGACGTTTCCACGAATCGACGAGCTGCGCCGCGGACCAGATGAGCACGAGCGCCCCGATCCAGTGCGCCGCCGCGACGGCGGCGATGAATTTGTCCGCCGACCACAGGACGCTCAGCAACGTCCAGAATCCCAGACCGGCCATGAGCAGGTGCGATGCGCCGAAACGCAGCGTGTATTGCGAATCGATCAGACGCCGGGCCAGCACGCACATCGCCGGCAGGCAGAAGAGCAGATCGAGGAACATTCCTGTGGCCGGGCCGGGAAGGGACGGCGCGCCGGTCGTACCGGGAACGGCGATCGATTCGTTCCGCATCACCTCGAACATCGTCGCGCGAACGATCACCAGCACGATCGCGAGGAGGAATCCCACTTTCGTAATCCACTGCCAGGGGTTGCCGGCAGGCGTCAGCGACTGGGCGGCGACAGCCAATGATTTGCGGCGCTTCTGCGACATTGAAAAGCTCTTAGTCGCTCTTGGCCGGCAGCGGATGCTGCTCGAGCAGCATGACGGTGGCAAGGATCAGCAGCGTCTGCACGAAGATGAAAACGCCGGAGAATGGATCGGGGGCATGGGCGAGCACGATGGCGGCAACCGCGGTGGCCGCGCTCAGCAGCCAGATGCACAGCACCGCCGTTCGGCGCGACATGCCGCGCGCGACCAGTCGATGGCTGAAGTGATTCGTGTCTCCCGTGAACGGGCTTTTCCCGCGCGACAGGCGGATGAAGCTGACCACGATCAGATCGTACAGCGGCACCGCCAGCACGATCACCGGCGCGAAGACGGCATACCACCCGCTGATTAACGCGTGACCGGGAGGCAGAAACGTCGTGCGAACCGTCAGGATTCCCAGCAGCAGCCCGACGACCAGGCTTCCGCTGTCGCCCATGAAAAT
>Ga0182024_10022864_pt1 | contig 11238 bp, 15 predicted proteins | sample P32metaG_FD_120480 | JGI IMG/M metagenome (GOLD analysis project Ga0182024, IMG submission 120480) | Permafrost microbial communities from Stordalen Mire, Sweden - P3-2 metaG (Illumina Assembly) | ecosystem: Environmental > Terrestrial > Soil > Wetlands > Permafrost | place: Sweden: Stordalen... | reverse complement strand
CGGCGCCGATCATCAGCAAACGAAACCGGATGATCTCGGAGAGCGTGTGGGTAATCAACTCGGGCGCGCGTGGGTCCACCATGCAGGCGGCGAGCCGATCTGCGACGCGAAGCCGTTGCTCGATCTCGCGCAAAACCAAAATGCCACCGTCCGACGACAGCAGCCCACCGTCGAATTTGGCGACAACAGTCTTGCCGGAAACAGGTGACAGGCCGGCCAGCGGCAGCATAGAATCCATCATGGTGGCTGTGGCCTCACGGAAACGGCGCGGATTGGAGTCGATAACCAAATCCTACGCTGAATCAGTGATTTGCGCCACATCCGCCAACCTGCGCTGCATAATTCAGGCTAGTGATAAGCCCAACGTTAGCAAATTACAGCGCTCTCAACTTGTTCTTTCAGGCCAGGGTCTTGCTCCGAGCGGCCTAAACCTTCGCCCCTTGCTAGTTTTGCGTTCAGCAGTTCACGCGACGTGGCCCGAAACGACAAGCGAGGGCGCTGCCCCTCTAGAAGCAAATTCAAAGGCAAGGAGCAATCCAGCGCAACGGGAAGCAAAGGAAAAATCCGGGCAGTGGATGAGCTTGGTTGAGGCGGTTGAGCACATTCGAATGTCTCAACGCTGTAACTCGGTTGAAGCATTGCGCCAGCTCAAAGGTGAGATAGGTGACGGGATGGTTCGTGTACAATGGGAGGATTCGGAAGGGCCCAAAGACTACCCCGATTCCCAATATTTGCAGTCGTCACAACTACTGCTCGTTGGCACTGGTTTGGCGCCGGATAGTCTCCGAGAGGAATATCGGCCCCTGTTAGTTGAACGGTCTGCTGTGGAGAAACTTTGGCCACTATCGAACCACCGGCGCAAAGATTCGCAGCAGACAGAGGCGGGCTCAACTACCCAGCTTGAGAGCCCGCGGCGCCGGAGCGTCGATCCCGATGAAATCTGGAGCGCAGCAAAAGAACTTTATAGGGAAAGAGAACACGATCCGCCCAATATGGACGATGCGGAAAGGCTGATCCGTCAAAAATTACGTGGTGGGAAGCGCGATGATATCCGGCAAATTCTACGCAAAAAGGAATTCGCCGACGTCCGTCGGAACCCGGGAAAACAGCCCAAGTCATAAATTTGCAAAATTTGCCACGGCAAATTTGGCAAGACGTAGCCAGCAAAATTGAGCCGCGCTAGCTCTGCCGACGAACACGGTCGGCGGCAGAGCACACATGGACTCCCTTCTCAACCAAAAGCAGGCGGCGCGAATCCTCGGCCTCTCGGTCCGCACACTGGAACGGCACCGTCTCGCCGGGACTGGGCCCCGTTATGCCCGCCTCGGGCGTCTCATTCGATATCAAGAGTGTGACATCGCCGTGTGGGTCCATGAGTCCCTTCGTACGTCAACATCGCACGTAAGTGCTCCTGGCGCCGCAAGTCTTCGCCGGAAGCGTCAAACGACGCTCGTGACCCATTTCGGAAACGGATTATGCATTGCAGCATTCGGGACAAAGCTAATTTTTGCGGAGGGCCTGGAGCATCGGAGCATCGTCTACCGGGACCGATTTCAAAATATGGGACATAACCCGCTGACTGATCCCTGATAATTCGACAACCCGACACGCCCTCATGGCGAGTGGCCGGGGCTGAATCCGCCTATTGGGCGGGAGGGTACGACGTGCTTAAAAACACTCGATTGAACCAAGAGCGGTGACTAACAATTAAGCGCGAAAGAAAAGAATTGTCGCGGTGCTCGGCGTGCGGACGATGATAAAATCGCCGTGATTCGTCCTATTTCACGGAGGCTTGCCAGATGGCTAGGGCACACATCACAGCAAAGGCGCCTGAGCAATCGATGCAACTGCATAAGGCAAAGATCTCGTCCGGCTGGTTACCGGCAAACGCCTCTCTGTTGCTTACCGTCATGCTGGCCGCGTTGCTCATCATATGTGTCACGGACCTCTGGTATCAGCGCGATGATATGCTGGTCCGCGTGATTGTCGGCATGGTGGTCGCGCTGTTCGCGATGGGATACCTTCTCGTTCGCGAGAGCCGCAACAGTGTTGGTGCGAACACGCTCGCGCTCCAGCACGAGGTTGACCAAAGTACCCGCATCTTCGAAACGTCGCTGGACTTAATCTTGGTGACGGATCGGCGGGGCCTGTTCATGCGGGTGAGCCCGAGTTGCAAAACGATCCTGGGCTATCAGCCGAAAGAGATGGTCGGTCATATTGGGATAGATTTCATTCATCCTGACGATATTGAACCCACTCGTAATGAGCTGCGATTGGCGCGTCGGGGCCGCGAAATAAGGAATTTCGACACGCGGTACGTCCACAAAGACGGCCACGCCGTGGCATTGACGTGGACGGGGGTCTGGTCCGAAACGGAACAACGGCACTTTTTTATCGGCCGCGACATGACATCGCAAAAGCTCCTTGAGGTCGCCGAGCGAGCGGCGAAGGAGACTCTGTCTGCGGTGATCGATGCGTCCCCGGTTGGGATTTTATGCCTGGCTCCCGATCGCAAAGTGCTGGTTTGGAGTCGTGCCGCCGAGCAGATATTCGGTTACACGGCCGAAGAAGCGGTTGGCCGGCCCTACATGCTGGTGCCGCCAAGTCATGAGGCGGAGTATGACGACCTTTTTGCACGGGCGCTGGCTGGAGAAATACTTCGGGATGTCAGGGTGAAGCGTCGTCACAAGGACGGTTCTCTTGTCGATATCAGTTTCAATGCCGCCGCGATGTTCGAATCCTGGGAGGCCAAAGCCGTTGCCTTCGCGCTGACCGACATTACCGAGCGCAACAGACTGGAGCAGCAACTGCGCGAATCTCAGAAGATGGACGCGATCGGCCAGCTTACGGGCGGAGTGGCGCACGACTTCAACAACGTACTGGCGGTTATCACGGGAACGATCGACATATTGGCCGACGGTGTGGCGGACAAGCCTGAGCTTGCCGCAATCGCGAAGCTCATCAGCGAAGCTGCCGATCGCGGTGCGGAGTTGACAGGGCATCTGCTGGCTTTTGCGCGCCGACAGCCGCTGCAGCCCCGCAAAACAGACATAAGGCAGGCGGCGACCGAGGCTATAAAGCTGCTCCGGCCGACGTTGGGCGAACAAGTGGAAATCGAGTGGCGGCCGCAGGAGGATGCATGGCCGGCACTCGTCGACCCTGCACAACTCATTACGGCGATTTTGAATCTGGCGCTCAATGCGCGCGACGCGATGCCGGATGGCGGAAAGCTGACAATCGAAATCAGCAACGCCATTCTCGATGAAGTCTATGCGAAAGCGCACAGCGAGGTTGAGCCTGGGGCGTATGTGATGGTCGCTGTGAGTGATACTGGGCACGGCATTCCCACATCAATCCGTGAAAAAGTGTTCGAGCCTTTTTTCACGACCAAAGGGATCGGCAAAGGCACCGGCCTCGGCCTCAGCATGGTCTATGGTTTCGTCAAGCAATCAAGAGGACACATTAAGCTTTACAGCGAAGAAGGACACGGCACGACATTCAAGATTTATGTGCCGCGCGCCGTTGGGGTTGCAACGGAAATCGCCGAACCGTCTACCGCAGACCCGCTCATCGGTGGAAGCGAGACGATTTTGGTTGTCGAGAACGATCCCGACGTGTGCACCTCCGTCACGGTGCAGCTTAAGAGTCTCGGCTATAAGCCTATGACCGCGGTGAATGCTCAGGAAGCTCTTGCAATCTTCGATAGCGGCGCCAGGTTCGATCTGCTGTTCACCGATGTGATCATGCCCGGAAAGATGAACGGTCGGGCGCTCGCCGAAGAAATAGCGAAGCGGCGCTCGCCGCTCAAGGTGCTATTCACGTCCGGGTACACCGAGAATGCCATCATCCATCATGGCCGGCTCGATCCCGGCGTTTTCCTGCTGCCTAAGCCTTACCGTAAATCGGACCTTGCCCGCATGGTTCGGAGGGCGCTTGACGGTGCCGAAACCCTATCTGCCTGCATCAATGAGCCGCCAAAATCTCAAGCAATTTAAAATCCCTAACGCGCCGATAACGCGCTCTTTACCAGCGTAGGCTGATAAGGAAACCAGCTTGATGAGCCCTTGAGTGAATCATCTATGCCGCGCGTTCTCGTTGTCGACGACCACCTCACGCGAGAGCGACGATTTCCATCGCACTCAAGGCCAACGGCTTTGATGTGGTGGCGGTTGAGAGCGGTCGATTGGGTTTGGGCGAGCAACGCACTCCGAACTTACCGATTGTCGCCATATCAGACGTGTTACTTCGCGCATCCGGACGGACTGTGCTCGACATTCTACCCAAGGCGCCGAATTGTCCGGATCACATACCTGCAGAAGCCATTTGGCGCGAAGGAACTCTTGCAGGCGATCCATAAACCGATTGGCGGCGTAGGGAATAGCGGCAACCATAATTTAATATGAGCATATCATGGCATGCATCCTGATCATTGACGATGACGAAGCTGTGCGCAGCGCAACAAAGATCGTGCTTGATGCAAACGGCTTTGACGTGGTTACGGCTGCGGATGGAAAATCGGGAATTAATGCAGTAAAGGATCGACAATTTGACGCGATAATCGTCGACCTGTTCATGCCCGGCATGGATGGTTTAGCAACGGCGAAAGCTATTCGCAAACTTTGCCCGCTCACGCCGATTATCACCGCATCCGGTTTTATGTTCGGTGGTTGGTGTCCGGAAATGCCGAACTTTGAAGAAATGGCGGCGGAGGTAGGGGCGACCTCTGCACTGTACAAGCCATTTCGGCCGAAGGAACTCTTGCAGGCGATTCATAAAGCAATTGGCGCGGCGGCGTAGCTTATTGGGCGCGATAGGCATTATTTTTATTGGGGAAAAGGCCCCGTATGCGTCTAGCGATGGATGCGTTGATCTAACCCCGGTTCGAGGCCTCGGTGAGGCGCTCGGCCTCGACTGTCTCCGCTCTCCTGTTTGCCGACGAGTGTAATCGATTGGTGCGAATTTGCTGCGGTGCATGTGGCCCTGAACGTCCTTTGCTGCGAGACAGCAAAATGTCCGAAGTTGGCAGAGAAGCGGACATTGCACGGACATCGCGAATGTGACGCAAATGACCCATCTCCGACATTGGCAGCCTCGATGACACCGTGCCCAGTGAACCATAATGTCGCGGCCATTGGAGTTTCGGGGAGCGGTCTACATGGCTGAGGAGCGCCTTCAAAGGAGGCTCGCGGCGATCCTATCGGCCGACGTGGTCGGCTACGTGCCTTCCTCATCGCGCTCCATGAGCGCCGAGAAACCGGCGACGTCAGCCGCTAGAATTGCCGCCAAACGCCGTTCCATCCGCTCTCCGGTCAAAAAATGCCCCTAAAATCGGAAATTCTGCCCAACTCATCAAAGCATGTCGGGCCGCTCTTGGGCTAGGCCCAATGTCTCAGTTGGGTCATTCACGACCGATGCATTCAGTACCCGTGCCGATCAATGTCCGTTGTTACTCCAATAGCGACATTATTGTTCGGCGCAGCGAAGTGACGCTAAGGGCCAGAAGCCGACATCGCGCCTACCGCTCATAACGATGTTTTCACTACAAAGAGGCTGCCGACTTACGGGGCAAGGCAAACAGCTATGCACAAGCAGGCGCGACCTGACGGGCAGAACGTGGTCGGCCGACTCGACGCGACGGTGTAGTTGCCCCTCCGCACGCGCCGCATAGGAGGCGATCTTTCAGCGCGGGGCGGTGGTTCAATTGCCGCTTAAGGCCGCAAATCCGCCGGCACTGGCGGCGCTTCGCGTATCAGCGTGATGGTCACCCGTCGATTGGCAGCGATGTCGGGGTCGTCGGGGAAGAGCGGATCGGTATTGGCTTTGCCGGCTACCTTGTAGATGTTGGCGGAGGGATAACCCTCCTCCTCCAGGATCTGGCGCACGCTATTGGCCCGGTCGGCCGAAAGGTTCCACGGCCCGTAATCCGGTTTCGGCGACCCTTGCGAACCGGACGTGTGCCCGGTGATGGAAATGCGGTACGGAACCGCCTTAAGCGGCCCGGCGATCTTCTGAATAAGTTGCCGGGTGCGCTCGTACGGCTCCTTGGAACCGTTTGCGAACATCGAGCGGCCATCCTGGTCGACGATGTCGATGTTAAGGCCCTCCTTGGTCTCCTCGACCATGATGTGCTTGGAGGCCTCGGTCAGCTCCGGCATGTCCTGCAGTGCCTGGCGCAGCGATGCCGCGGCAAGAGCGAAAGCCTGGTCGTGCTTGAAGCTGGAACCCTGTTCGTCCGGCGTGGGCGTGGTGGATGAGTCCTCGGGTTGGATGTTTGCTGCGTTCTTGATTTTGGAGCGGGTCGGCAACCCCTCGCTTTCGACGATGCCGGAATAACGCACATTCTGCTGCACGCCAAAGGCTTCTCGCATCGAGCCAGCCACGGCTTTCATCTGCTTCGCGTCTTGATTGGAGAACGCGACCAGCATGACGAAGAAGCTCACGAGCAGGCCCATGAGATCGGCGAAAGTAACAAACCAGCCGTGACCGCCGCCGTGTGCTTCCTTGCGCCGCGCCATGGCTGTTCCTCACTCCGCCAATCAATCTGAACGTAAGCGGCTTCAAAGTACCGTTGGCGCATTTAAGGGACGGTTACCTCTAGGAACTTTGTTGGACACGATTGCAAACGTCCGGGCATTAGCACCGGTCTCCTGCCGAGGTCCCTTTTGGGTCATTCGCGACCGGGTCGCGTCAGCGGCGAGTTTGGCTATGGCCACTATGCATCAAAAGCGGACGTAAGTTCGGAGCGCCATTGACCTACACCGATTACCGGCCTTCGAGGCCACTTCCTCGCTGATTGGTTGTTGCTCGCGGGACGTGCGCGGAATCGCAGACCGCCTTGAAGCCGATCTTGGCGTAGCAGCGGTCTCAGTCCTTCCAGAAATCCTTGAAGCGATCGGGCGCCATCTCGGTGTATCGAACCGTGTGCATGATATTTTTGTGGCCCATGTAGTGCTGCAAGGCTCGGGTGTCATGTCCGTCGTTGGCCAGTTTGTAGCCGGTGGAGTGCCGGAGCATGTGAGGATGGATCGGGAATGGGAGCTTTGCGGCTTCTCCAATCCGGGCGATAGTTTTCAGGAAACCCGCAGTCGTGGCCGGACCGCCGCGCTCGGTGATGAAGACGTAGCGAGATTCCATATTCTCCCGGCGTAGCTGGCGCAGCGCTCGGATTTCCCTGCCACTTAGCGGATGAACGTTATCGATGCCGCCCTTGGCTCGGCGGACATGTAGTCGGCCGCTGTTGAGCTCAATCTGATCCCACCGCAGGCCGCATAATTCCGAAGCGCGCAGCCCATGGCGGTATGCGATCAGGATCATGGTGGCGTCTCGGTGCCCGTAGCGGGACCGCTTGCGAGCAGTCTCTTGGAGCCGCTCGATCTCTTTTTCGGTCAGGTATTCTCGAGGCCGGACGTCGGAATTGAGGGGTCTGCGAGGAACTGTCCGGTTTACGATGGTTGACGGGGTGCGTTTCCGGGCGGATTTTGCCATCTGAATCAACCTTGGCTTGGTTACCACTGTCCGTAAAGTAGGCATAATACGGACAGACATCAAGGACCAAATGCCGCCTGATCGCTTGAAATCATAACTGCGCCGGTAGATCGCTCGCGATAGTTTTCTGTGCGCTTATCCGCCGCGCCTCGTCCTTAGTCAGCAGGTTCGCCGCAGAGCGTCGCCCCGGCTCGTCCTCGAAGTAGAAGTAAGCGAGCGCCTGTCCGTTCTTGTCGCGGACGATGAAGCAGGCATCGTTATACTCGTCTATCGTCCATGGTGGCGGGAAGCGGCGGGGAGTTACTCCTGGCACTCGACGCCCTCCATCGATAATACCAGGCGCAGCGCGATCGCGACGTCGGCCGTGTCAACGCCGGCTGCGGCCTCTGCAAGCTGTGCGGCAACATGGCGCCAGGTCGATCTCTCCCGGCGATCTGCCGGCAGATGCTTTTCAATCAGCTCTCGCACGTCGGCGAGCGTCTTGAGCGTCATGACTTTCGGGATGGTGATAGGCCGCGGTAACGGTCGTGACCAGTTTGGGCGGCTACGCATACACGGTGTTAAATAGGATGCTTCACTCGGATTCCCAATTTCTTCCGGAGCATCAATAAAAGACGCCGGACCGAAGCTGGCGCCAGGTGAGTTGCGTAGCTCGGCTACGGGCTTTTTAGCTCAAGGTGGACCCAACTCGTACCTGCGACGAGGTGATTTGCCACTCCTTGCGTCTTTTTTCCATGCACTTCTGAGTGAGCGGGATTATTTTGGAGCGGAGTATGTATCACTGGAAGCATCTTTGCTCGTGCGTGACCGGCGGTGAACTGAGCTAGTGAGTAACCTGCATGCCCTTGAAGTGAAAACCTCCAATCAAACCCGTTGTCATTCAAGATTGGTTCCGAGTCTACTGACAGCTCCGCATCCTTAAATGCTGCCGACGATGGCCGTCTCGTTCCAGAATTTTCGTCATCAACGATTTGGTCCGGCCGGATGCGGCGGAGCAGCCTGGCATCGTCGGCAATTGACCCGTCGTCAACAGCGGCCATTTTCGAGTTTATCGCGTTGTGAGAAGCTCGATTGGCCGCAGGAGCGCCGAGAAATTATCGGTAAGTTCTAAAGAAACAGGTGGATCATTCGGCTGCTGATGATCTCGAAACCAAAGCTCGCATTGATAGGGGCCAGCAATGTGAAGTTCGAGGTCAATGCCCTTTTGGTGCCATTCAAGTTGCACGCCGCCTGCCGCCGAAGGAACCACTTGAGGTATCGGCGTTCTAGTTCGCATCACATCATTTAAGATGTAAAGTGCGAACATACCCGTATCCCATCCGACAGGAGGCGCTCTGTAACTGTCCCACCCGTTTTGCATTTTTGCATATTTTAACAAACGGCTTTGCACCTCAATTTGCCATTTTCGCTCCGGCGGAGCGTTAAATGCGCTGACAAAGTTTGGATAATTAGCAGCCTTAGGGGAAGCGGACGCCGAGCTACCCGTAGGCTCGTAAAAAAGGTCCTCAACTCGTTGAGCGTTAGCGCGGGCCATCGGTCCTTCCCCAAAGCTTGTGCATCTCGGTTGTTGTAACTGCTCCGAATGTTCGCACGACCTGCTCTCTTTCAAGATCGAGAAATGCAAGCGCATCCGCGACCGATTCGCCCTGAGGGCGCCCGCGGGCAGTTATGTCTAATTTGACGACCCGTCCACCATCATTCGGCCGAAACGCCGGCTGGAAATTCACATACACGCGACCCGTCGGCTTTTCATCATGTGAGAATAGAAAAGTCATTTCGATGCGAGTTCTCTCCAGTTTGTTCGGGGGCTCTTCACTAAACTTCCCGGTCCACAATGGCGTGATTCTGTCGATGGAGCCGTGGACCGCCTCCTCTTCGGGAAGTGAGATGATATTGGTGTACGTGACTTCACATTGGTTGGGCCGAAGCTCGCCAATGCTCTCGTCGGAAAGCCAACGTTCAATTAGTTGTATTTCATCCTCGAACGCGGCCTTTACCGATTCATACCGAGGATAGATGTGGCTGTTCTCAGGCTGTTGACGCCAGTTATGAATAATCCGGTCCTGTTGGAACTGGAGCAAATTTGGAGAGTCGGACCGCTCGAACCAATAGCGCGGTAACTGTGGGGTAAAAAGGGCTTGGATTTGCATCATCGGCGTTGGATTCGGGATTCCAAATGTCTCAAAGACTGCCTGGAGGGGAGCCTGTTCAGTGACGTCGGGATAATCTGATCGCAAGCGTTCCCAAAGTAGCCCGATATGAGCGCTTTTTAAGTTGCCAAGTGCGGCAAATTGAATCGAGAGTATAACCTCGACCAACGGGGGGGCCATGAAATCCGGTAAGTCGCGCACGCGATCAGGCTCGCGGAAGATCGACTCGGGACGCTGAATCATGATTGATCACGACAGACTGGTAAAGAGCGCATTTACATAGTCACAGCTTAGGGTATCGAAAAGGTCAATGGTCCAGGCGGCAGACTGCCTTACGGATCATTCCGTAAGCTTCGTGCGCCCTATTGGGGGGATGATAGCATAAAGGCTGCAGGCAAGCCGGCCTCGCGCGCCGGCACGAGGCTCAGCAGAGACGACTCCCTGGTGCGTCGGACAAGGGAGCGGGCAGGCCACCTCTTGCTGAGCGATCTGGGGCCGACACCGCCGCACGGGGAAAGGGCTTCCAGCGCACGAAGCGGTGCGGCCAAGAATCGCGTCGCGCTCCGTGACAAAAGCACAATCGGGATTGTATTGCCCGATGGGGGTATCGATCTTGAACCAAGCCGGGAACCTCCATGCAGGGACACGTTTATCGACCCGATCCAGAATCATGACATCTCGATCCAAGCAAGCAGCTCTGCCGTAAATGATCCTTCGTCGGTGATCACGCCACGATGCCTCAACTCCCGTTGAAGCGTGGGTTCGATCGTCTGATGCAGCATTTCCAAGCGGCCAGCGGGGGACATGTTGCTAGGAGCTGGCGGAAGGGCGAACAACCGGTCACTACTGCGTTCGGCTTGCGGCACCCTAGTTCCGTCGTCACGTAGAACGAGTGGCATGACAAAGCTGCGGCGTTCCCCTTTCTGAGTGGCCGCCTCAACTAGCCACCAAGTCGCAACGCCCATCATTCCATCGTCAGTTTTGACCGCTGCGCCAAGGTCCTCAGGAGCTGTTGCCCGAGCCCGGCCTAGCGACTCTTCGACGATCGGATGGTCAAGGCCGAGCAATTCGAGGCCTTCGCTGCTTGTTGCTTTCTCCCGATCGTCGGTGAAACGCGCCAACGGAGTTGGGCTTGAATCGCGGAGCTCATAGAGATGCTCGCCAACGGCTTCAAGTCGTTGCCCGCGATCACGGAGCGCGACGTTGAGGAAATCGCGGAGTCTCCCGAGGCCGCCGCTGACATCGGCGAATGGTTTGTACTCTTCGAGGCTGAAACCCTCTAGATCCTGGAAGAGTTCAAAAACGACCTGTCTGGCCTCTGAGGCATTGGAAAGAGCAGCTTCCAGCTCCACCTTCGTTCGACGCAGTTCGGGGTCAGAAATCGCAGCCTGATAAAGCCGGTCGTAGTTTAGCCGCTCGGAGAGCTGGCCAAGAATTTGTGCTCTGAGGTCCTCGGCGACATTCCCATGCTCATCGACCTTGCCGAGGGCGCGGGCGATCTCATTAGAGCGGATTCCGGTCATGTGGAGGCGTAGCCTGCATGTCGGAAGTAATTGGCGCATTCCTGCGGGCTGAATGCGGCCATGAGGGCACCGATTCTGCG
>Ga0182024_10022863_pt1 | contig 11238 bp, 4 predicted proteins | sample P32metaG_FD_120480 | JGI IMG/M metagenome (GOLD analysis project Ga0182024, IMG submission 120480) | Permafrost microbial communities from Stordalen Mire, Sweden - P3-2 metaG (Illumina Assembly) | ecosystem: Environmental > Terrestrial > Soil > Wetlands > Permafrost | place: Sweden: Stordalen... | reverse complement strand
TCGGGATTCAACCGCGCTATGTGATTGCGATTGGTAACGTTGTAGGAAGTAAAGTCGCCGCCAATCAATATCCGCCCCTGCGAGTCTAGCGTCATCGCCCAAATCGGCCCATCTGCGCCCAGACCAGAATTAAAGGAAGCGTCCAGCGCCCCTGTCGGCAACAGCCGCGTAATATATTGCGCGTTGGCGCCATTGAACGATGTAAACGTTCCCGCCAATAGAACTCGCCCTGCCGCATCCACCGCAATCGCTTCCACCGACCCGTTCGCCCCGGAGCCGATTTGAAAACTCTGATCCGGTTGTCCCTCGAGATTCACGCGCGCTACGCCGCTGGACGGAAGCGTGTCGTAGTCCGTGAAATCACCGCCGATGATCGATTGCCCGTCCACCGGTTGCACGGCGATCGCTTTCACGGTCGCGTTGGCCCCCGGCAGCCCATTGACCGGAGGCGACGAAAAAACGAGTCGATCCGGATTGAACGTGCGATCCACCGCGCCGCCTGGTTGCACGTTCACGCCGTTGTTGGGAAATCTCGCTGTGTTGTCAAAATTAATCACGAGATGCGCGTCGTAATTCGCGCCCAGAAACCCTTGCGGATTTGCCGGGTCCGGTGTAGCCGGGGCGCAACCTTCATTGACGTCAAACTGCGCCGTCGGTGAGTTGTCGGCGCTGATGTCGGAACACGTCAAGTAGAGGTGAATGTAAATATCCTGGTCGAATTCCACCGCGCCATTTTGGTTGATCAGCGGAAAAGTGATGGGCTGCGGCGCGTACGGCGCCGGAAACGTCAGCGTTCCCGAAACGCCCTGGTACGGCGCAGCGAAATCCCAGGCGGGCGAAAACGGAACCGAGTTCGATGGAATAGCGTAGTCCGATCCGGGATTAAGCGTGAACTTGTCCCAGTCCAGCGTCCGGGCATTGTAATCGCCCGGCGCGGTATCAACCACATAATGCACACTCGGCGTCTGGCCTTGGCCGGGTTGCCCGGTCAATTCCACGAAAACTGTCGCGTTCTGTCCCACGTCCTTGTTGATCCGAAACTTCGAACGTTCAATATTGAAAATAAAATAGCCGCCGTTGGTGTTGCGCGCGGCCAGCGTCGCAGCGTCCACCAGGGCGTTGCCGTAAGCTGAGGCATTCTGGTTGCCTTGCGCATCGAGGATATTCAGTTCCGCCGTGGCTGTCCCAAGTTGCGGCGGAGCGATCGCTTGATTTTCCTGCGGATCCAGAGCCACATTCGTCAGCGTCAATATCAATTTTCCGTTCACGTCTTTGAGTACGTCGTACCCATTGGTGTCAGGCCAATCGGAGCCGAAATTAGTTAGAAACAATCCGCGCGCCGCGATTTGCAAATAAATGTCCTGGCTCATCTGGAAATCATCAAACGTCACCAGGCCGCTTTGCGGCAGATAATCCACCCCCGCCACCGCCGAGGGCGTCAGCGTAATGTAATTGCTCTGCCAATGATAAATATTTGTCACAAAGGTCAGCTCGTCGGTCACCGTCCCCACAACATTTGTCAATAATACGCCCGGAATCGTCGTAAAACTATTCGGCGGCGTGGAAGCGAAATTGGTCGGGTCGAGATAGCCGGGACTATTGCTGAGGAGCGACGGCTGTATAAAGATTGCTCCGAGATTGGTGATGGTCGTGGGAGCAGTGGTTTCAAGATTGGTTGCGGTCTCCTCCGAAGTTAGTCCAAACACCGTCACATAACGCAACGTCCCATGGTCGTCCGTTTGGACGCGAAGGGATGAATCAATGACCAATGAAATCGCGTTGGTATAACTCAGCGGGCCCGGCGGCCCGATTGGCTTGACCGTTGTCACCACGTTGGTGATGACATAATTTGTCACATATAAATTCGTGTACCAGACGTTGGTGACGCCGAACAAAACCTCGCATCGGCCCACCGCTCCATTGTTGCGCGCAATCGTGATCGGAACCTGCGGCAGTTGCGCGCTCCCGCCGGTGTTATACCAACTGGGGACGTCATTCCCGTCGCGCAAACTGAATCCGAGTTGATTGTTCGTCGCTATGTCGATCTCGTTGTCGTGGTCGCTGCACTCATAAACCGGCGCGATAAATCCAATCGTTCCACCAATTAATCCCGCGCCCCAGCTTAAGTCGATGATGCCTTGTTCGTTCGCGCCGCTGCCGTTTGTGGCGCCGTCCACCTGGATGAAATAATTCTGGCCCTGCACGGCTCTCAGATGAACCAACGCTGGGTCACCCGCTCCCCTTCCCACCGAATTAAGCTGGGACATGACCGGCTGCCCGCTGGTCGAAACATAAATTGTCAGCGCTGCGGCTAAATCCGAGCCATTGGTGGTGACGCTATTGCCGGTGCTGAAATCAAACCATCCCGTAAATGGCGCCGTCCACACGAACCAAATAGTTGACTGCGCCACATTGACGCCGTCCGGCGGCGGTTCGCCGGGTTGGGCAGTGGCGTTGATGTTTGGGCCGGTGACGCTGCCGCTAACTCCGACCAGCGCCTGCGCGTTACCGATGTTATCGTTTGCGGGCGTCTGCGCGTGAAGATGAAGCGCTCCGCTGGTAAAAATCGCGATGGCGCCAAGAAAGATTTTCGAAATCCTTGACATAATAACGGACTGCCCTGGCGCCCAAGACTCCGCCCTTCCCGCTGGTTTTTTCGGCGCGCAATCTCCTACTTGCCCGCCGCGCCCACGACCTGCACAACGCCTTGGAAACCGGCCCGATACGCCCCAACCGGCTCGGCCGGTTTCATCCAGGTGACACTACCCGAGACCTGTGCAGGGTCTCCGGCAAAACTCAGCCAGCCCATCAACACATCTTTGCGCGTCGGCGCATACGCATAGAACGGCCATTGCCCATTCTTATTGACTCGTGTCGATTGGCTGAAAGCCGCGCCGTCGGCCAGCCGTCCCGACGTTGTCAATACTCCTTGCGGGCTGACCGTCACATGTCCCACACTCGCGGCAGACGGGCCCGCGCCGCCCGGTCCGGGCAACGTAATCACATACCGACCCGCATTCGCCGAAGAACCGCTGCCCGCCACCGCCCCGCTTAAATCAGCATCCCAGCCCTCGCCTGTCACTTCTCCAAGGAGATTGCCGGTGCTGTCAATCGTAAAAATGATCGACAAAGCCCCAACCTCCACCGACGCGACCCGGCTGCCCACCAATTTCGACGAAAATGGAACATCCTCCGAGCCGATCAACGCATGGCCTGAAAACGCCCCGTTCTTTTCCAATGTAAAGGTCAGGAAACCCGAATCGCCCAGCGAAACGCCGGTCGAAGGAGCGAATAGTCCGCTGTAAATGCCCGCCGGTGGAACTGCGACAGGCGCTCCTGGCGTGGACGTCACCGGCAAAGAGGACGCCACCCGTCCTGGCTCCCGCGCCGCAAACGCCTCCGCCACCGAGTTGGCGGCATAGACAAACTGCGGCGAAATATTCGTCACCTTGTTTATGGGAACGTTCGCCGCCGCAAAATAGATTTTTAGATGCGGGTCAACGATCACATTTTCTGTATAGTCGCTTGCCGATGCATTCGTTAATTCGAGATAATTGACATACAGCGCGTTCTTATTGCCGGCGGCGTTGAACTCCATTACTGCCGTGTTCGTCTCCCGATCCAGAATTAGATCGCCGATGACCGCGTTATTTACAAAACCACTCGGTGAATCGCCCTTGTCCGCCCCTGCCCAGATCACAAATGTCGGCGGGCCATCCTTGGCTATGAGGTGGATTTGCGTCCCGTACAAATCTCCCTTCGCTGGCTTGCGAGTCAACTCCAGTTCATTGGTGACGGCCCAGAAATTAACCAAATCGCCATTGGTGGCCAGGGTTCCGGCCACGAAATCCGTCAATTCTTTGACGGGTGTCAAAATAAGTTGGTTGGCATCAATCGTCGTATTCGTTATCTCGATTGTGTTTGCAGACAACGTCACCGTCCCTCCGGATAAAATCGCGACGCCCTCATTTGTTGAATACCCAAACCCGAGGGTGTTGGCCGCCAAAATCACCGAGCCATTGTTGACTGTTTGGATCTTTCCGTCATTTTCGATGGTCCGCGCCAGGAGGGTGGGCGCCGTGGCCTGGATCAAGCCTTGATTGGTCACAGAGAGGACCGAATATCCGCGCCCGATGGGCGACGTCACGGTGACGGGCAGGTGAAAACCCACATCCAGCAAACTGTCCGCGATAAAGCTCGCGTTGGAAGCCACCAAAAGATTCTTCAAGTTGGGCGCGTTTGCCGGAGTGAAATTCCCCGCGCTCTGAGTCAAAAATATGTTTGAAATGATCGTCAGGTTGCGGCCGTTAAATATGGAGTTCTGGATTACCTCCACATTGTCCCGCACCACCATGTTGGTGGATTTCAAATAGAAATTACGCACGGTCGGCGTGTACTTCGAGTTAAGGTTTTGCGCGGCATACAATACATGCGTATGAATATCAACGATGTTCGTGGCCGTGGAACTGATATTCGTCTGCAAGTTGTCCCACGTGCCGTCCCAACCCTCAATGTCTCCGCGCAATTGCTCGAACAAGATCGGAATCAGGTTGGACACCACCAGCGAACTCGTCTTTGCCCCCAAATTGATGTCGGCGGTGCTGAAACCAAAAACCGTGGGCAAGCCGGTCACATTGGTGGCGTTGATCGTCAGCAGTCCCTCGGAGTTTAGCTTTAGGTTGTGCAGGTTCAAATTCTCCGCGTTGATCGTGAGGCGTCCAGGGGAATTGCTGACGTCAGGAATGTTGGCCAGAGTTTCCAAACCAGTCAAGCCGCCGAACGAACCGGAAAGACTTTCTGGGTTGACCCCGATCTGGGCTTCATAAACCCCGTTGGTCATCAGAACCGCTGACGCCATATTCATGCCGGAAATATTGGCGGTGGCGAACACGGTATTGGTGGGCACGAGATCCATCGCTGGAATCTGCGGCGGCGCGGTAAAGGTTAACTCGAATGAATCCGGCCGGCTGTAGGGCGATCCCACATCAGCCGCATTTTGAGCCACGGTGATGAGGCCCACTGTATCGCCGTCATCCTCAAGGTAAGCCGAATTAGTCACGGTGTTGCCCGTAATTGGATCGGTCGTGGCTTCTGAATACGTGACCAGAATAGGAACGCCGTTGGCGTTGTTTTGCCCTCCCGTTGTCCCCGTTGCACTGGGATTAGGCGGCACATAGTTGAAGCCAGCCACCCCTGGCGTATTGCTGCCGAACTGCACAGTCACCATCAGATTCGGATCCAAAAAATCTGCGGCATTAGCGTCAAGCAGGACGACATCGTAATAAATGTTGGTTATCTGGCCCGGCGGAACGGCGTAGGTATAAGCAAAAGCCGTCAAACCCTGGGCGCGAACAGGTTGCCGGCTGGCAAAACCGCTGCGGTTGGTCGCAAAGAAGCCCGGCAAATTGATCGAATAAAGGCCGTCGGGAATAGGATCAGGGGTTATCAAATTGGCGACCCTCGCCATCAATCCATTGGTCGCGCCCCAAACTAAATCGAACGTGTTGGCGGCATCCTCGGTGAAAAGCTGCGCCGTGCTGCCTTGGGTCTGTGTCACCCAGAAGTATTGTTCCGCCGTTAAGGTGTCTCCAATCGAGCCGGCGCTTGCCCCGGCAGAGTTGCCCGCCTCGACAATTCCGTAGCTCAGATCCACATTCTTTCCAGTGACAGTCATCGTGCCATTGTTGCCGGTGACCAATGTGCCTGAATTTACCACCGTCGTCGCGTTGACCACGATCTTCGACGGACTGCCGCCGCCATCTGAGCCCGTAATCACACCCCGGTTGACGAACGAGACGGACGGATGGATCGTGCTCGGACTCACATCAGCGAATTCGAACCCAGGGAAACCCGTCATCGTGCCGGTGTTCGTGAAGTAAGCAGTGCTAAGGGGGTAATAAATCACGCCCGTGTCAAAATTGATGACGCCGGAGTTAATGAAGCGCACGGCGTTGATGTTGGTCACCGTATCGAGCACGCCATAATTATTAAAGACCGGAGCCGGCCCGCCGAAGGCCAGCCCCGACAATCCGAGCCACAATAAGATGGATTTCAAAAAATGCTTCATAGCCAGAATTCTTCCGCTAATAGCTGCCCAGGAATGTGACCGTCCCGCCCGTCGCCAAACCGAAACCGAAACCGAACGGGTTGTACGTCGTTGACACCCCGCCCGTCGCCGACCCAGTCGTCTGGCTCGACAGAATTTGGTTCTCCAACTCAATGATGCTGGCGCCATTGGGAAAAACGATTGGCGGCGCGCTCGACGACCCAAAGGATCCCAAGGTAAAATTTGTTTCCACAACGCTGTTGTCAGACAAAAACGCTGTTGACTCATTCCAGATGATCTGATTCGCATTATTAAACGTGACCGATTGGAGAGGAAGGATAACATTGGGGAGCGGCCCAGGCCCGTTGTTTCCCAGTCCACCGAGCGACACTATGGGAGGCGCAAGAAAACTAGCGCTGCGAGCCACGGCCGGATCCGCGAATGGGACCGCGCGCACGATAAGATCGGCCGCGCTAAAAATAATGTCCGGCTGAGTGATAAAACGCGTAAATTGCACCGTCGTCTGCTGACCATTTACTATCGCAAGCTTGCTGTAATTGTAAGTCACCGGCGTAAACGTGGCGCCGGTGTATGGTATTTTGACAAACGTGACTTTTTCCACGCCGCCAAAAAACGTTGGGTTGGCGGCATTGGTCAGGCCGATGAACCCGGAGAGGCCAAAGGCAGAGGAACCAGCGGAAGTGAAGGTCGAATTGGGATCGATGGACTCGCTGAGAAGGTGATTTCGGCGATAAAGCCAGCGCAATCCCCCAAAGTCGTCCCGGGTTAAATTCAGGTAATAACCGCCGGCCAGCAACCCCTGGATGGTTGCCACCGCAGTGAATGGAGGTAGCGGACTTGCGGTTGTGTCTTTCGGATATTCGATCGCGGCGCCCACACTGAGTACCGGGCAACCATCCACGATGTTATAACCGTACTGGATCCCGTTGACAAAAGTCGATGGATTATAGGTGATCGGGTCATAGTTTCGATTGATCACGTAGTAATCAAACTCGCACACGGTGTTTGGAATGGCTTCACGCAAACTGAGATCATATACATGCGTCTCACCCAGCAATCCCAAGTGCTCGATCATTAAATTAAGCGTCAACGATTTAAGATCAATCAAACCAAGCGCCTCGGCGGTGTAATTGACCTGTTGATTCCCGTCAGTCACAAACTCGGTCAAGTTCGGGCTGGCGGCGGACGCTTTGGGGAGACCATTTAGAATCGCCATCGCCTGATCCACCGCTTGGATTCCTTGCTCCCCAAAAAACTCCGCGAAGGTCTCATCGAATCCGTAGGTAATCGCCGGCAAGCCGACCCGCGAACCGGCGCCAAGGATCTTCGATCCTCCATTCTCAGCGATTTGGGGGCTATAGTCCAAATCCGCGGTTTGCCAGCTTTCCAATGGCCCCCACACCGTGAACGCCGCCGCCGAATGAATCAACGCCATGCCCACGAGCCATCCAAAAAGTCTTTGATATTTGCGCCTCATAATCTTGCTCACTGGTTCAGTGTATAGGCCTGCCCATACAGATCAAAGCCCGTGCTCCCCACAAAACTCGTCCAAACCACCACAAATCGATCCACTCCATTCCACGCCACCGCCGGGTGCATTTGCTTGCTCACTGTTGTCGTGTTGACCTGAAATTCGCCGCCCGATGGCTGTGTCCCACCGGCCAGGAAACGCCCGAAGACACCCTCTTGCGAACCGTCCTCCGCCAGGCTCGTCCACACCACCAGACTGCCGCTCGGGCCGCTCGCGATCTTCGGGTTGTATTGGTCGCCATACAGATAAGTATTGATGCGAAAATCGGCCCCCGTCGGGTTGCCGCTCGTGTTAAAGTTCCGACCCCAAATATCATAACTATTCGTCGGCGTCGTCAGGTCCCGCTGGTTCCACACGATCGTAAAACTCCCATCCGCCAACGCCGCCACCGATGGACTGGAACAGTCTCCCGGTCCGGAATCGACGGCAAACTCCGGTGTCAAAGGCGCCCCTGTGGATGAAAATACTCGCGCATAAACGTCCACCCCTTGGGCCGTTTTTTCTCGCTCCGAAATCCAGGTGATCACGTATCCGCCACTGCCGTCTTGCAACGACGCCACCGACGGATTGCGCTGGTTGTATTCGCTCACCTGGTTGACTTGAAATTCCTTGGGCGTCGCAAATCTCTTATTGCCAGTCGCCAAAATCTTGCGCGCGTAAACGCCATACATGCTCCCATCCTCGCCGTAACTTTGCCACGTGATGATCGCGTTGCCGTCCGGCAATGCCGCCACCGCCGCGTTAATTTGGGAATCGCGCGTGTAAGTATTCACCCGGACGTCGGCCGTGTAGAAATTGGACCCGTAACCCTCGGCGTTCTTTTTTGGCCCAGACAACCGCGCATAAATATCGAAGTTCCCGGAAACGTGGCTGTGCCAGACATACACCGTCTTGTTGTTTGCCAGCAATTGCGTTTGTGGCGCCAAATGGTCGCCCGTCAAAACTCCATTAACACGAAAGCTGTTCCCGGCCCCAAAACCCGAGGCGTCAAGCAATGCGCTTCGATGACCCCAGCCCCGCGTTCGGCCATTCGCCGTATTGTCCTGCCAAACCAAAACCCCTCCGCTCGGGTTGAGCGAAATGCTCGGCAAAACCTGGTCTCCAAGTATTGGCTCAACGATCTCGTATTCCCCCCCCAGGGGCGATACCGTCGGCTGGCCCATTATACAGGTCGCGCCAGCCGCCAAGCTCAACACTATGATGGATTTACGAAGAAACGCGGACGCTGGCATATGCAATCGAGACGGTATCAAGGTAACCTTTCTTTGTCCATGCAATCTTTGCATGCAGCGCTTCAATAATTTGAATGATAGATACATTACACTACTCCCGCCTTTTCCGCGAAAAAGTCCGCAGTCGTGTCATGAGCTTGTTCCAACTCATGCAAAAGTCTCTTAAATCCCCATGTCGAATATAGCTCTCGCAACGCCCCGACGTCCGCCTGCTTGAGCGCCAGTTCTTCCAGTGTCACTTCACACGGAGCCTCCAGTCGCAGTTTCACCAATCGTTGATTTCGTCGCACGTCTTTGGCTGAATTCTCCAAGCTGGCTCGCAACCGTTCTGAGCGCACTTCGCCCAGGCGCTCGTATAGCGCGTCGATGGATCCAAATTGGCGTAGCAAATCCGTAGCAGTCTTTGGGCCAACCCCAGGCGCCCCCGGTATGTTGTCAACCGCATCCCCAATTAAGCTCAACCAGTCCACAATTTGCGTGGGCTCCACGCCGGTCTTCCCCCGGACTTCTTCGACTCCCATCAACGTCTCCGTCTTGTCATTTGGATTCAAAAGCCGCACTCGAGGCGATACTAACTGCATGAAGTCCTTATCCGATGTCGCAATCACTACCTCCCATTCCGCCGCAATGGCATCTTCCGTAACCGCCGCAATGCAGTCGTCGGCCTCGCACCCGTCTTTCACGTATGAAGCTATGTTCGCCGCCCGGAGATAGGCGACGATCTGATCAAGCTGTGATTCCAAATCCGATGGCATTTCCGGTCGCTGCGCCTTGTATGCAGGAAGCAGTTCCATCCGTTCCCGCGCCAAACCCCCGTCCCAAATAACCACCATATGCGTTGGCTGAATGAGCCCCTGCGCCTTGGTCATCATGCGAATGAATCCATAGATTGCATTCGTCGCGGCGCCCGCCGGAGAAGTCAGACTTCGAATGGCAAAAAATGCGCGATAAGCATAGCCATGACCGTCCACAATCAGCAGCTTCGCCTTTGCAGGCTCTTCTGAGTCTTGCGTTCGCTTTCCAATTGGTCTGCTGTCCTGCATGGCCAGAAAATTGCCGACCGCTCCCGGTCTCCTTATTGCGGCGCCAGTTGTGGCGGAATTGAGGTGGCCGCAAATGGCATCTCCGCATCCGAATGCAACCGATTTCCCGCCGGATCAATCAAAGTCGGCGTTACAAATATCAGCAAGTTCTGCTTCGTGCTATCGGACGACTGGCTCTGAAAGAGCCGGCCCACCAGGGGCAAGTCACCCAGCACCGGCACTTTGTCGCTCGTCTTGGTGATCGTCTCGGATAGCAGTCCTCCCAAAACTACCGTCTGGCCGTCCCAGACATTGCAAGTGGTCACCACTTCGCGCAGCCGATAATGCGGCAACGGCAACTGCGCCGTCAAAGGCACCCCAATCGTGCTTCCCGCCGCGCCGACCGCTGTTGGGGTAAACTGACCGGGATTGTCGTACCCTACGAACTCAAAAAAGCTGGGGATCAGCACCATCTGAATCGAGTAACCGTCCGCCGAAACGGTGGGTAGAACATCCAGCACCGGGCCGAAGGCCAACGAGTTCACGTTGTAGTTGATGGTCGGCACCGCCACACCTCCACCCACTCCAGTCAACGTGCTGCCGCCCGTGGCGGCAGTTGTTTGAATCGTCACACCGGTCACAATCGACTGCACATCCTGCGCTGACACGTGCGCCTGCCGTCCACTTAGCGTCGTCAGCTTCGGCGCCGACAGCAAATCCGAACCGGTTCGCTGCTGAATTGCATTAATGGCCACCCGGAATTGCGGATCCGTCAAAATGCCGGTAATCGTCGCCACTGTGGGCGTCGTCGATTGGCTGTTAAGCGGACCGAAAACCTGACGCAAACCTGACGTCAAATCGTTGTCCGTTGTACTCGGACCAACGGCTGTCACGCCACTTGGTCCGGGGAAAATGCCGCTCGGATTGGCTACCGTGCCAACTGGATTCTGGTACGATGGAGCCGTGCCCCCTTGAAAGCCGATGGCGCCCTTGTTCAGCAACGTATTGCCTAAAAGCCATTGGAAACCCAGCGCACGTGTGTCTTCCTGCGTAAGTTCCGCAAACTTGGCCTCCACCGTCAACTGCACCGGCGCCTGATTTAGGGTTTCAATCGCTTCTGCAATCACTTCCAAATCTTCAGAAGAAGCCCGCACCATCACAATGCCGTTGCGATCATTAAAAAACACCATCTTGCCCGGCTCCGTCAGATTCACTCCGGCCGCCGTAAAATAATTGCGCACCAAGTCATTCAAACTCTCGGTGTTGTTCGTGCTCGTGACAAACTCCAAGCCGATACGTTGGCCGCCGCCTGCTTGCAGAGCTCCTCCTCCGCCTCCGCCCGCCTGCCCGGCTTGTTGCGTGGGAGAAATCTGAATCTCAGGAATC
>Ga0182024_10022862_pt1 | contig 11240 bp, 7 predicted proteins | sample P32metaG_FD_120480 | JGI IMG/M metagenome (GOLD analysis project Ga0182024, IMG submission 120480) | Permafrost microbial communities from Stordalen Mire, Sweden - P3-2 metaG (Illumina Assembly) | ecosystem: Environmental > Terrestrial > Soil > Wetlands > Permafrost | place: Sweden: Stordalen... | reverse complement strand
TTGCGCTGCCTATTTTCCCGGTAGCTCCCAAAATCACAAACATTGGTTTTCCTTCAAACATGAACTTCGAAGAACCATCATAGCCGGTTCTCGTTGGACCCACTGAGTACCGGCGAACACATACCAATGACCGCGAAGCCGGCATCTAGTCTGAAGAAAAAGTTTCAACAGGTCGCAACTAAAAACTCGCCACTGAGTTAACAAGGTTGGACTCGTCCGGCCATTGCTTCCCCAGCAATACGCTAACCAGCCGGAAAGCACCCAGGTTGCCGGAGGCACCCATGCCTGCTTCGTCGTTGCATGCGCGCAGCATGCTGCATTTGCGTCTCCCGCGTGGTCCCGTCACAGTCACTTGCGCGACCGCTTTCTTCTTCTTCATCAGCGGGTGCGGCGGCAACAGCACATTCCCTACCAAGACAGCGGCCGCCACCCCCGCCACGGTCACTGTGGCAGGGGCTGCGCAAACGCGCATTAACGGTACAGCGCAATTTACGGCCACGGTAACCGGGGGAACCAGCACGGCCGTTACCTGGCAGGTCAACGGCGTAACCAATGGGGCGGCGGCCACAGGAACGATCTCCGCAAGCGGTCTTTATACTGCCCCTTCCGCCCTGCCGTCGCCGAACACCGTCACCATTGCGGCTGTCAACACCGCGGCAACGGCTCCCGGCACGCTGGTCGAGACCATCCTCAACCCCATCCCTACCGTCAGCTCGGCCACTGCCACGCAGGTCGGAACCACTACCACCTACAACATCGATGTGGTCGGAACGGGGTTTATCAACGGCGCCCAGATCGAGATAGCGGGTAGCCCGGTCACCACCAACTTCGTCTCGTCCACCGAACTCACTGCCGCAGTCCCTGTGGCCTCAGGGACGACTTCGCTTGCCGTGGACGTGGTGAATCCGACTTCCGGGGATACTCCATCCCTAACCGAAAATGCGTCGATTGCGCGAATCAACGCCACCGTCACTGCTGCGGCCCGGCTGCTGGACCAGGCCACCTTTGGCCCTACCCTGAACGCCATCCAGCATGTACAGCAGATTGGGATGGATGCTTACATCACTGAGCAATTCAATACCGCGCCTACGCTGTTGCCCGATATCCCGGCTACCCCAGCCGCCATCTGCACTTCCACCAATCTGGTACCGTGCGAGCAATCCGAGTGGTGGCAGACCGTGCTCACCGGCAACGACCAGCTTCGCCAGCGGGTCGCCTTCGCGCTCTCTGAGATCTTTGTCGTCTCGACGGACTCCGTGAACGCTCGCGCTGTCACCAACTATCAAAACACCTTGGCTCAGGACGCGTTCACCAACTTCGCTACCATCATGAACGATGTCAGCCTCGCTCCGGCTATGGGCGCCTATCTCAATATGCTCAATAGCAACAAGCCGGCGGCCGGCCAGATTGCCAACGAGAATTATCCCCGCGAGCTCATGCAGTTGTTCACTACCGGCATCGATATGCTCAACCCGGACGGCAGCCTGCAACTGGATGCCAACGGAAATCCGATTCCCGCGTACACTCAAACCCAGGTTCAGGCCTTCGCCCGTGCCTATACCGGATGGACCTACGCTACTTCCACCGGAGCCGCTCCTAATAAATTTCCCAACAACACGGCGAACTACGACTCGCCGATGGCGGCAGTCGAAAGCGCCCATGACACCACGTCCAAAATTCTCCTCAATGGCATCGTTCTGCCTGCCGGCCAGAGTGCGGAGCAGGATCTTTCCGGCGCTCTGGCCAACATCTTTGCCCACCCCAACGTGGGACCGTTTGTTTGCCGGCAGCTCATTCAACATCTCGTCACCAGTAATCCCAGTGCTGCCTATGTGGAGAGGATAAGCACTGTTTTCGCCAATAACGGCAGCGGCATTCGTGGAGACATGCAGGCGGTTATCCGTGCCATTCTCGAAGATTCCGAAGCCCGCGCCGGCGACACCAGCACTACCGTGGATGGCGGCCACCTGCGCGAGGCCATGTTGTACATGGCCAACGTCATGCGCGGCCTCGGCTTCACCAACACTTCGAGCGTCAGCGATTACAGCGGCCTCGGCAACTACACCAATGCTCTCGGCGAACGGCCCTACATGTCCGGAAGCGTCTTTAATTTCTTCCCCCCGGACTATGTCATTCCCGGCACCGCCACCAATTCTCCGGAGTTCGGCCAGGAGAACACCGCCAGCGCTATCCTGCGTCTTACCCTGGCCAATACCCTGGTGAATAACAAAATTACAAACTTCACCGTCGACCTCAGTGCCACCAGCGCCCTCGGCATGACCGCTTCCCAAACCGGTGTTCCCCTTACCGACGCCGGGAACCTGGTCGACTCTCTTGGCCTCATTTTCATGCACGGCCAAATGCCGGCTCAAATCCGCGCCGAGATTGTGAACCATGTGGCCACGCTGACGGATATTGGTCAACGGGTGCGCGTTGCCACTTACCTGGTAATTACCGCTTCGCAGTACAAGATCGAGAATTAGCGACTGCCGTATAAGGAGAAACATCGTGAGCGTAAACCGGCGCACCTTCATTAAAGCCGCATCACTGGCCGCAGCGGGCAAGGTCGCGGGCCTCCGTCCCTTCGGCACGCTCAATGCCCTGGCGCAAAGCGCATCCGGCTACAAGGCGCTGGTCTGCGTGTTTCTGTACGGCGGCAATGACGCCAATAACACCTTGATCCAGTTTGATACCAACGGGTATGCGAACTACGCGAGCGTGCGTGGGCCTCTAGCCCTTCCCCAAAGTCAGCTTCTGCAACTGAGTGCCGCGCCGAACTTTGCCCTCAATCCCAATCTTCCCGATATTCAGACGTTGTTCAACAGCAATGCAGCCGCCATTGTCACCAACGTCGGCACACTCATCGAGCCCACCAACCGTACCCAGTACCTTGCCGGTCAGACGGTGCCCTCGAATCTGTTCTCGCACCCTGACCAGCAACTGGAGTGGCAAAATGCGGCCGAGAGCGGAGCTACCCAGACCGGTTGGGCCGGCCGCATCGCCGATGCGCTCAACGTTACCTACAACCCTAACGCAAGCATTCCTATGATCACCTCGGTTGCCGGGGACACCCTCTTCTGTAACGGCGCCAGTAGCACACCAGTCTCCGTCAGCCCAGGCAATCTTGGCGCGGGGCAATGCTCCGAAGGCACGACGGAGTGCGCCGCCCGGCAGGCGACTGCCCAGGCTCTGCTCGGTTTCAGCTCCGGCCTTACCCTGGTGCAGGCCGACAACTCCATCACCACCAACGCCTATGCCTATGCCAAGACGCTGTCCGACGCGGTGCAATCGATCACCCCGCTCAAGACGGTGTTCCCCGCCAACAACGCACTCGCGGCCCAGCTGCAGCAGATAGCGCAGATCATTCAGGTGCGCGCTGCGCTGGGGGTGAACCGCCAGATATTCTTCGCCGGCATCGGCAACTTCGACACCCACTCCGACCAGTTGCCGCTGCAGGGAGCTTTGCTGGCCGCCATCAGTCCTGCGCTTGCGGCCTTTTACCAGGCGACGCAGGAACTTGGCGTGCAGAACAACGTCACCACCTTCACCATGTCTGATTTCAGCCGCACCTTCCAACCGAACTCCAACACGGGTTCAGACCATGCCTGGGGCTCGCATCACGTCGTCATTGGCGGCGCGGTCAAAGGAGGTCAGATGTATGGCACATTCCCCACTCTCGCCCTGGGTGGTCCCGACGACTCAGGTTCCAATGGCCGCTGGGTTCCTTCTACCGCAAGCATTCAATATGCCTCGACCCTTGCCCAGTGGTTCGGCGTGAGTCCCGCGCAGCTGCCCACCATCTTCCCCAACATCGGCAGTTTCCCTACGGCCAATCTGGGTTTTGTATAAGTCGCGTCCGTGTGAGTCGACCCCAATGCCCCTACAAATGGTCAACTCATTCGTAGCGTAACGCCTCCAGCGGGTCGATCTTTGTAGCTCGCCGCACTGGCACCCAGCATGCGAGCAGCGCTACTCCCGAGAATAAGGCGCCCACAACAATCAACGTCCTCGGATCGTTAGGTTGCACTTCGAACAGAAAAGTCATCAGCACTCTGGACAAAACGATCGCCAGCGCCACTCCCGCGAATATTCCGCTGGCGATCAAACGAAATCCTTCGCCGAAGATGAGGTTCCGAATGTCCTTTTGTTGAGCACCAACCGCCACGCGAATCCCCAGCTCACGGCGACAAATAAATCTCCGGGGACGCCGCTCGGGTCAAATCATCGGTTCGGCCATTGGAGACCTCTCCGACGATTTCCATAGCCGGCTTGTCACGGCCGTCCAGCCAAATTTTCCGCCCAATGGCATTTGCATGAGGAAAGTACCAGTCCGCAAATGCCTGGTTTACGATCGCTACGTTTGCCGTCTTGCCTTCATCGCTCGAACGAAACTCCCGTCCCCCGATCATTGGGAGGCCCATCAGCTTGAAATAGTCCTCGGTAACAGCGCGAAGCGGCAGCGCGGTCTTGTCGCTCTCCTTGACCGCGGGAGGCTGCCCTTCGATTTCCATGGCCGCCGGCCAATTGTTTCCGGTAAGGGGCACTCCCCACGCGAATGCCGCGTATTGCACGCCGGGAATGGCCTGGACCCGTTGCAAGGCCTGCTTGTGAAAATTGGTCCACTCTGCAAAGCTCCGAACTTCCGTAACACTCATGGTTAAGATGTGGCTTGTGTTGTAGCCCGACGGAACTCTCGCAATATTGATCATGGTGCGAATCAGCAAGCCGGCCCCGACAAGCAGCGCTAGAGTCAGGGCGGTTTGAGAGATGGTAACGCCGCGCAGAAGGCGACGTTCTCCGAGTCCCGCCGTTCCCTTCGGGCCGGCGTCCTTCAGCACCTCCATCGGATCCAGGCGAAACGCCCGCAACGCTGGAAAAACAGCCGCTAACATTGACGCCAGCACTGCCGCACCCAACCCCCATGCCAGCACGGCCCATCCGGCCGTCACATTATCGAGGCGCGGAATTGCATGTCCCGCAATCAGCTTAAATAACTTTACGATGCCAACCGCCAGCCCCACCCCAACTACCCCGCCCAGAAGCGCCAGTAACAGACTTTCGATGGAAACCTGGCGCAAGAGAGCGATGCGTCCCATACCCATCGCGCTGCGCACGGCATGCTCCTGCTGGCGTTGCAGCCCTCGCACCAAAAGCAAGGAGATTCAGGGAGATTCAGGACAGACGAAATTACCCCACCTCATCAAAAGCGTCCGGAGTTTCGGGGGTTATTTCTCCTGTCCCGAATCTCCTTATGTGGAATTGATCGTTATCATCTCTTCTTGTCAGCGGTCGGATTTGCCGGTAGCGCCGTCACTTTCGGCGATCACCAGATCCCACGGTTGGATCGAGAGAACCTGACCTGGGCTCAAAGCTCTTCTCGTCAGCAGATCATGCGCGGGCGCTCCAGCATATTTCACGTCTACCGGCGAGGAAGAGTAATTGAGCAGATACGTGAGGCCCTTTCCGGACGCGTTCGATCCCCTTTTCACACGAATGGTGGAGGTAGAGGCTTCCGCGTCAAAAGGTATGCCGCTATCCTGTAGAGCCCGCTGCACCACCGCCTGCTGCAATTGCTCAGAGAGAGCTGTTCCCTCATAGATCAGCGTGCCCGCTCCGAACTGGTTTTCTGTGATCGCGGGCCAGCGTCCGAAGAACGGGTGATCGTAGGTGGCTAGCGTCTTCGCTGTGGTGGGTTGAAGGAATTCCGCCCACTGGCTCACCATGTTTCCCTCAGCCACGTGAAAGGGATCGCCGCGAAGAGGAAGCGGCTTCTCAAGATTGGAGAACTCCTGGTAGGTGAAGCCAGCAGCGTCGTGTAACGGACCGGGAGCCTTCTCCCAACGCACGGCTGAGTTCTCGTTCGTAAAGCCGCTCTTGAAGGTCATAAGTACGTGCCCGCCGTCGTGCACGTAATCCGAGATACGCTTGAGCAAGGCGTCGTCTGCGACGTAAAGCGAAGGAATAATCAACAGCTTGTATCTGGAGAAGTCGGTTGTCGCAGGGAAGACGAAATCCGCACCAACGTTGGCCTTGTAGAGAGCGTTGTGCAACTGTTGGACCGTGGAGCCATACGCGCCCGCCGCCCTGCCCGGCGTCCAACGGAGCTCGGCAGGCGCGTACGGCATGAAGCTGATGGCGTTGCTGGAGTCGGGGCTGTAGAGGATCGCGACGTCATTGCGGATCGTCATGTTCACGATCTGTGGCCCGATCTTCTGCAGCTCATGCGCGATACGGCTCACCTCAGCATATGCGCGGTTGGGCTCCAGATCGTGGCTCAGCACCCCCTTCCAGTAGGTCTCCTGCCCCGCGTGGATTGAGTGCCAGTGCCAGTACTCGACCATGTTGGCACCGCTGGAAACATCGGTGTAGACGTCCAGCCGGAGTTGCCCATCGTAGGGCGGGAACTGCATGGACGAGTCCCATCCAAGTGTCTGCGCGTTGGTCTCGGTGACGAGGAAGTTCTGGTGCTTGAGTGAGCGGGAGAAGTCGCCCTGCAGCGCCTGCCAAGCGCCGTCCATGTGGTCCTGAGTGCCATGGTATGGGTTGTTCGCGACGACATCGAGCACCTTCGCGACCTCTGGCTCGTTGACGTCGAGGCGCATCATGGAGCCGTAGTCCTGTGTGACGAACTGATCGGGCCTGCGATGTGCGCGCACGAGCCTGGCCTGCCATGTGAGAAAGTTGGTGACGCGATCCTGCTCAAAACGCGACCACTCCAGCTTGTAGCTTGTGCTGGTGGCGTTGTCGCGGGTGGGCATGTCGTTCCAGTCATTCACATCCTGTCCCCAGTAGTTCAGGAACCAGGCATTGTTCAGCGCGTCGGTGGTGCCGAACTTCTTCTTCAGACGTTCGACAAACTCCTCGAAGACCTGTGGGTTGGACGCGCCATACGAGCTTGTCTCGTTATCGATCTGCCAGCCGATGACAGCGGGATTGTCCTTGTAGTGGCTGACCATTTTGACGATGAGACGCTCGGCATACCTACGGTAGTTCGGGTCGTCGGTGTTCATGTTCTGCCGCATGCCGTAGCCGACGTAGGAACCCCCCAGAGGGCGGGCGAGGATCTCAGGATGTGCCTTCCACATCCAAGTGGGGATGGAATAGGTGGGTGTTCCCATGATGACCTTGATGCCGGACTTGCCCATGGCATCGACAATGCGGTCCATCCAGGCGTACTCGAATTGGCCGTCCGCTGGCTCCCATAGGCTCCATGTGGACTCGCCCATACGCACTACGCTGATGCCGGCGTCTTTCATCAGTGCGACGTCTTTCTCAAGACGGCCCGGCTGCAGGTCGGCCGGCATGTACTCGTTGTAGTAGGCAGCGCCGTACAACACATTGGGCATGATCGCGCCAGGTGGCGGAGACGTTTTCTGTTGCGCCAGCATGGCACAAGGGAGACCGAAAAGCGCTGCAACGCAGATCTGAGCGAGGGTCGGTTTCATGAGTACACTCATCTGTGGGTTTTTCATAATATCTCCTTGCTGTTCAAGGCGAAGTTGTCGAAGATCTCGATCAGCTCGGATCGGTCACCGCCAAGGTCGAGATGTGGCCTGGAAAAAGCTCGTCGTGGTTCTTTTGTGCAATCTCATTGGGCGCCGTTGCCATCTTCCTCGATCCTTTTGTGCGTTGATTCTGTGTGCCTACAGATGCTCCTGGGGAAGCAGACTGCTTCAGAGCTAACTCGGCAACCAACATGGAAGCTGCAGTTACGGTAACATCGGCGGCCCCCCATGCTCGAGAGAAAGGAGCGTCTCGTCGGTCTTCTTCCAGATCCCGACATCGACTGTTGACGCTTCTCCTCGTGATCGTGCTTTTCGGAATTCATGTGACCTCCTCGACTTGGGGGTAATGCACTGACAGCATACCTGTTGCCGCGAATGGACGCTCTCGACGGTGGATAGGTATCATGTCACTGCATTACCACCCGGCCGATAACACGCCGGCCGCATACGAGGGCGAAGGAGTGAAAGAAACGCGGATTGTTCTGTGGTGCTTTGCGGGCCTACTGTTCATTGCAGGCACGCCACGTTTTTGCAAGGCCGATCAGTTCCCTGGGCCGACGGATGCGAAGGCGCAGAAGACCTTCGCCGAAGCGGACAAAAAACTCAAAGAACATAAGCAGGCCGACGCGCTGGAAACCTTCAAAAAGGCAGACAAGCAGGACGGGCATCACTGCGGAAGCTGCGCCGAAGAGCTGGTCTCACTCGGCATTGCTACCGGCGACAATAAGCTGGCGGTCGAGTATGCAAATGAGCTGGTGTCCATGGCGCAGAGTCCTGCGCAGACCGCGACAGCGCATGCGCTTCGCGGGATTGCGGAGGTACGGCAGGGCCTTGCGGACCATAAGAAGAACCAGTTTGCGGCCGCCGACCAGGATCTGCAGGGGGCGCTTGCGGTCAGTCCCAACGATGGCACCGTGCTCTATTATGACGGCCTGGCGCTTTCCAACCTGATGCAGGACGATGCGGCGCGGCAAAGGTTTACCGCGTATGCCAAGCTGCAAAAACCCGGCTCGATGATGCAGCAGCGTGCATTGCGTTACGTAAGCGATCCAGAGCTTGGGCGCGCGCGCCTGGCGCCTCCGTTTGAGTTCACCGCGATCGATGGCCAGCATTATTCGCTGGATGATCTACAGGGGAAGGTGGTGCTGATCGATTTCTGGGCGACATGGTGTGGTCCATGCATCAGGGCGCTGCCATCGATTCAGCACATCACGCAGAAGTTTTCCGGACAGCCGTTGGTGGTGATCAGCATCAGCCTGGATACCGATGAAGGGAAATGGAAGAGCTTTGTTGCCGAGCACAAGATGACCTGGATGCAGGCCCGGGATGCCGGCTGGAATGGTCCCATCGGAACGAGATTCGGGGTAAACGCGATCCCCCACACCTTCAGCATCGATGCCGACGGTGTGCTGCAGGATGAGCATGTGGGCGATGAGGCGATGGAGGGCAAATTGAAGAAGCTGGTTGCACAGGCGCAGCAGATGCATCCGGCTGGAGCGCCGGTGGAGGAAGGAAAGCCACCGGTCAAGTAGTGGGCGCGGGAGAACTCCAGCTTCCAACTTTTCGGGAGATAGGTATCACGTCCCCTCTCCCCTGAGGAGACTCACGCAAAGGTACTCTCGGGTTCATCGGTTCATTGACGATGCTTTCTGGTCGCAATCCATCGCGATACCTGGTCAGGACCTCCCCCAGATACTTCACTGTGCCATCGAGCATTAGGTCCGTAGACCCCGCGACATGTGGCGTGACAAAAATACGTGGCTCCGTCAGCAGCGGATCCTTTTCCCTCACTGGCTCATTTTTCACCACATCCAACCCCGCTGCAAAGAGGTGGCCACTTTTCACCGCCCTTAGCAGAGCCGGTTCGTCGATCAGGGTTCCCCGAGCTACATTTACCAACACCGCGCCTTTCTTCATCCCGGCCAACACTGTCGTATCGATCATGTTCTCGTTTTCCTTAGTTCCCGGAATCGCCAGAATCAGATAGTCTGCCTCGGCCGCTGCGATCTTCAACTCAGCGTGTCCATATGCTCTCACTCCATCTGGCGCGTGTTCCGGATGGTCATCCACACCAGTCAAGATCATCCCGAAACCCCGGAGCCTTTCGATGAGTAAATCTCCGATTCCTCCCAGTCCCACAATGCAAGCGGTCTTGCCGGAAAGCGCCCTATTCTCTTCCCACTTATCCGGCCGGCTCTGTGCTCTGCCGTGTGTGAAGGCCAGTTCCTCATTCAGCCGACGGGACGCAGCAATCATCAGGAGCACCGCAACTTCCGCCACTGACTCGCCGTTGCCCGTCTTCGTCGTCGGCGCCGACCCCACCCAGACACCAGCCTTTGTTGCCGCGTCAACGTCCACTGCTTCATAACCCGCGGAGGCCATCTGAGGCAGACCAAGGTCCGTCTGAGCTTCTATATCTTTGGAGTCGACCTTACCGAAAGCAATGATCACCTCCAATTCAGTCGACGGCGCCTTCTCGCCCGGCTGCCAAGTAAAAAAAGCGTCTCGAGGATGTTCGAGTTTTAGGCGCCTCAACATCTCCAGCGCGAATGAATTCTGGTTTCCCAAAAAACCGATCTTTATCAAGATTTCTCCTGTCCGATGCCAGTGAATGACATTGGGCGGTGCTGTGATGAGAGCCGTCATACCCTGGCAGCTCATTTCTTTTTCTCTGTGAGCTGCACCGACATGATTCCGGTAAGTGGCTGCTGGGCTGCTGGGCATACTCCGCCCGCATCCGCTATTTACGGCGAATGCGCTCAAACTGTTTACCGCGCCTTGACCCTGGGAACTCCCGTCAGTTCCCAGGGGGCTCGCGCATAAAGACTAAGCAGCTTGGGGAACGAGGCGAGGTGCACTTTCAGCCAAACGGAGCAAGGCAAGTGTATTGGTTGAGAAAATCTTCTCGCGATCTCCAGCGTCGGGGATCGTATCGTCTACAAGATCGATGTGCAGCTTTGGGCTCATTGGAACTGGACCGAAATCGGTTCCAAATAGTACGCGGTCAACGCCGCACATTTCGATCATGGCCTTGAGGCCGATCGCGCTTGGTCCCATGGTATCCACATAGATATTCGACTTGAAGTACTCCGAAGGCTTACGAAGGTTCTTATCCACCTTTTGGATCGGTGGGCTTTGGATGCCTTTATAGTTCAAGTCCCAGTTCCAATCGAGTCTGCAAACCACGGGGGCGAGGGCTCCGCCCATGTGGACGAAAAGAACCTTGAGCTTTGGGTATTTGTCGAAGACGCCGCTATAGATCATGCGAGCTGCCGACAGCGCCGTATCAAATGGCCGGCCTACGGCTTCGATAAGCCTGTACTGCTGCATGGAAGCAGCTCCTATCGATACCAGGGGCGGATGAATATGAACGAGAACATCCTTGGCCTGCGCGTACTCCCACAGCCATTCGGCTTTGGGTGAGTCGAGAAAGATCTGATCTGGACCGCTTCCGTAGCTGGTCGAAATGCTGATGCAGCATGCTTCTTTGTTGGAAATCAGCGGATCAATGACATCACGCGTATTCTCTACCAGAGCATGAGCGTTGGCCATGCAAGCAACGTCGTCGGGGAACCTGTCTCGAAGTTCGAAGGACTCGTCGTTCAGGAATTTGAGCGTGTCGATGGTGTTAGCTTTAATGATGTGCTGGGCGAACGTCTCCACCTCGCCGCCATAGCTGTTCACGCAGGACGACACCCCACTCTGCCGCTGAATCTCCATCGAATAATCAACGTC
>Ga0182024_10022861_pt1 | contig 11240 bp, 10 predicted proteins | sample P32metaG_FD_120480 | JGI IMG/M metagenome (GOLD analysis project Ga0182024, IMG submission 120480) | Permafrost microbial communities from Stordalen Mire, Sweden - P3-2 metaG (Illumina Assembly) | ecosystem: Environmental > Terrestrial > Soil > Wetlands > Permafrost | place: Sweden: Stordalen... | reverse complement strand
TTGCCCAGGATCGGCATGAGCAATGCAGCCGAGACCGCTCCGCAGGTTGACCCGACGGTGCGATAAAGCGCCGCTTTCCACGATGCGCCCAGATTCGCCTGCGTCACTACCAGCGCGGCGAAGACCGCCCAATATCCCTGGGGCAAATTCCATCCGGCATAGATGGCGTAAGTAATCGTGCCCGCAAGACCAGTCTTGATTCCCTGCTTGAGCGGGCCTGATTGGCGACTCCAGAAGGAAGGTGGCCGCGCGGACGTGGTGATTGGTATCTGAGGAAGCGGCAGCGAAGAATTTGCAGACGCCATGCGAGGGATTATATTCGCGAGATGCGAAGCGCCCACGATAAGGAGTAGTAGCCCGCCTTGCCCTACGCGATCCAGCCGCCGCCGACCACGACATCGCCATCGTAGAAGACCGCCGCCTGCCCGGGCGTAATCGCGCGTTGCGGCTCATCAAAGGTAGCGAGGATCTCGTCGTCGCCGGTTCGTTCGGTCTTCACTTGTTCGATCACGGCTGGCGCCGGCTCGTGGCGGTGGCGAATCTTTACGGCCACGCGCATCGGCTCGCGCAAGTCGTCGACGGAAATAAGATTCACGCGGCGAGCGCGCAGAGTGCGCGAATAGAGATGCTCTTCGCCGCCAACGATAACCTGCTTCTTCGCTCCGCTGATCTGAATCACGTAGAGCGGCGAACCCGTGGCCACGCCAAGACCCTTGCGTTGGCCGACGGTAAAGTTGTGAACGCCACCGTGTTCGCCAATGACGTCCCCGTTGGTGGTCACGAGATCGCCGGCGGTATCAGGCAATGCTTCGCCTTGCTCGGCTAAATACGCATCGATAAAGCGCTTATAGTCGCCGCCAGGGACGAAGCAAATCTCTTGCGAATCAGGCTTCTCCGCCAGCGCGAGGCCGTGATGGCGGGCGAGTTCTCGGACTTCGGGCTTGGTCATTTCACCCAGCGGAAAGATAGTGCGGCTGAGCTGTTCCTGAGTCAGGCCAAAGAGAAAATAGGTCTGGTCCTTGCTCGAGTCGGCAGGGCGCTTGAGGAGCCAACGGCCACGCGCTTCGTCAAAGGCCACACGAGCGTAATGCCCGGTGGCAATGCGCTCGGCTCCAATCTGCTGCGCCACGATGAGAAGCTGATCAAACTTCAAGTGATTGTTGCAGAGACTGCAAGGAATCGGAGTGCGCCCAGAAACGTACTCTTCTACAAACGGACGGATCACGTCCCGCTCGAAGCGCTCCTCATGATTGACCACGTAATAGGGGATGCCAATCTGCTGGGCTACGCGGCGAGCGTCGTACACGTCATCGAGCGAGCAGCAGCGTCCCTGCACCGACTCGGGCATGCCCTCGCTTCCGGACAAGCGGCGCTGGTTCCAAAGCTGCATCGTCAGGCCGATTACGTCATGCCCTTCGGCGCGCAGCATGGCCGCGACGGTGGAAGAATCCACACCGCCCGACATGGCCACAGCTATAGTCTTGCGCGTCATCGTCAACTTTCTGTTTCGAACTTGTACTTTCTAACTCTCAGCCTTCGCACGCTGCATCAGTCAACTGGTCTTTGGATGAGCTTATGGATGATGGTGGAAATAGACCATCACCACATGAGTAATAAACCCGGCGGCGAACCAAAGTCCCGCCTCGACGATCCGTTTAAAGCGCGGCGTCATATTGCGATTGCTCCGCGACAACTTGTTTGACATAGGCCCATATCATTCTTCTTCGAAAAGCATGGAGCCAGGATGATCACCTGGAAGCTACCCGCTAGGATCTAAGAACGAAGAGCGGCCTTCCGATACACCGGTGACAAGTCGCGCAGTCGAGCCACTACTTCAGGAACGAGCTTGAGTGCCAGATCGATATCTTCCGTGACCGTCTGCTTGCCCAGGCTGAATCGAATACTGGCGCGCGCTTGATCGGGGCGCAAGCCCATAGCCAACAGAACATGCGAGGGCTCAATCGCACCCGACGAACAAGCCGCTCCCGTCGATACGGCGACACCTTTCAGGTCCAGGGCAATAACCAGCGCTTCGCCATCAATGTAGTCGAAGCTGATATTCGTCGTATTGGGTACGCGTGCCGCGTCGTCGCCATTCACGGCTGCGTCCTCGACCTGCGCGAGAATGCCCTGCTGCAAGTAATCGCGCGTCGCGGCCATCTTCTTGTCGTCCCCGCAGTCGAGCCACCGTTTCGCTAATGCTGCGGCCTTACCCAATCCCACAATGCCTGGAACGTTCTCGGTGCCTGCGCGGCGCGAGCGCTCATGCCGGCCGCCATAGAACAGCGGCCGGATATGAATTCCCTTTCGCACATAGAGCGCACCTACGCCCTGTGGCGCGTGAATCTTGTGTCCCGATATCGACAGAGCATGGCAACCGATTCGTTTCACATCAATCGGAACTTTGCCGGCCGCCTGCACTGCGTCGGTGTGAAAATAAACGTCCGCTTCGGCAGCGATATGACCGATTTCTTCAACCGGCTGCAAAACTCCGGTCTCATTGTTCGCCATCATCACAGAAATGAGCTTCGTGTTCGGGCGCAACGCGCGACGCACATCCGCCGGATCAATCAGACTGCGTCCGTCTACCGGAAGAATTGTCACTTTCGCACCAATTTCCTGCAAATGCCTGCAGGCCAGCAGCACGGCATGGTGTTCAATGCTTGAGGTGATGACATGGTCGCCCGCGCCGACCAGTCCCGCGATGGCAAGATTGTCCGCCTCCGTACCACCACTGGTGAAAACAATTTCCGGGGCGCGGCACCCCAGCAATGCCGCGACGGATTCACGCGCATCCTCGACCGCAGCGCGCGTCTGCTGCCCGTGATGATGAATGGACGACGCATTGCCGAACTCCTCGCCAAAAAAGGGACGCATGGCCTCGAAGACCTCAGGCAAGACCGGCGTGGTGGCATTATTGTCGAGATAAACGCGGTGCATAGTAATCCGTTTCTATTCTAACCTGCGCGGGCGTACAGACGTAGCTTGTTGGAGTCCTGCTTGGCGAAAGTGGGAGTTGCGGGTGAACGAGAGCTTCAGGCAACGAGTCGACAGTCGAGCCTGCCTTAAACGCAATCAAAGGACTATTTTCACGAGAAGTCTATCGTTGATCTATCGTTTGTCGATCGCGACATACTCCTTAGGATAATCCGGTCCTAAATAGTCGGCTCGCGGTCGGATCAGGCGATTGTCATCGAGTTGCTCAATCACGTGAGCGGTCCAGCCACTCACGCGCGAAACTGCGAACACGGGCGTGAACAGATCGACGTCAATTCCCAAAGTGTGATAAGTGGAAGCCGAATAAAAATCGACATTGGCGTTGAGCTTTTTGTTGGCTTTGACGAATTCTTCAATTTTTTGGGAGAAGTCAAACCACTTCGCCTGGCCACTCGACTTGCCGAGGTCGCGAGACATGGCGCGAAGGTGCGTCGCGCGCGGATCTTCCGTGTGGTAGACGCGATGGCCAAAGCCCGGAATTTTCTTCCTTTGAGCCAACATCTCTTTGATGTGCTCAACGGGATCGGCGCCAGACGCGTCAATTGCTTTCAGAATCTGAAATACCGCTTCATTGGCGCCCCCGTGCAATGGACCTTTCAAGGCGCCAATCGCCGAAGTGATGGCGGAATGCATATCCGACAAGGTTGCGGCGGTAACACGGGCGGCAAAGGTGGACGCATTGAGCTCGTGGTCGGCGTGAAGGATGAGAGCAATGTCGAGCGCGCGCTCGCCGGTAGGCGACGGATTCTTGCCATTCAGCATCAGCAGAAAATTCGCCGAATGCGAAAGCGATCGGTCCGGCTCGACTACGGGGTGGCCTTTTCGAATGCGGTCGTACGCGGCCACGATCATGGCGATTTGGGAGGTAATGCGAATCGCCTTATCGACATTGGCCTTGTGATCATTGTTTTTCTCGTCGGGATCGTAGAACGACAACGCTGAGACTGCGGTGCGCAGCACGTCCATGGGCAACGCGTTGCGGGGAGCATTGCGCAGCAAGGTGATGATGGCGTCATCCAACTTGCGCTCTCCGGCCAGACGAGCATGCAATTCGCGGAGTTCGACACGCGTCGGCAGTTTTCCGAACCACAACAAGTAGCATGCCTCTTCGAAGTTTGAATGCTGCGCCAGATCGTGGATATCAATGCCGCGATACGCGAGTACACCGCGATCTCCGTCGATGTAGCAAAGTTTGGAAGTGGTGGCAACGACGCCCTCAAGTCCTTTGAGGGGATGATTTGTAGTCACGCTGGACATGGATTCTCGCTTCAGTCGCCGGATTTAGCGTTGCTGGACCACGCGAGGCGGGCGCGGGAGCCCAACCTTTTTTTATACCTGAAAAGCACAGAACAATCCAACCGCACTGACTGGCTGACTCGACGATGACAGGAGGTGGGCTGTTTTCCTCGGCGAGAATTAAAGCCCTACGTGCTGGTTTGCCGATTTAGACGGAAACACTGTCGGATTGTGGAAGCCGAAATAACTAGCGGTCAGGCGGGCCAAACTTTCAGCGCGGTCTTGCTCAGAATTTGCTGCTGGACTGTCTCGCCCAGCGGCAGCGCCCGGAATTCCTCAAGATTTTTCTTAATGTCGGGCACTCCCGGTCCCGGCCAGTCTGTTCCAAATAGCGTTTTGTGCGCGATTTCTTCCAGGCGCGGAAAATACTTCAGCAGCGTTTTAGGCGGAATGCCGCTGATATCGAGATAGACATTCGCATGCCGTCGCACCAGAAAAAATGCTGTCTGCATCCACAGGGGCCGTCCACCGTGGGCAAGAATAATTTTAAGCTTGGGAAAATCGACCGCTACATCGTCCAGATAAATTGGGTCGCCGTACTTGTTTCGCGCACCGGGAAAAATCGAGGTTCCGGTATGAAACATAATCGGCACCCCATTGGCTTCGGCCGCTCGATAAATGATCTCCAACTCTTTTACGCCGTTAAGGTAATCATTGGGATACAGCAACTGGTGCGGGGGATGGATCTTGATCATCTTCAGCCCAAGCCGCAGGATATGCTCCACATCGGCTAGCACGTTTGTGGTGTGCCGCGGATGCAGACTGCCGCACGAGAGCAAACGTATTGGATCTTCTTTTACGTAGTCGGCGACGAACTGATTCACTCCGTTCGTGAAACCGATCACCTCTGGGGCAACGTAATTGATTAACATCGCCCGGTCAATGCCGCTGGCGTCGATAAACTTCAGGAAAGCTTTCGGCGAACGGCAAAACTCCACAATCCGATCGAAGTCGGGCCGCTTGTTCTTCATTAGCTCCAGCGCCTGTGGCTTAAACATTTCCATGGGCGCTGGATGTGGATGTGGCAGTCGGTGATCATGAAGTGGCTAGTATCGATTCTTTAACGACCGGAAACCATCTCATAGATGGCTTTGCTCGAAATCGACTTTGGGAAGGGCACGGCTTCAGCCGTACCTTGCAGCGAATCATGCGAGCTTTTAGCCCCTGAGGCCTAAGGACGTTTCCTTTCACCAGAATCGCCGCCAGCAGAATAGCAGAGGAATCAATTTGCCGCCGCCGCCAAGACTGCGCGCTTCGCGAAAACGCGAATCATCTCCCTCCGATATTCGGGCGTCAACGCGGAAGTGGTCAGCGGCTTTGCCGTCTTTGCCGCCAGATCGCCGACCGCCTCTGCCAACGCTTCGTCGAGCGGCTTGCCCATCAGCAATTCACCAGCGCCCTTTACCAGCAAGGGAGCGGGATTCACGGCAGTTACGGCGATGCGCGCATCAGCCACGTGACCGTCGTAGGATTTCATCGCAACCGCGACTCCCGCCAGCGGATAATCGATCGACCCGCGAACCCGCAATTTCCGATAGACACCGCGGTATCCTGCAGTGGAAGCTGGAAGGAAAATGCGAGTGACTAATTCGTTAGGTTGAAGCTTGCGATAATTATCTCCGAGTCCGGTGTAGAAATCGTTGAGCGGCACACGGCGGACGCCGTTTGCGCTGGCGATTTCAATTTCCGCATCCAGGCAAAGCAATGCGGGAGGTGTGTCGCCAGAAAATACCGCCCAGCACTTTGTTCCGCCGGGAGCCACATGGCAAAGATCGCCGTCTTTCTTAATGCAGAATCCGCAACCTTTGCGCCATGTCAACGATTGGTTGTACCAAAGGCAACGAGTATCGAGGCAGATGTTGCCGCCAATCGTTCCCATATTTCGCAGCACTGGCGAGGCCACGGTAGCGGCGGCTTCGGTGAGCACCGCATAGTGCTGGCGCAGAAAGTCTGAGCGCTCAATCGCGCGCAACGTGGTCAAAGCGCCGATTTCGACGCCACCGTCACCCTGCGGCCGGATGCCCCGCATCGCGACAATTCCGCGAAGATCAAGAACGTACTCCGGCTCGAAAAGCTTTTGCCGCATGGATGGAATCAGATCCGTGCCTCCGGCCAGCATGCGAAGGCTCAATCCGTCTTTACCCAAGTGTTCACTCAAGCATCGAACAGCGTCTTCTATGCTGCGCGGCCGCAGCAATCTGAATTCCGGCAGGCTCAATCCGCTCTCCCTGGCACGGCCGGCGCCGAGTTCCGTGACGGATCGAGTGCATGCCGTTCCGGCCCTTTTCCTTTAAAGCAGAGCGAGCCCCCGTGCTCACGAAATCGAGCCGGCGCAGTTGGATCCACGCCCTCGGTCAAACCCAAACTTTTCGCATTTCTTTTCGCGCGCAGCGCCGCCAGCACCCGCTCAGGTGTAAATGGCGACTCATGCAAGCGAACACCGACTGCATCGTAGATTGCATTGGCAATCGCGGGAATGGTGGCCGCAAGCGATCCCTCGCTGCATTCCTTCGCGCCAAACGGCCCCTCCGGATCGATGCTCTCCACAATAATAGGTTCGATCTCTGGCGATTCGACGGATGACGGGCTGCGATATTCGAGCAATCCAGGATTCATCAGCATGCCGTCCTTCCAGACCATCTCTTCCGTAAGCGCCTGGCCCATGCCCATCCATACCGAACCGATGATCTGTCCCTCTACGGAAACGGGATTCAGCGCGCGTCCACAATCGTGGGCCGCCCAGACCTTATGCACCACGACTTCGCCCGTTTCTTCGTCAACGCTAACCTCCGCAACCTGCGCCGAATACGAATACGCTGGCGAAGGTCCAACGCCCGCTCCTTTGTGTTTGCCGCCGCGTGCTTCCTGGGGAGGAGCATACGAACCAGTACCGGTAAGGGTTCCATGAAAATCAATGGCCGCGACAACCGCCTCTTCAAATGTCAACGAGTCCTTGGGACCTTCTTCTTTGCGCTTCTGTTGCAACGATCCCCGCAGGATCTGGCCTTCCACGCGTCCACTAACGGAGGCTTCGTCTCGTTTGGATCGGATACTCTCGTTCGCCAATCCGGCCCCCGAAGCCGCTGCCGCATTCTGTTTGAAAACCTGATCATTTCGAAAAATCAGATCTTCCACAGCACATCCCATTTGTTTCGCCGCCGCCGCGGCAATCAGTTTCTTCACTTCTGTGGCTGCTCGCAAGGTCGCGTTCCCTGCCATGAATGTCACACGACTTGAATACGATCCAATGTCGATAGGCGTCAGATCTGTATCAGCGGCAATCACGCGGACGCGAGGCAGCGAGCATCCCAGAACTTCCGCCGCAACCTGCGCCGTCATTGTGTCGGAGCCTTGACCAATTTCCGATGCGCCGGTATACACCACGACGCCGCCATCGCGATCGATCTTGATATTCACCGTCGAGTGCGGCATGTCGGAGCGAATAATTGAATTCGCCGCGCCGCTGACATAGTGGCTGCAGGCGATGCCCAGACCTCGGCCCTTCAGCAATTTGCCCTTGCGCTGTTTCCAGCCGGAGCGCTCAACAGTTTTTTCGATGCACTCCGGCAGTCCGTAGCTTTGTACTCGCAAGCCGTTCACCGTAATGCACGGCGGCTTGAGTAGATTGTGCTGTCGAATCTCGGCCGGGTCCATTCCAATTTTTGCCGCCAGTTCGTCGAGTTGCGATTCGAACGCGAAGCGTACGTTCACCGTGCCGTGGCCGCGCATGGCCCCACAGGCCGGCTTGTTAGTCAGCACCCGATATCCGTCGTACTGAATGTTCGGAATGTCGTAGAGCGCGCCCAGCAGCGCACCGGAATAAAGAATGGTGACGACGCCATAGGAGCAGTAGGCACCGCCGTCCTGCACCACGCGAGCTTTCACAGCGGTGATGCGGCCGTCCTGCTTTATGCCGGTTTTCAGGTCAATGATGGTGCGCGGACGTCCGCGATGTGCCCAGAATACTTCCTCCCGCGTGTAAGTAATCTTCACTGCCGCCTGGGCCTTGCGCGCGGCTACGGCAGCAATAATTTCGAGTGGAATCACTTCGCTCTTACCGCCAAATCCTCCGCCTACCAGCGGCTTGATCACGCGAATCTGCGACATCGGCATTTCGAGCACGAGCGACAGCTTGTGCTGCAAGTAATACGGAACCTGAGTCGAAGACCACACGGTGAGGCGCCCAGCCTTGCCGGTGTGCGGATCGATTTCGAATGACGCCAGCGTAGAATGCGGCTCCATCGCCGCATGCGTCACTTCATTCGCGATGAAGCGTGCCTCGGCGATGTGATCCGCTTCGGAAAAACCTTTGTCGGGATCACCGAAAACATGGTGATAATCCTTTTCCAGGTTGCCCGGCTTGGAGTCATGGATAAGATCTTTCGTGGCCTTCATCGATTCTTCGGGATCGAAGTACGCCGGCAGCACTTCATAGTCGACGTCGATCAATTCGAGTGCCTTCTCGGCGATTGCTTCGGAAACGGCAATTACACAGGCAACGTTGTCGCCCACATAGCGAACTTTGTCGAGGGCGAGCGCATATTCGTCGTGACCTACGGGGAGAATGCCGTATGGATTAGGCGCGTCTTTCCCAACAACAACAGCAATCACGCCTTCGCATTTTTCAGCGCGGCTGGTCTCGATACGCCGGATGCGAGCGTGCGGATACGGCGAATGCAGAATCTTTCCGATCAGCATCCCAGGCACTCTGAGATCGTCGGTGTATTTGCCGGCGCCGGTGGTCTTCGCAGCCGCGTCGATCATTGCGGTCGGTTTGCCGATAATGGAGAACTCGCCGCTCATTCTTTTAGTCCGGCTGGCATCGTCATTCTCACTTCGTTGTCATTCCGATATTTTGTCGTTCGAAGCGAAGCGTCCGTGTCACATCTTCACTTCGCGACGGCCGAAACCTGTCGTTCCGCCGCAATCGCCGATCGAATCGCTTCATACATCTGGCTATAACCAGTACACCGGCAAAGATTGCTGCTGAGAGCGGCGCGAACTTCTGCCTCGGTAGGTGCCGGATTTTCCGCCAGCAACGATTTGACGGTCATCATGAAGCCTGGCGTGCAGAAGCCGCACTGCGCACCGCCCCAGTCGCCGTAGGCTTTCTGAATCGCCGCGAGAGCACCATGCTCGCTTACTCCCTCAACGGTCGTGATTTCCTGTCCTTCGCAACTCGCCGCCAGCAAGGTGCACGACATCATGGCGACTCCGTCGATCAGTACCGTACAAGCTCCGCAGGAGGAATCGTCGCAACCGCGCTTCGATCCGGTAAGCTCCAAATCCTGCCGCAACGTGTCGAGCAGCAGTGCGTTGGGCTCGATGGCTAGCTCGTAAGGGCGGCCGTTTACGCGCAGTTCGATGAGTTCTTTTTTCATGGCTAGCTTCGAGCCGTGAGCTATGAGTGGAGAGCCTGCATGCGGTTTGCTCGTAGCTCACGACTCGCATCTCCCAGCTTCAATACGCCGGCACTTTCGCGTCCACGCGCCGCGACCAGGCATCGATGCCGCCCCGCATGGACTGGGCCTTTTCGAATCCCTGCTGCCGGAGCCACACCGTCACATTCATCGAGCGAACACCGTGATGACAAATCACGACTACGCGATCTTCCGGATCGAGTTCCTGATGCGCCCGCGAGGGCACATCGCCCATGGGCATCAGCTTCGCGCCGTCGATCCGCGCAGCTTCGAACTCCCAAGCCTCGCGGACATCAAGCAGCGTGAATGTTTCAGCCGCATCCAGCTTGGTCTTCACCTCTTCGGGAGTGATCTCATAGTCCATGGTCCAGCTGTTTTCGAAAAGCCGATTATTTTCCCGTCCACTTCGGCTCGCGCTTCTCCATAAATGCGCGAATTCCTTCCTGCGCGTCTTCAGTCGTCATCAATTCGTCGAGATAAATTCCCTCGGCGCGGGCAAGTCCCTTATCGAAGTGCATCGAGTCCCAGGCGTAATTCGCCTTCTTCGCGAGTGCCAGCGCAGACGGGCTCAGCTTCCGCAAATCTCCAACGCATTCCTCCACGGCAGCATCCAGTTCACTTCCAGGGACAGCACGATTGGCGAGACCAATCTGGGCTGCTCCTGCACCGTCGATTGTCCTACCAGTCAGAATCAGTTCCGCCGCTTTCTTTTGTCCAACTAACGCAGATAGCGCAGCGCAGGCTACGGGCGGATAGCAGCCCAGCTTAATCTCGGGAAATCCCCACTGCGCCGATTGCGTTGTGAAGACCATATCGCACATCATGGCCATTTCCGCGCCGCCGCCCAGGCAGTGCTCGCGCACCGCCGCAATGGTGATTTTTTTCGTCGAGACGAGCGCGCGAATCACATTGTGAAACTTCGTCAACATCTCCTGGACTTTGTCGGGAGTATGCACCGCTACATCTACGCCTGCGGAAAACGCTTTACCCTCGCCGCTCAACACGATCACGGAAATGTCTTGGCGAGATTCAATCTCCGCCAACGCCTGCGACAACTCTTCCATCATCGCAATGTCGATAACGTTCAGCGGCGGATGGTGCAGTAGCATTCGCACGACTGAAGCGTCACACTGCCATGAGATTCGATCGAGTTTCACATCCGCAGAAGTGATCGTCATTTTGCACGTCAGGATTTGCAAGTCACAGGTTGATCGCGGACTTCCGCACCTCTCCAATGGTCGAAAGCGGATCGCGCGCGCCCGTTTTCTCAGCGATCCATTTCTTTTCGTTGTTGATAATGTCGAGCAGAAGGTTCTTGTCTTGCAGAGTCGGCAGGTAATCTTTCAAGTGCTCTTCATAAGCACGATCCTCCAGAGATTCGCCAGTCTGCGCGTGGAATTTTTGTCCCGCCCATTTTCCAATGGCCCGATTGAATTTGGTATGGGGCGCATATAACTTCGGCTCGCCCGCTCGGAGCGAATTGTTGAAGCGCTCAATCAGTCCCGCAACTTCATCGCGGTAAAGATT
>Ga0182024_10022860_pt1 | contig 11240 bp, 10 predicted proteins | sample P32metaG_FD_120480 | JGI IMG/M metagenome (GOLD analysis project Ga0182024, IMG submission 120480) | Permafrost microbial communities from Stordalen Mire, Sweden - P3-2 metaG (Illumina Assembly) | ecosystem: Environmental > Terrestrial > Soil > Wetlands > Permafrost | place: Sweden: Stordalen... | reverse complement strand
GGGGCATATCCCGGGATCAGCTGGACTCCGGACGCGTTTGACCCGCTCACGGACGAAGAGTTGACTGAGATGGGTTTCGACTATCTGGTCGACGTGCCCCTGACATCGAACCCTGAAAAGCCGGCCAGGGAGAAATGAAGTTTGTCGAAAAATGAAGTTTCTCCTCGACACGCATACTTTCTTATTTGCTCTTCGAGCGCCGGGTGAAATCGCCGATCAAGCAAGGGGGATTCTCGCCGATCCCGGCTCGGAGTTACTGATCTCGATCGTGATTCCGTGGGAGATTGCGATCAAGTCCGGCGTTGGAAAACTGAAAAATATTTCGGATCTTCTCGATGATTTCGAGGGCCGTGTGTCCGCAGGAGGGTTCCGGATTCTCGAAACGTCCATCAGGCAAGTGATCCGGAGTGGCAAGTTGCCGCTGCATCACAAGGATCCGTTTGACCGGCTGCTGATTTCGCAGGCGCTCGATCTCGATGTGCCGATTATCAGTTGCGACCATATCTTTGACCGGTACGCTGTGAAGCGGATTTGGCATTAGGTGTGCGGCCAGCGAGAATGAATAAAGGCAGCAATGCGACGCTCGGCGCGTCTGCCAGGAGGCTTTTTTGCCGACATATCGCAGATCGGTTGTACCCGCGCGGGCGGGAGCCGCACATTTGCCCCTGGTGGCCATTGTAGGCCGGCCCAACGTGGGCAAGAGCACGCTCTTCAACCGGATTACCGGGAGCCGACGCTCTATTGTGGGCGACGAGCCCGGCATTACGCGCGACCGCATTTACGGCGAGTACGAGTGGGCGGGGCGGAACTACCGGGTCGTGGACATGGGCGGCATTGTGCCTGACGATCCGGAGCTTATCGCAACAGAAATCTTCGTCCAGGCGAAGGTGGCGCTGGAAGAAGCGGACGTTCTGGTGATGGTGGTGGACGTGCGCACCGAACTGGCGCGACCCGACTACGAACTGGCGCGCCTGCTGCAGCGCGGAGGCAAGCCCCTGTTCCTCGCGGTGAACAAGGTGGAGACCGAGGCGCTGGGCAATGAAGCGGAGAATCTTCGCCGGCTCGGCATCAGCAACGTGTTTCCGGTGAGTTCGGAGCATGGGCAGGGCGTGGGCGAATTGCTGGATGCGATTGCGGAAGCGGTGCCTGCGCAGGCAGACGTAGAGGACGAAGAGGCGATCGAGGACGAGATGGAAGAAGGCGGACCTCTGGTTGCTGGCGCGAAGCCGGAGCGAGACCCGAAAAAAATTCGTACCCACGGCGAATTTGAGCAGCGGGAAACTTCTGTGGCCATCATCGGGCGGCCGAATGTGGGCAAGAGCACGCTGCTCAACGCGCTCACGGGGACTTCGCGCGCCATCGTATCGCCGATCGCCGGCACCACGCGAGATGCGGTCGACGAGGTGGTGGAGTTCGAGGGCAACGCGCTGCGCTTTGTCGACACGGCAGGAATCCGCCGCAAGGGCAAGACGAAATTGATGGCGGAAAAGATGAGCGTGGTGATGGCGCGGCGGCATCTTGAGGCCGCGGACGTGGCCCTGCTGATCGTCGACGCGACCGAAGGCGTTACCGGGGCCGACGCCACCATCGGCGGCTACGCGCACGAGAGCGGGCGCAGCGTGATCATCGTCGTGAACAAGTGGGATTTGGTCACGTCGGGGCGCACGGACGGCAAGCCGCAGGCCGATCGCGACATCTTTGAGCAGCAGGTGCGCAAGGCGCTTAAGTATCTGGATTACGCGCCAGTGATTTTTCTTTCGGCGCTCGAAGCCATTGGCCCCGAGCGCAAAGGCATGGCGCGCGTCTTGCATGAAGTGGTGGCCGTGGCCAAAGAGCGGCGCAAGCGCGTGACGACGGGACAGATGAATCGATTTCTGGAGCGGGTCGATTTTCAGCGCGCCCCGGTGCCGATGGCGAAGCGCATTCGCATTTTTTATATGACGCAGGCAGCCGTGGCTCCGCCTACATTTGTGCTCTTTACCGATCGCGACATCAAGCTGCACTTTGCCTTCGAGCGGTTTTTGGAGAACCAGATTCGCGAGGCGTTTGGATTCAAGGGCACGCCGATCTGGTTCAAGGTGCGGGCGCGGGGCGCAGAGCCGCGCAAGTGACGCGGTGTCCCGGAATTTGGTAGCGCAGTGGCGGACTGAACAACTGCAGGTTCCGGTCCGATTTGAATCGTGCAAAAGGCAAAAGGAAGAGCAACCGCAGGTCCTTCGACTCGTCCCGGCGCGCCGGGACTCGCTCAGGATGACACTTCATTTTTGCTACTCAGGACGAGATCCGATTATTGTTGCTCTGCATGACACACGATTATTGCTGCGCTGGGCCCGGCGGGCTAGATGACGAATCACTTTCTGCATTCGGGAGATCGCGGATGTGCACGCTGGCCTCGGTTTCAGGAACGGTGCCGTCGTTGGCCTGGACCTCCGTGGGCCGGCCCTGAATGAGAATGCGCTGCGTGGCTTTGCCGCGCGCGGGCACTAGAACGCGCTGCGTCACTGACGTGTCTGGGTTGCGCACGGTGACGGGAATTTCGGCGGCGGCGTAGCCGGAGTTCGCGAGGTCAACGGTGACGATCCATGCGTTGGCCTCAGGCGCCGCGCTGGAATCGGATGCGGTCGGGGTGTGCGATGGCGCCCCTGGAGATGCAAAGAAGACCTTCTCGATCGTGATGTCCGGCAATCCATTGTCGTCGTCGATCCAATCGGCAAAAAACCACGACAGATCGTGGCGCGGGCTTGCCTGTTCCAGTAATTTTTCAAACGAGCCGGAGCCTGAATACCCCCCCAGCGACGAAGACCCGTCGCCGGGGGCCCCGGGTTTTGGGCCCAGTCCGAGCGCGGCATCCTCTGCAGGATCGTAGGCGCGGAAAGCCGCGGAGAGCGCGGGATCGCCGACCAGGTCGCGCAGCATCCAGAACACGTAGGTTGCCTTGGTGCGGTAGTAGACGGGCGAGATGGCCTTGGACAGCGGCTGGCCGGCGCTTTCCCCGGGACTTGGAGGCTCGATCAACGCCAGCGCGCTGCGGCCGGACTCGAGAAGTTCGAGCGCTTTCTGGCGGCCCGACTGTTTTTCCAGCCACAAGGTTCCCATGAAGTGCGCGACGCCCTCGCTTAGCCATGCGCGCGGCGACGACATCCATGCGTGCGTGAGCGCGTGGGCCATCACGCCGGTGAGTTGATCGGGCGTGCCATGGCGAATGGCGGTCACGAGCAGTGCGCCGGTTTCAAAGGGCGCGTCTTCGGGATCGGGAAGATCGAGAATGGTGAGCTGCGAGCGTGGCGCCGGGCCCAGCCAGCCTTGCAGGAAGGGCGCTACGGTGGATGCGGCGGAAGTCCACTCGTCGATAACCGCTTCAGGGGCCGCATCGGCAGTGGGCTGCGTCCAGAGTGTCGTGTTCGTGGCGCGGTGCTCGGCGCGAACGGCGACAAAAAGGCTGGGAGCTTCGAAGCCGAGTGTTGCGCTGTCTATAGTGGCCGTGGCCACGCCGGAAATTTCTTCTCCGCCGCTCTCTGGCTCTGTAATCGAGAACGGCACGAAGTGCCCGTTGATGAGAGCGACGGTGGGCGCGGGGCCGTGTGGATACTCGACGGTGAGGTGCAGAATGAAATGCGCGCCGGCCATGCGCAGCTTGTGCTCGCCCATCTCGTCGAAGACGCGCGCGCCGTCGCCGAGAATTACGGGCGGCGCAGAGGCGGGGTACCACACCACGTTGCCGAAGCCGCGCAGGCCGGTGAAATCGGCGTCGATCGCGTCCCAATCGGAGTGCAGCGCCACGTCCTCCGGAGTGCCGATGGCAAGAAGGCGCTGCGCCGATTGCGGAATTGTGCCGGAATAGGTGACATCGAGCTGCAAGGTCGCGCCGGGCGCGAGCGGCGTCGAAAGTTTGACGGCGGCCTCGTGAAGCTGGCCGGTGTGATCGGTGTCGGAGTTCAGCGTGGCGACCGTAAACGGGGCGTCACGCGCGGCGATGCGGATGCGCTCCCAGTGCAGCGAAGAGGAGATTTCGAGCGGGACCTGGGCCAGCGGAGATTTGCCGTCGTTGCGCACGGTGATGAGGGCGCGCACGGCGATTTCATGTTCCGCGGTGCGCAGATGCACGTCCATGTTGAATTCGGTGAAGGTGATCGCTTCGCGCTCGTCGTCGCTGGCGGTGGGCGCGTCGACTGACTGACCGCTGGGCGCTGCTGTTGGCGTGGCGCCGGGGCCGACCGTTGTCGTGGTCTGGCCGGTTTCGTCGGTGGAGCGCGAGAAAATGACCTGGCCGTGATGCGGCTCGTCTTGTTGGGGCGGATTTTGCGGAGCCGCTGGAGTGGACTGCGGCGTGGCCGGGAGCGCGGCGAGAAAAAAGACGATCGCGAGAAAAAGACGCGTGGCGCGCATGGTTTCCCACCCTCTCGCCAAAAAACCGGCGAAAGGATGAGACACGGAATGGGTTGCCTTCATGAACCGAGACCTTTCTGCCCTCTGCGTGGGGCAGCACTGCGTGCAGCAGCCTTTTGGACGGAGGCAGCGGGAGTTCCGGCGGCGCGGCGCTGGCGCGCAGCCTCATAGAGCACAACCGCTCCCGCGGCGGAGACGTTGAGCGAGCTGACGCCGCCGGCCATGGGAATGCGCAGCAGGTGATCGCAGGTGCGGCGCACCAGGTCGTGAAGCCCGGCGCCCTCGCGGCCCAGCACGATGACGAGATTGCCGGTGAAGTCGAAGCGGTCGTAGTCGCCTTCGCCGCGTTCGTCGAGGCCCACAATCCAAAGGTTCTGGCGTTTGAGGTCCTCGAGCGCGCGGACCAGATTGACGACACGGGCGATGCGAAGGTGTTCGGCCGCGCCGGCACTGGCCTTCACGGCGGCGGGACTCAACGGTGCGGAGCGGCGCTCGGTAAGTACGACACCGTCCACGCCGGCGCCATCGGCCACGCGCAGCAGCGCACCAAGATTTTGCGGATCTTCCACGCCGTCGAGAGCCAGGACGAGGCGCGATGCGGCTGGCTTGCCGGCACGCGGCACGAAGAGATCTTCGAGCGCAAGAAACTCCTGGGGATGAACCAGCGCCACCACGCCCTGGTGCGCAGCGGTCCCGGCGGCGACAGTCAGCTGTTCGCGCGGTTGCTCCAGAAAGCGCACGCGAGACTCGCGGCACAGGGCAACAACCTGTTCGAGGCGTGCGTCATGCCGCTCGCGGGCCACGAGGACGTGGTCAAAGCGCCGCTTTCCGGCTTTCAGAGCCTCTTCCACCGGATGCAGGCCGTAGAGAACTTCCATTAAGTTAGTTTACGGCGCGGTTGAGAACAAGTGCGGGCGGGGACGCCCGCACTACAGCCGTTCCACCACCCCAGCGAGCAAAGATCGCTCGCCGGGGACCCCGGGCCGGGAGGCCGGCGCTACAAAAATGGCGCTGCTACACGAACTGCGGGGCGCTGCCCTTGGCGAAGAGGCCGTCGAATTCATTGTTGTGTTCGAGGGCGCCGCGGTGCTTTGAATCTACCTGGAGCGTGATCGTCTGCTGTTTCCTGTCGCGCAGAATGGTCACTTGCACGGGCTTGCCCTGGTTGGAACGAAGTGCGCGGTCCCAGTCGGCGGAGGTAAGGATGGTGTCGGAGCCAACCTTGAGAATCACGTCGAAGGCCTTGAATCCTGCGACCGCGGCCTCGGACTTCTTGCTCACCTGCTTTACTATCAGGCCGCCCGGGACAGCGAAATACTCGGCCATCTGCGAAGTGAGCGGCTCAACCATGGCGCCCACATTCAGAGTGCTGGTGAAGAGCGACATGTGGAAGCCGCTGGGCGGTACGGGCGCATCGCCGCCGGCCATGATGCCCATTGCCGGCGCCGGCGCAGAGATCCCCAGGCCGCCGACATCGTTGCCGATCCTGCCCCAGACATCGTGGTCGAGAGCCTTGCGGTTGACCAGCTGCGCGGCCAGTGTTTGAATGTTGCCGTCGCGGCTGATCTCGAGCGAGATTTTGCGGCCCGGCGGAATTTCGCGCAGCATGCGGCGCAACTGGTCGGCGCCCGCCACGTTCTGGCCGTTAATAGCCAGCACCACGTCATTCACCTTAAGGCCGATCTGGCCGGCGGGTGCATCGTGATCGATGAGCGTGATCACAGCGCCGCGAACGTCCTTGAGCTTGAGGGCTTGCGCTTTGTCGGCGTCAACGTCGGTGATTTCCACGCCCAGGTAGCCCGACGGACTGGCATGCGCCAGCAGTGGATCGGGATCCGCAAAGACAGAAGTGAGTGCTCCCGCCTGGGCATGCGTCCTTTGCGGCGTGAGGAGCAGGCAGATTGCCGCGGCAATTGCGGCGCAACCAAGGACTAATTCAGTAGTACGGTACGGCCTCAAAAGGTGCTTCATGGCTATGTTCTCCTTGCAGTTCGTCAACCGGTCTGCGCTCATAATGACGGCGCAGTGGCCGGAAGGGTAAGCGAGCTCATTGAATCTCCGAAACCCGGCGCAATACCTGCCGGGAAACATTCCGGATCTGGGGGCTGTCGTCAGAGTTGGAGACAGAATAGAGCACTTGGCGAACGCTGGTATCGGCCTCCACCGGCTCCAGCAAACCGATGGCAGCTGTACGGATGGCCGGGTCATTGTCATTCAGAACGGCTTCGAGCACGGCGTCGCGCACGCGCACATCGTCGACCACGTAAGGCTCCAGGCCCTCCAGCGCCTTCTGCCTCACCTTAGGGCTGCGATCGTAACGTAGCGCCACCATGAGCGCCTCGCGGATACCGGCGGGCTGGCAACTGTGGCCGGCGCGGCACTCGCCCGCTAGCAGCGCTACCGAGTCGTCGTGCACACCCGGCGCAGAGTTATTCTCTGTGGCCAGCATGAGCAATTGGCGGATCTGGGGGTCGTCAAGCGAGCCCTCCACCTGGCGCGGCACAAGCTGGTTGTAGCTTACGTCCACAATCTCGCTGTTGGGCTGGCGCACAATGCCGGAGATATTGGCCACGTTCGAAAACACCGGGACGGCGGCTTCGGGTTGGATTTTAAGGCCGGTTTGCGCGTCGATTTGTGCGTTGGGTTGCGCATCGACTTGCGCGTTGGCCGCGTGGGCTGCGCGGTTCTGCGCATACTCGTAGCCGCCCAGAACTCCGGCTCCGGCGCCGGCCACCAGCAGCAACAGCGCCGCCACGGGCGCAGCCTGCAGGCTCGCGAAATTGTTGAGGATGCGTTCGCCGAAGCGCTCGTACCAGCGTTTGGGCGGCAATGCGTCCAAAGCTTCGTCAAGGCGCAGGCGCGCACGGGCCACCAGATTCGGCCCCGGCTCCGCCACCGGATGCGCGTCGGCCAGAACCTTGAGCGCCCGCACCTGCTCGCGCTCCTTCCGGCAGTCCGCACAGCCGGTTACATGCCCTTCCAGCTCGTGCGACAGTTCGTCGGACAATTCGCCATAGGCTGCCGTGACCATCCGTTCGTGTGCTAATTCGCAATTCATGTCTACGTCCTCAAAAGCCTCAAAAAAAACAGCTGTTAGCTTTTAGCTCACCATGCGAAGTTCGAGCTTATCGTTCTTTCTTCCGGCTCGTTGCGCTTCATTGACGAGCCCTGCATCTCTTTCCCAGATCAGCTAATAGCTAAAAGCTAAGAGCTGATTTCTACCTCAACTCCGCCAGTTGCAGGCGCAACTTCTTGGTGGCGCGGAAGAGCGTGTTCTTGGCGGTCTCTTCCGTGGTGCTCAACATTTCGCCGATGGTGCGCAGCCTGAGCCCCTGGTAATGCTTGAGCTCGAACACCATGCGCTCGCGCGGCGTAAGCTTGCCCAGCGCCGCCTGAATCTTCTCGCCCAGCAGCTTGCGGTCCAGCTCGCGGGCAGGGTTTGAAAACGACCGGTCATCGGAAACCGAGGCCAGCAAATCGATCTCGTCGCCGGTGCGGTCCACCACCACGGCGTGATCCTCGCGGCGGGTCTTGCGCCGGCGCAACTGGTCCAGACACAGGTTGGTTACGATCCGGTAAATCCACGTGTAAAACGAGCACTCGAAGCGGAAGTTGCCGATGTATCGGTAGGCTTTGAGGAAAGCCTCCTGGTAAATGTCCTCGGCATCGTGCTCCGATCCGGTCAGATGCAAGGCCAGCCGCAGCACCTGGTGCTCGTACTGGCGCACCAGCACATCGAAGGCCGTGCGGGAACCCGCCTGCGCCTCGCGGATCAGGTCCATTTCGAGCGCACGATTCTGCGCTCGCTCCTGCTCCCGGCTCGCGTCGGTGCGACCGTCGTTACCAGGGCTCGATCTTCCCCGGTTCGCCCCGTCCATTGCTCTCGTCGCAGCCATGCCTGGAGTGGATTGTACCCTCCGCCCGGCTGCCCGGGCCAACGTGGCTGCGGCCTGAACCGGGGAGAGTGGAATACTGACCGCTTCTGCTTCCATTGGTCCGCTCCCGGAAGGTTAAGCCTCTGCGCAATTGATGGACGCGGGAGCGATGGTTTGGAAAGCAGGAAAGGCAGGGACTAGGGACTAAGGGACTAAGGGACTAAGGGACTGAGGGACTACTGTGAGTGTGAGTGTGGCCTGACCACCCGCACTCACACTCACACTTGCTCCGTTACACTGGGAAGCAATGACTGGAAATCTCTTTGAAAACACGGCGGATGGCGGCGCCGCAGGGGCTGGCGGGTGGTTTACTGCGCACTGTGATGGCGGGGCGCGGGGGAACCCAGGGCCGGCGGGCTATGGCGCTGTCATTGAGGAGCCCCGGGGCCAGGTCGTGGCGCGGCTCAGCGAGTTTCTGGGCCACCAGACCAATAATTACGCCGAATATAAGGGGTTGCTGGCCGTGCTGGCGTGGGGGCTTGCGAACGGCGTGCGGCGGCTGCGGGTTTACTCCGATTCCGAGCTCATGGTGCGGCAGATGAAGGGGATCTACAAGGTGAAGAACCCGGGGTTGCGGCCGCTATGGGAAGAGGCGCAACGGCTGGCGCGGCGGCTCGAGGGGTTCGAGATACGGCACACGCTGCGAGGCGGGAATAAGGAAGCGGACAAGCTGGCGAATGCGGCGATGGATAAAGGATAGGGAACAAGGGACCAAAGGAACGAAGGAACAAGCGAGCTATAAAAGACTGTAGGCAGGTATTTCCCCGGTCTCAAAAGCGAGACCGGGGGCACCCGGCACCCGGCGCTTGCGCTGACTTGCCGACTCGCTTCTTACGTCCTCCGTCCCCAATCATTCCGCCAGGTGTAGCCGTCTTTTTCGAGCAGATGGTCGGCGCACTCGTGGCCCCAGGGACCCTTAATCGATCAGCAGTTTCAGAAAAGCCTCCCGGAATTCTTTACTTCTGCTAAAATGTAAAGCGGGGTGCCTCATCATGGAAGCCAAACTCAGCAGTAAGGGGCAGGCCACGATTCCCAAGGCTGTTCGTGAACGCCTGCAGATCAAGGCGGGAGACCGGTTCAAGTTCTTCTTCCATCCCGACGGCGTGATGATTCTGCCTAGGATTCCGACGAAGCGGCTGAAAGGCAGCATTCCCAAGCTGCCGCGGCCGGTATCTGCCGGGGAAATTGACAAAGCAATCGCGGCAGGAGCCACAGACAGATTTCGGCGGAAGAAATGATCGGGCCCGAAAATGATCGGGCTTTGGAAATGATCGGACCTGACAATGTTGGGACTTGATACCAACGTCCTGTTGCGCTACCTCGCGCAAGACGATCCCGCGCAGTCACCCCGGGCGACGGAGATGATCGAACGCCGCCTGACCGAGGAGAATCCCGGTTTCGTCAGCCTAGTCTCGATCCTCGAAATCGTCTGGGTTCTTGGAAGCTTGTACAAGCGCACGCGCGGGGAGATTGCCCAACAGATCGAAATGATCCTGGCGGCCGATACGCTAGAGGTGCAAAACGAGCAGGAAGTCTACCAGGCTGTCGTCGCACTGAGAAGCGGGGCTGGGACATTCGAAGATGCATTGATCGGCGGCATCGGCATTTGGAGAGGTTGCGCCGCTACTCTGACGTTTGATCAGAACGCCGCTAAACGCCTGCACGGATTTCGGCTTATCTAATCACGGTCCCGCCGCAGCCGCCGACGGATCTCCGCCGGGATGTCCCAGGTTGTATCGACTATGGCTTCAGTGAAGAACGTCTGGCATTGTGGCCAGAATGTGGGGCGCTGACGAAAAACAACCGCAGATCCTTCGACTCCGTTGGGAGCGCAGAACGCTCCCAACTTCGCTCAGGATGACAAGTTTCTTATTTATTAAGCATTTGCCGTTAGCCTAAATGTCGACACGTCCCGGTCCCTGTTACTTCCGCCCCAGATCGTTGCGCCAGGCGTAGCCTTCTTTTTCGAGCAGGTGGTCGGCGCACTCGGGGCCCCAGGAGCCGGCGAAGTAATTGGGAAACACTTCGGGCTTCTTGGCGGCCCAGGCTTCGAGGACGGGCGTGTAGAGCGCCCAGTTGGTCTCTACGCCTTCGCGGTCCGAGAAAAGGGTCTGGTCGCCGAGCATGGCGTCGAGCAGCAGGCGCTCATATCCATTCGCACTAGACTTGCCGAAGGCGGCCTCGTAGTCGAAGTCCATGTTGACCGGGCACACAGCCATTTGCGAGCTGGTGGGCACCTTGGCGCCGAAGCGCAGCGCAATGCCCTCGTCGGGCTGGATGCGGATGGTGAGCAGGTTGGGCTGGATCTCGGGACAAGGGCCCGCAGTCGCCATGCGATTGAAGATCAAGAGCGGCGGCTGCTTGAACTGGATGGAGATTTCGGTGGCGCGCTTCTTCATGCGCTTTCCGGCGCGCAGAAAGAACGGAACTCCCGCCCAGCGCCAATTCTCGATGGTGAGGCGGAGCGCGGCGTAGGTCTCCGTGCCGGACTCTGGATTGACGCGTTCCTCGTCGCGGTAGCCGATCACGTGCTCACCGTTGATGATGCCGGGGCCGTATTGCCCGCGCACCGTTTGCAGGATGGGGATGGAAGGAATCGCCTGCCACACTTTGAGCTTTTCGCGGCGCACGCTCTCGGCCTCGAAGCTCGATGGCGGCTCGAGAGCGACGAGGGCGAGCAGCTCCATCATGTGGTTCTGGACAACATCGCGCAGGGCTCCGGCCTTTTCGTAAAATGGCCCGCGTCCCTCCACGCCGAGGGTTTCTGCCACCGTGATCTGTACGTGGTCGATGTAATTGCGTTTCCAGATGGGCTCGAAGATGCCGTTGGCGAAGCGGAAGACGAGCAGATTCTGCACCGTCTCCTTGCCCAGGTAGTGGTCGATGCGGAAGACCTGGCGCTCCTGGAACACGGCGTTG
>Ga0182024_10022859_pt1 | contig 11241 bp, 12 predicted proteins | sample P32metaG_FD_120480 | JGI IMG/M metagenome (GOLD analysis project Ga0182024, IMG submission 120480) | Permafrost microbial communities from Stordalen Mire, Sweden - P3-2 metaG (Illumina Assembly) | ecosystem: Environmental > Terrestrial > Soil > Wetlands > Permafrost | place: Sweden: Stordalen... | reverse complement strand
CCACTTATAACTAAGCCCGTAACTGTCCTTAATCATCCCGGCATCCAGGCTGAACCGGACCAGGCTGGGGCGGCCGTCCGCGCCGCGCTCGGCCACCTCAGCGGAGCGCACGGCGGCGGCCCACTGCGGATAGGCGGCGAAATCGGCTATTACGGCCATCACATCTGGCCCGCTAGCGGCGATGGAGATGCTCGACGTCGTCCTGTCGGCCATGCTCGGAGCGTACCGCCACACCCCCGCCCGGGACGCCGGCCGGGCCGGGCGAGCCGCCCGCGCCCGGGCTGCCCGGCGAAGGCCGCCGCCCTACCATTCCAGGACGTACGGGATTCCGGTGGCCCGGAAGTGCCCCACGTTGATGCACTCGGTACGGCCGATCCGGGCCCGGCGGGCCAGCGGCTGGTGCACGTGGCCGAACAGGGCGTACCGGGGCTGGGTCCGGCGGATGTGCTCGAGTACTGCCGTGCTGCCCCGTTCGAGACGGCGCGCCACGGTGTCGTACAGCAGCTGCGGGACGGCCGGCGGGATGTGCGTGCACAGCACATCGACCTCGCCGGTCGCGCTCACCTTGGCCGCGTAGGCGTCCTCATCGATCTCGTAGGGGGTCCGGTACGCGGAGGGCAGGCCGCCGCCGACGAACCCGAAGGTCCAGCCGCCCAGCGTGGCCCGCTGCCCGTCGAGGACCTCGTGCCCGGGCTTCAGGTGGTGCTGCCAGAGCGGCGGGATGTCCACGTTGCCGTAGGTCATGTAGGCAGGCTCGGGCATGGCCGCGAACAGCTGCGCGTACTGGCTGGAGGCGGCCTTCTGGACGTGGCCGGACGGGTCGCCGTCCAGCTGGCCCCACAGCCGCCGGGAAAACTCCCGGGCCTCGTCGAACCGCTTGGCCGTGCGCAGCGCGACGAACGTGCGGGTCGCCTCGGCGCCGAACAGGTCGGGGAAGATGCCCTGCCGGGGGTCGGCGTAGTCAATGAACAGCAGCAGGTCGCCGAGGCAGATGAACCCGTCCGCGCCCCCGGCGCCCGCGAGCGCCTCAGCGCGGCCATGAACGTCGCTGACCACGTGCACCCGCATGAGCCAACCGTACAAGCCCCTGCGTTCCGGCCCGCCCCGTGATGGGGCCAGGCATGTCAGTCGAGCGACCGGCGCAGCGGGTACTCGAAGTAGCCGCGGGACCAGGAACCCACGGGGCTGTTCGCGAGGGCTCCCGCCATCCACGGGGCCAGCCTCGTCGTGCCGCCGATCCGGACCGGCGTTCCCCGGCTGAAGTCCGACCGGACGCCAGGGCCGGTGATGATCCAGCCCTCCTCGCCCACCGCGTTCATGGCGACGTACCGTTCCCCGGGGGTCAGGTCGCCCAGTTCCACGACGGACACCACCCGGGCCTGCAGGGCCGTGACCAGGATGCCGACCGAGTGCTCCGGCGGCTGCTGTTCGCCAGGGGCGAGAGCAATGATGATCAGGGAGCCGTACTCGCATCGCGTGGGCATCCCGTCAGATTGCCACAACCGGCGCCCAGGCGCGGCCGGCCCGGGGCGGGTAATCTGGACTCGGGCTACCTGCGGGTAGCTTGCGGGGGGGCCGGCCGGGGTACCGTCCAGTCGTTCACCGGGAGCAACATGACCGGCAGGAGCTGTCATGCGTGAGTACGGCATCCCCGCGGTAGCGGAGGTCGCACCGTCGGCCACCCTCGCGGACGTGGTCTTCGAGCGCGCGGAGCGCGAGCCGCAGGCGGTGATGATCCGCCGCCAGGCCGACGGCGGCGGGCCGCCCTGGCGCGACGTGACCGCAGCCCAGTTCCGCGCGGAGGTCACGGCCCTGGCCAAGGGGCTCATCGCGGCCGGCATCGGGACCGGCGACCGGGTCGCGCTCCTGTCCCGGACCCGGTACGAGTGGACGCTCGCGGACTACGCGATCTGGTCGGCGGGCGCGGTCAGCGTCCCCATCTACGAGACATCCTCGGCCGAGCAGGTGGAGTGGATCCTCACCGACTCCGGCGCCCGGGCGCTGATCGCCGAGACGCCCGCGCATATCGAGGCCATCGCCGAGGTGCTGGGCAGGCTGCCGGCCGTGCAGCGGATCTGGCTGATCGAGGAAGCGGCCATCGGGGACACCGCCGCGGCCAAGCCGCTGGACAGCCTGGCCGGGGAGGGGTCCGCGGTCAGCGACGAGACGCTGGCCGGGCGGCGCTCGGCCCGGGTGGCCGCCGACCTGGCCACGATCATCTACACCTCCGGGACCACGGGCCGCCCCAAGGGATGCGAGCTCACCCACGCGAACATGCTCTCCAACGTGCGCAACGCGATCGGCGCCCTGCCGGAGATCTTCACCATGTCCGGGCGCTCGGCCCTGCTGTTCCTGCCGCTGGCGCACTCGTTCGCCCGAATCATCCAGATCGGCTGCCTCGAGTCCGGCACCGTCCTGGGACACACCCCGGATGTGGCCAACCTCGTGGCCGATCTGGGCAGCTTCCAGCCGACCTTCATCCTGGCCGTCCCGAGAGTGTTCGAGAAGGTGTACAACGGCGCGGAACTGCAGGCCGCGGCGAGCCCGCTGAAGACCCGCATCTTCGCCATGGCGGCGCGGTCAGCGATCGAGTGGAGCCAGACGCTGGGCGAGGGGGGACCTGCCGTCCCGGGGCGCCAGGGCCTGCGGCTGCGCGCCGAGCACGCCTTCTACGACCGGCTGGTGTACGCCAAGTTGCGCGCGGCCACCGGCGGGCGGGTCCAGTACGCCGTGTCCGGCGGCGCCGCGCTCGGCGAGCGGCTCGGGCACTTCTTCCGTGGCGTGGGCATCACCGTGCTGGAGGGCTACGGCCTCACCGAGACCAGCCCGGTGGTCTCGGCCAACCTGCCCAGCCGCAACAAGATCGGCTCGGTCGGGCTGCCGCTGCCGGGGGTCACGGTGCGGATCGCCGAGGACGGCGAGATCCTCGTGTCCGGGCCGAACATCTTCCAGGGTTACTGGCACAACGAGGCCGCGACCAAGGAGATGGTCGACCCCGAGGGGTGGCTGCACACCGGCGACCTGGGTGAGCTGGACGACGACGGCCACCTCCGGGTGACCGGCCGGAAGAAGGACATCATCGTCACCGCCGGGGGCAAGAACGTGGCCCCGGCCGTGCTGGAGGACCGGCTCCGCGCGCACCCGCTGGTGAGCCAGGCCATGATGGTCGGGGACGGCCGTCCCTACGTCGCCTCCCTGGTGACCCTCGACGAGGAGGCGCTGGGGGCCTGGAAGGGGCGGCACCCCCAGCTGGCCTCGGCCAGCATGGCGGACCTGGTGGACAATCCCGAGCTGATCGCGGAGATCCAGTCCGCGGTGGACGACGCCAACAAGGCGGTGTCCCGGGCCGAGTCCATCCGCCGGTTCCGGATCCTGCCGGTCGATTTCACCGAGCAGGAGGGCTACCTCACCCCGTCCCTCAAGGTCCGCCGGGGCGTGGTCAGCAAGGACTTCGCCGCGGATATCGACGCCCTCTACAGCTGACGGGCCCCGGCGCGGGCAGGCAGCGGCCCCGCGGGCCAGCGCGGGTCAGCCGGCCAGGATCTGCTCGAGCCGCCGCGCGACCAGGTCCCAGCGCCATTCGCGGTCCACCCAGGCCAGGCCCTTCTCGCCCATGGCCCGGGCCCCGGCCGGGTCGGCGAGCAGCTGCGTGATCCGGGCCGCGAGAGCCGTCACGTCGCGCCCCGGGACCACGTAGCCGGTCTCGCCGCTGAGCACCGCGTCCGGCGCGCCGCCGGAATCGCCGGCGATGACGGGCAGCCCGGTGGCGGAGGCCTCCAGGTAGACGATGCCCAGGCCCTCGACGTCCAGGCCGCGGCGGCGGGTCCGGCAGGGCATCGCGAACACGTCACCCGCGTCGTAGTAGGCGGGCAGGTCGCCGTCGGGCACCTGGCCGGTGAACACCACCGAATCGGCGACACCGAGCTCGCTGGCCAGCTGGCGCAGCCGCCCGGTAGCCGGGCCGCTGCCGACCAGCAGGAGAACCGGGTCACCGGCCGCCCGGACCAGCGGCCAGGCCCGGATGAGCGTGTCCTGGCCCTTCCGCTTGACCAGCCGGGACACGCAGACCACCACGGGCCGCCCGGCCAGGCCGAGCCGGTCCCGGATCGCGGCGCCACCGGTGCCCGGATGGAACGCCGCGGTGTCCACGCCCGGGGCCAGCCGGGCCATCCGCGCCGCCGCGGCCGGGGACAGGGCCCGCGCCAGCCGGACCCGGAAGTACTCGCCGAGGTAGGTAACGACGTCGACCGAGTCCCCGATCCGGCGCAGCAGGCTGCGGGCGACGGGCAGCGCCGCCCAGCCCGCCTCGTGGCCATGGGTCAGGGCGACGATCCGCCGGGCCCCGGCGGCGCGGAGCGCCGGGGCCAGCAGCGCCAGCGGCGCGGCCGCGCCGAACAGCACCGTGTCACAGCCGTGCTCGGTCAGGGCCTGGACCGCGCGGCGGCGCACCGAGGGCACCGGCAGCATCAGCGAGGTGGGGTGACGCAGCACCAGGAACGGCTGCCGCTGGTCAAACTCGGCGGCGCCCTCCCAGGCGGGCGCGTAGACGACCACCTGGCCGGGGGGCAGCCGCAGGGCGAGCGCGTGCACGAACGACTGGATACCGCCGGCCCGCGGCGGGAAGTCGTTGGTGACGATCAGGATCTTTACCATCTGGGGAGGATCATAGCGGCGCCCCCGGAACGATCCCGGGGGCGCCGCTATCTGCCGACCGGCCTGGCGTGCCAGCCGCCGCCGGACCTGGGACTGAGGCTCAGGGCCTGGCGGCGCTGTCCAGGTTGGCGGCGTACCAGCCGGACAGCGCGACCTTCTCCACGTTTTCGCCGGTCTGCGGCGCGTCGATCAGCATATTGCCGCCGACGTAGATCCCGACGTGGCCGTCACCGTCGAAGAACAGCAGATCGCCGGGCTGCAGGTCACTGGTGGAGACCGCGGGCAGCGCGGCCACCTGCTCGTAGGTGGTCCGCGGGATCGACACCCCGGCGGACGCCCACGCCGCCTGCACGAGGCCCGAGCAGTCGAACGAACTCGGCCCGGTTGCCCCGTACACGTACGGGTCACCCAGCTTGGAGTAGGCGAAGGCCACGGCCTGCCCGGCCTGGCTGTTGGTCGGGACGTTGTTCGTCGCCGTCGTGCTGCCGCCGGCCCCGATCGTCGAGGTGGTGGTCACGGTCTGCTGCTCCTGCGCGGTAAGCGTGGCCAGCAGGGCCTGCTGCTTCGACAGCGACTTGCCGAGCGACCTCTTGCGGGCCAGGCGCTGCGCGTCCAGGGTCGCCACCGCATGTTCAGTCCGTTTCGCGGTGAGCTGGGCCCCCTGAAGCTGGCGGGCCGCCTGGACGAACTCGTTCACCTGGGCGGCCCGGTCACTGGACAGCTGCAGGAGCACCGAGGCCTGGCCGAGGACGGCCTGGGGATTGTTGGAGGTCAGCAGGGCACCGATGTTGGTCATGGTGCCGTTCTCGTAGGCGGTCGAGGCGATCGCGGCGATCTGGCTGCGCATCGACTCGAACTTGGCCTGGTCCGTCTTGACCTCGTGGTTGACCAGGGTGAGACGCTGCCTAGCGCTGCTGAGCTGCTGCTCCGCCTGGTCGTACATCTGGGCGGCCTGGTCCTGCTCGGAGGTGAGCCGGTTCACCGACTTCTGAACCTGGCTGACCGTCGGCTTGGGCGCGGCCCCGGCGGAACCGGCGAAGGTGGCCAGGGCTCCTGCCGCGACCACGCTGGCCCCGATGGCCGCTCCGCGGCGCAGTATCTGAGTGCTCCGGGCCGACGTGCCCCGGACCCACGTGCGCGAGCGTTCAGGCTCGGCTGCTGGACGCGTACTCACGTACGTGATCACGCTCCTTCTTCCACTCCGCCTACCGGGTCAGCTGACGGGTTCGGGCTGTGGAAGATGCCCTACGGCCGGGTCACGGGTACGGCTGACTGCCTCGCGGTGACCGCGAGGCAGCAGACCATGGCGCGACCTGGCCGATTCACCCCTGGAGGACTGCAGCCCCGGGTTGATCCCGGGACAGTCCTCCGGTGGGTCCCCGGCTCTCCGGCTGGCCGTCCTATGCCAGCGCGAAGACTCGGCGGTGGCCGGTCGCCGTCACCAAAGTGGTGGCTGGGGAGCGAGCCGACCGCGCCTGACACTAGTGAAGGCGGCTTGGTGAATTCAACCGCTTCGCGAACTCCGGTGACCTGCCTGCCATCGCCAGCTGCTTCTGTTGCCGCAGATTGCCCGCCAGGAAGGGGTTTCGGGCGCGGCGGCCACTTCGGGCACGGGAGCGGTCCGGGCGTGTCTGCGCGGCGCAGCGGCCCCGCCCGGTCAGGAAGCCTTGGCCGAAGGGCGCAGCAGGAGCGGGGAGACCAGGCGAGCGTCCGCGAGCACCCGCAGGGCGCGGCGCTCGGCCGGGTCGAGGTCGGCCACCGGTTCCCCGTCGGCGAGCAGGGCGGTGACCACGCAGTCCGGGCAGGCGATGTCCCGCATTTCACAGCGGTCACATTCGATCAGCATCTCTCCTCCTCTCGTTGGCTCCCGCCGGGCCAGCCCGGGGCGGAGCCGGCGGTCGCGGCACCCGCTGGCGGGTGCATCGGGGCTCACGCTAGGTGGGGGTACTGACACTCCGGCCATGGCCCGTCACGCGGCGCGCGGCGGGGGGCCAGGCCCGGCCCCTGTCCCGGGCGGGCCTGGGCAGGCCTGGGATGATTCCGGCATGCCCGATCAGCAGCACAGCGCAGCACAGCGCCAGCAGCAGGCCTCATCCTTCGGCGCCGCCGCCGCGACCTACGAGCGCGGCCGGCCGCCGTACCCGCCCGAAGCGGTGGACTGGCTGCTGCCCGACGGCGCGACGCGGGTGCTCGACCTGGGGGCGGGCACCGGGAAGCTCACCCGCCAGCTGCGTGACCGCGGCCTGGACGTCATCGCGGTGGAGCCGTCCGCCGGCATGCGGGAGCAGCTGGCCCGGGCGGTGCCCGGGGTTACCACGTACGCCGGGTCGGCGGAGGCGATCCCGCTGCCCGACGGCAGCGTCGACGCGGTGCTGGTCGCCCAGGCCTGGCACTGGGTGGACCGCAGCCGCGCGGTGCCGGAAGTGGCCCGTGTGCTCGTCCCGGGCGGACGGCTCGGCCTGGCGTGGAACATGCGGGACGAGCGGGAGGCCTGGGTGGCCGAGCTCGGCCGGATCCTGCACGATGCGGGCGAGCCCGACCGGGAGGACCAGGCCACCATCGGCCCGCCGTTCGGCCCGGTCGAGCGCCACGAGGTGGCGTGGAAGCACCGGATCAGCCGGGACGAGCTGATCGACATGGCGGCCTCGCGCAGCTACGTGCTCACCATGCCGGACGAGCAGCGGGCCAGGGTGCTGGCCCAGGTACGGCACCTGGCCGACACCGATCCCGCCCTGGCCGGGTCGGACGAGCTGGTGCTGCCCTACGTGACCGAGTGCTACCGGGCTCAGCTGGGCTGAGCCAGCCAAGAGTGCCGCCGGCGTGCCCTGGCCAAGAGTGCCGCCGGCGTGCCCGGCCAAGAGTGCGCCGGCGTGCCCGGCCAAGAGTGTCGGTAGCCCGGCATAGCGTGACAGCGTGATCATGCTCGACAGGCTGAGCACGCGCCTGCGTCACCCGTGGACCCCGGGAATCCGGCGGCGGCCGCTCGGCACGCTGGACTTCGTCGTGGTCGACGTGGAGACCACGGGCTGGTCGCCGGCCACGGACGGAATCACCGAGATCGGCGCGGTCCGGCTGAGCGGCGGGGAGGTCCGCGGGGAGTTCGCCGGCCTGGTCAACCCGGGCCGGCTCATCCCGCCGGACATCGTCGCCCTGACCGGCATCACCGACGCCATGGTCGCCCTCGCTCCCCCGGTCGGCGCGGTCCTGCCCGGCTTCCTCGAGTTCACCCGCGGCGCCGTGCTCACCGCGCACAACGCGCCCTTCGACGTGGGGTTCCTGTCCGCGGCGTGCGCCGGCACCGGCCGGCGCTGGCCGTCCCCGCCGGTGCTGGACACGGTCACGCTGGCCCGGCTGCTGCTCACGGGGGACGAGGTGCCGAACTGCAAGCTGGCCACGCTGGCTGACTTCTTCGGCGCGCCCGCCCTCCCGCACCATCGCGCGCTGGCCGACGCCCGGGCCACCGCGGCGGTACTCGCGGCCCTGCTGGACCGGCTGCCCGCAGCCGGCGTGCGGACCCTCGCACAGCTCGCCGCGGCGGAACGGGCCGCCGCGCGGCAGGCCGCGCCCCGGCTCGCCCCCGCCGCGGCGGAAGGTCTGCAGCCGGGCCGCTGAGCAGCGGTACGCTACGCCGGGGCGGCCCAGCCGAGGAGGGCCAGCCGGGCAGGGCCAGATCAGGACGGCCAGCCGGAGCGGGCCTGCCCAAGCGGGCAGGCCGGGTGCGGGCCTTAAGGAGGCGGCAAGTGATCACCGCGATCGTTCTGGTCAAGGCCGATGTGGCGCGGATCCCCGAGACGGCGGAGGTCATCGCCCAGATCCCGCAGGTCAGCGAGGTCTACTCGGTGACCGGCGAGTTTGACCTGGTGGCCCTGGTCCGGGTGCGCGCTCACGAGGAACTGGCCGACGTGATCCCCGGGACGATCAACCGGGTCGCCGGCGTGACGCACACCGAGACGCACATCGCGTTCCGCACCTATTCACGGCACGACCTCGAGGCCGCCTTCGCCCTCGGCTACGAGGAAGGCTGAGTCAGCCCGGGGACGCCGGCCGGGCCCCGGGATTCGCTGGCGGGCTAGCGCGACCCGGCCAGCCGCTGGCTGGCCGACACCCAGCGGTCCAGCAGATCCGCCGCCGCCCCGGAATCGATGGCCGCGCCCGCCCGGGCGAACGCCTCGGCAAGGGCCTTGTCCAGCGCCTCTGCTCCCGGGACCCCGGCAGCGGCGGCGAGCGCCGCGGCCGCGTTGAGCAGCACGGTGTCCCGTACCGGGCCCCGCTCGCCGCGCAGCACCGCGCGGGCCACGGACGCGTTGCGCTCACGGTCTCCCCCGCGCAGGTCCTCCGGCCGGGCCCGGTCCAGTCCCAGTGCCGCAGGGTCGAACACGGTCTGGGCCACAGCGCCGTCGTGCACCACCCAGACCGTGGAGGTGGTCGTCGGGGTCAGCTCGTCCAGCCCGTCGTCGCCGTGGAAGACCAGCGCCGAGGAGCCGCGCCCGGCCAGCACCCCGGCGATGACGCCGCCCATCCGCGGGTCCGAGACCCCCACGGCCTGGGCCCCCGGCCGGGCCGGATTGGACACGGGGCCGAGGAAGTTGAACACGGTGGGCACGCCGAGCTCACCCCGCGCGACCGACGCGTGCCGGAAGGCCGGGTGATAGAGGGGCGCGAACAAGAACGCGATCCCGGTCTCCTCCGCGAGCCGGGCGCTGGCCGCCGGAGGCAGGTCGATGACGACGCCGAGCGCCTCGAGGACGTCCGCCGTGCCGCACGCGGACGAGGCCGCGCGGTTGCCGTGCTTGACCACCCGGACGCCGGCCGCCGCCGCGACGATCGCGCCCATGGTGGAGATGTTCACCGTGTGCGCGCCATCCCCCCCGGTGCCGACCAGGTCGACCAGGTCGCCGGCCACGCTGATCGGGGTGCCCCTGCGCAGCATCACCTCGGCCAGCCCGGCGAGCTCGCCGGGCGTCTCGCCCTTCATCCGCAGGGCCACGGCGAATCCGGCCACCTGAACCGGGGTCGCGGCACCCTCCATGATCTCGTTCATGGCCCAGGCAGCCTGATCCGGGCTGAGGTTCTCCCCCCGGATCAGCGTGCCGATCAGGGCGCGCCAGGACAGCGTGCGCGGCACGGTGGGAGGCATAGCGCGGTTCCCGGCCGACTCAGCCGCCGGCCTGGGCGGCCAGGTGCTGGGCCCGCTGGCGCATCAGGTCCGCGAGGGCGGCCGCGAACGGGACCGGATCGATCGGGTGGCTGGTCACGGCGTCCGCACCGGACCAGGTGGCGAGCCAGCCGTCGTCGGCCCGGCCCACCACCAGCAGCACCGGCGGGCAGTCGTGGATCTCATCCTTGGCCTGGCGGCAGATGCCCATGCCGCCGGCCGGCTGCGCCTCGCCGTCCAGCACCATGACGTCCGCGCCACCCGCGTCGAGCAGGCGGATGAGCGCCGGCTCGGTGGCCACCGGAATGATCTCGGCCTCAGGCACATCGGGGGCGGGACGGCGCCCGATGGCAAGCTGCATGCGGGCGCGGGTGTCCGCATCATGGCTGTAGACAACGACCTTCATGAAGTGGATGGTACCGACACGGGGGGTCGGCCGACGCTCGCCTACGGGTTGTCGTAATAATGACCTCGTGGCCACCGCATCCGTCACCGAGAAGGCACCCACTCCCCGCCCGCCCAGCGCGCGGCCGAACCTGGTCAGCGTGGGCACCATCGTGTGGCTCTCCTCGGAACTCATGTTCTTCGCGGCACTGTTCGCGATCTACTTCACGATCCGCTCCGTGGACAAGGGCAATGGCCTCCCCTGGCCCGGCGCCCACCTCGACCTGACCCTGGGCTCGATCAACACCACGGTCCTGCTGCTGTCCAGCGTGACCTGCCAGCTCGGGGTGTTCGCCGTGGAGCGCGGGCAGATCAGGCGGGCCGGCCGGATCTGGCAGGTGTCGCGCTGGGGACTGCGCGAGTGGTACGTCCTGTCGTTCCTGATGGGCCTGTATTTCGTCTGCGGCCAGGGCTACGAGTACCTGGGCCTGATCCACGACGGGCTGACCCTCCAGTCCAGCGGGTACGGCTCCGTGTTCTTCATTCCCACCGGGTTCCACGGCCTGCACGTGACCGGCGGGCTCATCGCGTTCCTGTTCGTGCTGGGCCGCACCTACGCGGCCAAGACCTTCACCCACGAGCAGCAGGTCAGCGCGATCGTTGTCTCCTACTACTGGCACTTCGTGGATGTCGTGTGGATCGGCCTGTTCACCACGATCTACCTCATCCACTGAGGACCGCTGCACCGAACAGCTAGCAGCGGTCCATCTCCCTAACCACAAGAGCACAGACCAGAAGACGAGGGCTCCATTGAGCTGGATCATCGCGCGGCGCCGGCGGCCGGCCGCCGGATATGCCGTGATGCTGCTTGGGCTCATCGCGGTGGGCGCCATCTACGCGGCGTTCACCGCCCAGGGCAGCCCGGCCTCCGCGTCCTCCCCTGCCGCTTCCCAGCGCGACACCACCCTGGGCCGGCAGTTGTTCGTGCAGAACTGCTCCAGCTGCCACGGCTTCATGGCCCAGGGCACGAACACCGGCCCGAGCCTGAT